>Ga0116224_10000275_pt1 | contig 42802 bp, 27 predicted proteins | sample Sb_taG_9_FD_89699 | JGI IMG/M metagenome (GOLD analysis project Ga0116224, IMG submission 89699) | Peat soil microbial communities from Weissenstadt, Germany - Sb_50d_b_LC metaG | ecosystem: Environmental > Terrestrial > Soil > Wetlands > Peat | place: Germany: Weissenstadt | collected 2010-09-21 | reverse complement strand
CCGCCTCGCTCGAAGCCGCCTTGGTGCGGGCGACGGACATTCTGCGAACGGCCTGCTCTCCCCTGATCTACGGCCTGTCCCGCAGCAGCACCGAAGGCCAGCGTGCTGCCATTGCCCTGGCCGAGCAAATCGGGGCCACCATCGACACCACCGCCTCGCGCTGCCACGCCCCATCCGTAATGGCACTCCAAGAGGTCGGGGAGTCCACGTGCACCTTGGGCGAGATAAAGAACCGGGCCGACCTTGTGATCTTTTGGGGGTCGAACCCGGTTGAGAGCCACCCCCGCCACTTCGAGCGCTACTCCGTCCTGCCCAGAGGCCGATTCATCCCCGGCGGCCGGGCGGACCGTACTCTCGTCGTGGCCGACGTGAAACCGACCGCCAGCACCGAGGCAGCGGATTTGTTCTTGCCGGTGAAGCCAGGCTGCGATTTTGAAGCCCTGGTGACGCTCCGCAGCTTGGTCCGGGGTGGGCCGGTGGAGGCAACCGCCTCGACTGGCGCACCGTTGCCGCTACTGAAAGACTTGGCCCATCGGATGAAGTCGTGCCGGTACGGTATCGTCTTCTTCGGCCTGGGCCTGAGCATGACAGGTTTGGGCCACCACAATGTCGAAGCGCTTCTGTTGTTGGTTCGTGACCTGAACGCCTACACCCGCTTTTTCGCCCGAAGGATGCGAGTCCAGGGTGACGTTACCGGGGCGGACACTGTTCTGACCTGGCAGACCGGCTACCCCTTCAGTGTGAGCCTTTCCAGGGGCTACCCTCGCTACAACCCTGGCGAGTTTTCCGCCCAAAACATGCTGGAGCGGGGCGAGGTCGATGCTTGCTTGCTCGTGGGCAGCGAAGGGGTCGCCCGATTTTCCGAAGCAGCGGTAGAGCACTTGCGCCGGATGCCCACCATCGCCCTGGACCATCCCACAATCGAGTCGGCCATCCCACCCACGGTACGCTTCACCACGGCGGTCTACGGCGTCCACCGGCCTGGCACGGCCTACCGAATGGACGGAATCCCCATCCCGCTCCGGGCCTTTCTGCCGACCGATTACCCAAGCGACGGCGACGTGCTGAGAATGATCGGGGAGCAGATCGTTCAGGGCGATGGCAACGAACGGAGGGGCTAACCGATGGACCAGAAGACCGTGGACAGGCTGGAACGAGAGATCGAGCAGGCCATCGCCGGGGGCACATGATGACCGAACACATCATCGCAAGCGGAGACATCCACGGCTGCTCGGCGGCGCTGGCTGCCCTGGTCCGGGCCAGCGACCCCACGGCGCTCGACACGCTCGTGTTCCTGGGCGACTACATCGACCGGGGGCCGGACAGCCGGGGCGTGCTGGAGCAGGTAATCGCCCTTGCCGAGCGGTGCATCGTGGTGCCGCTCCTGGGCAACCACGAGGAAATGTTGCTCGCCGCCCTTGAAGGGCCGTCCGAACTGCGCTACTGGCTCAAGTTTGGCGGCACGGAGGCCCTGGCTTCCTACGGCCACCGCAGTGGGCAGGACATCGGCCCCGCCGGTCCGCGGGACTTGATCCCCAGGGAGCATCTTCAGTTCATCAAGGGCTGCCGTGACTACTTCGAGACGGTTCGGCACATCTTCGTCCACGCCTACTACGAACCCGACCGACCCCTGCACGAGCAGCATTGGGGAGGGCTGCGGTGGGCCTCCTTGCAGGTGAAGCAGGTCGCCGGCTAGATGGGGGGGAGCGCGGACGGTAGCCCCCTTCCCCTCCTAGCCGCCGACCTGCTTCACCTGCCGGGCAAGCCGGCAGGGGTCGAACAACAGATCCCTTGATCGGGCACTCACCCGAGGCGCCAGCGAGGCAAGCACCTCGCTGGCGCGTCGTCGTAAGACGTGCTTCTGGTCACGCTCTTCCCCCCGCGACAACCCGGCCCTCCCGCGGTATCATCGTGGCGGTGGCAACCCCCACGACCGCGCGATCCCGATCCCCCATGAGCGCCCTCAAGATCTTCCTCAGCCACACCAGCCGCCTGGCGCGACTGCCCGCCGAACGCAGCTTCGTCCAGGCCGCCCTCGACGCCCTCGCCGCCGCCGATCTCCTGCCGTGCGACATGCGCCACTTCACCGCCGACGACCGCAGCCCAGCCCAACTCTGCATCGACACAGTCCGCCAGTGCGACGTCTACGTCGGCCTCTTCGGCCTCGACTACGGCAGCCCCGTCCGCGACCGCCCCGACGTCTCCTATACCGAGCTGGAGTTCCTCACCGCCCTGGAGGAGATGAAGACACGCGGGATGCGCGTTTTCGCTTTTCTCCTCGAAGAGAAGGCCGAGGAAGCCCTCGGGCCTCTCGACGCGCGCCAGGCCGCCTTCCGGCAGCGCGTCCTTGACAGCGGCATCGTGACGGCCCCCTTCGCCACGCCCGGCGACTTGCAGTACCGCCTCCACCTGGCGCTGGAGAAGCTGCCGGCCCCCGCGTCGCCGGACCGGCGCATGCAGCATTTGCCCTTCCTGCCGGCCAACTTCACCGGGCGGGGCGCCGACCTCGACGAGGCCGAGCGCCTGATCCGCGCGGCCCTCGCTGGCGGCACCGCGCTCAGCTTCGTCGGCTTCCGGGGCATGGGCGGCATCGGCAAGACGGCCGTGGCCGCCGCGCTGGCCGAGCGCCTGGCCGCCGACGGCCGCCTCTTCCCCGGCGGCGTGCTGTGGGCCAACCTGTTGGACAGGGCGCCCGAGGACGTGGCCCGCGAGTGGGTGCGCGACCTGGGCGGCGACGTGAGCGGCCTGAGTCCGGAGCAGTGCCTGACGCGCTTCCACGAGTTGGCGGCGGCGCGGCGGCCGCTGGTCGTGCTGGACAACGTGCCACGGGGCGGCGGCGACGGCCCGGCGGCGCGGCTGCTGGTGCGGGCCCGGGGCGTCGCCACGCTGCTGACGACGCGCTTCCGCGAGGCGGTGCCGGCCGGCGTGCCGGTGCGCGAGGTGGAGGCGCTGCCGCCGGGCGAGGCGGCGGACTTGCTGCGGACGCACGTCGGCGGTGCGGTCGAGGCGGAGCGGGCGTCGGCGGAGGCGGTGCTGGAGCAGTGCGGCCGTCTGCCGCTGTTCGTCAATGTCGCCGGTAGGGCGGTGGCCAACGGCTACTACAGCCTGGCGGAGTACGCCGGCGCATTGCGGCAGCGCGGCCTGTCGGCATTGGCGGACGAAGACGAGAAGGCGGCGGCGGTGTTCGACCTGTCGTGGCGATTCGTCAGCGAGCCGGCGCGGGAGGTGTTCGCGGCGCTGGCGCTGGCGCCGGGCGATGACGTGGGGCCGAACCTGGTGACGGCCTGGCTGCGGCAGGGCGGGGCTGAAGGTGGGGGCAACCGGCCGGCGCGACTGCTAGCCGACCTGGCCAATGCGGCGCTGCTGATCCCGACGGACGAGCGGGCACGGCGCTATCGCTATCACGATCGCGTGCGCGACTACGCGCTGGGCAAGCTGGCGCGGCCGCGTGAGGAGGGACAGCGGCGGTTGCTGGCGTGCTGGACGGACTGGGACATGGTGCGGGCGGAGTTCGTCGCGGTCGGCGCGTTCGCGCTGGCGGGGCAGTACCATCGGCTGCGCTCCTGGGGTGGCGAGGAGCCGATGGACTTCGCGCCGTGGTATCACTTCGTACGCGGGCAGGCGCCGGTGCTGGGGTCGTATCCGGAGTTGTTCTTCCAGCAGGCGTTTAACGAGCCGGTCGAGAGCCCGGTGTCGCGGGCGGCGCAGCAGCGGGCAGACGGTGCGGAGGTCCCAGAGCGGTGGCTGGAGTGGCTGAACCGGCCGCGCGAGTTCGTGCCACCCGCGTGCCTCCAGGTGCTTATGGGACACGCGCACTGGGTCACCAGCGTGGCGGTGACGGGGGACGGGCGGACCGTCGTCTCGGGGGGGGGTGACGAGACGGTGCGGGTGTGGGACCTGGCCAGCGGCCACTGCCGCGCCACCCTCCAAGGGCACACGGGCGCGGTCGCCAGCGTGGCGGTGACGGGGGACGGGCGGACCGCCGTCTCGGGGGCGCGGGACAGGGCGGTGCGGGTGTGGGACTTGGCCAGCGGCCACTGCCGCGCCACACTCACAGGACACACGGGTAGGGTCTGGAGCGTGGCGGTGACTGGGGACGGGCGGACCGCCGTCTCGAGGGCGGAGGACAACACGGTGCGTGTGTGGGACCTGGCCAGCGGCCACTGCCGCGCCGTCCATGAAGAGGATTCCTACGAAGCCCGACAAGCCTTGGCTGCGGCCTACGCTAATCGCCACTTCACCGTCAGGAAAAAAAATCATTTCGTCATCGTGCGCTCAACCTCCGACGAAACCGTCGAGGCCCGTTTCCCGGGCCAGTTCCAGGTCGCCGACGGCTCGCCGGACGGCCGGCACGTCATCGCAGGCGACGGCGCGGGTGTCGTGTACCTGCTGCGGCTGCACACACGCCCCGGCTGAGCCCCGCGGGCTCCCGGAACCCGACCGCGTCACCGAGCCATGACCGGGTCGCGCCCGGTCAGCGCTGGAGCAGGCCCGGGCCGAAGCCCGGCACGCGGCGGTTGCCGACCAGGTTCGGCACGATCTCGAAGGTCACGCCGAAGCTGCTCGTCAGGGCGTTGTAGGTCAGGCCGAGGCTGACCTGCACGTCGGAGCCCATCCGGGTCAGCACCAGCGAGTTCGACAGCGCCTCGCTGGTGCCGAAGTCGTAGGTCGTGCTCGCCGTCAGGGCGTACTTCGGGCTGAACACGTAGGACACCGACGCCGTCACCGCCTTGCTCTCGAGCGGGTCGATCTGCCGGTAGCCCAGGAACAGGCTGGTGCGGTCGGTCCGGTTCAGGTAGGCGCCGAACGAAAAGAAGCGGGCCCCGTCCGTCTCCGGTTCGATCCAACCGCTCGAGGTCAGCGCCGTGCGGTCGCCGATATTCCAGTTCCAGTCGTATTGCACCAGGCCGACGGTGCTGTTGAAGTCGTCGCGCTTCGCGGCGGGGAACAGCGTCGCCGACAGGTCGAGCGTCATCCAATCGACGATGTGCTCCTGTCCCGCGAAGCCGCGCTTCGTCTGCCAGCGCTGGCGGAGGTCGAGCGACAGCTCCTGAATGTCGTTGAGCGTATCGACGCGGTTCATGAGCAGTTGGCGGATGGCGTAGAGTTGGGCGTTGTAGGTCGGCGAATTTTGCAGGGCGTAGCCGTTGGCGGGGTTGATCTGCGGCTGGATGGGCGTGATGTAGCGCAGCGAGTAGTCGTTGACGTCGTCGTTGAGCCGGTCGAGCTGCGGGAAGAGCGTGTACGGGTCGCTGGCGCCGGCGACGTAGTAGTTGCCGCTCAGCACGATCTTGTGGTTGATGCCGTCGAGGTTCCACAGCAGACTGTGGACGTCCGGGTAGAGGCGCGTGAAGGGAAGGCTGGCCATCACGCCGCCGCCGCCGTACACCCGCCCCTGTTGTTGACCTTCGTTGTCCGCGGTGTAATAGGTCAGATCGAGGTCGGCGTAGGGCACGACCTTCACCGGCCCGAGGTAGAAGGGCATGCGGATTTCCTGCATCAGGTCGAAGCGGCCGGTGTTCACGGCCACGTCGGTCGGCGTGACGGTGGGGGGCGGCACGCTCGCCGGTCGCAGCTGGGCGTAGCCGAGGCTGCCGTGGACGTCGTAGCTGAACAGGTCGAAGAACGACTCGCCGATGACGTAGCCGTCCATCCGCGGCAGCCAGTTGGTTTCCGTGAACCAGTCGCGGAGGCGCTCTTCCCCGAGCAGCGTCCAGGCCCAGTTCGCGTGCTCCGGCTGCTGCTTGACGTAGAGGTACGCCTCCTGGTTGCGGTCGCCGTCGAAGCCGGCCTTGTCGTACTGCTCCTGGACGTTCTGGTCGCTGAAGTGGGCGAACTGGAACTGCCCGCTGAAGCCGTACGGTCCGTCATCCAGCCGGTCAAAGATCTGAACCCGGTCGCGGTACTCGGGGTGCGGTTGGCCGTCGCGGCCGCCGCCGAGCCGGTCGGTGCCGTCGTCGGCGATGCCCCACAACTTCACGGTGCCGCTGTAGCGCCCCTGCACGCCGAAGGGGTCCTTGCCCGTGAAGTCGTACTGCGTCCCCACGGCCGGGCCGCGCAGCGACAGGTAATCGGTGTCCATGTGCCAGTTCGTGTTCGGCAGGCGGGTGATGCCGATGAGGTCGTACACGTCCCACGACACGCCGACCTGGAAGCCGTAGATGTTGTTGTACCCCATCGAGATGTCGCGGATCGGGCCGAGGGGGTCATTCACGTCGCCCTGGAGGAACGGCAGGTAGAAGACCGGCACGTCCTCGACGCGCAGGAAGATGTCGTCGGCCCGCACCAGCTTCTGCACCTCGACCGCCGGCTGGTCGGTGCGGACGTCGATGATCTCGCGGCCGAAGATGTTCCGCCGGAACTGCTTTTTCTCGTCCAGGGTCGCCTCGGCGAAGACGACCTTCAGGCCGGGGTCGGACGGCAGCTTGCTGGAGTAAAAGGTGCCGCGCAGGCCGCGGAAGTTCGCCGGCGAGAGCTGCTGCAATTCGTCGGCCGTGAAGTGGATCATGTCGGGCACGCCGGGCTGGCGCCACTCCAGGTCGGCGGTGAGGGCCAGGGCGACGTTGCGGTTGACGTCGTAGTAGATTTCGTCGGCGCGCAGGGTGCGATCCTCCTTGCCGCTCCGCTGGCGGATCTCGACGTTGCCGGCCAGGTAGAACTCCAACTCGCGGCCGGTGAGCCCCGCGGGGCCCTGGATCGGGTCGGCGCGGTCGCGCGCCTCGCTGCGCCTCCAGATCACGCCGCGATCGGCCTCAATGTCGAGGATCTCCACCGCGTGTGTCTTGGGATCGACGCTGCGCACGGTGAGGATGAAGCCGCCGGTGATGATGATGGGCACCAGATCGGGCGGTTGACCTGACCCACTTCCCGGCGGGGGGGTGAGAACCTGGAAGCCGGACGGGTTGCGCGGCACGATGTTGAATTGCCGAACGGTCACCGGCCCGCCGGGAGGCATGCCCCCCAACGGGCCGGTCAGCAAGCCTCCCGGTCCCGGCGCCCCCGGTGCGATGGCGCCGGATCCCGTGGCGGGCGGGCCCGGCGTGACGCTCCCTCCTGGGGACGGGCCCGACGGCACGGGCGGCAGAAGCGGCACCGACGGGGCAGGTAGGACCGGCGGCGGCAGCCCCTGCACCGGCGCCGCCGGCGTCACCGATCCGGTGGCTTCCGCCGGCTCGGTGAACACGGTGCGCTGGATGGGATTGGTTCCCTGGGGCGGCGGGAGAGGGGGCAGTTGCTGCGGTGCCGGAGCCGGCGCCGCCGGAGGCGGCAGGGCGGGCGGCGGGGCGGGCGCCGGCGGGGCGGGCGGGGCGGGCGCCGGTGCGGCCGGAGGCGGCGGGGCGGGCGCCGGTGCGGCCGGAGGCGGCGGGGCGGGCGCCGGCGACCCCCGGATCGACGCACGCTGGGCGGCGCCCCGCTGGTAGACCGGGTCGTTCGGCCGCGCCTCCTGGGTCAGCTTGCTCTTGTGGGCATTCAGCTTCAGGTCGCCGCGCGTGTGCAGGTCGAGGAAAGCCGTCTTGCCGTTAGTGACCACGGCCCCGTTCTGCACGGAGGCGCCGCCCTCGCCGTAGAGATCGACATTCCAGATGCGCGTCGCCTTGTAGCTCTTCAGGTCCACGAAGAAGACGCCGTCCTGGAACTGCGCCCGCAGAGTGCCGTGCTGCACGAGGACCTGACCCTTCAGGAGGAGGATGCGCGTGTCCCCCTCGGTCCAGGTGACGATCTCGTCGGCATCGACGACGATGGGCTTGGTTTCGCCGGGGACGTTGCGCGAGAACTTGATCAGGTCCTCGGCGCAGACGACGGCGGCGGTGACGGCCCCGGCCGCCACGAAGAGCAGAGCCAGGAGGAAACGTCGGGCTCGGGATCGTGTTTTCACGGCACCCCCCGCGGTACGTCACTGAGCGCGCCCGCCCGGCGCCCGGCCGCGGCGGCGCACAAAAGTCGTCACGTGCGAGCGGCGGATGATACAAGGGGGCACAGCCGCGTCAAGGGCAGGTGGACGGGGCGGCGGGTGGGCGGCTGGGTTGACTCTTCGTTCGTCCCTTCCAGGCCCAGTTCCCGGGCCACGCGCTCGATGGCGCGCGTCCACTGCATGCGGCGAGCCTGGGCCGTGCCGCCGAGTTCGGCGGCGATGTCGGCCCACACGACCGCCCTGCGACGGTTCTTCTCGCCACACACCGGGACCGGCCCACAGCCGGACGCCGGGCCGGTTTCTCCGCGGCGGGTGGATCCTCTGGACAAGATATGGCTCAGTGGTTATATTTCTCTGGGCAAATATAAAATGCCGTGCGAGGATCGCGCGACCTTCACGATCCGCGTGTGGCGGTCCGGCCCGGACATGGCCCGACGACAGCCCCGTCAATGCCACGCGCGAGAGTCGATACTCTTCGCGGAAAGGTGCGCTCATGGCGAATCGTGCCCGCTCCACGTCGGCATCCGAACGACTCGTCCCCCGGAGGAGACTTGCGCCCTGGGCGGGCGAGCACTGGCCGGGCGACGAACAGATCGAGTCCGATTCGGGGAGGCCCACCGTTCTCTTCCTGTGTTCCCACAATTCGGCCCGCAGCCAGATGGCCGAAGCCCTTTTGAAAAGGGAGGCGGGAGGGCTGTTGGAAGTCTTCAGCGCCGGCCTGGAGCCGCGGGAAGTCCACCCGCTCGCCGTGCGCGTGATGGGCGAAGTCGGCGTGGACATCGGCTGCCAGCGCTCCAAGTCCGTCCGCGAGTTCCTGGGATGGCGCAGAGTACATATCGCGATTTTTGTGTGCCGGGTGGCTGAGCCAATGTGCCCCACGGTCTGGCCGGGAGCGGTCACCAGCCTTCTCTGGCCCTTCAAGGACCCGGCCGCTTGCGAGGGGAGTGAGGAGGAACGCCTGGCGGCATTTCGAGCGGTGCGTGACCAGATCTACCGCAACGTGCGGAACTGGCTGAAGGAATTCAAGAGCAGGATCGGTCCCATCGTACCCGGGTCCTTCGGCGACGACTGACCCCCGACCCACAATCGTCACCGTTTCTTCACATATCCTTAATGATTACCTCGCGCGAATACAACCCCGGGCGAATAGGATGACTCTGCCGTCGAAAGCCTGGGCGCGGAGGACCGCAGGTCTCTCGCGCCCGAGTTCCGTTGTCGTCAAAGGAGGTCTCCGATGAACGGGAAATTGGTGGTACTGGTGGCCGCCGCGCTCGCCCTCGCGCTGGGGTTCGTCCCAGGAGTCCCGGGGGAGGAGAAAAAAGATAGTAAGGAGGAAAAAACCACGGTAAAGGTCGATGAGAAGGTCCCGGAGTACAAGACCGTCGGCGGCGTCTCGGGCGAACTGAAGACCATCGGCTCGGACACGATGAACAACCTCGCCGCCCTCTGGGCCGAGGGGTTCAAGAAGGCGTACCCGAACGTCAAGGTAGAGATCGAGGGGAAGGGTTCGGCCACCGCCCCGCCCGCGCTCATCGAAGGCACTGCGCAGTTCGGCCCGATGAGCCGGCCCATGAAGCAGCAGGAGATCGACAAGTTCGAGGCGAAGTTCGGCTACAAGCCGGTCGCACTGCAGACCAGCATCGACATGCTTGCGATCTACGTCCACAAGGATAACCCGATCAAGTCCCTGACGATGCCGCAGGTCGATGCCATCTTCTCCAAGACCCGCAAGGCCGGCCATGACAGCGACATCCGCACCTGGGGTGACCTGGGCCTCACCGGCGAGTGGGCCGATAAGCCGATCAGCCTCTACGGCCGTAACTCGGCCTCGGGCACCTACGGCTACCTCAAGGAGCACGCCCTGCTCAACGGCGACTACAAGGACGCGGTCAAGGAGCAGCCGGGCAGTTCTTCGGTGGTCCAGGGTGTCGCGAGTGACAAGTACGCCATGGGCTACAGCGGCATCGGCTACAAGACCGCCGACGTGCGCGCGGTCCCGCTGGCCAAGAACGCCAAGAGCAAGGCCATCGAGGCGATTGCCGAGAACGCCTACAAGGGCGAGTACCCGATGGCTCGCTTCCTGTACCTCTACGTCAACTATAAGCCGAACGGCGAACTCGACCCGCTCCGCCGGGAGTTCATCAAGTACGTCCTGAGCAAGCAAGGGCAGCAGGACGTCATCAAGGACGGCTACTTCCCCATCACCGCCGTCGTCCGCGCCAAGGCGCTGAAGTCGGTCGGGCTTGAGGACTAAGCGCGGCCCTCATGCCGAGCTTGCTGTTTTGCGGCGGGTCGCAGACCCGCGCGGTGAGTGCGACCCGCCGCTAAACTTCTCGAGGCGCCTCTCTCATGCAACCCCGATCCTCCTACTCGGGCTACACCCGTCGCCGGAAGACCAGCCGGCTGGTCCGCGTCGGTGAGGTTCTGTCCCGCGTGCTCATCACCCTCGGCGGGATCGGGACGATCGTCGCCGTGGCCACCGTTTGCGTGTTCCTCGTCTGGGTGGTCGTCCCGCTCTTCCAGGGCGCGACGATCGGCCGCCCCAGCAACTTGCCGCCGCCGGGCCGGCGCGACGTCCCCTTGCTGACGGGGGTGGACGAATATCAGCTCTTGCGCTGGGCGGTTTTCCCGGACGGCACTCTGGAAGTTTCGCGCCTCGACAACGGCCACGTGCTGGTAACGCGCCCCCTCTTCCCGGGTGCCAAGCTGACGTGCTGTTCTGCCCCGAGCCGCGACCCCGACGTGGCGTTCGGCTTCGCCGACGGGACGGTCCGGCTGGGTCGCATCTCTGCTGTCACGCGCTTCGTCGATCCCGACGCGGTTCCCGCCTCGCTCCGCGAGCTGCCCGCCGGGGAAGTGGCCGAGTTCGAGCAGGGGGTGCTCACCCGGACCTCGGAAGGTCAACTGCGCGCGCAGGGCATCAAAGTCGAGTTTGAAGAGCCGATCAAGCCGTTGGAGCCCGTGGCCGTCCACCGGATCGACCAGTCCGTCCGCCCGACCGGCCCCGTTATCAGCCTCCTGACGGCCGACGGCAAGCTGCGGACCACCTCGGTCAGCACGCGCGAGGACTTGCTCACGGGGGAGATAGTCAAGGAGTTGACGGGGGGCGAATTGGCCCTCCCCGCCCGCCCCGGCGCCGGGCTGCCCAAGTACCTGCTGGTCTCCGGTGTGGGCGATAACGTCTTCCTGGCCTGGGAGGACGGCCACCTCGTCCGGGTGAGCACCCAGGACCTGGAGGAGCCCAAAGTCGTTGAGGAAGTGGAGTTGCTGGAAAAACGGTCGGGGCTTAAGCTGACGGCACTGCAGTTCCTGATCGGCAAGGCGACGTTGCTGGTCGGCGATTCCTCCGGTCGCGTCCGCACCTGGTATCGCATCAAGCCCGCCGACGCGCGCACGGGTGACAAGTCGGTCCTGACGGCGGCGCATGAGTTCCCGGGCCGGGGGGCGGCCGTCACCGCACTGGCCGTGTCCGCGCGGGATCGCCTGTTCGCCGCGGGATACGCCGACGGCGGCGTGGGGCTCTATTACGCCACGAGCGAGAAGCACCTGGCCGACCTCATGACCGAGCGCGGGCAGGAGGTCCGCACGCTGGCCCTGGCGCCCAAGGCGGACGGCCTGGTGGCCCAAACGCCCGAGAGCGTCTGGCGCTGGGACGTGAGCGAAGGGCATCCCGAAGTGACGCTCCGCTCCGTCATCACGCCGGTGTGGTACGAAGGCTACGAGAAGCCCGAACACGTCTGGCAATCGACGGGCGGCGACGACGCCGTGGAAGTCAAGTTCGGCCTCTGGCCCCTCATCTTCGGGACGTTGAAGGCGACGTTGTATTCCCTGCTGATCGGCGTGCCCCTGGCCCTGCTGGCCGCCGTCTACAGCAGCGAGTTCCTGCACCCCAGCACGCGAGCCGTGGTCAAGCCCACCATCGAGGTGATGGCCAGTCTGCCGAGCGTGGTCCTGGGGTTTCTCGCCGCTCTCGTGCTCGCCCCCTTCGTCGAGAAGGTCGTCCCCGCGGTGTTGGCGGGGTTCTTCACTGTCCCGCTCGCCTTTGTGCTGGGCGGCTACGGCTGGCAGCTGCTGCCGGAAAAGCTCACGCTGCGCCTGGGCCGCTTGCGTTTCGTTTTCATGTGTGCCGCCCTCCCGGCGGGTGTCGCCACCGCGGCCTGGGCCGGCCCCCTCCTGGAGCGCCTTCTCTTCAATGGCGACGTCAAATCGTGGTTGGACGGACACGCCGGCGGCAGCACGGGCGGCTGGCTGTTGCTCTTGCTCCCCATCTGTGGCCTCGCCACGGCGTTCTTTCTTGGGCAGGTGGTCAATCCCCGCCTTCGGCGCTGGGCCGCTTCCCGGAGCCGCCCCGTGAACGCCGCGGCCGACCTGGCCAAGTTCCTCGCCGCCGGTCTCCTCGCCGTCGGCGCGGCGCTGCTGCTGGCGGCCGTGCTCAACGGCCTGGGCTTCGACCCGCGGGGCTCGGTCGTCGGCACCTACGTGCAGCGGAACGCCCTGGTGGTCGGCTTCATGATGGGGTTCGCCATCATCCCCATTATTTACACGATCGCCGACGATGCCCTGTCCGCGGTCCCCGAACACCTGCGCTCGGCGTCGCTGGGATGCGGGGCCACGCCCTGGCAGACGGCCGTCCGCATCACCATCCCAACGGCGATGAGCGGCCTCTTCTCGGCCGTCATGATCGGGATGGGGCGAGCCGTCGGCGAGACGATGATCGTCCTCATGGCCGCGGGCAACACGGCGGTCCTCGACATCAACGTCTTCAACGGGTTCCGGACGCTGTCCGCGAACATCGCCGTCGAGCTGCCCGAGGCGGTCCGCAACAGCACGCACTACCGCGTGCTCTTCCTCGCGGCGCTGACCTTGTTCGCCATGACCTTCGCCCTCAACACGGTGGCCGAAATCATCCGCCAGCGGTTCCGTAAGAGGGCCTACCAGCTATGAGTTCCGCTACGGTCCCTCACGGCGCCCAACCGGCTCCCGCCCCGGCCCAGTCCCCGCGGCGGCGGCGCTCGGCGCGAACGCCCCTCGTCGCCCACGGCCAGCCGATGGTGTGGCTGCAGGGCGGAGCCCTGGCCGTCTGCCTCTTCATGATCGTCGGGCTGCTCTACGTCGTCTTCCGGCAGGGGATGGCCACCTTCTGGCCCGGCCCGTCGCTTCAGGTGCGCACGCACGGCGGAGCGGTCTACCTGGGAGAGGTGGTCCGCGAGGAGCGCTACCGGCCCGACCCCGCCCTGCTCGACGGCCTCCCCGAAAGCGCGCGGGGGCCGGCGCGCGACGCCCTCGCCCGGGAGGACGGCTGGGCGAGGCGCCGGCTCATCTACACGGCCAATTTCGACCTGACGCAGACGCACCACCACTGGGTCAGCGACTTTGAGATCGCCGACGAGGAACGGCCCGAGTGGGCGCTGGTCATCGAGCGTGCGACAAACGACGGCCGGTTCAACGGCGTCCCGGTCGCCTTCCTCATCGACGGCAAGGAGGTGGCCACGGACCCCGCGGACGTCTGGGCCAAGTTCAACGAGCACCACGGCCCGGTGCGCCAGCGCTTCCAGCGGCGGGTCAAGATTGAGAAGGACCAGGGCGGGGCCGTCAGCCGGCGGGAGGAGGAGGCCCGGCTCGGGCTGCGGCGGGCGGAACTGGAGCACGGGGCCGGCTCCCCGGAGTACGCCGCGGCGGCGAGCAAGTTGGACGAAGTCAACGACTGGGCGGCGAAGGAGCACGACCGCCTGAACGACGAGATCGCCCATCTGAACGGGGAAAACGCCAGGTACGCGATGCGGCTGGCCGCCGGCGGCCAACAGAAGATGTTGCCCCTGGCCGACGTCGTCCGCGCCTACCCGGCGAACCGTGTGGGCTACTGGGGGAAGCTGGGCATCTATACGTCGCGCTGGTGGGAGTTCCTGACCGACGAGCCGCGCAACATCAACAGCGAGGGGGGCGTGTTCCCGGCCATTTGGGGAACCGCCGCCATGACGCTGCTGATGTCGCTGGTCGTCGTGCCGTTCGGCGTGCTCGCCGCCCTGTACCTGCGGGAGTACGCCAAGGCCGGCCCGGTGATCAGCGCCGTGCGCATCGCCATCAACAACCTGGCCGGCGTGCCGAGCATCGTCTTCGGCGTCTTCGGCCTGGGCTTCTTCTGCTACATCATTGGCGGCTCCCTCGACGACCTGTTCTTCCGCAGCCGCCTCCCCAGCCCCACCTACGGGACGGGGGGACTCCTCTGGGCCTCCCTCACCCTGGCGCTCTTGACCCTGCCCGTCGTGATCGTGGCGACGGAGGAAGCGCTGGCGGCGGTGCCCCGTTCCATGCGCGAGGGGTCGTATGCGTGTGGCGCCAGTAAGTGGCAAACGATCCGGCGCATCGTCCTCCCCCGGGCCATGCCCGGAATCCTCACGGGGATGATCCTGGCGATGGCGCGGGGGGCCGGCGAAGTCGCCCCGCTGATGCTCGTCGGGGCCGTGAAGTTGGCCCCGTCGTTGCCGGTGGACTCGGAGTTTCCCTTCGTCCACCCGCAGCGCAGCTTCATGCACCTGGGCTTCCACATTTATGACGTGGGCTTCCAGAGTCAGGACAGCGAATCGGCCAAGCCGATGGTTTTCACGACGACCCTGCTGCTCATCGCCCTGATCGCGACCCTCAACGCGACCGCCATGCTGCTCCGAAACCGCCTCCGCCGGCGCTACGCGGCCGGCCAGTTTTAAGCGGAGTCCCACGATGGCACTTCCTCCCGTGCCCCTCCCGAATACGGCCGCCCCGCCCGGCGCCCCCCACGGCCCGGGTCCCGAGCCGACTTCCCCCGCGGTGGTGGACGGGCGCCTGGCGGCCATTGCGCGGGGGGAGGCCGTGGAGGCGTACATCCACCCCGAACTCGCCGGCGAATCGGCCGTCCTGAGCGTCGAGTGCTTCAACCTCTGGTACGGCCTCAAACAGGCGCTCTTCCACGTGTCGCTCGTGATCCCGCGGGGGAAAGTCACCGCCATCATCGGCCCCTCCGGCTGCGGGAAATCGACGCTCCTCCGGTCGGTGAACCGCCTCAACGACCTCATCGACGGGGTGAGGATCACCGGCGACATGCGCTTGAACGGTGACCCGATTTACGGCAACTCCGTGGATGTGATCGAGTTGCGGAAGCGCATGGGCATGGTCTTTCAGAAGCCGAACCCGTTCCCGATGAGCATCTACGAGAATGTCGTGTACCCGCTCAGGATCGACGGGGAGCGCGACAAGCGCCTGCTCGACGAGGTCTGCGAGCGCAGCCTCCGCGGGGCGGCCTTGTGGGATGAGGTGAAGGATCGCCTCCGCGACAACGGGCTCACGCTTTCGGGCGGGCAGCAGCAACGGCTTTGTATCGCGCGAGCCATCGCCGGCGACCCGGAGGTACTCCTCCTCGACGAGCCCTGTTCGGCACTGGATCCTCTCGCCACCAACAAGATCGAAGACCTGATGCAGGAATTGAAGGGCGAGTATACCGTCCTGATCGTCACGCATAACATGCAGCAGGCCGCGCGTACCAGTGACTACACCGCGTTCATGTACCTCGGCCGCGTGATCGAGTACGGCGTGACCAGCAAGCTGTTCACCAACCCGCACGTCAGGGACACACAGGACTATATTACCGGACGGTTCGGCTAAGAGGCGAGCAATCGGGGCGTCAGCCGTCGTTGGCGCACTGCGGCTCTTGGGACAGTCATGGCCAAGCACTTACAGCGTGACCTCGATCGCTTAAGGCAACACATCCTGGACCTGGCCGAGCGTGTCCAGGCGGCGATCCGCAACGCGATTCTCGCACTGCGGACCCGCGACGTGCCCCTGGCCGAGGAGGTCATCGGCGGGGACGACGACATCGACGAGGAGGAGAACTACGTCGAGGAGGAGTGCCTCAAGGTGCTGGCGCTGCACCAACCGGTCGCAGTCGATCTGCGCTACGTCACGACCGTGCTGCTGATCAACACCGACCTGGAGCGCATGGCGGACCTCGCCGCGAACATCGCCGAGCGGGCCCTCGTGCTGGCCCGCTTCCCGGCGATCCCCGTGCCGGCCGACCTGCAGCGCATGACCGACCTGACCAGCACCCTGGTCCGGCAGGCGATCGACGCCTTCGTCAACCTCGACGCCAAGCTGGCCCGTACTGTGTGCCGGCTCGACGACGAGGTTGACCGCCACAACAAGACCATTATCGGCGAATTGATCCGGCTGATGCGGGGCTCGCCGGACATGGTCGAACCTGGCCTGTCCTTCTTCTCGGCGACCAGGCACCTGGAGCGCATCGCCGATCACGCCACCAATATCGCCGAGGACGTGATCTACCTCGTAGGCGGCGAGATCGTCCGGCACCGCCCGTCGGCCATGTGCGACGAGTGAGGAAGCGCAGGGACATGACGTGAGTGCCGCCCGTCTCGTTATCGTTGCTCTCGCCGGTGGCTATCACCAGATTTCCCAGAAGGGCTACCCGCCGCGGCGCTACCATGAGCGAAGTTGACATCCTCGACGATATGATCCGGCACGCCCAAAGCGCGATCGATCAACTCCGCGCCCAGCTTCAAGGGGAAGAGCGCTACCTCGCTGAGCTTTGCAAGAGACGCCAGGCGTCGGCACGGGCCCCGGGAGTACGGCGGGGGCCCTCCTCCTCGGCTGGCCCCACGAATGGCGCAACACGTCCCCCGGGGGCCGCCCGCATCCATTCCGGGAGTGTCCCCTGGCACGTCCTGGCGGTCCTCGAAGACGCCGGGCGCGAAATGGACCTGGCCGACATCGCCCGCGCGGTCGAAGCGCGCGGGCTGAAGCCGAAGAAACCGGGGGGGATGAAGGACGTGGTGTATGCCTCGCTACGCAGCCGGCTCGACCTGTTCGAGCGGATTGGGGCTGGAACCTACGACCTGAAATCGCGCCGCCGTCAGAACGGTACAGGGGTCAACGGCAAGTGACCCTGACCGGCAACCGTCCGCATCACCGTTCCGCGACAGCTTCCGCGAGGGCCCGGGCCGCGGGCCCTCTGGACAAACAGCACGGCGACGGTTATATTCTTCTGAGCGTATATTACCATGAGCGTATTCCTGCGGCGGGGCGGGAATCCTTTGTGGAGGATCGGTCATGAAGCGGACCTCACGGCTGGCTCTCCTGGGCGCGTTGCTCGCGACGGTCGGATGCGGCGCCCAGCCGACGAGCACGGCGGACGGGCTCACCGGGGCGGGCTCCACCTTCGTGTACGACATCATGGACAAGTGGGGCCGCGAGTACGAACGGCGGGAGGGCGGCTGCAAGGTGACCTACCACGCCTGGGGTTCCAGCGGCGGCGTCCAATTCATCACGGAGAAGAAGGGCGATTTCGGCTGCACCGACGCCCCCCTGACCGACGAAGAACTGGCGGCGGTCCGCGCCGCCGGCGATGAGGTTGTCCACGTCCCGCTGGTCCTTGGCGCGGTCGTTGCCGTCTACAACCTCGCCGAGGTGAACGAGCCGCTCCGGTTCACCGGGCCGGTGCTCGCCGACATCTTCCTGGGGAAGATCAAACGGTGGAACGCCGAGGCGCTGCGCGACCTCAACCCCGGGCTCAAGCTCCCGGATCAGGAGATTCTCGTCGTCCACCGCCTCGACGGCAGCGGCACGACCGACATCTGGACCGATTACCTCTGCAAGGTGAGCCCCGAGTGGAAACGTGGGCCGGGCAGGGGAAGAGAAGTGAAATGGCCGACCGGCAAAGGGGAGTCGGGAAACGAGAACGTGGCCGAGTACGTTCGGAGGACGGCCGGGAGCATCGGCTACGTCGAACTGTCCTACGCTCACCGCAAGGACCTCGCTTTCGGCCTCGTGCAAAACCGTGAGGGGAAGTTTGTCCGGGCCCGTATGGAGTCCGTGACGGCCGCCGCAGAAGACGCTCTGGTTGAGGTCCCCGACGACTTGCGCTTCTCCCTCACGAACGCCCCGGGGAAAACCTCCTATCCCATCAGTGGAGCGACCTGGGCCGTCCTTTACCTCCACCAGCCGCATCGGAAGGGACAGGAGTTACTTGACTTTCTCCGCTGGGTGCTCGAGGACGGGCAGCAGTACGCCGAGTCGCAGTTCTACGCCCGCCTCCCCGACGCGCTCGCCGTCCGTGCTCTCAGGAAGCTCAACCAGGTCCAGGTGGCCGAGTGACCGGCAGGGCATCCCCGACGGGGAGTCCGATGGGCGGGAGGCTCCGCCCACCGTTAGGCATGGCTCGACATTTTCCTCCGCGACGGGTTCGCGTTCTCCCCGGCTGGGCAACAGCCCCCCGCCTCCCTAAGTCGTTCGGCCTTCAGACGATCTTGCTCGATCTGGGGCACCTCTTGAAAGCAAAAGGCCAGGCACTCGAGCAGTTTCTGGTGGAAGGGAGCGTGGGCGGGGGCGAGTGAGTAGTAACTCCACTGGCCCGCCTTCCGAACCACAACGAGGCCGGACCTGCGCAGGTAGGCCAGGTGACGCGACGCACTCGGCTGCTCGACGTCGAGGATCTGTACGAGGTCCCCCACGCAGCACTCGCCGCCCCGAAGAAGGGAGAGAATGCGGAGTCTGGTGCTGTCGGAAAACGCGCGGAAAATGAGGGTAATGCGCGCCCCCGGGGGAACCGCCTTCTTCATGGATAGGTCTCCACACAGGTGTACTAAGGTCAATCTACGCGGCCAAGTCCCGAGCATCCAGAAGGCGCTTTGACGGGATCGTGTCACCGGCGCGTCGCGGCGAGTCTTCCCTCACGATTCGCGTATCGGCCTGAGGAGGAATGTACGCGGAAGGCGGGCGGCCTCAATGAATGTTCGCGGAAGCTTGCAGGGGCTTTTCCGCCCCCCACGGCTGGCGGATTGAAACGGTTCGTGGTCGCGGTGACCGCTACCCGCCGGCGGGGAAGGAAGGGCCGCGTTCCTGACGACCCGCCCAGCGACCGGCTACGGCGCTTCAGGCTCGGGTTCGGCCGTCGCCTGCGGCAAGGACACGATGAAGGTCGTTCCCGTTCCCACGCGGCTGGTGGCGCGGACGCCTCCCTTCATGGCCTGCGTCAGGTGCTTGACGATGGCCAGACCGAGGCCGGTGCCGCCCATCTCGCGCGAACGCGCCTTGTCCACGCGGTAGAAGCGCTCGAAGATGCGCGGCAGGTCGGCCTCGGGGATGCCCTGGCCGTTGTCCTCCACCTCCAGGCGGACCTGCCCGCCCTCGGCCCGCCAGCGCACGACGATCCGACTCCCCTCCGGCGTGTACTTGATAGCGTTCTCGACGAGGTTGTCCAGGATCTGCTCCAGCGCCTCCTCATCGACGTGGGCGGCCAGCCCGTCCCCGCCCGGCGGCGGCTCGGCCGTGAGTTGCTGCTTCTTGGTCTCGGCCCGCTCCCGGTGGCGCTCCAGGCAGCCCGCCACCGCCGGGCCGAGCGGCACCGCCCGCAGCTCGAACGCCTCCTCGCCCGACTCGATCCGCGTCAGGCTGAGCAGGTCGAGGATGAGGGCGTACAGCCGGTCGGACTGGTCGCCGATGCGCTCCAGGAAGCGGTCGCGGTGCTGCGGGTCTTCCGCGGCGCCGTCCAGCAGTGTCTCGACACACGCCTTGATAACCGACAGCGGCGTCTTCAGCTCGTGCGACACGTTGGCCACGAAGTCCTGACGGACGCGTTCCAGCCTTCGGAGATTGGTGGTGTCGTGCAGCACGAGCACGGCGCCGCCGGCCGACGCCAGCCGCGCGGCGTGGACCGTCAGGCTGCGCAGCGCCGGGCTGTTCCAGCGCAGCTCCTCCTGGCGCGGCTCGGGGTTGGCCAGGGCGCGGCGGGCCACCTCCTGCAAGGGGCGCACGCGGACCACCTCCCACAGGCGCCGGCCGACGGCGGCCTGCGCCTGGAACTCCAGCAGCCGGGCCGCCCGCTCGTTGACGAACAGGATGCGCTCGTCGGCGCCCAGCGCGATCACCCCTTCGACCATGCCGCTGAGGATGGCCCGCAGCTGCTGCCGGTCCTCCTCGAGCTGGGCGAACTGCTTCGCCAGCCGGACGCTCATGTGGTTGAAGGTCCGCGCCAGCACCGCGATCTCGTCCGGCCCGGAGGCGTAGACCTTGTGGCCGTAGGCGCCCTCGGCGATGAGGCGGGCCGCCTCGGTCAACTCCGTGAGGGGGCGCACCGTCCGCCGTGCGACCCAGAACGCCAGGGCCACCGTGACCAGGCCGGCGCAGGCGGCCGCCGTCCAGATGATGTGGTGCAGGCGGCTGATCTGCTCCTCCACCCTGTTCATCGGCAGGGCGGCGCGCACGAAGGCGACTTCGGGGCCGAGGTCGTCCGCCCGGACCGCGACGTACAGCATGGGCTGCCTGAGCGTCTGGCTGTGGTGCGTCGCGACTCCGACGCCCTGCTCGCGCGCCTGGATTACCTCGGGCCGGTCGGCGTGATTCTCCATGACCGCCGGGTCTTGCTCCGAATCGGCCCGCACCCGGCCGTCGGCGGCGATCAGCGTGATGCGGGCGCCGCCGTCGGCGGCCAGCTGCTTGACCTCCTCTTGCAGTGCCGCGGCGTCGTCGGTCCGGCCGCGCAGGGCGTCACGGGTCAGCAGGGCGCGCTGGCGCACGTTGTCCACGTTCCGGCCCTGGTCGTAGCCGTCCACCTGCGACACGACGACGAAAACGAGCAGGCCGACGGACAGCAGCGGCAACAGGCCGAAGGTGCCGAACAGACGCCAGAAGGTGCAGGAGCGCAGCATGGCAGGATGAAGGGGTTAGTCCGCGCGCGTGGCCGACAGCACGCGCTTGCCGGTGAGGGCGCGGATGCCGACGTTCAGGGCCATCACCATCACCAGCAGCACCAGGGCGGCGGCCCAGGCGAGCGGCTTCTGCCAGTCCTCGGAACTAAGGGCATAATCGTAGATATAGAAAGTCAGGAAAGGGTAATGGGCGTTGAGCCCCTCGGTCGGCCAGATCTGACTGTTGCCGGCGGCCAACAGCAGCGGCGCCGTCTCGCCGGCGATGCGGGCGATCGCCAGGCAGACGCCGGTGATGATGGTCGGCAGGGCGGTCGGCAGCAGCACGCGCACCACCGTCTGGGCGTGCGAGGCGCCGAGGGCGTAGCTGGCGTTGCGCAGCGTCGCCGGCACCAGCTTGAGCGCCTCCTCGGCCGAGCGCGTCACGATCGGCAGCATCAGCACGGCCAGCGAGAAGGCGCCGGCCCAGGCCGAGAAGCCGTAGTGCGCCGCGATCAGCGCGTAGGCGAAGATGCCGACAATGATCGACGGCACCCCGAGCAGCTGCTCGTTGACGAAGCGGACCACCGTCGAGAGGGGACTCTTGCGGTACTCGCTGAGGTAGAGCGCCGCCAGGATGCCAAGCGGCCCCGCGGCCGCGGTGGCCAGGCCGACCATGATGGCCGAGCCCAGCAGGGCGTGTCCCAGGCCGCGGCCGTCGTCCGCGTCCCGGGGCAGGTGGGCGAAGAACTGCCAGTTGATGGAGCCGGCGCCGCGGAAGGTGATGTAACCCAGGATGTGGAACAGCGGGATCAGCGTGAGGACCAGAGCGACGCCCAGCAGCCCGGTCATCGCACGGTTAGTCCACAGCACTCGCTCGCGGTTGGATGCCGCCACCTGCCGGATGGCCGCCCCGGCGTCGGGGGCTGGCTCCTCGAAGCCGAACGGGCCGGCCAGGAGTGGAACGGCAGGGATCCGAAAGGGGCCGACGCGCCAGCGCAGCAGGCGGGCGGTCCAGTTGACCAGGGCCGTGACGACTAACAGCACCACGAGGAGGTTGACAAGGACCGTCACGAGCAGCGGCTCCAGGGCCAGGGCCAGCAGCCGGCCGAGTAGTTTGAAGGGGAGGGACAGCGCCAGGCGCAGCGGGGTGAGGGCGGCGACGAGGCGGCCCAGGAGGGAGTCGCTCGGGGCGGGGGACTGCCCGGCGCGGGCCAGCAGCAGCCGGGCGGAGAGGTTGACGAAGACGGTAACGAGGAACAGCACCAGGCCCAGGGCGATCAGGGCCGAGCGGTGCATTTCCGAGTCGGCCCCGCCGAACTGGTTGGCTATGACGCTGGGGATGGTGGCGCCGCCCTCGAAAATATTCCAGTTAACCTCTGTATTATTGCCAATGAGCATGGCCACCGCCATCGTCTCGCCGAGGGCCCGGCCCAGGGCCAGGAAGCAGGCGGCGACGATGCCGGGCCGGGCGTACGGCAGCACGGCGTCCCGGATCATTTGCCAGCGCGTGGCGCCCAGGGCCAGCGCCCCCTGCCGCTGCGACTGCGGCACGGCCCGGCAGACGTCGTAGGTGATGGCCGAGATGTACGGCACGATCATGATGGCCAGGATGATCGAGGCCGTTAAGACGGTGCGACCGGTGATGTTGGGGATGCCGGCCCAGCGGTAGAAAAGCAGGATGATCGGCACCAGGAAGAAGATACCCCAGAAGCCGTAAATCACGCTGGGGATGGCGGCGAGCAGCTCGATGAGGAACGAGGCGGTGCGCCGCAGCCAGCCGGGGGCGACCTCGGCGAGGTAGGTCGCGGCCGCCACGCTGACCGGCACGGCGATGAGCATGGCCAGCGCCGAGGTGATGACCGTGCCGAGGATGAACGGGAAGGCGCCAAAGTCCTCGGCCGGCTTGTTCCAGGCGGTGCTCGTCAGGAAGCCGAAGCCGAACTTGTGCAGCGCCGGCCAGGAGGCCCTGGCGATGAATAAGACCAGCAGCGCCGTCAGTGCCAGGATCGACCCGGCCGAGCTGCCGCAGACCGCCTTGAACAGGAAGTCGCCGACGTTGCGGCGGGCCCGCGCCGGCGGCCGGGGCTCGGTCGGACGGGCGGCGGCCAGCGGCGGAGGGGTCGAGATGGACATGGCACCGTGGGGAAAACGACAGCCGCGCCCCGCGCCGCGGGCGCCGGCACTGGGACCTTAGAAACTGTATCAACAACCCTCTTGCCGCTTGCGGCTTCGCAGCAACGATGGCGAAGCCGCAAGCGGCCAAGTCATTTTTTCTTACAGTTTCTTACCCGTTGCCGGCGCCCGCGGCGAGTGGGGCGACGGGCCGGGATTACTCGCCCTTGATGCTGTCCACTTTCTTTTGTGCCCGTTCCACCAGGGCCTTCGGCAGGGGGGCGTAATCCTCGGGCTTGCACATCTCCTGCCCGGTGGTGAGCACCCAGCTGAAGAAATCCTTCAGCGCCTGGGCCGTCTCGGGCTTCTGCTTGGTGAACATCACCGCCCAGACCGCGCCGCAGATGGGGTAGGTCTCCTCGCCCCCCAGGTTGGTCATCGAGAAGCGAAGGTCGTCGGGGATGTCGTTCTCCTTGAGGTTGTCGGTGGCGGCGACAGTGCTGTCCAGCGACGGCAGGACGAACTTCTTGGCGTCATTCTCGACCTTGCCGTACTTGATGTCTTCCTTGCCGCGGGTGTAGCGCAGCTCGACGTAGCCAATGGCGCCCGGCGTCTTCTGGACGAGGCCGGCGACGCCGCCACTGCCCTTCTCCTGGTTCTTGACCGCCTGCGGCCACTTCGGCAGTGTATTCGCCTCCCCGACATCCTTCTTCCACGCCTCGCTCACCTTGGCCAGGTAGCCGGTGAAGATGAAGCTGGTGCCGCTGCCGTCGCTGCGGGCCACCACGGCGATGGGCGTGTCCGGCAGTTTGACGTCTTTGTTGACTTCCTTCAGCCGCTCGTCGTTCCACTTGCTGATCTTGCCCAGGTAGATGTCGGCCAGGATGGGCCCGGTGAAGTGGATGGGCTCCTTGACGTCGGGCAGGTTGTACATGATGGCTACGGCGCCGACGACCAGCGGGACATGGATGACGTCGCCGGTTTCCTTGGCCTTGTCCATCTGTTCGTGGTTCAGCGGGGCGTCGCTGCAGGCGAAGGCGACCTGCTTGTCCATGAGGTCCTTGATGCCGGCGCCGGAGCCGACGGCGTTGTAATCCACCTCACGATCCCGGGCCTTCTTGTAGGCCGGCGCCCACTTTTCGGCCAGCAGGGGAGCCACGAAGGTGGAGCCGCTGCCGCTGATGCGTTGGCCCGACTTGCCGCCGCTGCACCCGGCCAGGGCGCCGAGTGCCAGTCCCACGAGGGTCCAGACGATTGCGCGCTTCACGGAACTTGCCTCCCTGTGAGGAGTTGCGCCGCGGCGGTCGCGGCAGGTGACTCGATGCCCCTTGGTTCTCTGCGCTGTCATGCTACGGGACTGGCCGGCAAGACTTGTGAACGTCATGTGAAGATAAGATGAAGACGGGCCTTGCCGTTCTTGGGGGTCGCCGCCCAGTTGACCGTGCCGCTTTGGCCTGTTGGAATAGGATGGGTGTGACACGCTCTGCGGTTCCCGGGCCACCACCATGACGCCGAACATAACGCGCGAACAGCTCGACGCCTACCTCGACGACATGCTCAGCGACAGCGAGACGGCCCTGGTCGAGCAGGCGCTGCGCGAGTCGGAGGCCCTGCGCCGCCGGTTGCGCGCCCGCATGCAGGAGCGCGACCGCGGCGACCACTCCATCGGCGCCGTCTGGCGCCGCGAGCACCTCTCCTGCCCCACGCGCGAGCAGCTGGGGAGTTACCTCCTCGAGGTCCTCGACGAGGAGCATCAGGACTACGTTCGTTTCCACCTCGAGACGGTCGGCTGCGCCCACTGCCTGGCGAATAAGGCCGACCTCGAAGCGAGCTTGAAGGAGCCGGCGCCGAAGGCGCAGGAGCGGCGGCGCCGCTACTTCCAGTCCAGCGCCGGTTATTTGAAGGTCGGCCGTGACGCCAAGCGCTAGGGCCCTTTCGTTGAGTGGCGGCGCGCCGCGGCGCGCCCCTCCGAGCCGCCGCGCAACGAGAGGATCCCAACCGGACCGCGAATGCGAGATGACCGGACCGCCGGGTATGCTATGCTTTTTCGGGCAGCCGTCGTCGCGCTGGAGGGGAGCGCCCCCAGCGCCTCGACTTCCGGGACCCGCGACGCCCGCCGTCCTCCTCACCCATCGTGGGTGGGGCGCCCGCGTCTGTGGATCGCCTGAGCCGCCGCTGCGGCAGGGGGCCGATCATGCTGGATCACAGGTCACTGGTGCAGAGCGCCTACGAACTCGAGCCGCTCCCGCAAAGCCTTACGCGCCTGGCCGCACTCGTCGCCCATGGGGCGCCCGACCCCGAGGAGATCGCCGAGTGCCTCGCCTTCGACCCAGTCATCACCGCGAAGGTCCTGCGCGCCGCGAACTCCACCTACAGCGCACCGTCCCGCCCCGTCACGCGCACGCGCGACGCCGTGCTCCGCCTGGGCCCCGGCGCCGTCTTCTGCCTGGCCGTCGGCATTTGCGCCCGGCCGCTGATGGATCGGGACATCCCCGGCTACGGGCTGACGCGCGGTGACCTGTGGCGGCACTCGGTCCGGGCGGCCCTGGCGGCCGAGGCGGCGACCGACCTCTGTGCCGCGCCCATCCCGCGCGAGACGTTCACCGCCGCGATGCTGCACGACCTCGGGAAACTGGTCGTCGGCCGGTTTCTCACCACGGACGAACGCGACCTCCTGCGGCGGGCCGTCGAGGAGTCGGGGGCTGAAGACGCCGAGGCCGAGTCCGAAATCCTGTCGCTGCACCACGGCGAGGTGGGCGCGGTCATCGCCCAGCACTGGCGGCTCCCCGACGGCATCGTCCAGGGGATCCTCCATCACCACGACCCGGCGAAGGGGGAGCAGGCCGTCTGCTACGCCACCTACCTGGCCGACGTCGCGGCCAAGACCGTCGAGGCGGGGGAACCCCTGCCGGAACGTGCGCGGCGGCACCTCGGCGCCGCGATGGAGCGGCTCCGCCTCAACCCAGCCGGCTTCGACGCCGTGTGCGCGAAGGTCGCGGCCGATTTCGACAGGATGAACGCGCGGTACAACTGACCGGCTCGCTCGGGCGGCCCAGAACAAAAGGTGAAAACAAGACTGCCATGTCGGAGAACACCAAAGAGAAATGAGGGCGTGTTTGCGATTTGACTCCCTGCGTAGGGCGCAAGGTGAGAGTTTAGATAAGTCTCTGGTATAAAATGATTTATGCGTTATGGTCCCACAGGAACCGGGCATGGTTCAAAACGGGGCCGTTTCGGCTGACAGCGCGGGAGGCCCCGCGAGCCGAGCGGGGCCTCCCGCGCTGTCACCCCGCTTTGAACTAGGCTGGTCCCCTGCGTGAAGCGTCCCCATCGTCTCCCATGGTCCCCCCCCCGCAAGGCTCCCCTAAACCACCGTGCCACCTCTCGACTCTACTCTGGCCTTGGCCTGTTCTGGCCTTGCGGCCCAGCCGGTTATTCGATTTCCAGAATCTGGAACTCTCCCGCAGCGTCGAGGACGGCGCCCCAGGCTTTGTGCAACGCCTGGTGCTCGGACGGGCCGTAGCGCAGCGGCGCGCCCAGGCCGATGTCGAAGTCGCGGATGCTCTCCAGGGCGTCCACCAGCGCCTCGGTCGTGAGATTCGCCCCCGCCCGGCGCAACCCTTCCACGAAGACGAGCGCGGCCAGGTAGCCCTCAAGGGACACGAACCCGGCCTGCTCATTGGGATGGAACTGGTGCAACAGCTCGCGGTATTTCAGGACGGCCGACGCGTACGAGGCCGGGTGGGGGACCACTTGCGTCACGATCACCCCGTCCGCGTAGCCCTTGCCGCGCTGGCGCAGTTCTTCCGCCAGGGCGTCGGTGCCCACGAACGAGACGCTCGTGAATATCAGGTCCCTCTTGGCGTCCTTCAGCCGCCCGATGAAGGCGGCCACCGGCCGGTAGGTGGACACCATGACGACGGCACGAATTTCGTCATGGCGCAAGACCTCGCGCACGGCATCGCCGACCTCGACGCTGTTGCGTAAATGATCGACCCGCACAATTGCCTCAGCCTTGCGCCACGGGCGCAGCGCCCTGGCGACGCCGTTGAAGCCGGCGTCGCCGTAGGCGTCCTGCTGGGCGAACACGGCGATCTGCTCGGGGCGAACCCCCCGGACTTGGATCAGGTACTTGACGGCGGCGACCGTCTCCTCGGCGTAGCTGGCCCGGTAGTTGAAGACGTAGCGGTCCGGCGGATCCCTGCGCAGCAGGCCGGCGCCGGTGAAGGCGCCGAAGAAGATCATCTGCTTCGACAAGGCGTAGGGCAGGGCTTTCTCGGCCGTGGACGTCCCGACGTTGCCGAGGACCGCGAACACGCGGCGGCTGTCGTGCAACTCCGTGATGTTTGCCAGGGCGCGGTCGGGCTCATAGCCGTCGTCGAGGGCGACCAGCCTGAGCCGCCGGCCCGCGACTCCTCCCTCGGCGTTGACGGCCTGGAAACAGGTCTGAATGCCGATCTCCATTTCGCGCCCCAGCTCCCGCGCGGGGCCGGAGAACGGGGCGCTCAGGCCCACGACGACCTCGTCGTCGCTGACCCCCTGGGCCGCTGAACCGCTCGCGCGCTCCGCCTTCGTCGCGCCCCCCGGGACCGAGTCTTCCGCCGCGGCGGAGTGGGTGTTCCCCCTGTTGAGCAGCCAGAACAGCAGCGGGGCCGAGCAGCCGGCCACGACGAGCAGGACGGCCAGGACGACCCGGCGAGTCCGCCGCAGGTCGCGCCTCGCTTCCTCCCCGTCGGCCGGCGCGACCCGTCGGCCGGGGCGCGACGCCCGCACCGCCGAGTCGGTCAGGGCGTTGTCGGCGATCACCTCCAGGGCCTCGAGGACGGCCGCGGCCGACGCCGGCCGGTCCGCCGGAGACTTTGCCAGCAGCCGCATCACCAGGTCGGACAGGGCCCGGGGAAGGGTCGGGGCGAGTTCGTGGAGGGGCACCGGCTGGCTCAGGGCGGTCGCCTTCACGATGGCAACGGGGGTCGTGCCGCGGAAGGGCTTTTCGCCCGACGCCGCTTCGTACAGGACGCAGCCCAGGCTGAACAGGTCGGCACGCGGATCGACCACCTGGCCGTCCGCCTGTTCGGGAGCCATGTAGTCCGGCGTACCCAGGAGTTCCCCAGCCTGGGTCAGCCCCTCGGCCGCCCCGTCCGCCCGCACCAGTCCGAAATCAAGGATCTTGATCCGGTGGGCCGGTTGCTCCACCCAGATGTTGGCCGGCTTGATGTCGCGGTGGATCAGGCCGGTGCGGTGGGCGGCTTCCAGCCCCCGGGCGAGCTGCTGCCCGAGGTCGAGGACCTGGGCCGGGGTCAGGCGGGGGTCTTCTCTCAGATAGGCGTCCAGCGACTTGCCGTGGAGCAACTCGGTGGCGAGATAGGGCATGTTTTTGACCAGGCCAACGTCGTGGATGGCGACGATGTGGTCACTCTGGATGGCGGCGATCGCCCGCGCCTCGCGCAGGAACCGCTGGCGGGCGGTCAGGTCCTGCGCGAGTTCCGGTCGCATGACCTTGAGGGCGACCTGGCGCCGCAGCCGCGAGTCTTCGGCCAGGAACACCACGCCCATGCCGCCGGAGCCGAGCCGTTTCACGACGCGGAAATGGGCCAGCCAGCCCAGTTCGCCCTCTTGCTGGGGCGGGTCCAGGAAGAGAAGGGTCTCGGTTTCGACTTTCTCCGCGACTCGTAACAGCTTGCCGGAAGACAGCTCCCGGTCCCAACTCACACCCTTCAGGGAAGGCGGAAAGCCCGTGTCGTCCGGCGGAGATGCTGCGTCTGGCGTGGAGACGCGGTCGAGGTGTCCCGCGGGCTTCGGACCGTTCGGCTCCCGCCCGTGATCGGCGGGCTCGTTATCCCGGCCTTCCATCATCGCCTCCCGCCGTCTAAGAGGGTGCGCGTCGTCAGCGTCAACCGCCACTCCCATTCTGACAGGCAAGGTTTGCAAGCCATCGTATGATCGAGGGGCGGCCCGGGAGTTACTTCCTTGAGCCGTCAGACCGCTGCGAGGACCCTGTTCCGAGGAAGCACGCGCGGCCTTGACGCTCCCGTACTGCGACTGCAACGCGGTGCTGTCTGCGCCGCGCAGAATGGGCCCCGGTCTGGGGCGTTCCGCCCTCCTGTCCGACTCCCAGGGCGCCGGGCGACACGGCGTTGTGGCGCCTGGGTTCACGCCAGAGCAGTATAGAACACGAGGGCACGCTGGGGGCGTAGGCAGCCGCCGGCGTGTCATCGCGAGTGCCGGCGAGCCTGGTGGGCCCTGTCGTTGCCGAGGCCCGTTCCTGCCGTCCTGGCGGCCGCCTGGGGCGTTCCCGCGAACAAAAAGGACAAAACGGGGACGCATCTCAATAATACGAATCTGAAAACCCGTATTATTGAGTTGCGTCCCGAATGGCCCTTCCACGTTTTTGGACACGCTTTGGGCGCACCTTAGTTGGGCAAGTCCGGATCTGTGGGAGGCGGGTGCAACCCCGCCGCCGACCCGGCGGGACTTTTTCGCGTTTCTTCATCCGAAAAAGGATCCTGACACCTTTTCTTCACTTTTTCTTCGCGGGCCGGAGGTGTCGTCGGCAGAGGCGGCCAACTCGAACGCTTTCAGGTGAGGGAAGGGATTTCTTTGCAGACAATAGTTGGAGAAAATCGCCGCGAACCCTTGACGCTCCGGCCGCGCTGAGACATAATATAACTCCAACAAACACGACAGCCCCGTCCCCCCTCACCCCCGCGGGCGCTGTTTGGTTCCTCACCTCCCGGTGCGTTGCGCCCCGGGGCGTGTCTCGCATTCTGTTCTGCCCTCTCTCAACCCAAGGAGTCCGTCATGCTGCGCTTCCGGCTGCGCCACCGCTGTCGCCGTCAGGTTCCGTCCACGCAAGCCGTTTCCCGACCGTTGCTGGAACAACTGGAAGACCGTCGCCTGCTCAACGCGGGCGCTCTCGACCCGTTCTTTGGCTTCCTCGGCAGGAGCGTGACTCCCCTGCTTAGCTCGGCCGCCGACGCCGCCAGCGCGACCGCCTTCCAGTCCGACGGCAAGTTGATCGTCGCGGGCACGTCGGCCGACGGCTCCACCTTCTCGCCTGGCAGTTTTGCCCTGGCGCGCTACGACGCCAACGGCACGCTCGACTGGTCCTTCGGACTCGGCGGCCGGGCGACCGCCTTCTTCGGCCCGGCCATCGCCGGCCCCGGCACCATCTCCGCCAGTGTCGCCGGCATCGCCATTCAACCCGACGGCAAGATCGTCGTCGCCGGCTCGATCAGCGGCGGCCTCGGCCTCAACTTCGCCCTGGCGCGCTTCACCCCCGACGGCTGGCTCGACCCGACGTTCGGCAGCGGCGGCGAGATCATCACCCAGTTCTTCATTGGCACCGACAACGCCGGCAACCCGGCCCCCGCGGAGAGCTCCGCCGCCAGCGTCACCTTGCAGAGCGACGGCAAGATCGTCGCCGTCGGGCAGGCGGGCGGCACCGACTTCGCCCTGGCGCGCTACAACGCCGACGGCACGCTCGACACCACCTTCGGCACGGGTGGCGAGGTGACCAACCGGCTGAGCCCGGCCGACTCCGACGCCGCCTCGACCGTCACCGTGCAGACCAACGGCCAGATCCTCGTCGCCGGCTACGCGGGGAGCTTCTTCTCTCACAACAACTTCGCCCTGCTCCGCTACAACGGCAGCAACGGCTCGCTCGACGCCAGCTTCGGCACCGGCGGCGTGGTGACGACTGACTTCAGCCCCGTCAGCGGCCGCGCCCTGAGCAGCGACGCCCGTGCTGTCGCCGTGCAGGCCAACGGCACCATCCGCGTCGCGGGCAAGGCCGGCCTGAGCTCCGCGCCGGACATGGCCTTGGCGCAGTACACCAGCAGCGGCCAGCTCGACACTTCGTTCGACAGCGGGGGCAAGGTGACGACCGCCTTCGCTTACACCTTCGCCCCCATCGGCGAAGGCGTCAGCTTCACGCCGTCCGGCCAGGTCGTCGTCGTCGGCTCCACGTCGGGCAGCACCCCGGACTTCGCCGTGGAGCGCTATAATGCCGACGGCAGCCTGGACACGACCTTCGGCACCGGCGGCCAGGTGACGACCGACTTCGGCGGCACGGACAAGGCCAAGGCCGTCGCCATCAAGGCCGACGGCACGCTCGCCGTTGCCGGCAGCACCACCTCGAACAACGGCGACTTCGCGGTGGCGCGCTACAGCAGCAACGGCAGTCTGCTCACCTCCTTCGGCCACACCGGCAAGGTAACGACGGATTTCTTCTTCTCGACGGTCCAGCCCACCAACCCCGTGTTCGGCCTCCCGGCCAGCAGCGGCTTCACCGTCGCACTGCCTGACGGGGACCTGCTGGTCGCCGGCACCATCACCCCCGACGGCCGCCACGGCGAGTGGGTGTTGACGCGCTACAACGCCTTCGGCTGGCTCGACCTGACGTTCGGCAACCTCGGCACCGTCGTCACCAACTTCGGCGCCAGCGCCAGTGCCAGCGTGAGCGGCATCGCCGTGGGGCCGGACGGCAAGATCGTCCTGGTCGGCAGCGTGTTCGACCCGACCACGGGCACGGGGAGCGACATCGCCGTCGCCCGCTACAACGCCGACGGCAGCCCGGACACCAGCTTCAACGGCACCGGCACGCTGGCCGTCGATTTCAACGGCATGAACGACACCGGCAGCGGCGTCGCCGTTCTGCCCAACGGGGAGATCCTTGTCGTCGGCACCACGGTCGATCCCAATTCCGGTGACAACGACTTCGCCTTGGCCGAGATCACCACCACGGGCACGCTCGACACGAGCTTTGGCGGCGGCGGGACCGGCGAGGTGTTCACCGACTTCGGCGTGAACGCCGAGGCGACGGGCGTCGTGCTGAGCGGCGGGCAAATCCTGGTCGGCGGGACCGCCTTCAACTCGACCAACTTCCTTTACGACAACATGGCGGTGGCCCGGTACAACGCGGACGGCACGCTGGACCCCAACTTCGGCAACGCCGGCCTGGCGACGGCGGACTTCGGCGCCGAGACTAAGGGCAGCAGCATCGCCGTCGAGCCGAATGGCACGATCGTGGTCGGCGGCACCACGGCCAACGTCGCCGACCCCACCGGGTTGGAACACAACTTCGCGCTGGCACGCTTCACCACCGGCGGCCTCCTGGACGCGTCGTTCGGCAGCGGCGGGGAGTTCAGCTTCAACTTCAACGGCGGCATTGACGACGCGGCGGCGATCGCCATCCAGTCGGACGGCAAGATCCTGATCGCCGGAACGCGGACCGACACGACCACCTTTAACAGCAACTTCGCGCTGGCACGGGTGACCGTCAACGGTACCCTGGACGCTACCTTCGGCAACGGCGGCGAGGTGACGACCGACTTCGGCGGCACCGACGTGGCGGCCAGCGTGGTGCTGACACCCGGCGGGAATATCGTGGTGGGCGGCTCGACCTTCGGAAACGGGGGCGGCTACCTCGCCCTGGCTTGCTACTTCGGTGACAGCGACCACTGCTGGAACTGGTGATCGCCGTTGCCGGCCACGAGAGTGTGTCTCGACCGCCGACCGGCGCCGCCTCACCGGGGGGGCACCGGTCGGCGGCGCCTGACGGAGGGCAAATGGAGGGTAAATGGCGTCAGTCGCCGTGCCGCTCTGCAAAGGCTTGCCGCCCTAGCTGCACATCCTCAGTCGTCATGTCGGTGCCACCGTTCCGCCACAGCGGCCAGCCGGGCAAACGTCGAGTCGATCACCTCGCGCCTCTTAGCCTTGTACTCCGGGTCGGGGTCGTAGTCATCGATCTCCGCTTCCCACGTCTGCAGGTAGGTCTTCCGCCAAGCGGTGACTTCCTGCGGCGTCGGAGGAACAGCGTTGAGTTGTTCGCACAGCAGCGCGAGGACTTCGATCTGTGCCGCGAGCCAGTGGCCGCAGATGGCTTCAGGCCGGGCCATACCTTTGTCAATATCGGCGACCAACTCGTCAACAAGACTGCCGAGCCAGTCGAGGGCGTTATCGTCCGAGAAGTTCCCTGCGCCCCATGTTCCCATACGCACCCCCCGCTCGGCCGAACTGATGATTCGGCCCTATTTGCCCTCGGCAGTGTGGCCCAGCCAGGACCAGTCGGCCAGCCACCGCCAGGTCCAACCTTGCCGGTAGTCGCAGCCGAAGAGAAATGGGCACAAAGGGGACAGCGTATATTTTGATACAACTGATACACCTATCTCTTTTTCATCCTGGCCGCTCGCGAACCTCGCACGCCGCATAGAAGTAGACGCTGTCCTCCGGCCCATCGTGGATGAACCGGAGCATCTTGTTGATCGGAAGCGTGAACCCGCCACCGCCGGGCGTGAGCAGGGCGCAGAACCCGAGCTGCTTCTCCTCGCCCAAGAGCCGGGTGGTGTCGGGGTACTCCTGGATAAACTCGTCGAAATCCACCCAATTGTACTCCCGCGGGGCATTGCGGCGGATGACCTCACCGACATAGGCCCCGCCCCAGAGTACCGCCTTGACCCAATCCCGGCCCATCTGCTGGGGGCGGTTTTCGTGCAGGTAATTCAGGTACTCGTCCACGACCTTGAGGCTCAACAAGGAGTGGTCGAGCCTGCTGCGGTTCAGCCGCTCGGGGTGGACGATCTGACCGTCACCATCGAGAGTGCCAGCGAAGCAAGCGGCGAACTCCGCGAAGATGTCGTTCACGTTCTCCATGCGCCCTCCTGTACCGCCGAATAGGGATTCGAGTGCGCGGAACAGAACCCGCGCATCCTCACGTTTCGCCGGATTCACTAGGGACAGCGACTGCGCACCCTCACACTGCCCCAGTTTTGGTATTCTCTGGCTGCGTCTGAGGCGCGTCCAGCGAAAAGCAGCCTTCGCGCTCTTCGTTTCTCCTGCGCACCTTTGTTCACATTCCTCTTGATGAGGCGCTCCTTATCTGTACGTTTGTCAATTGAAGAGAAGGGGCCTGGTCACATTCCGGAGGACTCACTCCGCCGCTTGCCCCGACAGGCCGATGAAGCGGGTTTCGGCATGGTTCAATTTGGGCCGGTTACGGGTAACAGGGTTGTGGCGGCACGTTTCCAACGTGCCGAGAATCTCCGGCACGTTGGAAACGTGCCGCCACAACCCTGTTACCCGCCGTTGAACCATGCCCGGGTTTCAGGAGCCACCTCTGCGGAAGTTGAAGGGATTTCAGGACTTCTGTCTGCCAGCATGGGCGTGCCTCCTCAAAACGTGCAGGAGTGGTGAGAAGAGAAGAAGAAACGGCTGCCTCAGCCGTCCTTATACTGTACAAGCGTTCAATAGACCACGGCATTGGCAGCAGGGACCGGGTCACGGCGGGAACAATTGGCGAGGGAACGATACAATCCGAAGACGAGCGATGGGATGCGCTGGGTGCGCCGGGACAGTGAGGTCGATGAGCAGCTCCCGGGCGCGACTGACTGGGTGTACCTGTTCGAGCAGGATGAAGGAGTCGCAGAAGGGGTAAGTATGACTTGTGATCGCCGCTGGCCGGTCGCGTTGCTAGGTCTGGTCCTGCTTGGAAGTTCTGTCAGCGCCGGGCCGCCGGCCAGGCCCGACCCCGCCGCCGTCGATGCCGTCATCCGCGACGCCCTCAAGGCCTGGGGCGTCCCCGGGGTCGCTGTCGCCGTCGTCCGCGACGACCAGGTGGTCTACCTCAAGGGGCACGGCCTGCGCGAGGCCGGCACAGATCGACTGGTAACGCCCGACACCGTCTTCCCCCTGGCCTCCTGCACCAAAGCCTTCACGACGACCGTGATGGCGATGCTCGTGGACGAAGGGAAGATGTCGTGGGACGACCCCGTCCGCAAGCATCTCGATTGGTTTCACCTGTCCGACCCGCTCGCCGACCGCGACGTGACGCTGCGCGACCTCGTCACACACCGCACCGGCGTGGGCACACACAACATGCTCTGGTATCGCTCGCCCTTGTCGCAGGAGGAGGTCGTCCGCCGCGCCGGACTGTTGCCGCTCGACAAGCCGTTCCGCACGACGTTGCAGTACCAGAGCACCATGTTCACCGCGGCCGGGCTGGCGGCGGGCGCGGCGGCGAAGACGACCTGGGAGAGCCTCGTCCGCAAGCGCATCCTCCAGCCGCTGGAGATGAGTGGGGCGAGCCTGACTACCGTCGAGGCCGAGAAGGCGGCCGACAGGGCCATGCCGCACCGCCCAGGTCGCGACGGCAAGCCGGAGGTCATCGACTGGTATCCGCAGGAGACGCCGAACCCCGCCGGCTCGCTCAACGCCACCGCCCGCGACCTGGCGAAATGGCTGCGCTTCCAGCTCGCCGAGGGCCGCTGCGACGGCAAGCGCCTCGTCGGGGCCGAGGCGCTGCGGGAGACGCACACGCCGCAGTTCGCCTTGCCGGTCACCGGCACCGAGCGCGACCTCAACCCCGAGACGAACCTGATGAGCTACGGCATGGCCTGGCTGATCCAGGACTACCGCGGCAAGTTGCTGGTGTCCCACGCGGGGGCCATCGACGGCTTCCGGGCCGAGTTGATGCTGATGCCCAGGGAGGGACTCGGTATCGCGTTGCTGTTCAACAGGGACCAATCGCGGATGAATCTCGCCCTGGGCAACAGCCTGCTCGATCTGTTCCTCGGCCTGCCGAGGAAGGACTGGAATGCGTACTTCCTCGACGTGGTGAAGAAGGAACGGGCGGACGCAAAGGCCCGGGTCGAGAAGCGGTTGGCCCAGCGCCAGGCGAACACCAAACCGTCACTCCCCCTGGCGGCCTACGCCGGGACGTATGACCATCCCGCCTACGGGAAAGCTCGCATCACGGTGGAGGATGGGACCCTGGTCTTCCGCTGGCGGAGCTTCAGGCGGCCGCTCGAGCACTTCCATTACGACACGTTCCTCGTGGAGGAAGGCGACCTCGGCGGGACCGCTGTGACGTTCACACTCGGCGCGGGCGCGACCTCCTCGATGAAGGTGGACGAACCGCTCGGCGTCGAATTCACGAAGAAATGACCGCTCACTTCGCTTTCCGTTCGGCCAGCCATTTCTCGGCTTCCAGCCGGTAGAATTCGGCAGCCGCGGGCTCATACCCGCGGATGAGTCCATTTTTCACTAGCTCGGTAACTGTTCCTTCGAGGTCCTTCATGCGCACCAGGTGTTCCTCGGCGGCCCGCACGCGATCCTCCTTCTTGTCATTGAGGTCGGACTGGGCCTCCATCCACCGAACAGACCATCGGTAGAGCAGTTCGGGATCGAAAGGGGTTGCCGCTGCCACCCCAGTTGTCTGCCGCGCGAGGTAACCCTTGTAGAACTTCTTGGCCGCTTCCATTCGGGCCTTGGCATTCTCCGCAGACGACTTCTCATCCGCACGGACGGAGGAGAGTGGTCCCATGACGACAAGCAGAACCAGGGCCAGGTTGATCGTTCGCGTAATCACGGTAGCGCCTCGCATGTGAAGTGTTCGGACCACGGCCGATTCTACCCTCATCCCCTCCGTCGAACAAGGAAGAGGTCGCCGGGCCGGCCGCGGAGGCACATTTCTCCGATTTCTCATTGGCATCGGTCGCGCCTGCTGACCTACAATAACCGGCCGAGAGATGCTCTATTGTCAATTCGACGGTCCTCCGATCCCACCCGGGAGCCTGACCATGCCTCTCACCGAAGACGTCATCCAGCGCGCCGCCCCCGATGCCGGGTCGCTGCAGAATGGCCGCGACCTGGTCCGCAAGAAGGCGTTCTCCACGCTCGGCGTGTCCGAGGACGGCACCTGGTTGCTCGGCAACTGCAAGGGCAGCGGCAAGGAGCCGTATTCCGTCTCCGTCGATCTGGCCAACGACTCCTCCCCGGTCGGCCGCTGCAACTGTCCCAGTCGCAAGTTCCCCTGCAAACACGCCCTCGGCCTGATGGTGGCCTACCTGGCCAACCCCGGGCAGTTCGGCAAGGCCGAGCCGCCCGAGGACCTCGTCGCCAAGCGCGAGAAGCAGGTCGCCCGGGCCGAAAAGAAGACGACCGAGGCGCCCGCGCCGCGCAAGGTCAACAAGGCGGCCCAGGTCAAGAAGGCCCAGGCCCAGCGGGACGGACTGGACCTGCTGGAAAAGCTGCTCATCGACCTCGTCGCCGCCGGGCAGTGGTTCGAGGAAGGGCGGCTCGACCGGCTCGACCGCCAGGCCAAGCAGATGGCCGACTCTTACCTGCCCGGTGCCAGGGTCATGCTGCGGCGGTTGGTGCTGCTCGGCCAGGAGGACGGGTTGCCGGAAGAGGAGCGCACCGCCCGTGCCGCCGACCTGATCGGCCACCTGTGGGCCACGGTGCAGAAGGGCCGCAACTACCTCGACGACAAGTTGTCCGCGGACGAGGACCAGGCCGAGGCCGAGGCGGTCATGGAAGAGGTCCTCGGCACCGTCTGGCAACTGGCCGACCTCAAAGAGAAGGGCTACACCCGCCAGGATCTCAACCTGCTGGAACTGGCCTACGAGCGCTTCGACGATGCCGCCCGTGCCGAGCGCATCGAGACGAGTCACCTGCTCGACCTCGGCGACGGCTCGGTGCATGCCGCCATCACCTACCGGCCGGTCAAGGGGTTGGCGAAGATCGCGGAGCAGCCGAGCTGGATGCAGCCGATCACCGTCCTCGAGGTGGCGGTCTACCCCGGCTTCCTCAACCGTCGCATCCGCTGGGAGAAGGGCGCCGAGGTGGTGCAACCGCTGGAGAAGAAGAACCTGCACCTGAAACAGGCGCACGCGCTGGCGGCGCCGGAGTTCGAGAAGGTGCTGGCCGAGTTCCGCAAGCAGCTCAAGCACCCGCTGGCGCCGCGCGAGGCCGTCGTCTGGGTCCGCTGCCAGACGGTCGGCAAGGTCGGCGAGCGCGTCGTGGTCGAGGATGCCAAGGGTGCCCGCATCGAGGCCGTGGACCGCAAGAAGGATTACTCCAACGTCGCCAACCTCGTCCGTGCCGCCGGCGAGCTGCGGAAACAGCCGGCGCTACTGGCCCGGCTGTTCGTGCTGCCGCTGCCGAACACCATTGTCGCCGAGCCGCTGGCGCTGTTGAGCCCCGAGAAACACCTGCGCCTGGGACTATAGTCATGGCCGCGGCGTTTCGAGAACCTGGTGGTGGATGATGTACGGCCTCCGGGGGTATCGGGCCCTTGGCTCCCTCGGCCCCGCGACCACGGCCGCCATCCCCGACCGGACCGAGGCGGCCCGGACCGAGTTCGATGCGGAGCGACGGCGCGCGGCGCGGGAGGCGTTGGCCCGCATTCGCGGAAAGCGTTGATGCCTGGCGGACTGCCGTCCGGGCCGGCGCGAGTCGAAGGAGGAGCCCTCATGGCACACGAACAACTGCACGAACTAGTCAAAGATGTGCGGCGCTTGCTCGACGCGGGGACGACGGCCATCGCCGACGACCGCGGCCTGCGGCAGCGCGAGCAGGCGCTGCAAGCCCTGGGGGCCAAGGTGCCGGCGCTGGCGGCCGTCGCCGAGGCGATCGGCCGCGTGCGGCAGGCCCCGCCGTCGCGGGCCGCCGCGCCGCTGTGCGACCTGCTCCTCCTCACCCGACAGCTCGCGGCCAGCCTGGCGAGCGCTGGCTGCGACGGGGCCGCGGCCGGGGTCGAGAAATCCGGGCCGTGGCAGACGGCGGCCGCGTTGCGCGACGTGTTCGCCTGGGCCGGGGGGTCGTTCACCGCGCACGCCAACGACTTCAAGGCGCTGCAAGGTGCGATCCGGCGACCCGACTTCGCCGACCTGCGCCTGATCGAGCCTCTGCTGAAGAAGCTCGCCTCGCCCTCGGGCGACGACGACGAGGACCTGCTGAGCGATCAGGCGCTGCCGGCCTTCGGCGCCGCCCTGGTGCCGGACCTGCGGCGCGACCTGAATCTCCAGGGCGGCGTCGCCCACGCCCGCCGGCTGCGGACCATCTGCACGATCGACCCACGCCTCGGAACGACCCTGTGCCGGCAGGCGCTGGCCGACGGCGGCACCGCCGTGAAGGCCGAGTCGCTGCGGCGCTTGACGCGACTCGCCCCAGCCGACGCCGAACGCACGGCGCTGCAGGTGCTGGGGCAGAAGGTCCCCTCGCGCCTGGCGGAGGCCGCCCTCCGCGCCCTCGCCACCTCCCAGAATGACGGCGCCCTCGACGCCCTGTTGCGGGCGCTCCTGTCAAACGACTTCAACCTCGAGTTCGCCGCAAGTGACGTACTGGCCACGCAGCCACACCCGCAGGCCACCGCGCGGCTGCTCGAACTTCTCGCCAGGCTCCAAACGTCGGAGGTTGAAGCCCGCGCCAACGCGCGTGCGAAGCAGTCCGCCGCGAAGGGAAAGAGGAAGGCGGCCAAACCGGCCGGACCGAATGACGATGATGAGGTAGGCGAACAGATTCGGCGCGTCGTCGCTGTCCTTGGCGAGCGAAAGGATGCCGCGGCCGTGCCCTCTCTGCTAACCCTCCTCGACCACGGCAACGCCGAACTGCGGGAGTCGGCCATCGAGGCGCTGGCCAACCTCGGCGACGTGTCGGGGTTGCGCGCGGCGGCCGATTACATGAACGACGGCAAGGTGTGGGAGGCGGCCACCCGCGCCGCCTGGCTGCTCCCCGGCCGGGAGCGCTACGAGCGCCTGGCGGCCTGGGTCCAGGAGCTGTCCCAGGCAAAAAAGTCCGAGTACCGCCGGGGGAAGTTCGTCCTCGAACTTTTCGAGGAGGAATTCTCCGACCCGGAGGAAGACTTCGACGACGCGGAAGCAGCGCTCGAGCGGAAGGCCAGGCGGACCGACTGGGACCCGCGCTGGCTGCCGCTGCTGCGGAAACACCTCGGCGGTCCCTACCGTCCGGAGGCGGCGCTGGGCCTGGCCGCGGTGCTGGGCGAGAAGGCGGTCCCGGAGCTGCTGCCGCTGCTGCTCCCGTCGGTCAAGAAGGACGAGTGCGGGGTGGTGGAGGCGCTCGGCTACCTGCGGGCGCGCGAGGCGGTGCCGCTGATGGTGCCGCTGATGCCGGAGCAGGAGTGGCACCACTACTGCATCCACGACGCCCTGCGGCGGATCAACGACCCCACGGCCATCCGGCTGCTCGAGGGTCTCCTGGAGAAAACGAAGGACCCTGGCCGCCGGGACTGCCTCGCCGCAGTGATCGAGTACCTGGAGAAGCACCGGGCGAAGGAGTGAGCGTGACGATGCCCCGCGAAGTTCTTCAGGCCCTGGAGGCCGACGTGCGGCGGCTGCTCGCCGCCGGTGCCGGCATCGCCGCCGGTGATGAAGGCCTGCGCCGCCGGGCCGATGCCTTGCGCGAGTTCGGCCGAAAGATACCGGCCCTGGCCCAGGTCGCCGCCGCCGTGGAGCGCGTCACAGCGGCGGCGCCGGCGCAGGCGACCGGCCCGTTCCTCGACCTGCTCGTGCTGGTCGGGCAGGTCCGGGCCGGACTGTCCCTTGCCGGATGGGAGGGGGCGCTGTCTGAGACCGAGCCCTCGGGTCCCTGGGCGACAGAGGCTCTGGCTCGCGACGTCCAGCACCTGCTGGCGGCGATGCAGGCTTCCGGCCAAAAGCGGGCGAACGTCCTGGAGGAGGCCGAGGGGGCCGTCCTCCACGACCTGCGCCTGCTGCAACCGCTGCTGGCGCTGTCGGAGACGGCGCACGGCGAGTTAGACGATCTCCTGGTAGCGCGCGTGTTACCCCAGGTGGGCCTGACGATCTTGCCGGGGCTGTGGCGAGCGCTGTGCCGTGATCGCCGCAAGGCGGTGTGGCGGCTGGTCATTATCTGCCGGAGTCACCCCGCGGTCGGCCTGGAACTGTGCCGGCTCGCCTTGGCGGACGACGACCTGATGCTCCGCGAGGGCGCCCTCTCGACCATCGGCGAGATCCGGGCGGGGGCTGGCTCCCTGACCCCCGCCCTCGTCCGGGGATTGAGGGACGCCGCGCGGACGGAACGAGCGCTGTACGCCCGCGCCCTGGGCAAGATCGGTCCCGCCGCCCGGGACGCCGTCCCCGCCCTGTGTGCCGCGCTGCAGGACGAGAGTCCGTACGTCCGCATCGCGGCCGCGGAGGCCCTGGGGCAGATTCGATCCTCCGGCGCCCTGCCGGCCCTCGCCGCCGCGGTCAACGACCCGACGGCGGCGGAAGTGAAGCGGGCCGCCGAACGGGCCAGCGCACGCATTCAGAATCCCAGATAAGACCATTCCTTCTGACACCCGGAGCGATCCGTCATGGCCAAGGCCGCTGACAAGACGAAGAAACCCGCCCCCGACGGCGACGCCGGCGCGATGCTGCGCCGGCCCGCGGAGATCGAGTACGCCGCCGAACTGGACGCCCTCCGCGCCACCGACCGCAACCCTCGCCCCGACGGCTGGCTGCTGTCGCCGAAGGCCGTCCGCACCTACATCCTGGGCGGCAAGGCCGGGAACACCGAGATTCGCCCCAAGTACCTCGGCAGCGAGCGCGTCGTCGAAATCGCCATCGCGACCCTCGCCACCGACCGCGCCCTCCTTCTCGTCGGCGAGCCTGGCACGGCAAAATGTCTCAAGCACGACACGATGGTAGTGGACACGCGCACCGGAGAACGCGTGACGATCGAGGAAGCGTGTCAGCGGCGCGACCTGAGCGTGGCTTCTCTCGACGAGAACTGGCAACTTCGTCCCCAAGTTGCTGCCGACTACCTGGCCAACGGTATACGCCCCTGTTACCGTGTCACAACGCACCTGGGGAGGGAAATCGAAGTCACGATCAATCATCCGTTTCTCACCCTTGGCGGGTGGCAGAAACTGGGAGAATTGACCGTCGGGGATCGCATCGCCCTGCCGCGAGCCTTACCGTACTTCGGCAGCGCGCACCTGAGCGACGCTCGTGTGATCCTGTTGGCGCACCTGATCGCGGAGGGCTGTCTGACACAAAACCTGGCGTACTTTTCCAACAAGAATCCCGAGATGCAGCGGGATTTCTCGGACGCCGTGGCAGCCGCCTTCCCGGAGTTGCGCGCCCACTGGCATCCGAGCGGCCGCGAGTGCAGCGTTTCGCGCGCCGCTAACCTAGCCCGCGAGGCCAACCCGTGTACCGCGTGGCTCCGCCGGCTCGGCCTCATGGGAACCGGGTCGGCAACGAAGTTCGTTCCTGAATGTGTCTTTTCCCTGCCGCGCGGGCAGATCGCCCTGTTCCTCAACCGCCTATTCAGCGGCGACGGGTGCCTCCATCGCCGCCGCACGACTGGCCAGTTCACCGTCGATTACTGCAGCAAGTCGCAGCGCCTCGTGAAGGACGTTCAGCACCTGCTGCTGCGCTTCGGCATCAACGCCCGGTACTCAAGGAGGAAAACGGGCCACTACCGGTTGTACATCCACGACCGCGGTCCCTGCCTGATGTTCTTGCGGGAGATTGGCTTTCTCGACCGCCAGCGCACGGCCAAAGCCGTGGCGCAAATCGAGGCCGAAGCCTGCCGCGAGAACCCGAACTTGGACGTGATCCCGTCAGCGATCTGGGGACGGATCGAGCGAGTCGCACAGGCAACCGGCTACCGGAATGCCTCCGCCCTGGTTAAGGCCGAGCGGGGGGACGCCTACAAGGGCGGAGGGCCGCGCCAGAGGCAGAGCGTGTCGCGGCCGCGGCTGCTGCGACTGGCAACATTCATGAACGATTCCGGTCTCGCATCCATCGCCCGGAGTGACATCTACTGGGACGCGATCAAGAAGATCGAGTTCATCGGCCGCCATCGCGTCTATGACCTGAACCTCACGCGAGATCATAACTTCGTCGCCAACGATATTGTCGTGCATAATAGCTGGCTCAGTGAACATCTCGCGGCCGCCATTTCTGGGAACAGCCTGCTGCTGATCCAGGGGACCGCCGGCACCACCGAGGAGCAGATCCGCTATTCGTGGAACTACGCCCTGCTGCTGGCCGAGGGGCCGAGTCCGAAGGCCCTGGTGCCCAGCCCGATGTACCGCGCGATGGAAGACGGCAAGCTCGTGCGCTTCGAGGAGATCAGCCGCTGCCCGTCGGAGGTCCAGGACTCGCTCATCACGCTGCTGTCCGAGAAGGTGCTGGCGATTCCGGAGCTGAATCTGCACCTGCCGGGCCGGCGCGGCTTCAACCTGATCGCGACGGCCAACACGCGCGACCGCGGCGTCAACGACATGTCGGCGGCCCTGACGCGGCGCTTCAACAAGGTGATGCTGCCAGTGCCGCAGGACGTCGATACCGAGGTCGCCATCGTG
>Ga0116224_10000273_pt1 | contig 42908 bp, 43 predicted proteins | sample Sb_taG_9_FD_89699 | JGI IMG/M metagenome (GOLD analysis project Ga0116224, IMG submission 89699) | Peat soil microbial communities from Weissenstadt, Germany - Sb_50d_b_LC metaG | ecosystem: Environmental > Terrestrial > Soil > Wetlands > Peat | place: Germany: Weissenstadt | collected 2010-09-21 | reverse complement strand
TGAACAAGCGCGCCGACAAGGTCAACATGGTCATCTTCCGCGAGAACACCGAGGACGTGTACTGCGGCATCGAGTTCAAGAGTGGCAGCGACAAGGCGAAGAAGCTCCTGGCCCTGCTCAAGGAGATGGGCTACAACGTGCTGCCGTCGTCGGGTCTCGGCATCAAGCCGATGAGCCCGGAGGGGACCAAACGCCTGGTGCGCATGGCGCTCCGCTACGCCATCGACAAGAAGCTGCCCAGCGTGACGCTGATGCACAAGGGCAACATCATGAAGTTCACCGAGGGTGCCTTCAAGGACTGGGGCTACGAGGTGGCGGTGCAGGAGTTCCGCGACCGGGTCGTCACCGAGGCGGAACTGACGGCCGCGGGGGGCAAGAAGCCGGCCGACAAGGTGCTCGTCAACGACCGCATTGCCGACAGCATGTTCCAGCAGATCCAGCTGCGGCCGGACGAGTACAGCGTGGTGGCGACGCCGAACCTCAACGGCGACTACCTCAGCGACGCGGCGGCGGCCCTGACGGGCGGCTTGGGCCTGGCGGCCGGCGCCAACATCGGCGACTGGGCGGCGATGTTCGAGGCGACGCACGGCACCGCCCCGAAGTACACCGGCAAGAACGCCGCCAACCCCGGGGCCGTGCTCCTGTCCGGGGCCCTACTGCTGGAGCACCTGGGCTGGACCGAGGCGGCCCGCCTGGTCACCCGGGGTGTGGAAGCGACCTTCGCCGAAAGTGAGGACACTGCCAAGAAGGGGCCGGGCGGCAAGCTGTACGTCACCTACGACATCGCCCGCCAGTTCGCCGGCTACTGCGCTGAGGCCGGGGCCACCAGCTCCGAGTTCGCCGACCGGATCGTGTATCACCTGAACCGGGCGTGATGGCCGCCGTCGATTGATCGTTTCGCGAAACGATCAATCGACGGCGGCGGCCGGGTTAGCGCACACCGCCGGCCGGCGCCGACTGGTCGAACGCCTTGAGCCACTCCTCAAAGGGCTTGCGCGTCGGCGGGTCGAGCCTCGGCAGCCCCGCGCGAATCTCCGGCACCACCCGCTGGACCTTCTGCCGGGCGGTCCGCATTTTGGCCTTGTAGTCGCTCTCCGTGCCCAGGTACGTCGTCATGGCGATGGAGTAGCCGCGCACCAGGTTGACCAGCGCGTTGAAATACTGCACCTCGAACCCCTCTTTGTCCTTGATGCGTTCCACGACGATTTCAAACATCTCGGCGGACTTCTCGTAGCCGCCGGCCAAGTAGCGGACCTCGGCCGCCTCGAGCAGGACGTAGACCAGCAGGCGCTCCTCGGCCGCTCTGCGGTCCGGCTTCGCGTCCAGGGAGCGGCTCACTTCCTGGTAGCTGGCGATGGCCTTTTCGCGGTCGTCACTCACCTTCTTCTCGTTTTCCAGCCGCGCGTCCATGCTGAGCTGCTCCGGGCTGAGGTCGGTGGTTCGTTGGTGCGCGCGATCCTTGTAGCTCTCGGCCAGCTGGTAACGCGCCCACAGCGCCTGAGGGTTGTTCGGGAAGTCGCGGAGCGCTGCTTCGAGAGTGTCGATGGCCTTCGAGATGAAGTCTTTCGAGATGGAATCGGGCAGCCCGCGACGCCCGAAGTAGAGGTCGCCGAGCGCGTAGAGGGTTTTCTCCCGCGCCTCGTCGTCGCGGTCGGCAGCCGCCGTGCGGAGCTTGTTCAGGTTATCCTCCAGGTACCCCTGAGCGCCGTCGGGATCCCCCGCCTGCTTCGCGGCCGCGGCCAATTCGTAGCGTGCGCGATAGGTGTAGGGGCTCGCCCACTCCAGGCGGTTGGCGGCGGCCTCGAAGTTCTCGGCGGCGTGCTTCAGATCGCCGGTGTCCTTGTACGCAAGGGCCAATTTGTACCAGCCTTCGTTCAGGCGCGGGTTGAAGCGCTTGACCGCCACCATGTCCGGCTGCAGGGCGATCGTCAAGAAGCGGTTGAGGGCGGTGATCGCCTGTTTCGCATCGCGTCCCTCGAGGAAGCGGTTGGCCGCGGACCACAGGCGCTCCGCGTGCTCGGCTGGGTCCGCCTGTGCGGCGGCCGCCAACTCGTAAGCCTCCCCCGCCTGGCGCAGCAAGTCCTCGGCCTCGCCGAACAGAACACGCGCCTCTTCGCCGGCGGCCCGCCGCGCCTTCTCCCGCGCCGCTCGCGCCCCGGCGGTGGCCGCCTCGCCCCGCAACTCGTGCGCCCGGCCCGGCAGGGCCACCTTCTCGTACAGCTGCGCCAGTCGCACCGCCTCAACGGAGGCACCCTTCGCGGCGGCCGCCTTGTATCCCGCCTCGAACACCTCGCGCACCCGCGAGAGGGGCACCAGCGAGTTGTGCCAGTCGTCGGGCCCGTTGACAGCGCGCATGGCCCGTTCGAGAGCCGTCAGACCGAGCTTGTATTGAGAGTCGCCCTGCGCTTGCAAACGCAGGTCAGCAACCCCGAGCGCCGCCGCCGTCACTTCCTCGCCCGCCCCGTCGCGGTTCAGACAGTCCACCCAGGGCGCCAGCGCCTCGTCCTTGCGTCCGCTATTACCCAGGCACAGGCCGAGGTGGTACAGCGCGACCCCGCGGTCCGGCGGCGGCGACCGGCGGTCGTCGAGGATCTCGCGCCAGACCGGCCCCGCATCGGCCCATTGCCCCTGATGCTCCAGGATGCCGACCCGCAGGCGTCGGGCCTGGGCCAACACCTCGGGCGGGGCCTTGGCGCCGACGTTCTTCAGCACCTCGGCTGCGTCATCCTCCTTGCCGAGTCGCAGTAGCAACTCGCCGCGCCGTAGGCGGGCCGGGCCGAGCACGCGGTCCTCGACGACCGCCGTGTCGATCTGCCTGACGGTGGCCTCCAGCGCCCTTACGAGGTCCGGCTTCGGCAGCTTCAGATAGGCGTCGGCGATCAGCCCGTAGCCGCGCGCCTTCTCGAGGTCGTCGTCCGCACCGCCTTCGATCGAATGCTCCAGCGCCGGGATGACCTTGGCCGGCCCCTCGCCCGTTTGGACCCACGTCTTGGCGAGGCGGTACTCGAGGCGCGGGCTCTCTTCCGCCGCGACGCCCAGCGCCCGGGCCTGCTCGAGGTGAGCGCGGGCCTCGCGCCACTCGTCGTGTCCTTTCCCCGGGCCAGCCCGCTCCGCCACGCGGAGGTAGGCGCTGCCGAGCAGGAAGTGGGCCTCGGCCCCGGCGGGGGGCGTGCCGGCGCGGTGAACGGCGTCGGCGCCGAGCTTCAGGGCGCGGTCCCGATCGAATTCCGGTTGTCGAAGGAGTTCACGCAACTCGGCGCTGGCGGGGTCATCCTCCGACGCCCGAGCCCCGTGCCAGGGGGGGCGGACGAGGCAAACGGCGGCGAGGGCGAGCAGGCCGAGGACGAACGTCGGCACCTGCCACAGCTGCCGCAGGGGCGGCGTCGCGCCCACCCGCGCCCGGAACGGACTTCTTGGAGCCGTCGTGCTGGCCATGATCTTCGCCCAACCCGCTACGCGCCCGCCGGCGCGACAACCGACACAGGGCGGGGGGTTGTGCCAGATTCGTGGGGGGATGTCAAGGCGGTCTGCCGAGGGCCGGTGAGTGGCCTTGACGGTCGGGGCAAGTCGGCCACGTTGCCTTGACCTGCTACGCCGCAGCGGCTACTTACGACCCGACGCGTGCCGGGAGCGGCATGGGCAGGTTCACGGAGGGACCGGCGTATGTTCGACCTGGACGAGTGGCTGCTGGCACTGCTGGCGGTGGCGGTAATCCTGGGGGCCTGGAGCGTCTGGCGGGTCCGCGGGAGCCGCGACCCGCGGCGGGCCGCCTGGGGGCGGCGCGTCTATGTCGCCGCCCTGTCCCTGCTCGGCGGCGGCACCCTCGTGGCGGCAACCTGCGCCGCCCGCTGCCTGGTCCCCTTCGGACTCGCCTCCGGGTGGCTCGTCATCGCCATGCTCTGGGAGAACCCGTTCCGCGTCTGGCAGGAGGGTTGAATCGGCTCCGGCCGTGAACTTGCGGCGCGCGCCTATCAGCAGCGCTCACCGGAAGCTCGCGGCCGGAACGGGTCGCCGATCAGCGCCCGGACGGGGAGGGCATGTTCCAGTAACTCGGGTAGACCGCCGGCTGCGCCCACGGCGTCGGGGCGTAGCCGGGGTAGGAGCCCGCCGGGGCGAAGCCGCCATACCCGGCGGTCTGGATCCCGGTCGGATAACTCACGGCGCCGGTCATCGGGAGGGCTGGGCCGGCTGGCAGCGGCATGGGGGGCGGCCCCTGGAAGTTCGGGACGTTAGCCGGCGGCGGCTGGAAGTTCGGAAGGTTGCCGCCGGGCGTTAGCTGGTAGTTCGGGAAGCCGCCCCCCGGCGGGAACATCGCCGGGCCGGCCATGGGCGGGGAACCCATCATTGGCCCCGGGCCGGCCAGGAACGGGGGAGCCATCATCGGCCCCGGGCCGGCCAGGAACGGGGGAGGAGGCATCATCGGCCCCGGGCCGGCCAGGAACGGGGGAGGCATCATCGGCCCCGGGCCCATTCCGCAGGCGCCGCAACCGCACCCGTCCATCGGGCAGCCGAGCGGCGGGAAGCAACACGGCGGCGGGCAGCAACACGGCGGCGGCGGCGGGCAGCAACACGGCGGCGGGCAACACGGCGGCGGACAGCACAGCGGGAAGCAGCCGTCGGCGCAGATGCTGCCGAAGACGCTCGGGCTGAAGGCGTTGTAAGGCTTGACGCAAATCGTGCAGCAGTTGCGGCAGAACAGCCAGGCCGAAGCCCGTTCCGTAACCAGGCCGATCCCGGCCAGGCTCAGGAGGGCGGCAATTATGAGCTTTTTCATGGCGTGAGGCTTCTTCTCCCTAGGGCCGGGGCGCTCGCCACGAGCCACCCTGCTGATGGCGGGCGCTCGCCCGATGTCCTCGCCAACTATACCCGGCGCCGCCGCCTCGCAGCGCCCCGACGACAGGTTTTTCACCCCCGCCCGCGCGACTTCCCCTCGCAGGACGGCTACATTGGACGCGACTGTTAAGGCGAGTGCCTCGCGCCCCGCCAACGGCCCGCGCACGGTTTTCCGGGGAAAAAAACTCAAGCATCACGGGGCGGCGCCCGCCCCCGCCGCGCTTGTCCAGGGATCCCCTTCGCCGCCGGATCGACAATCGGCCGGTGTCTCCGACCGGCCAGTTGCGCCCATGACGCTCGGGCCGCGCCCTTCCTCGGCGCGGCAGCCTGGGCGGTTGGGGGCGGCGGGCAAGATTAGGAAAAACAACGGTGTCGCCGGTGCAACGACGGTTGAGGAGGACCGGCCGGTGTGCATCCGTGGGCCGGCGAAGGCTGCGGAAGACTCGTGCCAAATCGGTAAAAAAGAGCGATGAAACCGGTGCCGCCCCTTGACGGGGTTGGGAGGGATAGATAGAGTGATTAGTGATGGAGTCTCAGAGCAGCGCTAAGGTTCCGTGCCCACTTCGGTGAGGACCGAAGCGATCGGACGCCGCCCGCGGAGACTCGCGTCTGGTTCTGACACGGGAAGGGGATCTTCACCGGCGCGTATCACTTCTCCCCAGGTGCAATGGTGATAGCGTGGGAACCAGCTTCAAAGGAACGGCCCCTTTTGACCTAGAGAAGGATAGGCGGCGATGTTAGTACTGTCCAGGAAAAAAAACGAAAGCATCGTGATCAACAACGACATCACCGTGACGGTGGTGGAGATCCGGGGCGACAAGGTGCGACTCGGCATCGTGGCCCCCAAGGACATCCCCGTGCATCGGCAGGAAGTCTTCGAGGCCATCCACGGTAAGGACGCCACCCCGCCGGCCGCTGCCCCAGTGGTCGTCAACAAGCCCGTGGACAGCAGCGGACGCGTGTAACAGGCGCGTCCTCCGTCCCATCCCACCCCCTTCCCCCCGCTTGCCGTTTCGCGAAACGACAGGCGGGGGGAAGGGGGTGTTGTTTTTTCGCGCCGGCCGCGCTTTATCGTTTCGCGCTCGCCTGACGTTGCGGGTGACTCGCGGATCGCTTGCGGGGGGAGGCGAGCGCGAAACGATAAAGCGCTTTCATCCCCCTTCTTTCTCGATCCCGTACTTCCGCAATTTCTGCATGAGCGTGTCGCGGTGGATGCCAAGCAGCCGGGCGGCCTGCGCCTTGTTGCCCTCGGTTTGCCGCAGCGCCTGGCGGATCGCGTCGGCCTCCAGCTCCTCCAGGTTCAGCTTCGGCTGACCCTCGGTCTGCTTGCGGCGGCCGGGGCCGAGCGGCAAATCGTCGGCGTCGATGGTGTCACCGGCGCTCATGGCCAGGGCGTTCTCCAGCACGGAGCGGAGCTGGCGCACGTTGCCCGGCCAGGAATACTCCTGCAAGCGCCGCAGCGACGCCTCGGTCAGCTTCACCGGCCGGCGGTACTCGACGGACAGCCGGCCGAGGAAGTGCTCCACCAGGGCGGGGATGTCCTCGGCGTGGTCGCGCAGCGGCGGCACGCGGATCGGGATGCGCAGGCGGTAGAAGAGGTCTTCGCGGAAGCGCCCCTCTTCGACTTCGCGCTCGAGGTCGCGGTTGGTGGCGGCGACGATGCGGACGTCGCTGCGCACGTCGGCGGTGCCGCCGACCGGCCGGAAGCCCTTCCCTTCCAGCACGCGCAGCAGCTTGGCCTGGCACTCCGGCGACAACTCGCCGATCTCGTCGAGGAAAAGCGTTCCCTCGTCGGCCTGCTCGAAAAAGCCGGGGTGCGTGCGGTCGGCGCCGCTGAAGGCCCCCTTGACGTGGCCGAACAGCTCCGACTCCAGCAGCGTGGGCGAAATGGCGGCGCAGTTGACGATGACCAGCGGCCCGTCGCGGCGCGGGCTTTCGCGGTGCAGGCCGAGGGCGACCAGTTCCTTGCCGACGCCGCTCTCGCCGACGACGAGGACGTTGCCCGGCCCCGGCGCCACGCGGGCGATCGTCTCGCGCAACTTGGCCATCGCTGGGCTGTCGCCAAGGATGGCGTCGTCGCCGCCGCTATGGTGGACGCGCAGGCGGCAGTTCTCCGCCTCGAGTTGGCGGCGGGCGCGGAGCACTTGCAGGCAGTTGCCCAGGAAGCCGGCGAGCACCTCGCAGAAGCTCACGTCGCGCGCGCTGAAGCCGCGGCCGGTCTTGTAGACGTGCAGGGCGCCGACGGGCCGGCCGTCGCGCCCCGGCAGCGGCAGGCAGACGGCGTCCTTGACCGACATGAGGCTTTCCGGGGTGTCGTCCCCCTCGGCGCCGAGCCAGACCGTGCGGTTGTGCTGCAGGATGCGCTGGGTGAGCTGGCGGCTGAGATGCACGTCGAGCTGTGCCTTGTGCGGCAGGACGAGGCGCGGGAGGTCGTCCGGGTCGAAGCCGAGGTAGCCGGCGGTGGTGGCCTGGGTCTGATTGAGGAGGGTCGTCAGCGCCCGGCCGACCAGCGCCTGGGGGGCCGTGTCGCGCAGCGACGCTTTCATGAACGCGCACAGGGCGCCCAGCTCGTCGGGCAGGAGGACCGTCTTGCCGCCCGGCTCCTCGGTGTCGGGCTCCGCAGGCAATTCGACCTCCACCGGGGTCGGGTTAGCGGCGACGTCCGCTTCGCCCTCGAGGAGGAAGCGCAGGACGGTGTCGCCGATGCGGATGGCGTCGCCGTGCATCAGGGGCGTCGGCCGCTGGAGGCGCTCGCCGTTGCGGTGGGTGCCGTTGAGGGTGCCGGAGTCGCGGATCACCCAGCGGCCCTCCTCGTAGACGACCTCCGCGTGCCAGCGCGAGGCGTGCTTGTCCTGGAGGATGACGCTGTTACTGCGGTTACGGCCCAGCGTGGCGACCCGGTCGGGGGAGAGGTTGCAGAGGGTCGGGGTACCTTCGCCGGCTTCAATGCTCAAGCGCGCGTGCATCAATCGTTGCTCCGAGGCGAGCCCGTAGGCGGCTGTTGAGCCTACCCGATGCGCCCCCGGGAAGTCTAGAGGGCAGTTTCGTTTCTCGTCGAGCCTCCGGCCTCGGGGCGGCGCTCTCCTCGCGCCGTCGGCCCGGCTTGCGGTCTTCGGACGTGGCGAGTACACTGTCAACAGAGAAGAGAGGTTCCCTCCCGAGGGCAACGAGATGCCGCGCAAACTGCCGAAGAGCAAGCCGCCGAAGACGGACGTGGTGGCCTTCAAGGTCGAGGCAGAACTGGCCGACCTGCTGAATAAGTTGCCGAACAAGAGCGCCTTCATCCGCAAGGCTATCGAGGCCCAGCTCGGCATGGCCTGTCCGCTGTGCAACGGCAAGGGCGTGGTGCCGCGCGGCGCCCACGACCACTACGCCGCGGTCCTCAAGGAGCACAACCTGCACCAGTGCGACGGCTGCGGCAGCGAGTTGCCGCTGCCGCTCGAGCCGGGTGTCCTCGACGCGGAGAACCGCAGCCGCCTGGAGCAGTTCTTCCACGGCGGCCCGCTCTACTGCGACGGCTGTTACGACAAGGCCCCCACCTGCGACGACTGCGGTTGGCACATCGCCCCCGAACTGACCGCCGAGCACTACCGCCAGGCTCACCACGATTGACGCGCCTTCCCTGCCCGAACTGCGCCGACTGTGCGCCGCTCCCCTGCCGCACCCCGACGGTCCCGCGCTGCGCAGCTGCGCCGAGCAGGCGCTGGCCTGGCTGCTGCGCCACCACGTCACCCTGCCGGAGCAGGGCATCGGCCTGACCGCCTCGCGCGAGCAGATGGAGGCGCTGCTGCGCGAGCCGCCGCCCGAAGCCGGCCGCGACTTCGCCGAGGTGTTGGCCGAGTTCGACGCCAAGGTGGCGGCCTACTGCTTCCGCATCAACCACCCGCGCTTCCTCGCCTTCGTGCCGTCGGCGCCGACGTTCGTGTCGGTCCTGGGCGACCTGCTCTGCGCCGGCAGCAACTTCTTCGCCGGCGTCTGGCTCGAGGCCGCCGGGGCGGCACAGGTCGAATTGCTCGTCCTAATCGCGGGGGGAACGCCGAGTCGTGAGGCACCCGGCCGCCGGCGGCCTGATCGCTCCCCTCTCCTCGGATTGTCGTTCCAGGTGCGCTCACCCTTTGACTCCGATGAGGACGCCGTGCGGCGTCCACCAGGAGTGACACGGGATGCGCTGGACATCATCAAAGCCGGCTGTGTGCAGCCAGCCCTGGTAATCTATCCAGGAATAAATGAGGCCTCCCGGCGCGGGGACCGCCATGAAATACGCGGAGTCCAGCGCGCCGAACAACGGGCCGTCTTCCTCGTCGGAGGCGATCGAGTTGAAAATGACGACCCGCCCCCCTGGGGGAAGGGCGTCGTGAGCCTTGCGCAGCAGGGCAACGTTTTGCTCGGGTGCCCAGATGACGAGGAAGTGGGCGAAGAGAAAGCAATCGCAGCCGGAGGGGAACTCGTCTTGGAACGCGCTACTGGAGACCGTCCGAACCCGGTCGGCCAGGCCGTGGCCCCGGATGCGTTCCTCGGCCAGGGCGCAGACCGGGGGGATGTCCAGGAGCCGAACGGCGAGGTCGGGGTAGGCCCGGGCCAGGCCAACCGCGATGGTGGCGTCGCCCCCGCCGACGTCGGCCAGGCAGCGGCAGCCGGAGAAATCGACGGCGTCGAGCAAAAGCGGCAGGCTTTCGGCCGACCAGGCACTCATGAAGTCAAAAAAAACGGCCTCAAGAGAGGGGTCTTCAGTGATCCGGGTGTACAGGTCTTTCCCCGCCCCGGGAAACCGCCGCAGCCCGACGTTGTGGTTGGAGGTCAGGGAGTCGAGGAAGTCGAGTTGGCCGGGGTAGACGATCCGCGCCTGGAAGCGAGCGAACTTATTTAGCAGGTCCAGTTTGTCACTCTTGATGAGGTCAGCGACGAGAGGGCCGTTGGAGTACGACTCGCCCGACCGCCGCAGGAAGCCGAGCGCCGTCAGACCCAGGAGCAGGCAGCGACTCGGGAGGTACTCCAGCCGCAGCGCGCGGGCGACGTCCTTGCGCGTCAGGCCCGGGCGCCCGGCGAGGAGTTCAAAGAGGCGCAGTTCCAGGCCGGCGTAGACGTACTGAAAGGCCGAGTGTCCCATCATGCAGAGGGTGAACTCGCGCAGGTTCAGCCCCGGGGAACGAGGGTCGCTATGCATGGGGGAAGGTCTCTCCTCTGTCGTGCGCGGGGGGCTGGGTTTGTGTCCCGGGTTGACGGGAGGCCGGCGCTACCGGGCCGCGGGCGGGCGCAGTTTGCATAGAAACATGAACGTGTGCGTGATGTCGTTCGAGTGGAACGGCTGGACGGTGTCGCACGTCTCCTCCAGGAACTTTTGCAGTGAGTCCTTGTCATACCTCGTGGACCAGCCGACCAATCGTCTCTGCCCTAGTACGGTTTGGCCGGCCATGACAATCGTATCCGAGCCAGGTACCGAGCTGAGAGACCGGCGGTGAGGGCGATAGCCGAGTTCAGGAATCTCCCGGTCGAAGGGGGCGTCGATTTGATCCTCCCTCACCTCCTCCCCGCAAAACACCCGGATAATGCTCTGAATAAACTGCTTGTTGGCGTCACTCAGGTAGCCGCCCTTGTCGTCCCCGGCCAACGACTCCTTCGTTTGATAATCCATGAGCAGGTAGCTTTCCGACCCGGAGGCCGCCCGGAGGGCGGCCAGGAACTCACACTCGTCCTGGTTGCCGAATGTCCCGCCGAGCGCGAGGAACAACACGGGCTCGTCACTCGAGATCAGGGGCCCAAGGTCCCCGATCTTGTCGAAGTCCCCGATCAGGAACTGGTAGGCCAGCGGCGCCCCGTGCGCCTTCTGCCGGAAGCGGGACAGGGAGGAATGGAGGAACGCCGGATTGATGTCGATGGCCAAGAGCGATACGGCTACCCCCTTCAGGCACAGCGCCTTGAGGAGACACTCCTCCTTCCGACCGACGCCGATGCCCAGGGAAACAACCGTAAGCTTCCTGTTCTTCCCGGCCGCGGCCGCGAGGCGGTCCGCGATTGGGCCGCTTTTCGCGGACAATAAATACTCGCCCCCCAGGGCAATCGTGTAACCGGGCGCGCCGACAAGCTCCTCGTAGAACCGGTAGCTGTCGGCGTGGGCAAAGAGGTACTTCGTGGGAATGATCCCCCCGGGCTTTCTGATGATCTGGCGGACTTCGTCGCACACCTGGTGGAAGATGACGGAGCCCGAGTGCAGGTAGCCCCGGAAGATGGTGTCCTCCCGGGCGGCCGCTTCGCGGAAGCGGGCGTGGGAGCGCGAGCACTCCACCTTGTCCTTAAGCGTTAGGAGGTGCTTGATGACGTGGTGGACATTGTCTTGAAAGCTGGTCGGCTCCCAGAAGTCAAATTGGGCCGGCGTCTGCTGATCCATGACGCTGGCCTTCACCCGGGTCCCCGGGTGGACGATCAGCGCAAGGGGTTTCTTCGCGCCGATGGCAAAAAGAGCCTCGTCGTGAGGGTAATGGGCCGGGGAGCAGTTCTTGGCGCCCTTCTTGGGCCTCTCGTGGGGGCCGTACAAGACCACCACCCCGTCGGCGTTATTGATGCGGGTCTCGATGACGTGCTGGACCCGGTGCTCATCTGGGCCATCGAAAACGTCAGCCTGTAACCCGAGCGAGTCCATCAGCTGGATGAATCTTTGTTTAAGATGTCCGTAGCCGGAACTGTAGGAGAGGAAATAGCGGGCGGTCATCGCGTCACCATCACTCGCTCGCGTAGTGCGGGGGCCGATTCGGACCGGCCCATTTCGACGCGCCCACGGCCTTCTTCTCGGGTCAGACATCCCGGGCGGCCGCTTAAAGGCGCGCAACCTGACTCACCCGTATGTGCAGACTACACGCCGCCTGGCCCTCCCGCAAGGTGAAAACGGTTCCATCCGGACTGCGGCCGACCCGGGCCCGGGTTGCGGCGGTCGGACGGGAGGCGTAAACTACCTGGGGAGAGAGGGAACCGGGTTTCACAAGGGCTCCGACATGCCGCGCAAGCCCCCGCAGAGCAAGCCGCAGAAGACGGCCGTGGTGGCCTTCAAGGTCGAGGGGGAGCTGGCCGACCTGCACAACAAGAGCGCCTTCATCCGCAAGGCCATCGAGGCCCGGCTGGGGATGGCTTGCCCGCTGCGCAACGGTAAAGGAGTGGTGCCGCGCGGCGTCCACTACCATTACGCCGCGGTCATCGACCAGAACAACCTGCACCAGTGCGACGGCTGCGGCAGCGAGCTTCGCCTGCCGCTCGACCCCGGCGCCCTCGACGCCGAGCCCCGCCAGCGCCTGGAGCAGTTCTTCCACGGCGGCCCGCTCTACTGCGACGGCTGTTACGACAAGCCCCCGACTTGCGACGGCTGCGGCTGGCACATCGCCCCCGAGCTAACCGCCGAGCACTACCGCCAGGCTCACCACGATTGACGCGCCATCCCTCGACGAGCTGCGCCGCCTGTGCGCGGGCCCGCTGACCCACCCCGACGGCCCCGCGCTGCGCGCCTGCGCCGAGCAGGCGTTGGCCTGGCTGCTGCGTCACGACGCCACGCTGTCGGAGCAAGGCATCGGGTCGAGCGCCTCCCGCGAGCAGATGGAGGCGCTGCTGCGCGAGCCGCCGCCCGAAGCCGGCCGCGACTTCGCCGAGGTGCTGGCCGAGTTCGACGCCAAGGTGGCGGCCTACTGCTTTCGCATCAATCACCCGCGTTACCTCGCCTTTGTCCCCTCGTCGCTCACCTTCCTGTCGGTGCTCGGCGACCTGCTCTGCGCCGGCAGCAACTTCTTCGCCGGGGTCTGGCTTGCGGCGGCCGGGGCGGCGCAGGTCGAGTTGCTCGTCCTCGACTGGTTCAAGGAATTCCTCGGCTACCCCCTCGAGGCATCCGGCCTCCTCACCGGGGGCGGCTCCGAGGCGAACCTGACCGCGCTGCTCGTGGCGCGCGAGCGGCTCTCCTTCGCGGAGCGGGGCCGGGCGGTGCTGTATCTGACCGAGCAGCGCCATTGGTCGATCGACCGGGCGGCGAAGGTCATCGGCCTGCACCCCGATCAGCTGCGCCCGGTCGCCGCCGACGACCGCTTCCGCCTGCCGCCCGCGGCGCTGCGGCGCGCCGTGGCGGAGGACCGCGCCGCCGGCCTGCTGCCGTGGGCGGTGATGGCCAACGCCGGGGCGACGAACACCGGCACCGTCGATCCCCTGGCCGCGCTGGCCGAGGCGTGCCGTGCCGAGGGACTCTGGCTCCACGCCGACGCCGCTTACGGCTGGGCGGCCGTGCTCACCGCCGAGGGGCGGGCGGCGCTGGACGGCATCGGCCTGGCCGATTCGATCACCCTCGACCCGCACAAGTGGTTCGGCCAGGCGTTCGAGGTAGGTTGCGTCCTGGTGCGCGACGGCCGACGGTTGGCGGAGACGTTTGCCATGCGGCCGGACTACATGCAGGACGTGGAGCCGGCCGAGGACGAGGTGAACTTCGCCGACCGCGGCATCGCCCTGACGCGCCGCTTCCGGGCGCTGAAGCTGTGGCTATCGGTAAAGGTGCTGGGCGTCGGTTGGTTCCGCGGCCTGGTCGAGCGCTCCTGCCGCTTGGCCGACTTCGCACAGGCGCTGCTGGAACAATCGCCGGTGTTCGAGGTGATGTCGCCGCGGCAATTGAGCATCGTCTGTTTCCGTTACCGTCCCCCGAGGCTTGCGTTTCGCGACGGCGAATTGGACCGCCTGAACCTGGCGTTGGTCGAGGCGCTTCGGGAAACGAACCGGGCGTTCATCTCCTCGACGCGGCTGCGCGGGCGCGTGGCGCTGCGCTTCTGCTTCGTCAACTGGCGGACGACGGCGGCTGACGTGGAGGAAGTCGTGGGCCTGTTGACGGAGTTAGGGAAGGTTCTTACGCTGGGCCGAGGGGGGTGACGGTATTCGTTTAGCGGCGGCTCGCAGGGCCGCCCGTTGGCCAACGGGCGGCCCTGCGAGCCGCCGCTAAACGGGAGAAGTGGAGGTGGAAGATGGCGACGGTGTCTATACCGGTCGGGCAGCGGCTGGTCTTGCACAATGTCGATTGGAAGACGTACACGCGCCTGTTGCGCGCCTTGGATGAGCGGCCATCGCTTCGTCTCACTTACGACCGCGGGACGCTGCAGATCATGACACTCACCTTCGGGCATGAAAGCTGGGGCTCTATCCTCGGGCTCATGGTAGTAGTTCTCACGGAAGAACTCGGCCTACCGATTGCAAGCGGCGGCTCGACCACCTTTCGCCGAAAGAGACGCCGTCGCGGTTTGGAGCCGGACGAATGTTTCTGGATCACCCACGAGGCGCAGGTTCGCGGCAAGCTGCGTATCGACCTGCGGACGGATCCCCCACCCGACCTGGCGATCGAGGTAGACGTGACGGCCAGCTCGCTCAACCGCATGGGCATTTACGCGGCGCTGGGCGTGCCGGAGGTGTGGCGCTTCGACGGCCAGAGTCTCTCCTTCCACATCCTGAACGCGACCGGCGGTTATGACGTCCGCCCCAACAGCGGACTTTTCCCGAACGTCTCGTCGGCGGACCTTCTGCGGCTCCTCGTGCTGCGCGGGCAGGTGGAACAGAACGCCCTGCTGCGCCAGTTCCGGGTCTGGGTCCACCAGATCCACGGCCTCGCCGGCCCGACGCCATGACCTGTGAGCCCCAGGAGACAACGCGATGCGATTCCGCCTGCCTCTGCTTGTGACCTGCGGCGTGATCCTGCTCGGCTCACCGCGGCTACCCGCCCAGGACCGCGCCGTCGCCGCCCTCAAGAAGCTCGGCGCCAAGCTGACCACCGATGACGCCAAACCCGGCAAGCCGGTCGTCGCCGTGTCGCTCGCCTACCGTCCGGTGACCGACGCCGACCTCGCTCCGCTCAAGGATCTGCCAACGCTGGAATCGCTCGACCTGCGCGTGACGCGCACCGCCGACGGGGCGGCGGACCACCTGAAGGGGTTGACCGCGCTGAAGGTGCTCAACCTGTCCGGCACCCGGGTCGGCGACGCGGGGCTGGAGAAACTCAAGGGGTTGACGGCACTCGAAGACCTCGACCTGAGCGCGACCGCCGTGACGAACGCCGGCCTGGCTCATCTTAAGGGGATGACGGCCCTGCGCGAGCTCAACCTCGGCGCCCCCGGCGTGTCCGACGTTGGCCTCGCCCACGTTAGCGGCCTGGTCAAGCTGCAGTCGCTGCGACTCAGCGGCAGCCAGGTGAAAGACGCCGGTCTGGTCCACCTCAAGGGATTGGACAAGTTGCAATCCCTTTCCCTGGCAAGCATGCGACTGACGGGGGCCGGCCTCGAACATCTGAAAGGCTTGACCGACCTCCGCGAATTGGACCTGGCTGGCGACGAGATCGCCGACGACAACCTCGTTCACCTGGCCGGGCTGAAAGGCTTGCAGTCGTTGAACCTCGACCTGACGCCGGTCGGGGACGCCGGCCTCGCCCACCTCAAGGGGCTGACCGGCCTGCGCACGTTGAACCTGTCGCACACCGCCGTGACGGGGACCGGCTTCGCTCCCCTCAAGGGACTGACCGGTCTCAAGTCATTGCTGCTCTACGACAGCAAGGTCAGCGACGCCGGCCTGGAGTCCGTCGGCGGCCTGAGCGGGTTGGAATCGCTGAACCTGCTGTCCACGTCCGTGTCCGACGCGGGGCTCGCCCACCTGAAAGGGTTAACGAAACTCCACACCCTCGTGCTCCGGACCACCAAGGTGAGCGACGATGGGTTGGCGCATCTGAAGGGACTGCCCGCCCTGCGCGACCTGAACGTGGCCTTCACACAGGTCACCGGCCAAGGGCTGGCGTCCCTGAAAGACGCGAAGGCGCTGCAGGCACTCGACCTGAGTTACAACAAGCTCGACGAGGCGGCCCTCGTCCACTTGAAGGAGCTGAAAGGGCTGCAAACGCTGCTCCTGGACCGCGCCCGGATCAACGACGCGGCCCTGGCCCACGTCGCCGGCTGCGCGGCGCTGGAGTCGCTGAGCCTGAACTACAACGACGTGACCGACAAGGGACTGTTGCAGTTGAAAGAGTTGACCCGGCTGCGGGCGCTGTCGGTCGGCGACACGATGGTGACCGACGACGGCATCAAGGAGTTGAAGCAGGCCCTGCCGAAGGTGAAGATCAGCAAGGGGCCGTGAGGATCGTGGTTGTACCTGGGGGGTTCGTCATGCAACTGGGGTTCGTGAGCGCCATCCTGCCCGACCTGTCTCTGGACGAGGTGCTGGCCTTCGCTGCCGACGAGGGCTTCGCCTGCGTGGAGGTCATGTGCTGGCCGCCGGGCGCCGCCGACCGCCGTTACGCCGGCGTGACGCATCTCGACGTCAGCCACTTCAGCGACGACCACGCCGGCCGGGTGCGCGACCTGGTACACAAGCACGGCGTCGCCGTCTCCGGCCTCGGCTACTACCCCAACCCGCTCGACCCCAACCCGGAGCACCGCCGCACCGTCGTCGAGCACCTCAAGAAGGTGATCGGCGCCGCCCCGAAGATCGGCGTGAGCGTCGTCAACACCTTCGTCGGCCGCGACTGGCAGCAGTCGATCGAGGACAACTGGCCGGCTTTCCGCGCCGTCTGGCCGGACCTGGTGCGGCAGGCGGAGGCGGCGGGGGTGCGGATCGGCATCGAGAATTGTCCGATGCTCTTCTCGAAGGACGAGTGGCCCGGCGGCAAGAACGTGGCCATCTCGCCTTCGGTTTGGCGGAAGATGTTCGAGGAGGTTCCGAGCGGCTACTTCGGCCTGAACCTCGACCCGTCGCACCTGGTGTGGCAGATGATCGACGTCCCGCGCTGCGTGCGCGACTTCGGCAAGCGGATCGTCCACGTCCACGCCAAGGACGCGCGCATCGACCACGACCGGCTCTACGAGGTGGGCATCCTGGGGTTGGCCTGGCACACGCCGAAGCTGCCCGGGATGGGAGACGTGCCGTGGGGGCCGTTCTTCTCCGCGCTCACGGACGCTGGGTATCAGGGCCCGGTGTGTATCGAGGTGGAGGACCGGGCCTACGAAGGATCATTGGCGGATCGGAAACGCTCCCTCAAGCAGAGCAAACGCTATCTGGAACAGTGGCTGTGATTGTGGTCGGCCGCGCCCTCCTTCCCCGGAAGGCGCACCTCGCCCCACTGGAAAAGTGGCCGCGCCTCCGGCGGCAGGTGCGGGGAGGGAATGGACAGTCGCCGTCGCGTGGCCTACTCTTGTTTGTTCCGATCACACTGCGCCAAAGGGGATCATCATGGCCATCTCTGCCGCCGCCGCTGCGCCCGCTAACGCCGCGCCGGCTAACACCGCGCCCGTCGGGGGGAAGCCCCCCGGGGGACTGCACGGCACGCACCGGGGCAAGAAGGGGGGGAAGGGGCGGAAGGCGTCAAGCAACCTTCTCCAGCAACTCGCCCAATCGCAGGGCACCGGGGCCGCCGCCACACAGACTGCCCCCAGCAAAACCCCGGCTGCCCCCGGCGCGCCGGGCTCGCTGGTCAACCTCCTCGCTTGACGAGAGGCGTGCGAGGAGAACGCCCGCGGGTTCATCCTCGCCCGCGGGCCTCCTGGCTCAGGCACTCCGCGCAGAACCCCGGCTCACACTGGGGGTCGCTTTTGGCCCTTCCGCCCTTCCACGGCCGCCAGCCGGCCAGGGCGATGCCGCGATGCACTCCCCGGCAGGGTCAGTCAGACCAATAGCAACGGGCCTGCCTGCCAAGGACTTCTGCCGCCGACAACGGCCACCCGCACGGTCAGGGTATCACCGACGTCTCTCGCGGACGCGAACAGTGGGAGAAGGCCGTAAATGCAGCAACGCCCGCGCCCCCGCCGGTCGGGACGGCGGGGGCGCGGGCGTTGCTTGGGGCGTGGGCGTTCGGGCTTACCAGCGACGGCCGGCGCCGGTGCCGCTGCGCTCGTGACTGCCGCCGCCCTGGCGGGCGGGGCGCTCCTCGCGCGGGCGGGCTTCGTTGACCGTCAGGGTGCGGCCCTGGAACATGGCGCCGTTGAGGTTGTCGATGGCGGCGTCGCCGCCGTCGGCCATCTCGACGAAGCCGAAGCCACGCGAGCGGCCGGTCTCACGGTCTTCCACGACCTGGGCGCGCGTCACGCTGCCGTACTGGCCGAACGCCTCGCGGAGGTCGTCGGCGGTGGTGCTGAAGGGAAGGTTTCCCACGTACAGATTCTTGCTCATGATCATCCTTTTCGTCAGGCCATCGGCCTGCACTAACGGAACAGATTCACAGCCGTCCGGGGACGGCCTGGAAGACAGGGGCGAACCTCGCTGGAGCGATCACCTCGCGCCACGCCGCCAGGCACTCCTCCCGACGGAGTGACGACGGCCGCGGGACGGGAGAGACGCTGTCGCTCACCGACACGACTGGCTTGACGATCCTGGAGGCTGTGAAACTGAGTTGTTCAGAGCGGAATCACCAAGAAAGGCCAAACAGAAAGGCGGTTCGGCAGTTCGTTATCTTCCAACACGGATAGGCACACGCCCACCCAACACTGACATTATAGCAAGGCGAGGCGGCCGCGGCGCGCGATTCCGCGAGAATTCCTGAAAAAACCGTGCGGCAAGACGACCCTACCAGGGTTCAGGCATCCTCGGCAGGCGGCTCGACCCCCAGGGCGCGCAACTGTTCCGCCATCCGCTCCGCCCGCTTGCGCTCCTTCTCCGCGCGCCCCTCCGCCTCTTCGGCGCGCTCGCGCCGGGTCAGTCGGCGGCGCCGGGCGTTTCTCTTCAATGCACAGCCTCTGGTAGACCTCTTCGGGCACGGCTGGCGTCGGGGTGTCGTCTTCGAGGTTCATGTTGCCTCCCATAGTCCGAGGGGGGAATCACCGCCGCCCTCAGTATCCCGAAGGGGCCCTCAGTATCCCGAAGGGGCCGGCTCCGGTCAATCCGTCTCACGCGACGCACCCGATCCGTCAGGGCGTCTTCTTCAACGATGACAGCAGTCCCGGTTTCGCCTGCAGTTCCTTCACCTCCGCCGCCGTCAGCGCACGGTTGAACAGCGCCAGCTCATCGAGCAAACCGATGTAATTCACCCCGACGTAGACGCCGGCCTTCTCCGCGTCCCAGCCCATCGCGATGGCCCGGTCCTTGACCTCGCCGATCAGCTGGCCGTCGATGTACAGCGCCGACACCGCGTCGGGCTTGCCGCTGTCGAAGTTCTTCCAGCTCAAAACGACGTGGTGCCAGTCGCCGGCCTTCCAGTCGATCTTCGGCAGGCGCACCATCGGCGCCTTCGGATCGTCCTCGCTCATCGGTTTTTCCGCCTCCGCAAGGGCGGGGAATGACCCGTGGCGCAGGTCGCGCGGCCTGGCGTCGTTGAAATCGAACCAGATGCCGCCGTTGCTGGCCCCCTTCTGGGTGATCTGGATAGGGTCGCAGAACTTCGTTTTCAGCAGAGTGTTCGGGTCGGTGTTGCACCAGACGGAAACCGCCCCGCCCCAGCCGCCCTTCTTGTAAGCGAGATGGCCCTTCACCGGGAAGAAGACGCGGCCGTTGTTCGGCAGCACGTCGCTGACTTCCAGGGCGCCGCCGCTGACGCCCTTGTTCTTCGCGATGCGGAACACCTTGCTGTTGAATCCCTCCTCGAAGGTGACGGTTCCCTTGTCGGGGAAACCGGAGCGTGTGCGCAGGGTCAGCCCGCCGCCGCCCACGTCGCCGCGCACCTCTTCGTCGAACGAGGCATAGAAGCTGACGGCCTTCGCCAGGTCGCCTCCCCCGTCGAGCACCTTGCCGATCACCTCGTCGTAGGCGCGCAGCACCAAGTAATTGCGCAGGACGTAGCCGTTGTGACTCAGCCCCTCCTCGTCGTAGGTCTGGTACTTCTTCGGGTTGGACGGGTGGACGCCGTCGCGGGCGATCGGCGTCGGCACCTCGTACTCGCCCCCCGGCGCGTCCTTGAACTTCGGCAACGCCCCGTCCCAGTCGTCCGGGCGCCGCTTCAGCACCTCGGCGAAGTAATCGACCACCGGCACGTTCAGCTCCTTGCCGAGTCCCTTCACCGCGCCGGCGAACTTCCCCGCCTTGTCGAGCTGGCCGCTCCGAGGCGGGATGGTGCTCAGGATCACCACGCTGCCGTTGTCCAGGCAGCGCTTCACCACCTCGCGCGTCTTCGCGACGTACTCCTTTTCGTCGAGTTGTACGAGGTCATTAGTGCCGAACATGACGAGGACGACTTCGGGGTTGAGCTTCTTCAGCCACTTCTCGACGTTGTCGTGCGCCCAGCGGATGGTCATTCCGCCCTCGCTGCCGTGGGCCGAGCCCTTCCACTTGTTCCAGCAGTCGGCCTGCTGATACGCCTTGACGCGCTTCAGGGCCTTGGCCGTCGCCTCGTCAAGGCCCTTCGGCTCGTAGGCCAGGGGCGCCCAGAAGGCCATCGTCACGGTGATCGAGTCGCCGAACTGGGCGAAGGTGCCGCGCGGGCCGCTGAACCGGGCGTGGACCTTCTTCATCGGCTCGACCCAGTCTGGGTCGGCGGCGCGGGTGATGGATGGGAGGAGGAGGGCGGTGAGAGAGAGGACGAATACGCGCGGGAGAGTCATGGGGGAATCCTCGAAGCTGCGGGCGCAACCAGAGGATACCCCAGGGGCGGTGGGGGTGGCCAGTCCGTTTCGCGCTGGGAGTGACCCGATTGATCGGGTTGATCGGGCGTGCCGGCAGCAGGAATGCGGTCGCAGCGAGCGCGCGAGGTGCGCCGCCCCGAGGGCGGCCGCTAAACGCCTGATGGGCGCCTCTTCGGCTCGCTGACCTCGCGGATACGGATGGCGAAACGGTCATCGACGACGACCACCTCGCCGCGTGCCAGGCGCACGCCCTGCACCATGAGATCGACCGGCTCGTTAATCGAGCGGTGCAGTTCCAGCACGCTGCCGACGCCGAGCTTGAGCACCTCGCCGATGGTCAGCGTGACGCGGCCCAACTCGGCCGCCACCGTCACGTTCACGTCCTGCAGTCCCTCGAGGCCGCCAGCCCCCGGCGAGCCGGGGCGGCCGGTCAGTTCGGCGAACTGTGCTACGCGCGCGACGACGTCGGAGCCGCCCCCCTGATCCACCGTCTCGCCCCCTGCGGCCGTGCCCGGCCCAGTAGTTGTCGCCATCGCTTCAGCCCCCCAGGAAAGACTCGACCTCGAACGCCTGCCGCGAGCCGACGCGCCCCGGCCAACCCTTGCACTTCTTCTCGCCCGCCAGGTACGCCATCAACGGCTCCGACACGCGCTGGGTCAGGATGACCACGTCACCCACGCTCAGCTTCGCCAACTCCGCCAGCGACAACTCGACCGTTCCCAGCAGCACCGTCAACTCGACCGGCAATTCCTCGACCAGCAACCGCAGACGCGCCGGCTCGGGCGGGCCAGGGGCCTTGATCTTGTCCCCGCCCGGCATCGACAGGGCCAGCTGCTCCAGCAGGTGTTTCTGGGAGGCCAGCCAGTACCATTCGCTCTCCCCGAAGGGGCCCTTCATGAGGAAGGGGCTGACGACGACGTTATCGTCCGGGGGGAAGATGCGCGTCCAGCGCGGGCGCGGCTCGCGCCGCCGCGGCCGGAACGGGATCGACTCCGCGGCCAGCCACGTCTCCTGCAGGCTGCCGACCAGCACCTCGGCGGCGAAGAACTCGCACAGGTCCTGCTCCACGATCGTCAGGTCGCGGTCGTCGGGCAGGGCGGAGCCGACCTCGCCGAGCATGGCGCCGACCACCGCCAGCGCCAAAGGCCGCGGCAGGGCGACCAGGCCGTTGAGCGCCGGCCCGTTGATCGACACGCCGTAGCCGACCGCCGCCTCGGGCAACCTCGCCAACCCGTCGGCCGGCCGCTGCACCTCGAGCCCGCCCAGCGTAATCTCCAGGGCGAAGGGGAGGTGCCGGGCGGCCTTCTTGGCGGCGAGGGCGGCGGCGGCGCGCAGCCAGCTGCTGACGCGCTGCTCGACGTCGGCGGTCAGTCGTCCCGGCTTGGCGAAGTCGTACGGCTGCGGCTGGCTCATTGGAAATTGTACTCGGGCAAGAGGATGTCCTTGATTTTCTCCGGGCCGTCGCCGAAAATCCGGTGGTTGAACTCGTCGCGAATCTCGCGCCGCACCCGGTTCATGCCGGCGCTGCCGTGCAGCTGCTCCATCGTCCGGTCCTGAAGATAGCCAAGGACCCACGTCTGCAGGAACGGCTTCTCCTTCTCGAGGGCTTCCTTGACACCCTTTTCATCCCTGGCATCCACGACCAGGGCGATCTTGACGCGCAGGTAGCGCGTGTAGCGGCCGTCGTTGACGTTGACCACGACCGAGTCGAAGCTGATGAGCGCGTGCTTGGGGTCGTGCATGCCGCTGGCCTCCTGCTCGACGGGGGCGGCCTCGCTGCCGAAATGGGCGAACATTGGCGTGACGGCTCCGCCCGCGAGGGCCAGCACTCCGACGACCCCCGCGACGACCCATTTCGACTTGCCGGCCTTGTGCGCAGGCTCTACGGCGGCGGCGGCGGCGGTCGGGGCGGCTGCGATCTTGGCCATTGTTACGGCTTCTCCGGGGGAGCGGTCAGGGTGCTGATCTCATGCGGCGGATCCTCCCGAGGGGGTGCTGGATTCCTTCCCAGCGCAACTATAGCCCCAACAGCGCGGCCCGGCGAGGGCAAGTCGCACCGGAGCGGGGCGCCGTCCTTACGGCTGCTTGCCCGGGTCGGGCTCGATGGGGGGCCCGCCGGGCGGCTCCTCTTTCTCCATCATTTTGATGAGCTGCTTGCGGAGGTCGATGACTTCTTGCTCCGACTTTCGCAGTCGCTCAAGGAGGTCGGCGTTGTCCTGCTTGTAGCGCTTGACGTCGAGGAGCTTGCGGTTGATGTCCTCACTGGCCTTCCGGATCTCGTCGGTCGCTTCCGCCAGCGACTTATCCCTGTCTTGCAGCATCAACTCGAGATCGGCGAGTCGCGCCGCGAGCAGATGGTGTTCCTGATCGGCATCATTGAGCTTCTGTGCCTGCAACGAGATCAAGTCGTTCGGCGATTCCGGCCCGGCGAGGTTGAGCGGCAGGATGGGAGCGGGTCCGGGGCCTGACACCGGGCCAGTCGTATTGGACGAGGCCACGGGACCGATGAGGGTGTGAGGCGCCCCAACAATCTTCTTGTTCGCCGACGCCGTCGGCTCGCTGCTGACGCCGAAATTGCCGGGTAGGAAGCAACCGCTCGCCAGGAGCAGGGAGCAAAGCGCCGGGGCACCGCGAAGGAGAAACCGTCCGTGGTTTCGCATGGGACTCCTCCCAGGGAGTTTGCCGTCCGTGTCGGTCGTGCGGGCGAACCAGCGCTTAGATCGGCTGGATGGGGTGAGTTTCCTTGAAGAAACCGGCAAATTCATCCGCCGGCCACCGGCCCCTCGTAGAGGCAGCGCAGGCGGATCTTCTGGCCGCAGCTGCAGGTCACGTCGATGGCCTGGATCACCTCGCCGTCGCGGACCAACTCGATCTGCGGGGCGCAGCCCGGGGACGCCGGCTGCAGCCGCGGCGGCACGATCATCACCGCCGCCGCGCCCTCCCCGACCAGCACCTTGCGGCCCGGCACCACGCTGCTTGTGACGTACTCGCCCTCGAGCCGTTCCATGCGTTCCATTGGGGAGCCTCTTCCTTGGAGTTTTGGGTTTTCCGTTGTGAGTGTGCAATTGAACTCAACAGTCAAAACTCAACACGAACAACTCGACGATTACGCCTGCCGCGCCCGCATGTACTCGCCCATCTGGAAGATCGCGGCGTTGAGCACGCGCGACACGCGCGACTCGGAGAGCTTGAGCACTGTGCCGATCTCCTTCAGGCGCAGGTCTTCCTTGTAATACAGCGTCACCACCAGGCGCTCGCGCTGCGGCAGCGCCTCGATGGCGTCGGCGAGCAGTTCCTTCTGCTCGGCGCGCTCGGCCAAAACGTCGGGGGCCTCGCCGCGGTCGGCGAGGCGGGCGTCGAGCGGGTCACCGGCCTCCCACGAGGTCATGCGCGTCAGGCGCATCGCGGCCAGGCAGTCAGCCAATTCGTCGTCGCTTAGCCCGGCCGCCGTCGCCAGTTCCTCGGCCGTCGATCCCGGCGACAGCATCTCGTAAGCCTTGCGCACCCGGGCGACGCGCTCCAGCACGTGCTGCGGCAGCGGGCAGTTGCGGCGCAGCTCGTCGAGGATGGCGCCGCGGATTCGCGTATAAGCATAAGTTTCAAACTTGATGCCGCGCTCGGGATCGTACTTGCCGGCCGCCTCGACCAGGCCGAGGGTGCCGGCCGACTCCAGGTTTTCGACGTCCACCCCCGGCGGTAGCTGGGCGAGCAGCTTGCCCAGGATGTGGCGCACCAGACCCAGGTGCGACTCGATCAACTCGTGGCGCCGCGTTTGCTCGGCTAGCTGGGTGTAGGCTCGGGTGATGACTGGCACGGCGTCTCGGTGTGGAGGGTGGCAAGGGGCTCCGGCCCCGGCGCCGGCCCAGCACGGAGTGCGGGGCCATCCTAATATAGTCCACGTTTTGACTTGTCGCTTCGCGCTCGCGCGATGAGGGATGACGCCTCCTCCCCGGTCGCGCGAGCGCGAAACGACAAGTCGCCGCTCACGCCACGTCCTCCGGTTTCACCAGTGCGGCCGGCTCCAGCATCAGGTCGCCCGGCACTTCCTGGTAGGCCACCACCGCCAGGTCCGGCAGCGACCGCGCCAGCGCCTGCCGCAGCGGCCGCCGCAGGCTGGCGTCGGCCAGCAGTGACACCTCCTGCCCCTTCGCCGTCGCCCTGCGCCACTCGTTGGCCAGGCGCACGATCAACTTCTCCAGGCGTGACGGGTCGAGCACCAGCGTCTTCTCGTGGATCGCCCGCCGCAGGTCCAGCTCCAGGCGCGGGTCGAGCACCAGCGCGTGAATCCGCCCCTGATCGTCGCGGAAGCGGTCGCAGATGGCCCGCCCCAGATCGACACGCACCCGCTCGGCCAACTCGACCGCGTCCTTCGTCGTCGGCGCGTGGTTGGCCAGGCTCTCCAGGATGCGCGTCAGGTTCGAGATCGGCACGCGCTCCTCCAGGAGCAGCGTCATCACCCGGTGAATCTGCCCCATCGTCAAAACATTGGGGATCAATTCATCGACGACCGACGGCGAGCTTTCGCGGGCCTTGTCCACCAGGATTTTGAGGTCCTCGCGGCTGAGCAGTTCGTGGGCGTGGCGGCGGACCACCTCGCCCAGGTGGGTGACGAGGACATTGGGGGCATCGACCACGGTGAAGCCGCCCAGCTCGGCCCGCTGGCGGTCGTTCTCGGCGATCCAGCGGGCCGGCAGGCCGAAGGCCGGGTCGCGCGTCTGCTCGCCGTCCACCGGCACGCGCGTGTTGCCGGGGTCGATGGCCAGCCAACGCTCCGGCCGTAGCTGCCCGCGCGCCACCTCGCGGCCGCCGACGAGAATGCGGTACGTCTCGGCGTCGAGTTGGATGTTGTCGCGGACGCGGATCGGCGGCACCCACAAGCCGTTCTTGCGGGCCAGGTCGCGGCGCAGGCCGCCGATGCGGTCGATCAGCCCGGTGCCGCGCTTCGGGTCCACCAAGGGGATGAGGCGAGCACCGATCTCCACGCACGCCCGGTCCACCTGCAAGAAGTCGTCCAGCGGGATCTCGGCCGCGGGCCGGCCGGGGCCGCCCGGGGCGCCGCCGGCGGCAGCCGCCCCCGCCTGTCCCTCGGCGGAAGTGGCGGCCTTCGCCTGGCGGGCGGCCAGGCGGCGCCCGGCGATGAACAGCGCCACGGCCATCGGGATGAAGGCGTACCACGGTAGGCCGGGCACCAGAGCCAAGGCCAGCACGATCACCCCACCCACCAGCAGCGGCCGGCTGCTGAGCGTCACCTGCTCGCTGATCTCCTGCCCCAGCCCCGACTGCGTCGTCGCCTTCGTCACCAGCATACCCGAGGCGGTCGCGACGATCAGCGCCGGGATCTGCGACACCAGGCCGTCGCCGACGGTCAGGATGGAGTAGCGGCTGATCGCCTGCGAGATGGGCATCCCCTTGAGCATGCCGATGATGATGCCGCCGACGAGGTTGATGGCCGTGATGATGACGGCCGCGATGGCGTCGCCGCGGACGAACTTCGAGGCCCCGTCCATCGAACCGTAGAACTCGGTCTCGCGCATCAGCAATTCGCGGCGGCGGCGGGCCTCCTTGTCGTCGATGGCGCCGGTGTTCAGCTCGGCGTCGATGGCCATCTGCTTGCCGGGCAACGAGTCGAGGGTGAAGCGGGCGGACACTTCCGAGATGCGGCTGGCACCCTTGGTGATGACCACGAACTGAATGATAACCAGGATCAGGAACACCACCAAGCCGACGACGAGGTTGCCGCCGACCACGAACCGGCCGAAGGTATCGACGATGTGGCCGGCGTTGGCCTGCAGGAGGATCAATCGCGCGGTGGCGACGTTCAGCGCCAGCCGGAACAGCGTCATCAAGAGCAGCAGCGACGGGAACACCGAGAAGTCGAGCGGTCGCGTCGCGCTCAGGGTGATGAGCAGCAGCAGGACGGTGATGGCCAGGTTGAAGCCCAGCAGCAGGTCGAGCAGGACCGTCGGCAACGGCACCAGCAACACGACCAGCACGCCGAGAATGGCCATCGACAGGACCAGCTCGCTGCGCTGCGCCAGAATCGAAGGCGTGCTGAGCGGGATGTTCGTACCGGCCCTGGCCATGAGGACATACTCCCGATTCGTACCCGGGTATGTTGTAAGAAACTTTGCCGCTTGCGGCTTCGCACGGACTGCGAAGCCGCAAGCGGCTAGATCGTGCCGCGCAAGCGATACACGAACGCCAGCGTTTCGGCCACGGCCTGGTACAGCGCCGCCGGGACCTCCTGGTCGAGCTTGCCGACGCGGAACAGCGCCTGTGCCAGCGGTCGATTCTCCACCACCGGCACTGCGTGCCGGCGTGCCGTGGTGACGATGCGCTCGGCGACGTGGCCGGCCCCGACCGCCACCATCTTCGGGGCGCTCATGGTCGCCCGGTCGTAGCGCAGGGCGACGGCGAGGTGTGTCGGGTTGGTGATGACCACCGTCGCCTTCGGCACCTCCTGGAACATCCGCTTCTGGGCGGCCTCGCGCTGCAGCCGGCGGATGCGCGCCTTGATCTGCGGATCGCCTTCCTCCTGTTTCTGCTCTTCCTTGACTTCCTGCCGCGTCATCCGCAGTTGCCGCTCCAGGCGCAGGCGCTGGATGAGGTAGTCGAACACGCCGATCGCCAGCAGCGCCACCCCGATGCTGATGAACAGCCGGCTGACGATGGCCCACCCCAGGGCCACGGCGCCGGGAAGAGTGCCGTCGCCGATGCGGCCGAGTTCGCCGAGCCGCGCGCGCAGGACGACGTAGACCAGGACGCTCATCACCGCGACTTTCAGCACGGCCGTCACCGCCCTGACGCCTGACCCCAGGGAGATGATCCGCTTGATCCCGTTGGAGGGGTCGAGCCGATCCCAGCGCACCGACAGCACGTCCGGGTAGAAGGCGAAGCCGCTCTGGAGCAAGCCGACCAGCACCGCGGCGACGAACAGCGCTCCGAGCAGGGCGCTCAGGGTCCGCAGGGTGCGCAGGAAGACCCCCGCGAAGATCGCCTGCACTTCGCGGATGTCGATGTTGAACGTGTACGGCCGCGCCAGGTCGAAGCGCACGCCGTCGAGCAGGCCGCCGCCGATCACCCGCGCCGTGATCGCCAGGGTGATCGCGGCGACCAGCAACATGACACCGGCGTTCAGGTCGGCGCTGACGGCGATCTGGCCCTGTTTCCGCGCCTCCTCGCGGCGGCGCGGCGACGGGGCCTCGGTTCGTTCTTGCCCGAGGTCTTCTTCTGCCATGAGCGCCTCTTCTCCCCTCTCCCCGGAGTACCGGGGCGAGGGGGGTTAGATGAGTCGCGTCAGCAATTCGCCGAACCGCCCCAGGGCGTTAACCAGGGAGTTCAGCAGGTTCGGGATCAGCAGGAACAGCAGCAGCAGCCCCGCCAGTAACCGCAACGGGAAGCCGACCGTGAACAGGTTGATCTGCGGCGCCGCCCGCGTCATCAGGGACAGCACGAAGGTGACGACGAACAGCGCCACCGCCACCGGCATCGCGATCACCAACCCCCACTGCACCGTCAGCGAGGCGCCGGCAACGAGGTGCTGAATCGGCACGTTCGGCAGCGCCCCCCCGACCGGGTAGCGCGCGAAGGTCATGTCCAGCGCCGCCAGGAACAAATGGTGTCCGTCCAGTCCGAGAAAGAGCAGGATGCCGAGGGCGTCGAGGATCTGCGTCAGCGCCGACAGGTTGGCCGTCCCGGTCGGGTCGAGGAAGGCGCCGAACGAAAGGCCCAGCTCCTGAGTCAGGAACTCGCCGCAGACGCGCGCGGGGACCTGGAACAAACTGAAGCCGTAGCCGAGCAGCGCCCCCAGGGTGAACTCGCGGGCGACGGCGACGCCGTAGGCGAAACAGGACGTTTCCACCGCCCGGTTGAGCAAATTGTGCGGCGGCCCTTCGGCGACGTTGCCGATCCACACGGTCGCCAGGGCGAAGGCGAGGCCGGCCTTGACCAGTCGCGGCACGTTGACGCCGCCGAACAGCGGCAGCACCGTGACGAAGGCGCCGACGCGGGTCAGGATCAGGCTGTAAAAGAGGATCAGGTTCTGCATCAGTGGGTCACCCCCGCCGCCACGGCCAGCATGCGCACGGTAAAGTAGACGGCCGTTTGCATGATCCAGGCCATCGCGAAGATCAGGGCCAGGCCGACGCCGATCAGGCGCGGCGTGAAGGTCAGCGTCTGCTCCTGAATGCTGGTGATCGTCTGCAGGATGCTGACCACCAGGCCGACGGTCAGACTGGTGAGCAGCGCCGGCAGCGCCAGCAGCAGCGTCGTGTAGAAGAGGTCGCGGCCAATCTCGATCGCCTGGCTGATGTTCATGGGAAACTCCTTCGTTCCGCCGCGACGATTTATCGTTTCGCGCTCGCGCCACGGCGCGAGCGCGAAACGATAAATCGTCGCGGCGAAACGTCACTGGAAACTCAGGCTCAGCGCCCGGACCACGAGGTGCCAGCCGTCGGCCAGCACGAACAGCAGGATCTTGAACGGCGCCGAGATGATCACGGGCGGCATCGTGATGATGCCCAGGGCGGTCAGCACGCTGGCCACCACCAGATCGACCAGCAGGAACGGCAGGTAAATGCAAAAGCCCATGATAAACGCCGTCTTCAACTCGCTGATGACGAAGGCCGGGATCAGCACCCGCATGGGCACGTCCTTGGGCTCGTCGGGCGGCGTCACCTTGGCCAGGTGCAGGAACAGGGCGAGGTCGCTGCGCCGCGTCTGTCGCACCATGAAATGGTGCAGCGAATCGCTGCCGCGGCACATGGCCGTCACGCCGTTGATCTTGCCGTCCATGTACGGCTCGACGGCCTGGGCGCCGATATCGTCGATGGTAGGCCCCATGACGAACAGCGTCAGGAACAGCGACAGGCCGGTGATGACCAGGTTGGGCGGAATTTCCTGGGTGGTCACCGCCCGCCGGACGAAGCCGAGGACAATGACGATACGCGTGAAGGCCGTCAGGCTGACCAGCGCCGCCGGTATCAGCGTCAGCGCCCCGAGGAACAGGGCGGTCTGCACGGGCGGCGACAGGTTTTGCAAGGCGCCCGAGTCGCTAACGTGTTCGGCGATCTTCATCGGGTCCATGGCCGACCTCCTGAGCCGCTTGCGGCTTGGCAATCCGATCACCACGCTGCCGGTTTCGGCGCCCCGACCAGGGCGGCCAGCGCCGGCCCGGTTGGGAGCGGCGGTTCCAGAGTCGGCGCGTCCTGCGCCTCGGCCAGGGCTTCGTCGAACGCCTCGGGCAGCGCCACCAGCGACTTCAAGCCGCCGCCGTCCAGGCCGACCAGCACCTGCTGCTTGCCCACGCGGACCAGGTGGACCAGGCAACGGTTGCCCAAAGGCAGCGTTTCCAGCAGCGTCATGCGCGTGTTGCCGGTCTCCGGCCCCGGCAGCCGGCGCAGCCAGCGGCGGCAGACGAACAGCGTGGCGACGCACAGGGCCAGCACCACGGCGGTGCCGACGCCGAGGCGCGTCAGCATGGCGCGCGAGTCAGGCGCCTCCGGCCAGGTCGGCGGGACGTATTCGAGCGACCCCTTTTGCGCCTCCGCGGCGGCGGGCGGCGGCTCGGGGGCGGGGGCGACGCCGCCGAGCATCTGCGGCAGCACGACCCCGGCCACGACGGCCACGACGCCGATCATCGCGAGGGGGAGCCATTTCCGGCCCCCTCCCGCCGCGGGAGAGGGGTTCTTCCCGTTAAACATCGCACGACTTCTCCGGTGCGGAAGCGAGGGCCGAAAGGAACTGCGCCCTCTTCCCGGGTGCGGAAGACTTGTTACGCCGAAAGGAATATCGGCCGCGGACGCGGTAAGACTTGAGGGATGTTCCGATTGTGCCGTGCCGCTTGCGGCTTCGCAAGACCTGCGAAGCCGCAAGCGGCGCTCGGTCATCTGCCGTCGGCCGGGGCCTGCGTGCGCGGGGGCCGGACGCCGCCGCCGAGCGGGTTGGCGGGCCCGGCGGACGCGGACTGCTTCAGGCCGACCATCTTCTCTAGCAACTCCGCCGCCAGCGCCTTGTCCTGGAGCGCGCTGAGCACCTGGGCGGCTCGCCGATCCTTCATGTTGGCCAGGATCTGCGCCGCCGTCATCACGCCGGAGGTCCCCGACTCGACCATCCGCTCGAAGATGGCCGCCACCTCAGCCGGCTCGGCCGTGTCCGCGATGCCGCCGACCTGCTTGATGCCCTTCGCGCGTACGCCCTCCACCTCGTAGATGCCGCGCTTGGCGTCCTTGAGCAGTTGTTGTTCCTCTTTCGTCTTCTGTTCCACTTCCTCCATCTTGCGATTGGCGGCGGCCACGTCGTCCTCGGCGCCCTTCATCTGTTCGGTCACCTGCTTGCGCAACTTATCGACGTCGTCGCGCTCACTTTTGATGTCCTCCTTGATGATCTCCAGCGCCTTCTGCCGCGCGTTCACCTGCTGCTCGCGCAGCCGAACGGCCTCCTGGCGCTCGCGGAGCTTGGCGTGCTCTTGCACGCGTTCGTCCGGCTCCGCGGCGGAGCCCGGTCGCGACCGCGGCCCCCCCTCCGCGCCCCGCGCCAGCGGCGGCAGGTCCTTGTCCTTGCCGGTGTCCGCGGCGGAAGCCTCGGTGTGCTCCGCCTTGTTCTTCTGGTCGAAGTAGTTTATCAGCAAGATGGACCCGCCCGCGGCCAGGGCGAAAAGGACCGCGAACCCCACGCAGATAATGATGACGAAGCGCATGACCGACCCCTCCCGGTTACGAAGGTCCGCGCGAGCCGTCCTGCCCGGCCCGCCACAGGCGCATCCCCACCTCGTCGAGCTGCTCCTGCTGCGCCTTCAGGATCGCCAGCCGATGCGCCTGCCACTCCTCCCGCCGCAGGTGCAGCAGCGCCTCGACCTCCTTGGCGATCTCCGTGCGCGCGGCGCTCACCTCCTGATATTGTACATCGGCCTGGCGGGCCCGCGCCTCCGCTAATTCGAGGAGGGGGCCCAACCGCAGCGCTTGCTGATGCATGGCCAGCCACGAGCCGTCCTGGGCGGCGCCGGCCAGCCCCACCGCCAGGGCGGCGGCGCAGCGGGCGACCTGCTCCTGGATCGCCCTCACCTCTGCACGCGCCGCTTCGAGGGCGGCGCGGGCCTGCTTCTGACGCAATTCCGCCAGCCACTCGCGCTGCTTCTTTAGCTTCAGCACCCGCTCCAGGCGGAACTCGAAGCGCTGCACGGCAGATTACTCCAGGCCGCTTGCGGCTTAGCGCTCGCGCAACCCCGGTGAAGCGAACGCTAAGCCGCAAGCGGCTAAAACGGCCACGCCCCGGCGATGCGCTCCATAATCGCTCGTGTTTGAGCGAAATCGGTGCGCTCGTTGACGTCCTGCTTGAGGAACGACAGGATCGCCGGACGCAACTCGATCGCCTTGTCCACGGCCGCGCTCGTCCCCTTGGCGTAGGCCCCGATGCGGATCAGGTCCTCGGCGTCGGCGTAGGTCGCCAGGACCTCGCGCAGCTTGCGCGCCGTGTTCTGGTGGCCGGCGTCGGTCACGTCATTGGCCACGCGGCTGATGCTCTGGCTGATGCTGATCGCCGGGTACTGGCCTCGCTCCGCCAGGCGCCGGTCGAGCACGAAGTGGCCATCGACCAGCGAGCGCACCGCGTCGGAGATCGGCTCGTCCATGTCGCCGCCGTCCACCAGCACCGTCAGGATGCCGGTAATGCTTCCCGCGGCGGCGTTGCCGAGGCGCTCCACCGTGTTGGCCAGCAGCTGGAAGCAGGACGGCGTGTAGCCGCGGGCGCTGGGCGGCTCGCCGAGGGCCAGCCCCAGCTCGCGCTGGGCCATGGCCAGGCGCGTCAGGCTGTCCATCATGAGCATCACGCTGAGGCCGGCGGCGCGGAAGTGGTCGGCGATGGTAATGGCTACCTGCGAGGCGCGGACGCGCATCAGCGGCGTCTGGTCGCAGGTCGCCACCACGACGACCGACTTTTCCATGCCTTTCGGCCCGAGGCAGTCGTCGAGGAACGGCCGCACCTCGCGGCCGCGCTCGCCGATCAGGGCGATGACGTTGACGTCGGCCTCGCAGCCCTTGGCGATCTCGCCCAGCAGCGTGCTCTTGCCGACGCCGCTGCCGGCGAAGATGCCGACGCGCTGGCCGCGGCCGAGCGTCAGCAGGCCGTCGAGGGCGCGTTGGCCGGTGACGAACGGCTCGCGGATCCGCGCCCGCGCCATGGCGGCCGGGGCTTCCTGCGACACCGAGCGCGGCTCGCAGTCGGCCAGCGGGCCGTGGCCGTCGAGCGGCCGACCCAGACCGTCCACGATGCGGCCGAGCAGCCCGGCGCCGACCGGCACCGACAGGCCGCTCCCCTTGCGCAGGACCGTCATCCCGGGCGACAATTCCTCGCCCTGCTCGTAGGGGACGAGGTAGGCCAGGCCGTTGCTGAAGCCGATGACCTCGGCGAGGATCTCGCGGCCGGCCGGCGTGAGGATGCAGCACTGGTCGCCGACCGCGGCCGGCAGCGTGCAGCTCAGGATCACGCCGGTGGCGCTGCGCAACTTCCCCGCGGTGCGGAAGCGGTCGCGCGCACGGACCCGCTGGCAGAGCTTCGGTACGTCGAGTTTCAGCATGATGCGCCCATTCCTGGGCCGCTTGCGGCTTCGCAGGGGCTTGCCAAGCCGCAAGCGGCGAGTTACGCCGTGTGCCGCCGTTCGGGGTAGCGCCGCAAGGTGCCGGCCCGCTGGCGCCGTTCGACCTCCGCCTCGGGCAAGGCGTGCAGCAGGTCGCGCTTGATCTCGCCGAGGTGCTCTTCCAGGTTCGCCAGCACGGCCACGTCGCCCGTGTCCGCCCGGCAGTCGCCGCGCGACAGCGACGGGTCGGCGACGAGGCGCAGATCCTCAGTGTCCAGGGCGAACAGCGGCTCGTCGGCCGTACGCCGCTCCAGCAGCGTCAGGTCCGCGGGGTGTAGCCGCACCGTCACCGCCTGGCGCGGCTCGAGCCTCTTCACGGCCGCGCGCACCAACTCCTCGATCGGAAACTCGCCGGATTCGAGCCGCTCATACATCACGTGTGAGGCGACGGCAACGGCAAGTTCGACGGCCACCCGCTGCATCTCCTCGAGCCGGCCGCGCTGGGCCGCCCGCAGGTCGCGCGCCACGTCGAGCAACTGCCCCAGCACGCTTTCCAGCCTTTCCCGCTCCTCCTGGGCCGTCTCCTCTTGCCGGGCCTTCTCCGCGTCCCGAAGCGCCTGCTCCGGGTCGATCACCGGCCCGGGCGCCTGCTCCGGTCCAGGACGGAAAAGCAGTTCCAGGGGCGCCGACGGGTCGGCCAGCGTCACGTGGACCGGGCCGACACGGAACGGGATGGCGGCTTCGTAAATCATGAGATTGACCTCGGGGGGTAAAGCTCGGTGCCTCATTGCAACATTGTCAACTCGCCGGCCTGGTCGAGCCGTTGGATCACCTCCACGACGGACCTCTGCGCCTGCTGGATCGTCGTCGGCGGCAGCGTGCCGAGCAGCTCCATCTCTTCGTTGAGCGTCTCGCGTGCCCGCTTGGACAGGTTGGAACGCACCTTTTCCTTGATCGGGTCGGAGGCGCCCTTGAGGGCCGACGCCAGGCTCTTCGAGTCGATCTCGGCCAACAGCTTCTGCATCGAGCGGTCCTCGATGAGCAGCAGGTCGTCGAAGCTATACAGGAACTCCTTCACCTGGGAGGCGGCCTGGGGGTCGTTTTGCTCCAGAGCCGCGAGAACCTCCATGCGGTCGGGCTTGTCGAGGCGGCGCAGCATCTCGGCCATTCGCTTGAAGCGGTTGCTGGTGGCGGCTGGGGGGGCCTCGGCCAGCTTACGGCACTTCGCCAGCACGGTGCGGACGATGCGGATGATCAGGTCGGGGTGAACGCTCACTTCCTTGCCGAGTTGCACCGACGCCTGGCGGCGCATCTCGGGGTGGAGGCGCTTCAGCAACTCGCCGGCGCGCTCCGGGTCTACCTGTTCGAGGACCAGCGCCACGGTCCGCGGATGCTCGTCGCTAAGGGCCGAGGCCAGGCGGTCCACGTTGGCAGTGCCGTGCGCCGGGCCGGCGCCCGACATCTCGCGCAGGGCCGCCAGCGGGTCGCTCTCGATCGCCGTCTCGTCGGGCAAGGGGTCCCCCGCGTGCTTCGGCTTGGGCGCTTCGGCCGGCGGCGCCTGTTCCTCGCCTTCGGGCTCGGCGTCGGCCGGTGCCTCGGCGTCGGCCGAGGGGGGCTCCGGCGGCGGGGGCGCAGGACTGGCTTGTTCGCGGAGGATGCGGTCGAGGTCGTTGAGGAGCTGATCGACGACTTCGGGAGGAGGGGGCGCTTGCTGGAAGCGCTGCATGTGGGCCCGGAGGCGATCGCCGCGCTCCGCGTCGAGGCGGGCCAGTACGCCGTCCGCTTCGGCCGGGGGCAAGCGCAAGAGCAACAAGGCAGCTTTCTCTTGTCCCGTCATAGTATTCTACCGATCACGCGAAGCGTACGCGGCGCGGCTTACAGGAATTACTATAAGCGACAAATCGAGCCGATGTCGAGTCTTTTGCCTGCCCTAGGGCTGCTCCATCAGGGCGGCGATGGCCCGGGCGAGCGCCTCCGGGTCGCGCTGGGCGGCCGTCGCCAGCCGCTCGGCGGCGCCCTCGCGGCCTGGGCCGGCGGCCGCCGGCGGCCGCGTCCGCCGCAGCAGCAGGAAAGCGATCAGCACCATGACCAGCACCAGCAGCAGCACCGCCATGGCCAGCGAGGCGTTGCGGAGGTACATGAAGAACTCCGGGTTACGCCACCATTCCTTCTCCTTCTCGGCCGGCGGCTCGGGCTCCTTCGGCGGCGGCGGGGCGGCGGCCACGAGCTTGGCCTCGGCCACCTGGATCGTGTCGCCGCGCGCCTCGTCGAAGCCGAGCGCCTCCTTGATGAGCCCCTCCACCGCCTGCTTCGTCAGCGGCGGTTTGCCCCCATCCGGGGCCGTCAGATCGACCGTGGCCGCCACCGTCAGGCGGTTGAGGTTGCCGAGCTTGTCCTCCATTTCCAGATGAGTGCGCGAGTAGTCGTAGGTCGCTTCGCTCTGCTCTTCCTTGCTGAGCGACGTCCCGCCACCGCCGGCCGCCAGGGCCGCGTTGGGCTGCCGCAGCGCCAGGTTGGACGCTGCCCCGGCGACGCCGCGGGCACCGCCGCCGGTCGATTGCGAGGTGCTGGTCGTCGTCTTCTCGGTCTTGAGCGCCTTCTGCTCGGGGTTGATCGTGTCGCGCACTTCCTTGAGTTTCTGGAAGTTGATGTCCGCCGTCACCTTGACCACCGCCCGGCCGGCGCCGAGGGCGGGGATCAGGATCGCCTGCGCCTTCTCGGCCAGGTAGCTCTCGACGGCCCGCCGGTAGTCGAGTTGCGACGCCACCTGGCCGACCTCGGGGCCGCTCGGCTCGGAGAGCTGATTGCCCTTGCTGTCCACCACGGTGACGTTCTCCGCCGTCAGCCCCTCGACCGCTTTGGACACAAAAGCGACAATGCCGCTGACCTGTGCCCGCGACAGGGTGGCGTTCGGCTTGAGCTGCACCATGACGCTCGCGGTGGTCGGCTGCTTTTCGCGGATGAACGGGCTCGGCTCGGGCTTGGCGATCTCCACGGTGGCGTTGGCGACCGGCTCCAGCTGGCGGATCGTCTTGGCGATGACCGCCTGCTTGGCCCGCAGCAGGTTGACGTTTTGGACGAAGGGGGTGGACCCCAGCGACGGCTCGTCGAACAACTCGTAGCCCTTGGCCTGGGCCGGCAGCCCCTGGGACGCCAGGTCGATGCGCACGGCGCCGACGCGGTCGGCGGGCACCTCGACCGTGCTGCCGTCGAAGCTGACCCTGACCGGGATGCCCTGCGTCTGCAGCTTGTCGCGGATGGCCTGGGTCTCGTCCTGCGACAGGTGCGAGTAGAGTACCGCCCATTCCGGCTGCGTGCGGTAGTAGTAGAGGCCGGCGATCAGTGCCACCACGCCGACGGTGACGGCGAGCACGAGGGTGCGGCGCGCGGCGCTCATGCCCGCCCACACTTCGCGGAGCTGCTGGGCCAGTCGGCGAAAAAAGTCCATGACGCACCCGTGGAGTTGTTGGAATGCCGTTTAGCGGCCGCCCTCGGGGCGGCGCCGATTCATCGTTTCGCGAATCGATAAATCGACGGCGGCCGCTAAACGGCGGTCGCGCCTCACACCGCCATGCGGGTGATGTCCTGGTACGCCTCGGTGAGGCGGTTGCGCACCTGCAGGACGGTGCGGAAGGTCAGGTCGGCCTTGGTCACCGCGAGCATGACCTCGTGAATGTTTTCGGTCTTGCCGGTGGCCAGGTCCATGATGGCTTGGTCGGCGGCCTCCTGCTTGGCGTGGGCCTCGCGGAGGTACTTGTCGATGGCCCGGGCGAACGGCCCGTCGGGCGCGGCGCCCGGCGCCTGCCGGCACACCAGGTCGAGCGTCGGGCCGAGGCCGATGGGGCCGATGTCGGAGATTGCCATGGGTTAGACCCTCAACAGATTGATGGCCTCTTCGGCCTCCTGGCGGAAAGCTTGCATCACCCGGATGTTGGCCTCGTAGGCGCGGTTGGCGGTTATAAGGTTAACCATCTCGATGGGAATCTGCACGTTGGGGTAGAGCACGAATCCGTTGATGTCCGCGTCGGGGTGGCCGGGGTTGTAGACCGGCACCAACTCCGACGGGTCGTCCACGATGCCATCGACGCGGACGCCGCCGAGTTGGTCGGCGCCGCGGACGTGGCCACGCGACCCCCCGGCGAAGCCGGCGTTGCGTACCTTGTCGTCGTAGATTGCGGCGAAGACCACGTCCTGGCGGCGGAACGGCCCGCCGCGCGGCGTGCGCGTGGAGAAGGCGTTGGCGACGTTGTTCGCCACCACTTCCATGCGCAGCCGCTCCGCCGAAGCGCCGGTGGCGCTGATGTTCATCGAACTCAGGGTGTCTTCAAAGGCCATAGGGGTGCCTCCTCCGAGCCGCTTTGCGGCCTGGCGTTCGCTACTGCCCCGAAATCGCGCTGCGCTGCGTCGCCACGTGGCTGGCGATGATCTGCGTGAACGTGTGGTACAGCAGCGCATTCTTCGCGAGGGCCGACATCTCGACGTCGATGTCCACGTTGTTGCCGTCGGCCCGTTCCGGACCGCTGTTGTTCTCGACGATTTGAGGCCGCACGGCCATCACAGCCGACGAGTCATGCGTCGAGAGGGCGCGGGCGAAGGCGTCCTCGAACTTGACATCGAGTTCGTGGTAGCCCGGCGTGTTGACGTTGGCCACGTTCTGGGCGATGACGCGGTGGCGGACGCTGTACACGTCGAGAAGCCGTGTCAGTATTTCATTCCTGTTGGTGTCCATGCTCAATTTATCGGCTGCAACGAATGCATGCTTTAAAACTTACGTTCCGGATCGTCCGGGAGTAATGAGGAAATCGGGAAGATCGATTGCGCCGGGCGTCACGGGTCGCCAGGATGTGCTAGGCACTTTACGAGAGCTGCGTGCGAGTTGCCGAAAGTCTGGGAAACGCGGGCGGGCCGGGCAAGGCCGGGGGCTTGCGCTTCGATAACGGCTTCAGCGGGGCCGCGCCCGCGCCCCGACGGAGGAGAGTGCATGGACATCGGAACCATCTTCGGCATCGTCATGGGCTTCGGCTTCATCCTGGTGGCGATCACGATGCACGGCAGCCTGAGGGACTTCATCGACATCCCCGGGGCGATGGTGGCCTTCGGCGGCTCGACGGCGGCGCTGTTCATCATGTTCCCGGCCAGGAAGGTACTCGGCGCCCTCACCGTCGCCAAGCACGTCTTCTTCCACAAGTTGCCCGACCCGAAGGACGAAATGGCCCGGCTGACGCAGCTGGCGTCGGTGGCCCGCCGCGACGGCCTGCTGGCGCTGGAGAAGAAAGTGGCGGACATCAATGACCCCTTTTTGGTGCGCGGGCTGGAGATGGTCATCGACGGCACGCCCAAGGAGAAGCTCGAGGAGGTACTGACGATCGAGCTGGGCTGCATTCAGGAGCGGCACAAGAGCGGCAAGAAGATCTTCGACCAGCTGGGGGCGTCGCTGCCGGCCTTCGGCATGGTGGGCACGCTGATCGGGCTGATCCAGATGCTCGGCAAGCTCGACGACCCCAGCAAGATCGGCGAGGGCATGGCGGTGGCCATGTGTACGACCTTCTATGGGGCCTTCGTGGCGAACATGCTCTACCTGCCGATGTCCGGCAAGCTGGAGCACCGGAGCAAGGAGGAGACCTTGCTCCGCGAGTTGATGATCCGCGGCCTGATCGGCCTGATCGAGGGCGAGGGCCCGCGGGCGATGGAGACGAAGCTCAAGGCGTTCCTGACGCCCAAGGCGCGTCAGACCGAGACGCAGGCGGCGGCCTGATTCCGCCGCCGGGCTCGGCGCTGGCGCCAGGCCCCAGGCGGCCCAACTCCAGGTGAACCATGTCTGAGGAACAGGCGCCCCCCGCGGGCGACGCCCCCCCCGAGCCGGGCGCCCCCAGTGGGCACGCCGGGCACAAGGGGCACCACGAGGAGCACGGCAGCCACGGCGGCACCTGGCTGATCACCTACTGCGACATGGTCACGCTGCTCATCACTTTCTTCATCTGCATCGTCACCTTCGCCTCGCGCGAGAACGGCAAGCAGCAGCACCCCCGCAAGCGCGACTCGCTGCTGTACGGCACCACCGGCACCGGCCTCGCCGGCCCCAAGCAGCTCGGCATGAATCACGACTCGATCATCTGGCGGCAGCTGCCGGCTTGCGCCCTGCCGCAGCGCCCCGGCTCGGAGATGGCGCCGCTCTACTCCGACCCCGAGCTGGAGGCAACCGCGAAGGCGCTGCGCTCGTTGGAGGAGCCGGCGCTCGGCACCCTGTCGGACAGCTACGCCATGCGCACGCCGCTTGGCCTGCTCTTCACGGCCGACGGCAAGCTGTCGCCGTCCGGCGGGGAGTTGCTCGCGGTCGTCGCCAGCAGCCTGCGCCGCCTGCCCTACGACATCTACGTGCAGGTGGACGACCCCAAGAACCTCCCGCGGGCGGTCACCGCGGCGCAGCACCTCATCAAGCACGAGGGGCTCGCGCCGTTCCGCGTCGGCGTCGGCGTGCGCACCACCAACGAGCCGTGGAACCCGTCGGTGTGGTTCCTCTACGCCCAGCGCCCCTGACAGCGGCCGCCGTCGATTTATCGTTTCGCGAACCGATGAATCCGCGCCGCCTCGAGTGCGGCCGCTAAACGCCGGAGGGGTCCCTCATGTTCATCTTCCGCAAGAAGCAGGCCGAGCGCGGCATCAACGTCGAAGGATGGATGATGTCGTACGCCGACATGGCCACCGTGCTGCTGGCCATGTTCATCGTCCTGAGCACCCTCGGCAAGGACCAGACCGGCGTCAGCCTGCAGAAGGGGCTGGAGTCGTGGCGCGACTCGCGGCATACCTTCGGCCTCGGCGGCGCCTTCCAGACCTCCTCGCGCGTCTTCCAGAAGGAGGCGATGTCGCCTCAGTACGCCCATGGCGAGGACGGCGAGCCCGAGCCGCAGGGACGCGGCCCCGACCGAGAAGATCCGACGCGCAGCATCGACGGCGAACAGGAGCGGTTGCAGCGCTTCCTCCACGAAATGGATCGGCAATTCAAGGTCGAGAAACTGCCACGCGTTGCCGGCAACGCCACCGTCGATTTCTTCGACAAGCTCGCCGGTTCCGCGCCCTACCTGACGCGCAAGCAGTCCGAAATCGTCCAGCAGGTCCTGCCGTTGCTGGAGCGCGGCAACTACCGCGTCCTGGTCATCGTCTGGGCGACAACGCCCAGCGACAGCGCCTGGCTCCGGGCCGGCGAGCAGGCGCGACTCGTGGCCGACGACGTCGCCCGGACCGGCCGGCTCGGCGCCGAGGCGCGGTCGCGCCTGCTGCCGATCGGACAGCCGTGGCGCTACCCCGGCTTCGAGCGCCCCGTCTGGTCGCTGATGGTGGCCCGCACCGAACGGCCGTAAGACCGGCCCCGCCGCCCGCCGATTCCATCTATTACCCCGGCCCGGAAGAAGCTCACACAAGCCTGACGCGCCAGCGAAGGCAGGCCGGCATCCTTCGCGGGCGCGTCAGGCTTGTGTGTCCTTCGCGGGCGCGTCAGGCTTGTGTGTGTGGATCTTCCGTGCCGGCGTCTCTTCCGCCCCCGCCTTCATTTCTTCGCACAGCGCCAACCCCCACCCCGATCCCGCTTTATGAGGGGACAATAAGTCGTGACAACCGCGCGGCCCCCCCAGACGTGGCCTATTGTCTGGGTAGCGGGCGCGCACCGGGTGCCCCGCCCGGAGTCCCGGGCGAGACGGGCCGCCGCAGGAAGGGAGAACTCAGGTCCATGCTGCAACTGAAAGCCCTTGTCATCGACGACTCGCGCGTCATGCGAAACATGGTCATGCAGAACCTGCTCAAGGCCCGGTTGGCCGAATTCGAGTTCGTCGAGGCCTCCGACGGCGCCGACGGGTTGACGAAGTTCAACCCGGCGGAGTTCGACGTCTGCTTCGTGGATTGGAACATGCCGAACATGACCGGCATCGACTTCGTGCGCCAGGCACGGACCGTGCCGGGGGCCGAGAACACCATCATGGTGATGGTCACCAGCGAGAAGTCGATGGGCAAGATCGAAGAGGCGCTCGACAGCGCCGGGGCCAGCGCCTACATCTGCAAGCCGTTCACGCCGGAAGACCTGGACATGAAACTGCGGAAGCTGTTCGACGAACTGGAGGCGAAGCTGCTCAAGGAGCAGCAACCGGCCCCGAGCGGCGGCCTCCTCGGCAAGCTCTTCGGCTAGACACCGGCCTTCCCCCCCGCCCCCCCAGCGAGTATCCCATGACCCTCCTGAAGTCCGAAACCGTCGTCTTTCCCGGCGCCGTCGCCGACGGCGTGCGCGCCGCGGTGCAGAGCACGTTCGCCTCGATCTGCGGGGGGAGCCTGACCCTGGCGCCCGAGCCGAACCCGGTCGCCGGCGGCCCCGGCCTCGTCGGCATCATCTCCTTCCTGGGGGACGTCAACTGGTCGTTCGCCCTGGGCCTGCCGCGCGACACGGTCACGGCGCTCGCCGCCCGGTTCGCCGGCTTCGACATCCCGTTCGACAGCGCGGACATGTGCGACGTGGTAGGAGAATTGGCCAACGTGGTCGCCGGGGACATCGTCGCCCAACTCGATGCCCGTCGCCTCAAGGCGCAGATGTCGCTACCGATGGTGGCGCGCGGCAGCGACCTCGAGGTCGAGTCGCCCGGCAACATGGCGTCGCTGCGCGTCGCCTGCCGCTCCCCCCAGGGGCCGTTCTGGTATCGACTGGCCGCTGCCCGGTCCGGCGGTTTCCTCGGGCGCCGGCCGGGCACCTGACCGGCCGGCCGGCCGGTGTCGCGGACTACCTGGGACTACTTTCCTCCGGAACAAGGCGGCGGGCGAATCTCGCTCGAAGGAGAAGATGATGGCAGTGACCACGGCGGCCAAGGGCTCGGAGTTGTCCCCGGTGATCGTGGAGGCGGCCGCCCAGGGCGTCGAGAACACCCTCGCCTCGATTTGCGGCGCCAAGCCCCAGCGCCTGGCCGGTGACGGGGCGGTCCCCACATCCGACATCATCGGCATCATCACTTACCTCGGGGACGTCTCGTGGTCGTTCGCGCTGCTCCTGCCGCAGGCGACGGCCTCGTCGCTGATCCAGAAATTCGTGGGCATGGAAATCCCCTTTGACAGCGCGGACATGGGGGACGCCGTCGGCGAGCTCGCCAACGTGATCGGCGGCGACGTCTCGGCCCGCCTGGAGGCTCGGCGCGTCAAGGCGAAGATGTCGCTCCCCCTCGTCGCCCGGGGGACCGACGTGAAGGTCTACGCCGCGACGGGAATCCCGGAGGTCCGCCTCGCCTACCGCGCCGCCCAGGGGCCGTTCTGGGTCAAGTTGACGTCCGACCCCGGGGCGCTGAACGCCCGGCGGCCCGGTACTTGAGGCACGGCGTGAGGCGCACGATCGGTCGCGTCGTCGGCGCGCACCGAAGACTTTTGATGGGAGGGCTTGCAGATGTCGGAGCTAGACAACGTGGTCAAGGAATTCCTCGTTGAGAGTTACGAGAACCTGGACCAGCTGGACCGCGACCTGGTGGCCCTGGAGAAGGACCCAAACAACCGCGACCGGCTGGCAAGCATCTTCCGCACGATCCATACGATCAAGGGGACGTGCGGCTTCTTCGGCTTCGGCAGGCTGGAGTCGGTTAGCCACGTGGGCGAGAACCTGCTCAGCCGCCTGCGCGACGGCCTGCTCGTCCTCGACGCCGAGCGCACCAACGCCCTGCTGGCCATGCTCGACGCCGTGCGCGGCATGCTCACCACCATCGAGAACACCGGCAGCGACGGCGACGGCGACTACACCCAGCTGATCGCCACGCTGACGAGCCTGCTGGAGCCCGACGCGCCCAAGCCGGCGGCGGTGGCGGAGCAAGCCGCCCCGGCCCCCGCCCCCGAGCCGCCGGCCCCCCCCCCCGAGCCCCCCGCCCCCCCCCCCCAACCCCCGGGCCCCCCCCCCCAAGCCCAAAAGAAACCCCCCCGGAAAGCGCCGACCCGCAAGAAAGCCCACCCCCCGGCCGCTC
>Ga0116224_10000258_pt1 | contig 44176 bp, 51 predicted proteins | sample Sb_taG_9_FD_89699 | JGI IMG/M metagenome (GOLD analysis project Ga0116224, IMG submission 89699) | Peat soil microbial communities from Weissenstadt, Germany - Sb_50d_b_LC metaG | ecosystem: Environmental > Terrestrial > Soil > Wetlands > Peat | place: Germany: Weissenstadt | collected 2010-09-21 | reverse complement strand
GCGGCGCTCAGCGACCGCAAGGCCGAACTCGATGTCAAGCTCGTCCAGCTTGTGAAGCTCCTGCGCGCCGGCGAGCCAGTGAAAATGTCGAAGCGGGCAGGGGAGTTCGTGACTTTGCGTGAAGTCGTGGACGAGGTCGGGCGCGACGCCGTCCGCTTCATGATGCTATTCCGCAAGAACGATGCCGCGCTCGACTTCGATCTCGCGAAAGTCGTCGAGCAGTCACGCGACAATCCGGTGTTTTATGTCCAGTACGGACACGCTCGCGGCCAATCGGTGTTCCGCAACGCGCGCGAGGTCTTCCCCGATCTTCCGGCCGATCATCGGAAGTTACTGGAAATTGCGAATCTGCAACTGCTTGCGGATCCCGCGGAACTCGCGTTGATGCGCCGGATCGCGCTCTACCCGCGGGTCGTGGAAGCGGCCGCCGCGGCGCATGAGCCGCACCGGATCGCCTTTTATTTGTTCGATTTAGCCAGCGAATTTCATGCGTTATGGACGCACGGCACCGCAACGCCACATTTACGCTTCATTATCCAGAATGATCGAGAGCTGACCTTGGCTCGCCTCGTGCTTGTACAAGGCGTCGTGACGGTGCTGGCATCGGGGCTCGCGTTACTTGGCGTCGGGGCGCCCCATGAGATGCGATAGTTCCCCTTCGGGACGTTGGGACATTGCAAAAGCAGTCGCAGAGAATCGCCGTTCGCTATAGTTCGCTATAGATTGAACGCCACAATCGGAGCTTAAGCCCGATGGCCGATGATGATTTTCGCTCTTACCGCAGCCGCGATCCGCTGCCGCGGGATGAAGCCGGTCAGTTCGCCAACGACGAAAGCGATCCGCTCGCCGAATTGGCGCGCTTGATCGGTCAGAGCGATCCTAACGCCGCAGGCCGCCGCGCCCAATCCCACACTTCGCCGCGATCCGATAATGACGAAGCGCCTTCCGGCGTCGATTGGGCGGCCGATGAGGATTATGCGCAGGAGCAAGAGCAGGATCGTGCCGACGACCGTTACGCTCCGCCCCCTTCGGCGCCTCCGCCCGCCACATCCTACGTGCCGCGCGAGCGCGTCTACGACGACGAACCGGCGCAGGGCGGCAGATATTTTTCCGGACCCGCGGCGCAGTTCAACGGCTTCCGCGAAGAGCCCCCCGCCGGCTATCGCGAAGAACAAATGCCGGTCTTGCGCGCTCGCGACTTGCCCGCTTATGCGACGGCGGAGCCTGGGGAGAGCTATGAGGCCGAGGAGCCGGAGCTCGAAGGCAGCGAAGCCTACGGGACGGATGAATATTACGACCGGGCGCCAAGGCCCCGGCGGCGCGGCGGTCTGATCGTCATCATGGCGGTGCTTGGCTTGGCGGTGGTCGGTACCGCAGGCGCGTTCGGGTATCGCGCAATGTTCGGCGGTTCTGTCCTGCCGACGCTTCCTCCCATCATCAAAGCGGGCAACGGCCCGATCAGGATCGTGCCGAATTACGGCGAGTCCCAAGCGAGCAATTCGAACCAGGCCGGCGCCGCAGGCGCGGCTTCGAGCGAAAACCTCGTTTCGCGCGAAGAACAGCCGGTCAATATCGAGCCGGCGAAACCGGCTCCTCGGGTGGTTTCGACGATTCCGATGAACTCGGGGCAGACCTTAAGCCCGCCGACCGCAGCCGCGGCTGCACCATCCGGAGCGTTTGCAACCGCGCCGAATGCTGCGCCGGCGGCGTCGCCCTGGCCGCCACCTCCGCCGATGACGACGACGCTTCCGGCACCGGCGTCCGCCGCCGGACAGGCTCAGGCTCCGACCGAGCCCAAGCGAATTCACACGGTGACCATCCGGCCCGATCAGGCCGCTCCCGCGGAGGCGGCCAGTCCGCCGGCCAGCTCGCAGCCTGTTCCGCGCAATGCCGCGCGTCCGGTGCCGCCGGCACCCAAGCCGGCCGCCGCGACGAGCCCGCCGCCTTCCGGGCGCAACGCGCCGCTCTCGATCGTGCCCGGCAGCCCGGTTGAAACCGCTGCCCAGGCGCCGGCGCGCAGCCGTGCTGCTGCGGCGCCCGTGTCGGTCGCCAGCGCCGGGCCGGTGACCGGAGTTGCCGCCGCCCCCGCCCCGGCGTCCACTGGCGGCTATGCCGTGCAGGTCACCTCCCAGCGCAGCGAAGCTGAGGCGCAGGCCTCTTTCCGCGAACTACGGGCCAAATTCCCCAATCAGCTCAATGGGCGCGAGCCGATCATTCGGCGGGCCGATTTGCGCGCCAAGGGCACCTATTATCGTGCCTTAGTGGGCCCGTTTGCCTCGATGGAGGAGGCCGCCGGAATGTGCAGCGGCCTCAAAGCCGCCGGCGGCAATTGCATCGTCCAGAAGAACTGACGGTCGCGCGCTTGACGCTCGCGATACCCGCGGGCTAAGCGGCCGCGATGCGCGCCTTTATTACCGGCCTTGCCGGACCCGCTTTGACCAACGACGAGCGCGCATTCCTCCGTGAGGCGGAGCCATGGGGTCTTATCCTTTTTCAGCGCAATGTGACGGGCCCTGAGCCGTTACGCGAGCTGGTCGAGGAGGTGCGGTCAACGCTTGGGCGCGCTGCCCAGGTGCTGATCGACCAGGAAGGCGGCCGCGTGCAACGCCTGGGTCCGCCACACTGGCCGTCCTATCCGCCGGGGGCCGCTTATGGCGCGCTTTACGACCGCGACCGGCAAGCGGGCCTCGCCGCGGCACAACTCGGTGCCCGGCTGATCGCGGCCGATCTGGCGGCGCTCGGCATCGACGTCGACTGCATGCCGATCGCGGACGTCCCGGTTGCAGGTTCCGATCCGGTGGTCGGGGACCGCGCCTACGGCACAGAGCCGGCCAAAGTGGCCGCTATCGCCGAAGCCATTGCGCGGGGCCTGGGCGAGGAGGGGGTGCTGCCGGTCGTCAAGCATATTCCCGGCCACGGCCGTGCCGCAGCCGATAGTCATAAAAGGCTGCCGGTGGTCAGCACCGACCGGGCAACGTTGGAAGCCACGGATTTTGCTGCTTTTCGGCCCCTTGCGGGCTTGCCGCTGGCCATGACCGCGCATGTTGTGTTTACCGCCGTCGATCCCATCGCGCCGGCCACGATTTCGGGAACTATAGTGCGTGACGTGATTCGTGATTCGATTGGTTTCAAAGGCCTCTTGATGAGCGACGACATTTCCATGGGAGCGCTCTCCGGCTCGATCGCCGAACGGAGCCGCGCCGTCATCGCCGCCGGCTGCGACGTCGTGCTTCACTGCAACGGCGCGATGCCTGAGATGCGCGCCGTTGCCGCCGAAGCGCCATAGCTCGCCGGCGAGGCGGCGCGCCGGTCGGCGGCTGCTCTGGCGTTGCGGAAACCGGCGGCGCCGATCGATCTTGCCGAAGGGCGCGCCGAGTTCCTAAGACGCATGGCCGGCGCCTGGCAGCCGGCGCAGGGGTTTGCATGATCGCCGGGGATTTGCAGTTCACGACCGAACTTCCGGAACGGGCCACCGACGAGCCCGCGCTGGTGATCGACGTCGAGGGTTTCGAGGGACCGCTCGATCTCCTGCTCACGCTCGCGCGCCAGCAAAAAGTCGATCTCGCCAAAATCTCGATCCTCGCGCTCGCCGATCAGTATCTCGCTTTCATCGAGGAGGCGCGCAAGCTGCGGCTTGAGCTCGCCGCCGATTATCTCGTCATGGCGGCGTGGCTCGCTTATCTGAAATCGCGCCTGTTGCTGCCCGAGCAGCACGAAGCCGACGGCATCAGCGCCGAAGACATGGCGACGGCGCTGGCGCAGCGCTTGCGCCGCCTCGAGGCCATCCGGCAGGTTGCCGAGCAATTGCTCAACCGGCCAAAACTCGGCCGGGAGGTGTTTCAGCGCGGCCTGCCGGAGCCGATCGCGGAGATCAAAAAGCCGGAATGGTCGGCGTCGCTCTACGATTTGCTTTCCGCTTATGCGGTGCGGCGCCAGACCCAGGCGCGATCGTTCGTCCGCATGCCCAAGCGCACGGTATGGTCGCTCGCCGAGGCGCGGGCGGCGGTCGAGAAGCTGATCGGCGGCGCCGCCGACTGGTGCGTGCTCGACGAATATCTCATCGCCTATATGGTCGAGCCGTCTTTGGCGGCGACGGTGCGCGCCTCGAGTTTTGCCGCCACCCTTGAATTGGTGCGGGAAGGCCGGATGGAAATGCACCAGCACGCGGCTTTCGCTCCGCTCTACGTCCGCAAGCGGCGGGATCAGGAAGCAGACGGGACTGCGGTGCAGCCGGGCAATGGATGAGGTGGAGGCTGGAAATGAGGTCGAGCGTGGCAAAGATGCGGGTAATCGTCGGCAACAAGAAGGATGAGGAAGTGCGCGCCGAGGAGCTGCGCATCCTCGAAGCATTGTTGTTCGCCGCCGACGAGCCGCTCGACGAAAAGGTCCTGGCCGCGCGGCTGCCGGCCGGCATCGACGCGCAGGCGCTGCTTTTGCAACTGCAAAAGGAATACGCCGCGCGCGGCGTCAATCTCGTGCGTGTCGGCGGCAAATGGTCGCTGCGCACGGCGAGCGATCTCGCCTGGCTGTTGACGCGGGAAACCGTGGTCACCAAGAAGCTGTCGCGTGCCGCCATCGAGACATTGGCGATCGTCGCCTATCACCAGCCGGTGACCCGCGCGGAAATCGAGGAAATCCGCGGCGTGACCACGTCGAAGGGGACGCTCGACGTGCTGCTTGAAACCGGGTGGATCCGGTTGCGTGGGCGGCGCAAGGCGCCCGGCCGGCCGGTGACCTACGGCACCACCGAGGCGTTCATGTCGCATTTCGGCCTCGACGTGCTCGCCGACCTCCCCGGCCTCGACGAGCTCAAAGGCGCGGGGCTCATGGATAAATCGCTGCCGGCGGGCTTCACCGTGCCGGTTCCTTCCGACGATCCTGCGCTGCGGGACGACGAAGACCCCCTGGAACCGGGCGATCTCGATCTGGGATTGGCGCCGCCGGCCGGGCGAAGCGAAGAATAAGGCAGTTTACTACCTCGGCATGAAGACCGTCCGCGGCTTCGCGGCGCTTGCCGTTGTGCTTGTTTTTGCCCCCTTCGACGCCTAGTTTCGGCTAAAATCGCAACTGGCGCGGGCGCGGCTGCGCACGGAGGATTTCATGGGCTCATTGAGCATCTGGCACTGGCTGATCGTCGGCGCCGTCCTGTTGCTGGTATTCGGCGGGCGCGGCAAAATATCGGAGATGATGGGCGACGTCGCCAAGGGCATCAAAGCCTTCAAGAAGGGCATGACCGAAGAGGAAGCCGGCGCGAAGCCCGACGCCCCGATCAAATCCATCGACCATCAGGCGGCAGCCGAGGCCAAAAGGCGCGCCGACGCCGAAAGCAAGGTCGGGGGCACGCTCTCCTAGGCACCCCGGCGGCTAATCCTGGCGGGACATTCGGCCGGCGGCTGATGCGGAATGGGCGGTTGAGCCGGCCGGGGAGTTTCCATGTTCGATATCTCTTGGACCGAGTTCCTGCTCATCGGCGTCGTCGCGCTGATCGTGATCGGGCCGAAGGAGCTGCCCGCGGTGCTGCGCACGCTCGGGCAGTGGACGCGCAAGGTGCGCAGCATGGCCGCCGATTTCCAGGGCCAGTTTCAGGAGGCGATGCGCGAAGCGGAAATGGCCGACCTCAAGAAGCAGGTCGACGATATCGCCCACGACATCAAAAGCTATGACCCGCTGAAGGATGTGCGCGCCGACGTCGAGGCTGCGGGAAAAGACATTCAGGCGTCGCTGGAAAAGCCGGCGCTAACGACAGCGGCCGAACAGGACGTCGTGGCCGCGGCGACCGGTCCTGTCGCGCCGGAAGCCGCGCAGGACGCAGCGCTCGAACTTCCCGCTCCTGAGCCGAGTGTCGCGGCTCCCGAAGGGGAAGTCGTCGCCGCCGCGATCGGGCCCGCAGCGCCGCAAGCGGCCGAAGGCGCCGCCGAGCCGGAAACGACGGGGCGCAGCGCATGACCCGCGACGAAGAGGAGGAGAAACGGATCGAGGCGACCAAGGCGCCGCTGATGGATCACCTGATCGAGCTGCGCGGGCGGTTGATCAAGGCGATCGCCGCCTTCGCGCTGGCGGCGGTGGTCTGCTTTTTCTTCGCCAAGCAGATCTACAACGTCCTGACCTGGCCCTATGTCTGGGTGGCGGGGCCAGAAAATTCCAGGTTCATCTATACCGGACTGCTCGAATATTTCATCGTCCAGCTCAAGCTCGCGATGTTCGGCGCGGCGTTCATCTCGTTTCCGGTGATTGCGTCGCAAATCTACATGTTCGTGGCGCCGGGGCTCTACCGCAACGAACGGCAGGCGTTCCTGCCCTATCTCGTCGCCACGCCGATCTTCTTCCTATTGGGCTCGATGGTCGTCTATTTCGTGGTCTGGCCGATGCTGGCGCGCTTTTCGCTCAGCATGCAGCAAATGGGCGGCCCCGGTCAGGCGACAATCGAGTTGCTGCCGAAGGTCGAGGACTATCTATCGCTGATGATGAAGCTCGTGCTTGCTTTCGGCATCGCCTTCCAGCTGCCGGTGATCCTGACGCTTCTCGGCCGCGTCGGCATCATCACTTCCGACCAGCTCAAATCGAAGCGCCGCTATTTCATCGTCATCGCCTTTGTGATCGCGGCGATCCTGACGCCGCCCGACGTGCTGAGCCAGATGTCGCTTGCGCTGCCGCTGGTCGCCCTCTACGAGGGCTCGGTCTGGTCGGTGCGCTGGGTGGAGAAGCGGGCGGCGGCCGAGCGCGCGGCCCAAGCCGCCGCGGCGGCATCGAAGCCCGCGGAGTGATTGGCGCTCATGCAGAGCGATAGGCGCTTATAATGTTGTCGACGCGAGTTTTTGATTCGTCATGGCCGGGCTTGTCCCGGCCATCCACGTCTTTGTCGGCGTAAGTTTAAGTCGTGGATGCCCGGCACAAGGCCGGGCATGACGGCCCGGATACGAACAATGCACGACATCCGCTCCATCCGCGAAAATGCCGACGCCTTCGATCGCGCACTGGCGCGGCGCAACCTCAGCGACGAGGACCGAAAGCGTTTTTCATCCCAGAACCTGCTGTCTATCGATGAACGCCGACGTGCAATCCTACGGGTACTGGAACGGGAGCAGGCCCAGAGCAATACGGTGTCTCGGGAGATTGGCCAAGCAAAAGCAAATAAGGACGAGGCGGCTGTGCGGAGGCTGATGGAAGGCGCCGCGGAGTCGAAGTCTTCGATCTCAAGGATGCAGGACGAAGAACGAGCTATCGAGAGGGAGCTTTTCAATATTCTGGCACAGATTCCGAACTTGCCGTTGGACGACGTTCCCCAAGGAACAGATGCAAATGACAATGTCGAGCATCACCGTTTTGGGGCTAGGCGCGATTACTCATTCAAGCCGAAGGAGCATTTCATTCTTGGGGAAGCGCTCAACCAAATGGACTTCGAGGCGGCGTCAAAAATATCTGGCGCGCGTTTTGTCGTGCTGAAAAGTGGACTAGCGCGGCTGGAGCGCGCCCTTGGGCAATTCATGCTCGATGTGCACACGAGCGAGCCGCACAACTACACCGAAGTCGCGCCGCCGCTGTTGGTGCGCGACGAAGCAATGTTCGGCACGGCTCAGCTTCCGAAGTTTGAGCTTGATCAATTCGAAAGTAGACTCCGCGTTTTTTCGACACGGGAATTTGAGTGGAAGCCCTCGCCGGGGAAGAACCCACTTGAGATTGTCGACTTTAAGGATGAGAGGCTTCGTCAAGAATTTCTGCAAGCGCAAGAACGTTACAAAACGGGGTTCACAATAAGCAATCTTGGCGTAGCTGACCCAGCTGGAAGCGATCAATTGCTCAGCGTTGATCAGCGAGTTTGGCTCATCCCCACCGCCGAAGTGCCGCTAACCAATTTGGTCCGCGAATCCATCGTCGATGAAGCACAACTGCCCATGCGGGTGACAGCCTGCACGCCGTGCTTCCGCGCCGAAGCGGGCGCTGCGGGCAAAGACACGCGCGGCATGATCCGCCAGCACCAATTCACCAAGGTCGAGCTTGTCTCCATCACCACGCCCGAGCAGTCGAAAGACGAGCACGAGCGCATGCTGTCCTGCGCCGAGGAAGTTCTAAGACGCCTCGATCTGCATTATCGCGTGATGACCTTGTGCGCCGGCGACATGGGCTTTGCCACACAAAAGACCTACGACATCGAGGTGTGGCTGCCGGGACAGGGGATGTATCGCGAAATCTCCTCCTGCTCCAACTGCGGCGAGTTCCAGGCGCGACGCATGAATGCGCGCTATCGCGGCAAGGCGGACCGCAACGTGCGCCATGTCCACACGCTCAACGGCTCCGGCGTCGCCGTCGGCCGTGCGCTGATCGCGGTCATGGAGACCTACCAGCAGAACGACGGCTCGATCGCCGTGCCGGAGGCGCTGGGGCCCTATATGGGTGGCATCACGAAAATCGAGAAATGACGGGCCGATGCGCATCCTGATCACCAACGACGATGGCATCCACGCCGAAGGGTTGGACGTGTGCGAGAAAATCGCGCGCGCTCTGTCTGACGACGTTTGGATCATCGCGCCGGAATACGACCAATCGGGCGTCGCCCATTCGCTGTCGCTCAACGACCCACTGCGGCTGCGCCAGGTCGCGGAGCGCCGCTTCGCGGTGCGCGGTACGCCGACTGATTGCGTCATCATGGGCGCGCGCCACGTGCTCAACGGCAAGGGACCCGATCTCGTCCTCTCCGGCGTCAATCGGGGCCGTAACGCCGGCGAGGACGTGATCTATTCCGGGACCGTCGCCGGCGCCGTCGAGGGCACCGTGATCGGCGTGCCTTCGCTCGCCTTGTCGCAGGCCTACGGTTCGCGCAGCGGACGCGCGCCCCATTGGGAGACGAGCCTGCACTACGCGCCCGACATTATTCGCCGCATCGTCGCCGAAGGCATACCGCGCGACGTGCTGATCAACGTCAATTTCCCCGATTGCGCGCCGGCAGAGGTCAAGCGCATCGCCGTCACCGCTCAGGGACGCCGCGGCGGCCAGGAGCGGTTGCAAATCGACCAGCGCAAGGACGGCCGCGGCAACCCCTATTATTGGATCGCCTATGTGCGCCACGGCTTCGTGAAGGCGGAAGAGGGCACCGATCTTGCCGCGCTTGACGAGCGCTGCATCACCGTCACGCCGCTGAAGCTCGACATGACTGACGAGCCTTATATGACGCAGCTCGCCGCTCTTTTCGACTGAAGCTAACGATGCGCTAGCGTCCCGGCGCGGCGGCCTCGATCGCCCGCGCGAGCGCGTCAACCTGGAACGGCTTCTGCAGCGTCGGCGTCTGACGGTATGGCTCCGGCACGCCGCGCTGACCGTAACCCGTGGCGAACACGAACGGCAATCCGCGCGCCACCAGGATCTCGACCACCGGCGAGATCGGTTGCCCGTTGAGATTGACATCGAGGATGGCGAGGTCGAACTCGCCGTCCTTCGCCAGCGCGATCGCTTCGTCGATCCGGCCAGCTTCGCCGGCGAGCGTGTGGCCGAGATCCGCCAGCATGTCCTGGAGCAGCATGCGGATCATCAGCTCGTCCTCGACCACGAGGACGCGCTTGCCCGCGACGGAAACTTCAGCAGCCGTCATTTGCAATCCCGTGCCATCCACGATCGCTGGAGAGCATACGTCCCCGAACCGCGCCGCCGCAAGTTTCGCCCGGACGGGGGCGAAATGAACCGAATCCGCGTGCGGCGTTGTCAACGCCGAACAGGCGGGATCGGTTCCGCGGCTTGTTCGCAGTCCCGGTTCAAGGCCCGGCGGTGAAGTGCTAGAAGGAACAAAGCGGGTGGGTGAGGGCGAAACGCCATGGCCGCGATTCACACAGACGACGTGGAGCGTATGGAGTTTCAGCTGTCGCTGCGCCGGCGTGGCATCAGTGACCAGGCGGTGCTGCGCGCCATGGACGAAGTTCCGCGGGAGCACTTTGTCACGTCCGAGTTCACCGATAGCGCCTATGCCGACCAGGCGCTGCCGATCGCCTGCGGGCAGACGATCAGCCAGCCTTACGTGGTCGCGTATATGACCGAACAGCTCGAAGTCGAGGCTGGGCACCGCGTTCTCGAAGTCGGCACCGGCTCGGGCTACCAGGCGGCCATCCTCTCGCGGCTGGCGCGCGACGTGGTCAGCATCGAACGCTACCGGACGCTGGCCGACACCGCGCGCGAACGGCTCAAGACTTTGGGCTACGCCAACGTGACTGTGATCGCCGGCGATGGCTTCGCCGGAGCGCCGGAGCAGGCGCCGTTCGACCGCATCATCGTAACCGCTGCCGCCGAGGAGGTCCCGGACGCGCTGGTCGAACAGCTGGCCGAAGGCGGCAAAATGGTGCTGCCGCTCGGCCCGCGTCACGGCACGCAACACATCGTCAAACTGGCGAAAACGGCGGGGGGGCTGACGCGCGAAAACCTGATCGCGGTGAGATTCGTGCCGCTTCTGCCCGGCCAAGCACGAGAATTGTAACCATATTACGATACTTGCATCATTCGTAGACTGTTACCCCGGTACTTAAACGCCTGTTTACCTCAACGATGTTTATTCACTTGTAGGTATAGTTGCGTGCGAGCGAGTCATCATGTGCGCGTCGCGTGGTTCGGCCGTCTGGCCGCAAGTGGTTGCCATAGCGTTAATGGGGTTGGGCGCCGCCGGTTGCACCAGCGATTCCGGGCGCTTTTCCGACTTTAACTCCGACAATTCGTCCCGTAGCGAGGTGACCGGCTCGATCGGCACCAACCACGTCGATAGTAAGCCGCTTCCGCACCTCGCCAGTAACGATGGGACCTCCGGCGGCGGCCGGGGCATGGGCTCCTATCAGCCGGGCAACGGCGATGTCACCGGCTCGCTGCCCGCGGCACCGCCGCCGCCGACCTGGACCTGGGAGGGCGGCACGCCGATCACGGTCGGGGTCGGCGAAACCCTGGAAATGATTTCACACCGCTATGGCGTGCCTGTGGCCGCCATCATGGAGGCCAATAGCATCAGCAATCCGGCGCTGGTGCATCCGGGCCAGCATCTGGTGATCCCGCGTCGCCGCGGCCCCGCCGCCGCGGCACTTTCAGCCCCACAGACGCGGATCGCCTCGACTGCGCCGACAATTCCTTCAGCCGCTCCGGTCGGCCCGCCGCAAACCGCGCTGGCGTCTGCCGCGGGCACTCATGTCGTGGCGCAGGGCGAAACGCTTCACAGCATCGCGCGGCTTTACGGCAAGCCCGTGCTGGCGCTCGCCAAAGCCAACAATATCCCCCCCGACACGATGGTGAAGGTCGGCGACCGCCTGATCATTCCGGACATGCATTCAGCTTCGGCGGCCGCACCGGCATCGCCAGCCGCGCCGCGCGGTGAAGGCACCGTCGGATCGCTCGCCACCGCGGACTCGCCGCACAGCGCGCGGCTCGCCGCTCCGGTTGCGCCCGAAGGCCAGGAAAGCGCCGTCAAGGCCGCGGAGCCCGCCGGCGGTCTGCCGTCCTTCCGTTGGCCGGTCCGCGGGCGCGTCATTGCCGGCTTCGGGCCGAAGCCGAACGGCTTGCAGAACGACGGCATCAATCTCGCGGTGCCCGAAGGCACGCCGGTCAAGGCGGCGGAAGATGGCGTGGTCGCTTACGCCGGCAACGAGCTCAAGGGCTATGGCAACCTCGTTTTGGTTCGTCACGGCAACGGCTTCGTCACCGCTTATGCGAATACCAGTGAAATCTTGGTCAAGCGCGGCGATCCGGTCAAACGCGGGCAGGTGATTGCCAAGTCCGGCCAGACCGGAAGCGTGACCTCGCCGCAATTGCACTTTGAAATCCGCAAGGGCGCTACGCCGGTCGATCCGGCGCAGTATCTCAGCGGCGCATAATCGCCATTCTAGCCGGCCATTTTCACGCCGAGCCGTCCCGCTAGGTCCTGCACGTATTGCCAGGCGACGCGGCCGGAACGCGCGCCGCGTGTCGTCGCCCATTCCAGCGCTTCGCGCCGCAGGTCGGCGCCGGCGCGCGGAATGCGGTAGCGGGCGACATAGCCCTCGACCATGGCGAGGTATTCGTCCTGGCTGCAGCGGTGAAAACCGAGCCACAAGCCGAACCGATCCGACAGCGAGACTTTCTCTTCGACCGCCTCGCCGGGATTAATCGCGGTCGCGCGTTCGTTCTCGACCATATCGCGCGCCATCAAATGACGCCGGTTCGACGTGGCGTAGAAGATCACGTTCTCCGGCCGCCCTTCGATGCCGCCTTCGAGCATGGTTTTGAGCGACTTGTAGGACGTGTCTTCGGCGTCGAAGGACAGGTCGTCGCAGAACACAATGAAGCGCTGACGCTTGTCGCGCAGCAAGGACATCAGTTCCGGCAGCGACTCGATGTCCTCGCGATGGATTTCGATGAGCTTGAGCCCCGCGGCCCGGTGCGCGGCCGCCACCGCCGCGTGCGCCGCCTTGACCAGCGATGATTTTCCCATGCCGCGCGCGCCCCACAGCAGCGCGTTGTTCGCCGGCAAGCCGCGCGCAAAGCGTTCGGTATTCTCCACCAGAAGATCGCGCACCCGGTCGATGCCCTTTAGCAGCGACATCTCGACACGGTTGACGCGGGCGACGGTGGCGAGCCGCCGTTCCTCGGGATGCCAGACGAAGGCTTCGGCGGCGGAAAAATCGAGCCCGGGCGGCGACGGCGGAGCGACGCGCTCGAGCGCTTCCGCGATCCGATGCAGCACGCCCTCGACGCCGGCGTCGCGGGTGAGCTCGACTTTCGAGCCGTCGCCGGTGCGCTTTTTCGCTGCTTTGTTGCGGATGCGTTGAGGCGTTTTGGCCATGATTACACCGGTTACGCCTACCCCTTAGCGGGGCTCCGGAACCCCCGCAAGCGTGCCGCCAAGGTGCTGCCAAGGCGCGCCACAAACATTGCAATTAGGCCAACGGCAGCTATAGTCCGCGCCGATTTCCCGCGCAAAATCGGCCCTCATCGCTGCGGCCGGCGCGTCCTCAGCGGACCCGGAGGAACAATGCTGATTACCCCCGCATTCGCGCAAGGCTTGCCGTTTGGCCTCGGCGGCGCCGACAGCGGCGGCATGATCACCTCGCTGCTGCCGCTGATTTTGATTGTCGTGATTATGTATTTCCTGGTCTTGCGCCCGCAGCAACAGCGGGTGAAGCAGCATCAGGCGATGGTCAAAGCGCTGCGCCGCGGCGATACCGTTGTCACCAATGGCGGTCTCCTCGGTAAGGTCACCAAGGTCGTCGACGATGATCAGATCGAGGTCGAAATCTCCGACGGCGTCCGCGTGCGCCAGATGCGCTCGATGGTGTCCGAGGTGCGGGCCAAGGGCGAGCCGGTGAAGGACGAGAGCGCGAGCTGATCCCGACGGAACGCGATCGTAATAAGGATTATCGCATCCAATGTTGTTTTTCACGCGGTGGAAAGCGGCGGGGATTCTGCTCACGGCGCTCATCGTGTGCCTGTTTGCCCTGCCGAACTTTTTCTCCGAGAGCGCGGTGCGCGCCTGGCCGAGCTGGGCGCAGCGGCACATTGTGCTGGGCCTCGATCTGCAAGGTGGTTCGAGCCTGCTGCTCGAGGTCGACACCAATGCCGTGCGCAAGGAGCGGCTCCAGGGTGTAGCCGACGATGTGCTGCGAGTTCTGCGCCAGGCGCGTATTCCCTTCACCGGACGAGCCATTCGCGGCAACAGCGTCGAAGTACGCATCACGCGCGACAGCGACGTGGATAACGCTGTCGGCAAGCTGCGCGAGCTGTCGCAGCCGCTATCCGGCATACTCGGCTCCTCGGGCCAGCGCAGCGTCGACATCACGGAGAACAGCGGCCTGATCACGCTGACCCCGTCGGACGCGGCGATCGTCGAACGCATCCGCCAGGCCGTCGATCAGTCGATTCAGATCATCGAGCGCCGCGTTAACGAGCTCGGCCTGGTCGAGCCAACCATCCAGCGCGAGGGTGCCAGCCGCATTCTCGTGCAGGTGCCCGGCCTGCAGGATCCTTCGCGGCTCAAGGAGATCCTCGGCAAGACGGCGAAGCTCGACTTCCGCATGGTCGACCAATCGGAGACGGCGGAGCAGGCGGCGGCCTCCCACGTGCCGCAGGACTCGGAAATTCTCGACGGCGAAGGCGGGCAAAAATATCTCATCGAAAAACGCGTACTCGTGTCCGGCGCCGATCTCGTCGACGCCCAGCCGGGCTTCGACCAGCGCTCCAACGAGCCAATCGTCAGTTTCCGCTTCAATTCGAGCGGCGCGCGCAAATTCGCCGAAGCCACTCAGCAGAATGTCGGCAAGCCCTTCGCCATCGTGCTCGACAACAAGGTGATCTCGGCGCCGGTCATCCGCGAACCGATTCTTGGCGGCTCCGGGCAGATTTCGGGCAATTTCACCGTGCAGCAGGCCAACGATCTCGCCATCCTTTTACGCGCCGGCGCATTGCCGGCGCCGCTGACCGTGATCGAGGAGCGTACCGTCGGGCCGGGACTGGGCCAGGATTCGATCAATGCCGGCGAGCACGCCGCCTATGTGGGGGCGGCGCTGGTCGTCTTCTTCATGCTGGTGACCTACGGCCTGTTCGGGTTGTTCGCCAACATCGCAGTTGCGGTGAACGTCGCCATGATCTTCGGCGTGCTGTCGATGCTCAGCGCTACGCTGACGCTGCCCGGCATCGCCGGTATCGTGCTCACCGTCGGCATCGCGGTGGATTCGAACGTGCTGATCTACGAGCGCATTCGCGAGGAAGTGCGCGCCGGCCGGACCGCAATCAGCGCCATCGATGCCGGCTTCACCCGTGCGCTCGCAACCATTCTCGATTCCAACATCACTACGTTCATCGCCGCGGCGGTCCTGTTCTATATCGGGACGGGACCGGTGCGCGGCTTCGCCGTGACGCTCGGCATCGGAATCCTCACCAGCCTGTTTACCGCCTTTACGCTGACCAGACTGATCGTGGCTTATTGGGTGCGCTTGTGGCGGCCGCGTACCGTGCCGATCTGAGCATGAACCTCATCTGAAAGAAGAATCGTGCGCCTCCTTCGCATCGTTCCCGATGACACCCGATTCGACTTCATGCGCTTTCGGCGCATCAGCTTTCCCATATCCGCGATGCTGTCGATCGCGGCGATCCTGCTCTACTTCTTTCACGGATTGAATTTCGGCATCGACTTCGTCGGCGGTACGCTGATGGAGGTGCAGACCAAAGCCGGGCCGGCCGACCTCGCCAAGATGCGCGGCACCATCGCGGGGCTGCAGCTGGGCGATTTTCAGCTGCAGCAGTTCGGCGCGCCGAACGACGTGTTGATCCGCATTTCCGAGCAACCCGGCGGCGACGCGGCGCAGCAGCAGGCGGTGCAGAAGGTCCGCGACGCGCTCGGCACCGAAGTCGACTATCGCCGCGTGGAAGTGGTCGGACCGAGCGTTTCGACCGAGCTTTTGTCGTACGGCACCATCGGGCTGGTGCTCGCGATCGGCGCCATCCTGATTTATCTGTGGTTCCGCTTCGAATGGCAGTTCGCGCTCGGCGCCATGATCGCCAACGTGCACGATCTGGTGCTTACGGTCGGATTCATGTCGCTGACGCGCATCGATTTCGATCTCACCAGCATCGCGGCTTTGCTCACCATCCTCGGCTATTCGCTCAACGATACTGTGGTGATCTACGACCGCATCCGCGAGATGCTGCGCCGCTATAAACGCATGCCGATGCCCGAGCTGCTCAACGCATCGATCAATGCTACTTTGTCGCGCTCGATTGTCACGCATCTGACGGTATCGCTGTCGCTGCTCGCGCTGCTGCTGTTCGGCGGCCAGGCAATCCGCAGCTTTACCGCGACAATGATGTTCGGCGTTGTGCTGGTCGGCACCTATACCTCCGTGTTCATCGCCTCGCCGATCCTGATCTATCTCGGCGTCGGCCGTACCCGGCAGGGCGAGCCGGAGGAGACCGAGGTCGAGGCGCCGCCGACGGCTCCGCCGGTGCCGCAGACGCCGCCGCCGTCGAGGCCCTCACCGCCGCGTCAGCGGGCGCGGTCGCGCCGCTAGTGGCCGACCCGCATCTCCCGCAGCAAGCGCTGATCGACGCCCATGGCGACGGCGGTTTCCGTTTCGCCGGCATGTCGCATCGCGGCTCGCTTCTGTGCTTGCCCGACGGCATCCGGGCCTGGCCGGTGGCGACCACAGCCGCGCTCACGGATGCCGCGCTGGCGCTCGTCTTTGCCCAGGCTCGCGACCTCGATTTTTTCATTCTCGGTACCGGGGCGGAGCCTTGGGCCGCGCCGGAAACGTTGCGCGCGCAGTTCCGGGACAGACACATTTCGCTCGACACCATGACGACCGCTCCGGCGGTCCGTACCTACAACGTGATGCTGATCGAGAGCCGGCGCGTCGGCGCCGGGCTGATCGCGGTGTAAACTCAGCCATATGCAGGATGCGTTCGCCCATTGCGCCGAACTTGTCCGGGCGGCCGACCGCGACCGCTTCATCGCCTCGCTGTTTGCGCCCGCGGAAAAGCGCGGCGCGCTGCATGCCCTCTATGCCTTCAATGCGGAAGTGGCGCGCGTGCGCGAAGTCGCCCACGCGGCGCTGCCGGGTGAAATCCGCCTACAATGGTGGAGCGATGTCATCGGTGGTGAAAGGGCGGAAGAAGCGCGTGCCAATCCCGTTGCGGCGGCGCTGCTGGCGACGATCGACGGCTATCGGCTGCCTTCGACGAAGTTGCTCGAGCTAATCGAGGCGCACCGCTTCGATCTTTACGACGATCCGATGGCCACTCTTGCCGACCTTGAAACCTACGCGAGAAAGACGTCCGCGGCCCTTATCGCGCTTGCCGTGCAAATTCTCGCCGGCGAGGAAGCAGATGCAGTCGCCGAACCGGCGGGCGTCGCTTACGCCCTTGCCGGCCTGTTGCGTGCTTTTCCGCTGCACCTTGCCCGGCATCAACTCTACGTACCGCAAGAGCTCCTCGAGAGCCACGAGGTCCACTTGCACGACTTGTTTGCCGGCCGTTCCTCGCCCGGTCTTGGGGCGGCGCTTGCTGAATTGCGGAGGGTTGCGCGCCATTATCTGGCTACAGCCGGCGAGCGCATGAGCACGCTGCCGCCGCCGGCGATACCGGCGTTGCTTCCCGTCGCGCTGGTCCGCGCTTTGCTCGACCGATTGCAACGCAGCCGGCCATTGACGCACGTCGAGCTGGCGCCGTGGCGCCGGCAATGGCTCATTTGGCGCGCGGCGCGAAATCCGGCGCGCATTGCCCGTTGATGATCTTCACTCCGCGGCGTGCGGCACGGCCGTCCCGATCCAGGTATCAAGATCGGCGAGCGCCCGCGCGCACAGCGCCTGCTTCTGGGCGCCGCGCGCCGTGCGGGCCCCAAGCGGCGGGAACAGCCCGAAATTGACGTTCATCGGCTGAAACGAGCGTGCGCCGGAATCGATCGTCTCGATATGGCCGCCGGTGATGTGACCGATCAACGCTCCGTGCGCGGTGGTCGGTGGCGGCAGATTGAGCTTCTCGCCGAGTCGCTCCGCGGCGGCGAAGCGGCCGGCAAGAAGACCGATCGCCGCCGATTCCACGTAACCCTCGCAGCCGGTGATCTGACCGGCAAAGCGCAGCCGCGGCATCGCCTTGAGCCGCAGCGTTTCGTTGAGGAGCTTCGGGGAATTGAGGAAGGTATTGCGATGCAGTCCGCCGAGCCGGGCGAATTCGGCGTTGGCGAGGCCGGGAATGGTGCGGAAGATGCTTATCTGTTCGCCATGTTTCAGCTTGGTCTGGAAGCCGACCATGTTGAACAGGGTGCCGAGCTTGTTGTCCTGGCGTAATTGCACCACGGCGTAGGGCTTTTCGGCCGGCCGATGCGCGTCGGTCAGCCCGAATGGCTTCATCGGTCCGTGGCGCAGGGTTTCGCGGCCGCGCTCGGCCATCACTTCGATGGGCAGGCAGCCGTCGAAATAGGGCGTCGTCGATTCGAAATCGTGGAATGCGACTTTGTCGCCGGCGAGCAGCGCATCGACGAAGGCGTCATATTGCGCCTGCGTCAGCGGGCAGTTGATGTAGTCGGCGCCGGAACCGCCGGGCCCCGCTTTGTCGTAGCGCGACTGGAACCAGGCGATATCGAAGTCGATGGTGTCGCGGTGGATGATCGGCGCGATGGCGTCGAAGAAGGCGAGCGAAGCTTCGCCGGTCAGCGCGCGGATCGCGTCCGCGAGCGCAGGCGAGGTGAGGGGGCCGGTGGCGATAATAACGTTGTCCCACTCGGGAGGCGGCATGAGAATTTCCTCGCGGCGAATGTCGATCAGCGGTTCGTCCTCGATCGCTGCGGTGATGGCGGCGGCAAAACCCTCGCGATCGACGGCGAGCGCACCGCCTGCCGGCAGTTTGTGGGCGTCGGCCGTTCGCATGACCAGCGAGCCAAGCCGGCGCATCTCGGCATGCAGGAGGCCGATCGCGCTTCCCGTGGCATCGTCTGAGCGGAAGGAGTTCGAACAAACGAGCTCGGCGAATTGCCCGGATTTATGCACGGCCGTGGAACGGACGGGCCGCATTTCGTGCAGCACCACCGGCACGCCGCGCCGCGCGATCTGCCAAGCGCCCTCGGAACCCGAAAGCCCGCCGCCGACAATATGGACCGGCTCGATTTGGATCGGCCGTTGAGCGCGCTTCATAAGCGCAAAGTTAGGCGCATCGCTGCAACGGCACAATGCAGCTCAACGGCCTTGAAATCGGCCCGGAAAGCAGGGAGTTGGCGGCGAATAGGCGCTCTGCTATAGCCGATGCATTGCCGACTGACGCTGATCCAAGGCTCGAGGCTACCGCCATGTCCGTTGACGCCGAAACGGTCCGCCGGGTTGCGCACCTCGCGCGCGTCGCGGTCGCCGAAAGCGAAGTGGAGCATCTTCGGGGCGAGCTCAATGCCATGCTCGCTTTCGTCGAACAGCTGGCGGAAGTCGACGTCACGGGCGTCGAGCCGATGACGTCGGTAATGCCGATGGCGATGAAGATGCGCAACGACGAAGTGACCGATGGCAACATCGCCGACGACATCCTGGCCAATGCGCCGGCGCGTGAGGATCACTTCTTCGTCGTGCCCAAAGTGGTGGAATGATGTGTATCGCCTGTGAGCAAGACGGGATGTGGATTGCGTATTTGCAGAGGAAAGGCCTCATCACGCCCGATGGTTATATGGTGGAGGAGCCGCCGTTCTTAGCCGGTGCAATTGAGCCTTCTCCGGCGCAACCGGAGAAGAAAAAAGAAGAGAACGCGCGCGATCCCGCCCAGATGGATCTCTTCTCCCGCAACGACCCAACGGCCGGATGATCACCGCGCTGACGCTGGCGCAAGCGCGCGATGCGCTGCGCAAGAAGGAATTTTCCGCACTCGAACTCGCCGATGCGCATCTAGCCGCCATTGAGAAGGCGCGCGCGCTCAATGCCTTCGTGTTGGAGACGCCGGATCGTGCCCGCGCCATGGCGCGCGCGGCAGACGCGCGGCTGGCGAAAGGCGAAGGCGGCCCGCTCGAGGGCTTGCCGCTGGGCATCAAGGATCTGTTCTGTACCGAGGGCATCCGCACAACGGCGTGCTCGCACATCCTGGGCGATTTTGTTCCCAAATACGAATCGAGCGTCACGGCCAATTTGTGGCGCGATGGTGCCGTGCTGCTCGGCAAGCTCAACAACGACGAATTTGCCATGGGCTCGTCGAACGAGACATCGCATTTCGGTCCGGTCGTGTCGCCGTGGCGGCCGCGCGGTGCGGATACGAAGCTCGTGCCCGGCGGCTCGTCGGGCGGCTCGGCGGCGGCAGTGGCAGCGAAACTCTGCGTCGGTGCCACCGGCACCGATACGGGCGGCTCGATCCGCCAGCCGGCGGCGTTTTGCGGCATCGTCGGAATGAAGCCGACCTACGGCCGCTGTTCACGCTGGGGCATCGTGGCGTTTGCGTCTTCGCTCGATCAGGCCGGCCCTTTCGCGCGCAGCGTACGCGACTGCGCGATTCTACTGCGATCCATGGCCGGCGGTGATCCGAAAGACACGACCTGCGCCGATCTGCCCGTGCCAGACTACGAGCAGTCCGTCGGAGCGTCGGTGAAGGGCATGCGCATCGGCATTCCGAAGGAATATCGGATGCCGGGCATGGCGCCGGAGATCGAGACGCTGTGGCAGCGCGGCGCGCAATGGCTGAAAGATGCCGGCGCCGAGACCGTCGAAATCTCCTTGCCTTTCACCAGATACGCGCTGCCGGCCTATTACATCGTCGCGCCGGCGGAGGCCTCGTCAAATCTCGCCCGCTATGACGGGGTGCGCTATGGGTTGCGCGTTCCCGGCGGCGATGTGATCGAGATGTATGAAAGCACGCGCGCAGCCGGCTTCGGCAAGGAAGTACGCCGGCGCATCATGATCGGCACCTATGTGCTCTCCGCCGGCTATTACGACGCTTATTACCTGCGCGCGCAAAAGGTGCGCACGCTGATCAAGCGCGACTTCGAATCCTGCTTCGCCGAAGGTATCGACGCCGTGCTGACGCCGACCACGCCGTCGGCCGCCTTTGCCATCGGCGAAAAGGGCCGTGTCGATCCGATCGAGATGTATCTCAACGACATTTTCACGGTGACGGTGAATATGGCCGGCCTGCCCGGCATTTCCGTCCCGAGCGGGCTTGACGCTCGCAGTCTGCCGCTTGGCTTGCAGCTCATCGGGCGGCCCTTCAGGGAGGAGACGTTGTTCGCGCTGGGTGCGGTCATCGAGCGGGCGGCGGGACAATTCGCGCCCGAGCGGTGGTGGTAGAAAAATCAACATAACGCGGCGGTGCGGTTCCGGCCCGGGTTCCCTGGACAGCACGGGCCTGAAATGGCATCAACGCGCGCCTGGAAACCATGGCCGCTGCGCGATCGGCGATATCGGTGATGAAAACCTTCCTGCTGCGCGTTTTCACCTGGTGGAACGGCCAGACTTTCGGAACGCAAGTTTGGACGGCGCTTTACGGCGAGTTCGTCGGCGACGACGAATTCGGCAATCGTTATTACCGCACCAGGAACGGCAAGATCGATCCAACGCTCGGCATCGAGCGGCGCTGGGTGATCTACAACGGGGTTGTGGAATCCTCGACCGTGCCGCCCAGCTGGCATGGCTGGCTACATCACGTTGTCGATGTGCCGCCGACGCAGGACAAGACCAAGCCTCACCCCTGGGAAAAGCCGCACCGGCCGAACCTGACCGGTACGCCCGGGGCCTATCGGCCGAGCGGCTCGACCTTGGCGCAGGGACGCCGCCCGAAGGCTACCGGCGATTACAAGGCTTGGACGCCCGACAACCCGTAATCCCTTGGTTTCGCCGCATTGGGCGTGTTAACGGGGCCGCACGCGATGACGCCTAACCCGCCCGCGGGCTCCATGCTTCGTATCGCCACTCTATTGGCCGTCCTCGGCGGAACGCTTGTGGCGGGATCGGCGCAGGCGCAGTTGGGGTCGATTTTCGGCGATTCGCCTCCGCGCCCGCCGACCGACGTTCCGAACCAGTCAGTTCCCGTACAACCGCCACCGGTGCAATATCCCGGGCAAGCGCCGCTTCGGGCGTCTCCGGCCGGACCCCCGCCGTCGGGCATCCAGACGCAGCCGCTGCCTCCGCCTCCCGGGGCTGCGATGGCGCCGCCGCCAGCCGCACCGAATCAGCTGAACGCACCGCAATCGCCTCCGGCGGCGCAACGCGCGCGCGTCGGATCGCCGACAACGGGGCCGCTGCCGCTACCGGCCAATCCTCCGCCGCCGCAACCGGCGGATACCGCGCCGCAGCCCGACGATACCGTCATCACCGAGATGCCGACCCAAAAGATCGAAAATTCACGCGCGGTATTTTCCGGTCTCGACAAAATCACGGGCCGCATCATCTCCTTCGACGCTGCGATCGGCGAAACGGTGCAATTCGGCGCGCTGCAGGTTATGGCGCGGGTGTGCTACACGCGTCCCCCGACCGAAGCGACCAATACGGACGCTTTCGTCCAGGTCGATGAAGTCACACTCCAGGGCGAGGTCAAGCGTATCTTCTCCGGCTGGATGTTTGCCGCGAGCCCCGGCCTGCATGCGGTCGAGCATCCGATTTACGACGTTTGGCTGACCGATTGTGGGTCGCCGATCAAAGTCGCCGAGCCCGCGGTATCACCGACGCCGGCCGCCGCCGCGCCGGGTTCCCGGCCGCCGGCGCCGTCCCGCCCGCGACAAACGCCTCCGGCGCGACGGCAGGTTGCGCCGCCGGTCACGCCTGCGCCGGCGCCGGCAGCTCCTCCACCGCCGCATTGAGACCGATCAGCCCGCCCCGAGGCGTGCCAGCGCCACGCTGCCGGCAACCGGACGATCGAGCGCAAGAGCGCCAAAATTGCCGTCGCCGACCAGCGCGGCATCGAGCAGCTTATGATAGGCCGGCCGCGAAACCTCGACGGCGCCGAACATCCGCAAATGTTCGGTGACGAATTGGGTGTCGAGCAGGCGGTAATGGCCGGCCTTGAGCCGGGCCACGAGATGTACGAGAGCGACCTTGGAGGCGTCCCGGGCGCGATGAAACATGCTTTCGCCGAAGAAAGCGCGTCCAAGGCTGACGCCGTAGAGTCCGCCGACCAGCTCGTCTTCTTCGTATACCTCGACCGTATGGCAATCGCCGCGCTCGTAGAGCTTGCGATAAAGATTGCGGATGCGGGTGTTGATCCAGGTGCGGGTGCGCCCGGGCATTGGTTGCGAGCAGCCATCGACCACCGCGTCAAAGTCCTGGTCGACGACCACCGTGAAGCGGTTGGAACGTACCGTCCGCGCCAGCCGGCCAGGCACGTGGAAGCTGTCGAGCGGGATGATCCCGCGACGCTCCGGTTCGATCCAATAGAGGGCAGGGTCCTCGGCGCTTTCCGCCATGGGAAAGATGCCGCAGGCATAAGCCTTCAGCAGCACTTCCGGGGTGATCTCGACGAGCGCCGATTCGCGGCTTGCCATCCCTATCGTTTAACCGCCGGCGGTCCGTACTTTCAAGGGCGGCGGGCCGGACTTAACCAGCCGTAAACCAAAATTTCGGTAAGATTTTCGCCAGCTTGAACGTATTTGCTCCGCGGCGCGTTATGCCGGCATGTAACGACCTGAAACTGCCGCCATGGAAACGATCGTCAGCGCGATCCAGCCGATCCGCGTCCTCCTCGTCGAGGATGAATTTCTCATCAGCGAATGGGTCGCGGAAACGCTGTCGGACTACGGCTTCGCCGTATGTACGGCAACCAATGCGGCGGATGCGTTGCGGCAAATTATGTCGGCCCCAGTGGACGTGCTGTTCACCGATATCAACCTGCCGGGCGGCATGGATGGCGCGGCATTGGCACGCCGCGCCCGCGAACTGTTGCCCGACCTGCCGGTGGTTTACGCCTCCGGACGCGTGAGCATGCTCGACTCCAAACAGCGGGTGCCGGGATCGCTTTTCGTAGCCAAGCCCTACGCTCCGGAGCTCATCGCGCAGCTTCTCGCCGACACCGTCAGAGCGACGACCGAGCGAGTGCCGGCCTGAAGCGCTATTGCTCGGCCGCGCCGCGCGCCAGAAATTCTTCCAGCCAGTGAATGTGATAATCGCCGTCGATGATTGCCGCTTCGCGCGCCAGCGCCCGGAACAAGGGCAGGGTGGTCTCGATGCCGTCGACCACGAATTCATCGAGCGCGCGGTTCAAGCGCATGAGGCATTCGCCGCGCGTTTTGCCATGGACGATGAGCTTGCCGACCAGCGAATCGTAAAATGGCGGAATCGTGTAGCCATGATAAACGGCCGAGTCGATCCGCACGCCGAGCCCGCCGGGCGGATGGTAATGCACGATCTTGCCAGGCGAAGGCCGGAACGATACCGGATTTTCGGCATTGATGCGGCACTCGATGGCATGGCCGTTGAACTTCACGTCGCTCTGCTCCAGCGCAAGATCGTTGTCGCCGGCAACGCGGATTTGTTCGACCACGAGGTCGATGTCGGTGATCATCTCGGTTACCGGATGCTCTACCTGAATGCGGGTGTTCATCTCGATGAAGTTGAATTTGCCGTCCTCGTAGAGGAACTCGACGGTGCCGACGCCGAGATATTTGATCTCGCGCATGGCACGCGCGACGGTCTCGCAGATCTGGTCGCGGGCGGCGGTATTCAGGGCGGGCGAAGGGCTCTCTTCCCAGACTTTCTGGTGGCGGCGTTGCAACGAGCAATCGCGCTCGCCGAGATGAATGGCGCGGCCTTTGCCGTCGCCGAGCACCTGGATTTCGATGTGCCGCGGCCGTTCGAGATATTTTTCGAGATAAAGGGTGTCGTCGCCGAAGGCCGCCTTGGCTTCGGTGCGCGCGATGGCAAGCGCGGAAGCAAGTTCGCTCTGCGCGCGAACCACCTTCATACCCCGGCCGCCGCCGCCGGCTGCGGCCTTGAGCATGACCGGGTAGCCCATCTCGCGCGCCAATCGTTCGGCTTCCTGGTCGGAGCCGAGGCCGCCGTCGGAACCGAGGACGGTCGGGATGCCGAGGTCCTTGACCGCGCGTTTGGCTGCGATCTTGTCGCCCATCAAGCGGATGTGTTCGGGGCGGGGACCGATGAACTGCACGTTGTGCGAGGCGAGGATTTCCGCGAAGCGGGCGTTCTCGGAGAGGAAACCATATCCCGGGTGCACGGCGTCGGCGCTGGTGATCTCGCAGGCGGCCAGCAGTGCCGGAATGTTGAGGTAACTGTCCTTGGCGGGCGGCGGACCGATGCAGACGCTCTCGTCGGCGAGTCGCACATGCATGGCATCCTCGTCGGCCGTGGAATGCACCGCGACCGTCCGAATGCCGAGCTCCTTGCACGCCCGCAACACGCGTAGCGCGATCTCACCCCGGTTAGCGATCAGGATTTTATCGAACATTGCGGCGGCTCGGCGCGCGGCACTTCATTCGATGATCATCAGCGGCTCGCCATACTCGACCGGCTGAGCATTCTCGACCAGGATCTGGTTGACCGTGCCGGAGCGCGGCGCGGGGATTTGATTCATCGTCTTCATCGCCTCGATGATAATCAGCGTGTCGCCGGCCTTCACCTGGGCGCCGACCTCGACGAACGGCCGGGCGCCGGGCGCGGGGCCGAGATAAGCGATACCCACCATTGGGGAGGCGACGAGGCCCGGATGCTGTGCGGGCTCGACCGGGACGGCCGCCGGCGCCGCGAGCGCTGCGGGCACGGGGGCGAGCGGCCCCTCTGCCGGTTGCGCGCGTCCGCCGGACGCATCCGCAATGCGCGCGACGCGGATCGAAACACCGTCGCGTTGAATTTCGATTTCAGAAAGGCCCGTTTCGTCCAGCAGCTTGGCTAGTTCGCGGATCGCGTCGGGATCGATCGCGGGCGTCTTCGGTGGGTTCCCAGGCTGGCGCGCCACGATCAAACCTTCGTGCGATCTTTGGCGCCGATCATGGCGGCGAGATCGCTGATCGCGCGCGCATAGCCATCGACGCCCAACCCGCAGATGACAGTTCGCGCGGCTTGCGAGACATAAGATTGGCGGCGGAAGGGCTCCCGCGCACGGATGTTGCTGATATGAACCTCGATGACCGGAACCTCCAGCGCGAGGAGGGCGTCAAGGATCGCGATGGAGGTGTGCGAGTATCCGGCCGGGTTGATGATAACTCCGGCCGCGTGCTTGGCACGCGCCTCCTGGATCCAATCGATGATCTCACCTTCGTGGTTGGACTGGCGGAAATCCACCGTAAGCCCATGCCGTTTCGCCGTTGCGCGGCATAGCCTCTCGACGTCGGCAAGCGTGGCGTGTCCGTAGATTTCCGGCTCGCGCGTGCCGAGAAGATTGAGATTGGGTCCATTCAGGACGTAGACGGTCTTCGACATTTCGCGAGTTACACCCGGCCATTGTCGCCGCCGGCAAACGCCCGCCGCGCCGCGTCCGTTTATAGGGAAGGCACCCGCAAAGGGGAAGCCTTGCGGGGCCCGCCGGCGCCGCTATTGGCGCATCGGCGCCCAACAACGCATTGGTTAATGCGGCGCGTGGCGGGCCTTAGTTGCGCGCGGCTTTGATCTTTTCACGCAGCGCGTCGATGCCGACCGCTCCCACAACGACCTCGTCACCGACCACATAGCTCGGCGTGCCATTTACGCCGATGGCGTCGGCGAGCTTCATGTCCTCGTCGATCGTCTTCTTCACTTCGTCGCTATTCATGTCCTTCTCGATGCGGGCCATGTCGAATCCGACTTCTTTGGCGGCCGCAAGCGCGTGCGCCTTGTCGGCGGGGCCGCGGCCGCCGAGCAGCTTCTGGTGAAACTCGATGTATTTCTTTCCAGTTACATCCTGCATACGCGCGGCGACGGCGACATGCGCGGCTTCGACCGATCCCTCGCCGAGCACCGGGAACTCTTTGAGGACGAATTTGAGATTGGGATCCGTCTTCACGAGATCGAGCATGTCGGGCAGAGCGCGTTTGCAGAAGCCGCAATTGTAGTCGAAGAATTCGACCATTGTGACGTTACCTTGCGGATTGCCGAGCACGACCTGGTGCGGCGAGCTGAACAACGCCGCCTTGTTCTCGGCGACCGCGGTGCGGTGCTTGGCGGCTTCAGCCGCCTGCTGGCGTTTATCCAGCTCGGTCATTACGTCCTGCATCACCTCGGGGTGCGCGAGCAGGTAGTCTTTGATGATGTTGCCGATCTCCTCACGCTGATCGGCGGAGAAGGTCTGTGCTTGCGCCGGTGTCGCGGCAGGCGAGGCGAGAAACAACGTCGCTGCAATCAAAATTGCCGCGCGCGGGATCGATGTCATCGGGATGATCCTTTTTTGCATTTAATTGCCGATTCGAAGGGGGCTTTGCTTTCCTTTGTTGAAAGCGACGATATCGTCGGCTTTGACCCAGCCGGGAGACCCGACCGGAAACCGCGTCTTGGCACGCGCCGCGAGTTCGCGCGCAGTCTTGTTGTCGCCGCGTGAAAATGCAGCTTGCGCCGAGGCGAGATCGGCATCGGCCAAATCGCCGCTGTGGCCGTAGGCCATGGCCAGCTGGTCATAGGCATCTCCGGATTCGGGCTCTTTGATCAGGGCCTCGCGCAACAGCGGAATGGCTTCTTTGGTCATTTGTGGGTTGTTATTGGCGATGAGTGCTTGCGCCAGCAGGATTTGAATGAGGGCCGGACTGGGCGCCAGCTGAACGGCGCGGCGCAAAGGCGCGATCGCCTCCGCGGCGTGTCCGCTCTCGAGCAGGGCCTGGCCCTTGAGTTCGTAGAAATAGGGATAATTGGGCATCGACTCGATCATGCTGTCGATTTGCGTGACGGCGGAGCGAAGGTCGCCGAAGCGGTAGGTGGCAATGGCTCGGGCGTAACGCGCCGGCATGCTGGTATCGGATGAAGGATAACGCCGCAGCACGACATCGGCCCGTTCGGTAAAGCCGTACAGCTTGGCGCGCATCATATCGTGCCGAAATTGCAGCTCGGGCGCGTCTTTCTTGTCCCAGTAAGGAGTCTTGACCAATTCGGTGAGCGCCGCCATGCGCTCCGCGGGCATCGGGTGGTTCTGCACATACGGATCGATATACGCCGCCGAGAACATCATTTCGTCGGCGAAATGCTTGAAAGTGTCGTACATGCCCTTGGCCGACTGGCCGGTCATGGTGAGGAAGCGGACACCGGCGCGGTCGGCTTGCTCCTCTTGAGCGCGTTGATAGGCCAGCAGCGTGTGCATCAAATAGGATTGCGGTGCACTCAGCACCGCCGAACCGACATCGGCCATACCCGCGCCGCCGCTACGTGAACCGGCGACCACCGCGCCCACGCCGAGCAGCATGGCGACAATCGCCGCCGTTTGCGCGTTGGCGAGCTCCTGACGCATCTTGGAAAGGTGGCCGCCGACGATGTGGCCCGTCTCGTGGGCGAACACGCCGATGAGCTGATTGGGCGTCGTCGCCTGTTTGAGGGCGCCGGTAAAGATGAAAATGCGGTGTGCGTCCATGACGAATGCGTTGAACACATTTTCGTTAATGATCACCACCTGGACATTCTGCCGGCTTTCGCCGGCTACGCGCAAAATCGGAGCCGTATAGTCGCGCAACAGCTGCTCGATCTCCGCGTCGCGAATCATCGGGATGCCGGCAGTCGATCCGGTCTGCGCCCGGGCCGGCAGTCCCGCCAGCGCGACGGCGGCGGCAGCGGTCAGCGCGATGGTGCGCGACGCTGGTCTCATCCGACGCGTCTTGCTAGGAGTTTTGGCGACGATCATCTGGGACAAATATCGCGATCCCCCGGTGTGGGACCAAGCTATGGATCGAACCGGGTACGGTCAACACAAGGTCGGCGCATGGCAAGGACGAGCCACGGTGACGAAATCCGCTGAATACGGCAGCACCGGGGCGACGACCCGCGACTCCCGATCCGTTGAGGCAAAGTGATGCTCGAAAGGGCCAAACATCTCTTGCGACCATCTGTCCGCAGCGCCGTGCCGCCCTTCATGGTGATGGATGTGGTGGCGGCCGCCGCACGGCTTGAATCGCAGGGCCGGCGCATCATTCACATGGAGGTGGGCCAGCCGGCCGCGGGCGCGCCGGCGACTGCCATTGCCGCGGCGCGCGCGGCCCTTGCATCCCCGCTCCGCTACACGGAAACCCTGGGCGTCGCCTCGCTGCGCCGCCGTATCGCGCGGGCCTATGGGGAATGGCACCACCTCGACATCGATCCGGATCGAATCGTCGTCACCACCGGCTCCTCCGCGGGCTTCATCCTCTCTTTCCTTGCCGCCTTTGACGCGGGCGATCGGGTTGCCGTGCCGCTGCCTGGCTATCCGCCCTATCGGCACATCCTCACGGCGCTCGGCTGCGAGCCCGTGGCAATCGAGACGAGCGCGGCAACGCGCTGGTCGATCGACAGCGAAGCTCTGCTCGCTCATCATCGCGCCAAAAGACTCAAAGGCGTGATCGTAGGCTCGCCGGCCAATCCGAGCGGCACGATGATGACCGCAAACGCGCTCGCCGAGCTGATCGGCTGCGCCGAGGATGCCGGCATCGCTGTCATCTCCGACGAGATCTATCACGGTCTCGACTATACGTTTGCCGCAGAGTGTGCCGCACGCATCTCGCCCGATACCATCATTGTCAATTCCTTCTCCAAATATTTCTGCATGACCGGATGGCGGATCGGCTGGATGGTGGTGCCGCCGCCACTGGTACGGGCGGTCGAGCGACTGCAACAGAATCTTACGATTTCGGTTCCGACACTTTCGCAAATCGCGGCCGAAGCCGCTTTCGAGGGGCGAGCAGAGCTGGAGAATGTGCGGCGGGGATACGAGGAGAACCGGCATATTTTGCTCGATGGCTTGCCGCGCGTCGGTCTCGATTCGTTTTTGCCGGCCGATGGCGCATTCTATCTCTATGCCGATGTCTCGCGCTTCTCCGGCGACAGCTTTGCGTTCGCAAAGCGCATGCTGGAGGAGGCGGGCGTGGCGGCAACGCCTGGTGTCGATTTCGATCCGGTGCGCGGCAAGAATTTCCTGCGCTTTTGCTACGCCGGCGCGCCTGAAGAGATGCGTGAAGCCGTCGAACGCATCGGTGCTTGGTTGCGAAAATGATTCGATGGAACCGAGGCCGGCAATGAGCGAAGCTCTGTTCGACATTCTGCGTAAGGTGACGACCGCGACGATCACTACCATGCTCTTGCGAAAAGGCATCCGGCGCTGCTGGATGAACGGTCCCAAACCGCTCGTTGCCAAGGGCGATCGCGTCGTTGGACGCGCATTCACCCTGCGCTTTGTTCCCGTGCGCGAAGATCTTGCGACCGTGGAAAGCTGGGGCAATCCGGTATCGACGCGGGCGGCGATCGAAGAAATGCCAGAAGGAGCAATCGTGGTCGCCGACGCGATGGGCGTGCAAAGCGCCGGCATTTTCGGGGACATCCTTTGCGCGCGCATGAAAAAGCGCCGCGTTGCCGCGCTCGTGACCGATGGTGTCGTGCGCGACCGCACCGGCGTGCTCACGAGCGCGCTGCCGGTCTGGTGCGCCGGCGTTGCCGCGCCGGCTTCCGTCAACGGATTGACCTTCGTCGGCTGGCAGCAGCCGATCGGCTGCGGCGCATGCGCGATATTTCCGGGCGATGTGATCGTGGCCGACGACGACGGCGCGGTCGTGATCCCGCAAGCTATGCTGGAATTCGCCGCCCATGAAGGCGCCGAGCATGAGCTTTACGAAAGCTGGGTGTTCAGCGAAGTCGAAAGCGGCGTGAAATTGCCCGGCCTTTATCCGCCGAATGAGGAAGCCAAAGCGCGCTACGCTGCGTGGCGGAAGTCGAAGGCGTGAGCGGCCAACGGCCGCGCTGCGGGTCATAGGGCGCCGATGTTCTTCACCGTCTCCAAAGTCCTCGGGTTCTTCGCCTGTCCATCGAACTTCCTGATAGTCATCGGGCTCATCGGGATCGTTCTCTTGTGCACGCGGTTCACGCGCCTTGCCAGTTGGCTCATCGTTACCAGCCTCGTGCTCATCGCGATTGCCGGCTTATCACCGCTCGGCAACGCACTGATCCTGCCCTTGGAGCAACGCTTCCCGCCCTGGGACGCTTCACGCGGACCGCCCGACGGAATCGTGGTGCTCGGCGGTGCAATCTTGCCGGGTATGTCGGCGTCGCGGGGCGCCACCGTTCTCAACGACGCCGCCGAGCGGGTCACCGTGGCCGCCGAACTGGCGCGCCGCTACCCGAACGCGCGGATCGTCTATAGCGGGGGGAGTGCGGCCCCGATTTCCGACGATGGCCTCGAGGCGGGGTTCGCTGTGCGGCAACTGGAAGCGCTCGGCGTCGCGCGCGAGCGCATCGTTGCCGAGGAGCAGTCGCGCAATACGATCGAAAATGCAGTCTTCTCGCGCCTCGTCGCCAACCCGAAGCCGGGCGAGCGTTGGCTCTTGGTGACGTCGGCCTTTCACATGCCGCGGGCGATGGCAGCGTTCAGGGCGGCTGATTTCTCCATCGAGGCCTACCCGGTCGACTGGCGCACCGCTGGGACCGGCGATCTGGTGCGTCCGTTTGCTTCGCTGGCCGACGGCCTGAACCGAACGGATATCGCGGTACATGAGTGGGCCGGCCTCGTGGCTTACCGCCTTGCCGGCAAGACCAAGGCTCTGTTCCCCAGCCCTTGAGCCGCTGCGGCGCTTGGCCCCTTCGTGACGGTGCGGTCCCGCCATTAACCAATCCTTCAACCCGTGCCGGAAGACTTTCGGTTTTCCGGGGTACCACGATTCGATCGCTGAAGATCGTTGAGGGTGCGGACGCATCGGCGGCCGACCACGGCGTCCCGAATAGGATGGGCCACCATGTCAACCGAATTGCCTGTGGCGTTCGTAAAAGAAGCGACGGAAACAACGATTGAAATCCAACCGGCGACGAGCGCATGGATCGAGACCGTGGTCGCGGTGGTGTTCACCGCGGCGGGAGTGCTGTTCGTTTCCCTTGTCGCGGTGATGAGCGGCGTGGTGTGAACGCCCTGCGCCTTGCCCGCGCGCGGACTGTATGTTCATGATCCGCGGTTGAATTGCGGGCGGGCGACGCATGGCGCTTCAACTGGTCATTGGCAATAAAAATTATTCATCCTGGTCATTCCGGCCCTGGTTGGCGCTCAAGGTCGCCGGGATCGCATTCGAGGAAACGCTGATCTCGCTTGACGCGCCCGACTTCAAGGCACGGCTTCTGGCATTGAGCGGCGCCGGCAAGGTGCCGATGCTCATCGACGGCGATATTCACGTCTGGGAATCGCTGGCGATCCTCGAATATCTCGCCGAAAAATTCCCGGCCGCCGCCTTGTGGCCGCATGAGGCAGCGGCGCGCGCGCATGCACGCGCGGTCGCTTCGGAGATGCATGCGGGCTTCCAGCCGCTGCGGCGTGAATTGCCGATGAATGTCCGGCGGCGGATTGTTCCGCGTGCGCTTGACAAGGACACGATGGCCGACGTCACACGTATCGAGGCCATCTGGAATGAATGCCGCTCGCGTTTCGGCAAGGGCGGACCGTTTCTTTATGGCGCATTCGGCGCCGCTGATGCCATGTACGCGCCGGTCGTGTCGCGCTTCCACACCTACGCGGTCGCGGTAAACGCCACGGCCTGCGACTATATGCACGCGCTCATGGCGCTGCCGGCGTGGAGCGAATGGCGCGAGGCGGCAAAGCGCGAGCCTTGGGTGCTGCCGCACGACGAAGTCGACTGGCCGCAAGTCTTGCCTGAGTGATAGGCCACGCGAGAATTAGCCGAGGCGCCGTTCCAGCTCGCGCAACAGCGGCCGCTGATAGGCGATGATTTTGCTCATTGCGGCCGGCAGCGCGAAATAAGCGATGCGATCGATCTCCGGGAAACGTTGCCGCCGGCCCGACCGCGGCGGCCATTCGATCTCAAAAGTATTGCTGACAAACGCCGCCAAGTCGAAATCGGCCGCGAACGCCCAGGCGTGTACCATTTTGCCGCTTTTCTGTCTGACCGGCGTCAGCATCGTGAAACCGCTGGCGGCGGTCAGGTTCGTTTCCTCGGTAAATTCCCGCCGCGCCGTCGCAAGAAGGTCGTCGCCTGGTTCGGCGAGGCCCTTGGGAATGGTCCAGGCTCCGTCATCCTTCTTCGCCCAGAAGGGCCCGCCCGGATGGGCAAGCAGGACTTCGATAGTGTCCCTGCGGCGGAACGCCAGGAGGCCGGCGCTGATCTCTTCCCTGCGACGCATCCGCGCAATTTAACGCTAAACTGCGGCTCTCTACCGCAGGCCTTGCCAAATAGGCTAGTGTCTGCATGATTTTGTCACGATTGCGCCCACAAATGCCGGCTCTCCTCGCTCCTGCTTAATTGAGCACGGCGTTGGCGGGGCACAGCGAATCCTTTCTGCACGGGAGTTAAAACAATGCGATATCGATTTATCGCCGTTCTTGCCGCTTTGGCTGCGCTGATGGCGCCCATTGCCCGGGCCGACGATGCCCCCAAGGACGTCAAGGGTCTTTACCTGATGAGCGATTTTCCCGCCGTCACGCTGCGGCCGGGCGAGACATCAACGATCAATCTGAAGCTGCAAAACTACGCATTGCCGCCTGAGCGGTTGACGCTGTCGGTGGCCGATGTTCCTTCCGGTTGGACGGCGACGCTCATGGGCGGAGGCCAGCCGGTCGCCGCGGCAATGCCGGCGACCAATTCCAGCGTTTCGCTCGAACTGCGCCTTGATGTGCCGAAGAGCGCTGCCGTCGGCACGCAAACGCTCACCGTCGTCGCGACGGGCGGCTCGACCAACGTGCAGCTGCCGATCGCCGTCACGCTAGCCAAGGATTTGCCCGCCAAATTGACTTTGACGCCGCAGCTCCCCGAATTGCGCGGCAACTCGAAGTCGCCCTTCGAGTATCAACTCGCCATCAAGAACGACAGCGGCAAGAAGCTCATGGTGAGCCTCTCCGCGCAAGCGCCGCAGAATTTCGACACTTCATTCACCGAAGGATACGGCACCCAGGAACTCAACGCGGTTCCCATCGACGCCGGGCAGAACAAAAACGTAAAGCTCAAGGTGACCCCGCCGAACACGGCTGCGGCCGGAAGTTACAAGGTGGAAGCGCGGGTCGGTGCCGAAGACGCCTCGGCGACCACCGACCTCACGATGGACATCACCGGCCAACCCCGTCTCGACCTCAGCGGCCGTGAGGGGCTCGTCTCAACGCGTGCTTCCGCCGGCAAGGAAACGACGGTGCCGGTCGTCATCACCAACAACGGCACGGCGCCCGCCGACACGGTCGAACTATCCGGTTCGGCGCCGAGCGGTTGGAAAATCACCTTCGATCCAAAAACGGTCGATCGCATCGCGCCCAACGCCAACAAGGAAGTGCAGGCGTTGATCACGCCGACCGAGAAGGCCATTGCCGGCGACTACGTTACGACGATCCGCGCTTCCACCCGCGGCGAGTCGGCCTCCACCACCTTCCGCGTCACCGTGACGACCTCCACCCTGTGGGGCATCGCCGGCGTCGGCATCATCGGCATTGCGCTGCTGGTGATGGTGGGCGCGGTCGCAAGGTTCGGCCGGCGATGACCGTGGAGATCGTCATCGAGGCAAAGGGCCTCACCAAGAAATACGGCCACGCGGTCGCCGTCGACCACATCTCATTCAGCGTCGGGCGCGGGGAGATTTTCGGACTTCTCGGACCCAACGGAGCCGGGAAAACAACCACCATCCTGATGCTGCTCGGCCTAACCGAGATTTCCGGCGGCGAGGTGCGCGTGCTTGGATTCAATCCGGGGCGTGAGCCGCTCTCGGTCAAGCGCCGCGTCGGCTATCTGCCCGACACCGTCGGCTTCTACGACCAGCTCACAGCCGCCGACAATCTGCGCTACACCGCTCGCCTGATCGGGTTCAAAAAGGCCGAGCGCGAGAAAAAGATCGCAGACGGACTCGGCCGGGTCGGACTTTCCGAGTTTGCCGATAAGCGCGTCGGTACCTTCTCCCGCGGCATGCGCCAGCGCCTCGGTCTTGCCGAGATTCTGATGAAGGGCGCGCAGGTTGCCATCCTCGATGAGCCGACATCCGGGCTGGACCCGCATGCGACCGCGGAACTGCTCGGCATTATCCGCGGCTTCAAAGGGGAGGGCGTTTCCGTTCTGCTTTCCTCGCACCTGCTCGAGCGGGTGCAGAGCGTTTGCGACCGCGTCGCGTTGTTCAGCGGCGGCCGTATCGCGTTGATGGGCTCGGTAGCCGAGCTCGGCCGCGAGGTGCTCGGCGGCGGCTACGTGGTCGATATCGAGGCGGATGGCGCCGGGTTGGCGGAACGGCTGGCGCTTATTCCCGGCGTCAGCGGCGTGGAGAAGACCGGCATCAGCAAATTGCGCCTGCATGCCGACCGCGACGTTCGTCCAGAAGCGGCGGCTGAAGTGGTGGGCATGCAGGGCAGACTGAAATTCCTCGGCGTGCAGGAGCCGAGCCTCGACGCCATCTACACCCGCTATTTCGAGAACCAGCCGAACGAAGGTATGACCGTGAAGGAAGGAACGCGCCATGCGGCGTGAAGGTTCGGCCTTCCAGGGTCTCGGCGTGGTCTTGCTCAAGGAGCTGTCGGATCACCTGACCAGCATACGCATGCGCGTGCTCGAATGGCTCATCGTGCTTGTGGCGTTGGCGGCGCTTTACGGCGCCATTCAGCAGATCAAAGACACGACGGCCGAGGACCCGTTCCTGTTCCTGCGCCTGTTCACGACCTCGCGCGACCCGCTGCCCTCGTTCGTCTCCTTCATTTCCTTCCTGGTGCCGCTGATGGCGATCGGGCTCGGCTTCGACGCGGTCAACAGCGAATTTAACCGCCGCACGCTGTCGCGCATTCTCGCCCAACCGATCTATCGCGACGCGCTGCTGTTCGGAAAATTCCTCGCCGGCCTGATCACGCTTGCGATCAGCCTGGTCACGCTGTGGCTTCTGGTCATCGGGCTGGGGCTGCTGCTGATTGGTATCCCGCCCGGCGCCGAGGAGATCGGCCGCGGCTTTCTCTTCCTCCTGGTGACGATCATCTATGCCGGGGTGTGGCTCGCGCTGGCGCTCTTATTCTCGATCCTGTTCCGCTCGGCCGCGACCGCGGCGCTGGTCACGCTGGGCATCTGGCTGTTCATCAGCTTCATCTGGCCCGTGCTTGCCGGCGCTGTCGCCCAAATCATCGTCCCGCCGGATCCGCGTTATCTCGCGCTTGGGTTGCCGACGCCTGGAACGGCGCAGGCGGAGCAAATCCTGGCGCGCTTCTCACCCTCGACGTTGTTCGCCGAGGTCGTGGTGGCGATTCTCGATCCGACCACGCGCTCGTTGGGGCCGATCTACCTGAGCCAGCTTCAGGGAGCGGTCCTCGGCGCGCCGCTGCCGATCGGCGAGAGCATCTTGATCGCTTGGCCGCAGACCGTCGGACTGATCGCGGGCACCATCATGCTCTTTGTCATCGGTTATGTCGTGTTCCAGCGGCAGGAAGTGCGCGCCTAGCGCAGGCTCAAAATAAAAAGAAAAAAGAGGGCGGCTCTTGTGCCGCCCTCGTTCGTTTAGGGGTGTCGCTGCCCGTTAGGCGGGGACGACCGCGACGATCCTCATGTCACGCGGATTAACGATGACGACTTCGTCCTCATAGACGAAGTAGAGGAAGCCGCGCCACCGGGGCTCGATCTGCACCAACGTCTCCGGCACCGGAACGATTTGGATGGTGCCGCGCGGAATGACCGTTCCCACGGCTACGTCGAAGTTCACGCTCCCGACCCGCGGCGCGCCTCGCGTATTGATCACCGCGTCGCGGATTTGGGTGCGCTGTTGCTCGGTCAGGGTGCGTTTCTCCGCCGGCGCGGCTTCGTTGGCCTTGTTAGTTTCCGCCGCGCGTTCGGCGGGCTTTTGCTCCTGCGTGCCTTGGCCCATTTTGCCGGTGGCCGGTCCCTTATTCATTTCCTGGGTGGCTTGCGGTTGCTTGGCTTGCGGCGCGCTATTGTGATCCTGCGGCTCCTGCGCCGAAGCCAGCCGGTTCCGGCCAAAAGCGCCAGCGCGGCGACGCCGGCCAGCACGGTGTTGCGGTGGTTCCTCATTCAGTCGTCTCCTCTGTGTTGCAAGACGTCCGCTGTGCAAGTGCAAAGGCGGCGCTGTGGGCGAACGCAAGCTCGAGAGGAAAGTTTCGGTTCCATGTGATAATTTGTCGCCCGGGGATAGGGAGTGCTGGCAGTGAGAGCGTCGAGGGGTCCATGAAACCGTGACGATCTGTTCATGTTGCCCGACGCTTGCGTCATAGTGACGGCTGAATCGAAGGGGGGCTCGTGAAGGCAATAGCATCCACTATCGACACTGCATCGCCGGAGTTCCGCGCCAACCAGACTGCGATGCGGGCACTGGTCGCGGAACTTCAAGAGCGGCGTGCCACGGCGGCTGAGGGCGGGCCAGCGCGCGCGCGAGAACGTCATCTTTCGCGCGGAAAACTCCTGCCGCGCGAGCGCGTCATGACGCTCATCGATGCCGGCGCGCCGTTCCTCGAATTGTCCCCGCTGGCTGCCAACGGCATGTACGAGGATTCCATTCACGGTGCCGGTATCATCACCGGTGTCGGCCGCGTCTTCGGGCGCGAGTGCGTGGTCGTGTGCAACGATTCGACGATCAAGGGCGGCACCTATTATCCGATGACGGTGAAAAAGCATTTGCGCGCCCAGGAAGTGGCGCGTGAGAATTGGATGCCCTGCCTATATCTGGTCGATTCCGGCGGCGCCAATCTGCCGCAATGGCCGGACGTATTTCCGGATCGCGAGCACTTCGGACGTATTTTCTATAATCAGGCCACCTTGTCGGCCGCAGGGGTGCCGCAAATTGCGGTCGTCATGGGGTCGTGCACCGCCGGCGGCGCTTATGTGCCGGCGATGTCGGACGAAACGATCATCGTGCGGAACCAGGGCACTATTTTCCTCGGCGGCCCGCCGCTGGTGAAGGCGGCGACCGGCGAAGTCGTGTCGGCGGAGGATCTCGGCGGCGCCGACGTGCATGCAAAAAGGTCCGGCGTCGCCGATTACTACGCCGAGAACGACCGCCATGCGCTGGAGCTTTGCCGCAGCATCGTCGCCAACCTGAACACCAAAAAGGTCATCGACATTCCGCTCGCCAAGCCCGCCGAGCCGAAATACGACGTCGACGAGCTCGACGGCGTCGTTCCGGTCGATCTCAAGAAGCAATTCGACATGCGCGAGGTGATCGCGCGCCTGGTCGATGACTCCGAATTCGACGAGTTCAAGGCGCTCTACGGCACCACGCTCGTCACCGGCTTCGCACACATCCACGGCATTCCGGTCGGTATCCTTGGCAACAACGGCATTTTGTTCTCTGAAAGCGCGCTGAAAGCCGCGCACTTCATCGAGCTCTGCTGCCAGCGGCGCATCCCGCTTCTCTTTCTGCAAAACATCGTCGGCTTCATGGTGGGGCGGGATTATGAGGCCGGCGGCATCGCCAAGGATGGCGCCAAGCTGGTCACCGCGGTGGCGTGTGCGCAGGTCCCGAAGATCACGGTAGTGGTCGGCGGCTCTTACGGCGCCGGCAATTACGGCATGTGCGGCCGCGCCTATGGCCCGCGCTTTTTGTTCACCTGGCCGAATGCGCGCGTGGCGCTGATGGGCTCCGAGCAGGCGGCAAGCGTGCTGGCCACCGTGCGGCGCGACAACATCGAGGCAGCGGGCAAGACCTGGTCGGCGGCGGAGGAGACGAAATTCAAGCAGCCCATTCGCGATCAGTTCGATAGGGAAAGCGATCCCTATTACGCCACCGCGCGGCTGTGGGACGACGGCATTATCGCGCCGTCGGAAACGCGCCGCGTGCTGGCGCTGTGCTTTTCCGCGGCGCTGAATGCGCCGATCCCGGAGACGAAGTTCGGGGTGTTCAGAATGTGAGGAACGAGCATGCCCAAGACTATCGAGCACATTCACTGGCCCAACGCCCCTGATTTGTGGATGCCGTATGCGCCGGCGATCAAGGTCAGCGGCGGGACGACCGTATATCTCGCCGGCGTCACGGCCGCGCCGGTCTATCACCACCATCCGCACCGACCGGAGGAGTTCGATGCCATGCCGCGGGATATGGCGGAGCAGGCGCGGGCGGCGCTGGAAAATCTCAAGCGCGGGCTTGAGGCCGTCGGCGCAAGCTTTGCCGACGTGGTCACCGCTGATCGTTTCGTCACGGACCTTTCCGAGCAGGATGCGCTCAACCGCGTCTGGGGCGAGTATTTTCGCGATGCCAAGCCGGCGACGACCACGGTGCAGGTTGTGCGTCTCGCGACGGATCCACGCTGCCTCATTGAAATCAACGCCATTGCCGTGATCGACTGAGCCGCTTCTGCTACACTCATACGAGTAAAGCGGAGGATCGCATGACCGGGATGCCCTATCGGACGGCGCTGATCGTCGGCGTAGGCGGCGGCCTGTCCGCGTCGGTGGCGCGGACCTTCCGCAAGGCCGGCATGACCATCGCGCTTGCCGCGCGACGTGCCTCCGATCTGGCACCGCTCGCCAAGGAGGTCGGCGGCAAGGCCTTCGCCTGCGATGCGATCAAGCAGGCGGAGGTGGCCAAGCTTTTTGCGGACGTCGAAGCCGCCTTCGGCGCGCCCGACGTGGTCGTCTATAATGCGAGCTACCGCACCCGCGGGCCGGTCGTCGAACTCGATCCCGCCGAGGTGGAGAAATCAATCATCGTGTCCGCATTCGGCGCCTTTCTGGTGGCGCAGCAAGCGGTCAAGCGCATGCTGCCGCGTGCGCATGGGGCAATCCTGTTCACCGGGGCGTCGGCAAGCGTGAAGGGCTATGCGCAATCGGCGCCTTTCGCCATGGGCAAGTTCGCGCTGCGCGGGCTGGCGCAGAGCCTGGCGCGCGAGCTTTCCCCGCAAGGGCTTCACATCGCCCACATTGTGATCGATGGCGGCATCCGCAGCTCCAGCCGCACCGAGCCGCCGGACAAGCCCGACAGCATGCTCGATCCCAACGCTATCGCGCAGACATACCTCGATCTTTTGCAGCAGCACCGCAGCGCGTGGGCCTGGGAGATCGAGTTGCGGCCTTGGCTCGAGCGATTTTGAATTCGGCGGTAAGGCCCGGCTATAATCGCGCCATGCCGGAAGTGTTCGCCAAGGGGGCTGCCAGGACGGCCGTCGTCGCGCTGGCCCTTTTCATCGCGACCACGGGTGGGTACGCGCAGACGCATTACAAACGCGAGCAAAAGCGCCCGCCCGAAGCTGCGGCTCCCACATTGCCCATCGACAAGCGCGATGCCGTCGTGACGGCTCCGGGCGGTTTCAATGGGCGTCCCTATTGGCTGGCGCTTGCCGAATGCGGCGGCATCTACTTCAAGCTGAACGTGCTTTACACCGACGCCGCCGTGCACGCCCGCGTGGTCAAGCCCGATCCCAAAGCCAACACCGAGTACACCAGGAAACTCAATGAGGCGATCAGGACCGCGACCACCTACTTCAACGGCGCCGAGCGTTTCTTGATGACAGACCGCGGGATCGAGCGAGCCGACGCAGTCCTTACCTATGACGGACAATCGCGCGCGGCGGGCGAGCGGTTTAAAACCATCGAGGCCGCGCTCGTCGGCGCAAGGGCTTGCCCGGCGCTCTACCAGGCCTGCCGGGAGGTTTATCCCAAACAATGCAGCGAACCGCTCGCGCCCACGAGGTGAACGCGCGCCGCCGGCCGGCTGTGCGCCAGGAGGAACCTATGAAGTTGGTATTGGTAGCCCTGCTGGCGTCGGTGCTGGTAACGCCGGCGACGCAAGCGCAAGAGACGCAAACGCAGCAGGGCGTGGCCGGTGAGCCCTATGTGCCGCGCATCGGCGAGATCATGGCATTGCAGCAAATCCGCCATATCAAGTTGTGGTTCGCCGGCCGCTCGGGCAATTGGCCGCTGGCCGATTATGAGATCGACGCGTTGAAGCAAAGTTTTGATGACGTCAACAAGCAGATTGGCGGCGACACGGTGCAGCAAGCCGTGGGCGCTGCGGTTTCCGCTCTCGAGAAGGCGATCGACGCCAAGGACCGTGCCGCATTCACCGACGCATTCGACCGCCTCAGCGCCGGCTGCAACAGCTGCCACCGCTCGCTCGACCATGCCTTCATCGTGATCCAGCGTCCCGCGTCGCTGCCCTACTCGGATCAATCGTTCGCAGCGCCGAAATAACCGATGCCCGCGTCAACGCGCCGCGGCAGCGCCGCGCGACACACGGCTGGCGCATTTCCAACCAATAGCTACGTCGATGTCTGCTTTCGAGAAGGAGGTCTGACGATGACCTATCGCGTCTATTCCGGCCCGCGCGGCTCGCAGTCCATCTCTCCGCTGGAGAAGGATCGTCATCTCTTCAAGGAGTTCACCCTCCTCGACGAGGCAATGGACTGGGCGCGCCACATTAACGACAGCGGGCGCGTCGCGTTGTTGATCGAGGGGGATGATGGCACGCGGCTGACCAAGCAGCAGATCGTGACAGCGCTCAAGAACCCCGAGTCACACGATCACGCGGCATAGCGTAACATACGCAGCAAGCAGTTGCTGACCGGCTTTTTCGGGGAACAGGCAGGTGAGGCGCCTGTTTGCGGTCTTGAACTGCCACCCTTAGCCAAGATACTTTGCCTGAACGCCAAGAGGGCGACGGGGGGGTCCCTTGGATCAACCGATTAACGACTTGGCCGGCCGATCCGCGTTGCACGATTGCAATGTGCTGATGATCTATCCGCGCTTTCAGGCGAACAATTTTTGGAACTATACGGACACCTGTAAGCTGATCGGTGCGCAATGTCCGACTGCTCCGCTCGGCTTGATCACCGTTGCCGCCATGTTGCCGGCGCACTGGAAGGTGCGCCTCATCAACCGCAACAGCGAGGAGATCACCAAGGAGGATTTCGCCTGGGCCGACATGGTCATGACCGGCGGAATGTTCAATCAGCAGCTTGATACGCTGCGGCTGATCAAGCTCGCCCACCAGCACGGCAAGCCCGTCATCATCGGCGGACCCGATGCGACGTCTAGCCCGCATATCTACGAGGCGGCCGACTTCCGGGTGCTGGGCGAGGTGGAGAATATCCTCGCGCAGTTCATCGCTGCCTGGAATGCTGGCGAGCGCGGTGGCTGCTTTACCGCCGAAAAATTCCAAGTCGACGTCACCAAGACGCCGGCGCCGCGGTTCGATCTGCTCAAGACCGACCACTACATGTATATTGGCGTGCAATATTCGCGCGGCTGTCCGTTCACCTGCGAGTTCTGTGACATTATCGAGCTATACGGCCGCGTGCCACGCGCCAAGACCCCACCGCAGATGCTGGCGGAATTGCAGGCGCTCTATGATCTCGGCTATCGCGGCCACGTCGACTTTGTTGACGACAATCTGATCGGCAACCGCAAATCTTTGCGAATTTTCCTGCCGGAGCTGATCGCATGGCAAGAGGCCCACGATTATCCGTTTGAGTTCTCCACTGAAGCCTCGGTCAACCTCGCCGACTATCACAACCTGCTGCAACTGATGCGTAAGGCTAACTTCTTCGCCCTATTCGTCGGAATTGAGAGTCCGGATCCCGAAACCCTGGTGCACACCAGGAAGAAACAGAACACGCGGCGGAACCTTGCCGACAGCATCCACAAGCTTTATGGGGCCGGCATGTACGTGACCGCCGGCTTTATCGTCGGATTCGACACCGAGAAAGTTTCGGTCGCCGACGCAATGGTGGATTTGATCGAAGACGCTGCTATCCCGGCGGCCATGGTTGGTTTGCTCTGTGCTCTGCCGAACACCCAGCTCACGCGGCGTCTCGAAAAAGAGGGCCGCTTGCACGCCGATTTCGATCGCTGGACCGACGAGACTGGCGACCAATGCGCGCTAAGCCTCAACTTCGACAGCCTGCGGCCGGAGCGCGATATCCTGCTCGACTACCGCCGTATTCTGGAGCGCGTCTACGACCCGGAGGCATATGCCCGCCGCATCGAGCGGCTCATTTCCAAGCTGGACCGGTCTGGCCGGCCGGGCGAACTGGCCGAAGGCAACAGGTTGCGCAATGTCGCTTTTCTCGGACTTGTCTACAGTATCTTCAGCCGTGTCCCGGAGGCGCGGGAAGAATTCTGGACCGTGATTCAGAAATGTCGCGTCAGCAACCCCAGTGCGCTTCGATATGTGCTTGGCTTGATGGGCATCTACGTCCATCTCGGGCCGTTCTCCCGCTTCGTCATCGGCGAAATCGATCGCCGCATCGCCGCGCTCGACTGCGCTGCTGCACCGCCCGTCGCCGCCAAAGCGGCAAAGCTCACCAGCGTGTTGGCGTAAACGCAAGCGTCAGCGATCGACGCCGGGCAGCGCGGCCAGGTCGGGAATCTCGCGCAGCGGCGCAAGATCGGTATACTCGTCCGGCGTGCGCGAGCGATTGACCCAATAGGCCTTAAAGCCGAACGACACCGCGCCCATCACATCCCAGCGGTTCGATGATACGAAGGCGACGCCTGAAGGCCCGACAGCCAAAGCGTCGGTGACGAGCGCATAGACTTCTGGCCGCGGTTTGTAGCGGCGCACGCTGTCAACGGAAAGAACGGTATCGAGAAGCCCCCCGAAACCGCCGGCCTCGACCGCGGCGGCAAGCATGCGCGGCGAGCCGTTGGAGAGGATGGCGAGGCGCACGCCACGCGTCTTGAGCGCGGCGAGCGCGGTCCGCGCGTCGGCAAAGGCGTCGAGGGTGAGATAGGCCTCGAGCAGCTTGCCGCGCAGCGCGCGGTCAACCGACGGCACGCGTGCGAACGCAAAATCCAGCGCACGCTCCGTGAGCGTCCAGAAATCGATGTAATGACCCGCGAGCGTCAGCGTCCAGCTATATTCGAGCTGCTTCGTGCGCCAGATCTCCGAAAACCGATCCGCGTCCGGGCCGGCCGCAGCGCGATGGCGCGCGATCGCTGCATGGACATTGAACAGTGTTCCGTAGGCGTCGAAAACATAGGCGCTCAGCATGGCCCGATCTCCTCGTGGAAGGTGACAACGGCCCTGACGGTGGGACAATAGGACGACGGAGGATGATTCGATGAGCCGGCCCGTCGCCTGGTCGAAGACCGTAACCTTTTTCGAGGACAACTGGCAGGAGGGCAATGTGCCGATCATGGGCCCGCGCAGTCATGCGGCCTGGCTCTGCACGTCGGTATTTGACGGCGCGCGCGCCTTTGAGGGTACAACCCCCGACCTCGATCTGCATTGCGCGCGCATCAACGAATCCGCCAAGGCCATGTGCCTTAAGCCGCTGGTCGTGGCGGACGCTTGGCTCGGTCTGGCGCGTGATGGCCTCAAGCGCTTCGAGCGAGACGCCGAGCTCTACATCCGGCCGATGTACTGGGCGGAGGAGGCGGCGACGGGCGGTGTGCGGCCGGATCCGGAGTCCACGCGCTGGTGCCTGACGATCTACGTCGCGCCATTTCCGAAGCCGACGGGCACCGCTATCACCTTATCGCCGTACCGGCGGCCGACGCGCGAGAGCGCGCCGCTCGAGGCCAAGGCCGACTGCCTTTACCCGAACAAAGGTGGGCCGATTGCGCGCATCGACGAGCGGAATTTGCAGCCCGGCCCGGTCTACCGCCGGGCCCGCGAGTTGTACTGGGAGTTCGCGCACGCGACTTCGTGAAATTACGCTAGGGTCTGGACTCACAACTTGATCCAATAGAGTGCGCCGACCAAAGCCGCGGCGGCGAGGAAGTTTCGGGCGAGTTTGTCGTAGCGGGTAGCGATGCGGCGCCAGT
>Ga0116224_10000257_pt1 | contig 44349 bp, 46 predicted proteins | sample Sb_taG_9_FD_89699 | JGI IMG/M metagenome (GOLD analysis project Ga0116224, IMG submission 89699) | Peat soil microbial communities from Weissenstadt, Germany - Sb_50d_b_LC metaG | ecosystem: Environmental > Terrestrial > Soil > Wetlands > Peat | place: Germany: Weissenstadt | collected 2010-09-21 | reverse complement strand
GGAGGGCATTATGGCCAGCGGTCATGTGAACCGCACGCAAAGGCCGAACACATGGCTGCACCGACCAATGCTGCATTCGTGAAGAAAACCCTTGCCAACTCGGAGCCGTCCACACATGGCCCTTTGCGACACTTAGCGCGTGCACCGCCACGTTCGCTGTCAGGTGCAAAGCGACCGCGGCGGCGATCACTTGGATGCACAGGCGCTCGCCTACGACGAGGCCCGCCGCATCGCCGCCAACATCGCCAAGCTCTATGACGAAGTCGCTGGCGCCGAGCGACGGCGTGCCGTGGCTGATGGAGATCCTCAAGCGGCCGGTATTACCATGCGGTGCCGGTCGCTCCGGCCCTTTCGGCACGTCGTCGTTGCTGGCTGCGCCGGTACCTGCGCGATCTGGAGCGCCTGGAGGCGGTGATTAATAGGGATCTTGCGGAAGGCGATCAGACCGCCGCGCGCGCTGTTCGCGAAATGATCGAGACTGTTACGATCATGCCAACGCCCGCCGGCTCTACGCCCGGGTATCATCGTTAGAGGCGAGTTGGGTTCTTTACTCGGTTCGGATGCTTCCCAACACTCCGTTTATGTCGGGGGGGCTGGTGGTGCCGGGTGAGAGAATCGAACTCCCGACCAACGGTTTACAAAACCGCTGCTCTACCGCTGAGCTAACCCGGCAAATCCAGGGTCTTTCCGCGACCCTCGAATGGGACCGGGTCGGGCGAAAGTCAAGAACAGAACGGCCGGGGACCGCCCGGAGCCCATTGCGCCGCAGCGGCGGATTTCAGACACTCTATCGCAGGGGCGCAAGAAGAACGACGGCGCACCCGCGCGCCGCTTTTGGCAAATGGATGCCCCCTGCCGCGGAGAAGCGCCATGATTTCCTATTCTGTGTTGCGCCGGAGCGTGCTCGTCGCTTTGGCTGTCGGTATTCCGGTCATCGTTGCCTTCATGGCGTCGGCAGAGACCGCAGCCCCGCCGAACGCCGTTGTCTATTTCATCAACGTCAAGGACGGCGACACGGTGACCAGTCCCTTCAAGGTCCAGTTCGGCCTGACCGGCATGGGGGTGGCGCCGGCGGGCGTCGAGAAACCCAACACCGGGCATCATCATCTCGTGATCGACACCACGCTGTCGCCCGAAGAGTTGAAACAACCGATCCCGGCCGACGCCAAGCACGTGCATTTCGGCGGCGGCCAGACCGAGACCATGGTGACGCTGCCGCCGGGCCCGCACACCTTGCAGCTCGTGCTCGGCGACTGGTCGCACATTCCGTTCAATCCGCCGATCGTGTCGCCGGTGATCACGGTCACGGTGAAATGAATTGAGCAAAGCTTGGGGAGGGGACCAGGAAGTCCGCTTTCGGTCTGATCGCGATCGTCACCTTGATGTTCGCGCTCGCCGCGCGCCGTTGACAGTAACGCAAGCCGCCGCCGAGAACGCGCGCTGGGCCGCCCGCTGCGATGCCTGGTGCGCGAAGAACGCAAAATATAAGACGCCCGCGGCCTGCAGCGCCCGGTGCCAGGCCAATCATTGCGGTTGACGGCAAGTGCCCGCATGCGGGCCTCGACAAGGCTCGCGCATCGCTGAAATACTAAGGGTGCCGAGCCGGGAGTACGTGATCATGAAAATCGTCCAGGGCGATGAAGTCGAGTGGAAGCGCGGGTTGCAGCATCGCGGTGGGACGTTTCACTACAGGCATCTGCTCGAGGGCAAAGCGGGCGATCCGGGCAACTTCCATCTCGGCATCGGGCAACAAGACGGCGATTTCGTCTCGCCGCGGCACCGGCACAATTTCGATCAGTTCCGTTTTCAGCTCGAAGGCACGTCGAATTTCGACCGCAACGGCAAGATGGAAGCCGGAACGCTCGGCTTCTTTCCCGAAGGCGCCGCCTATGGTCCGCAAAGCTCAGAGGGGCGTTCGGTCACCGCGGTGCTGCAATTCGGTGGCGCCAGCGGCAACGGCTATCTCTCCCCGAGAGAGGTCGCCGCCGGCACCGAGGAGCTGAAGAAGTTCGGCACGTTCGAAGCAGGCGTATTTCGCCGCAACGACGACAGCGAAGGCCGCCGCAACAGCGACGCCTATCAGGCGATCTGGGAGCACGTGCACGCCGCCCGCATGGATTATCCGAAGCCGCGCTACCGCGATCCGATCATGCTCGATCCGCAAAACTTTGAATGGCGGCCGCTCGCCGCCATGCCCGGCGTGAGCGAAAAGCGGCTCGGCACCTTCACCGAATGCCAATGCAGCGCGGCGCTGCTCAAGCTTGAACGCGGCGCGAGCTATCGTGCGGGCGGACGCAGCGTTTATCTAGTGCTGTCGGGCACTGGCGTTGCGCACGACGCGCCCTATCGGCCATTGACCGCGCTCCACCTGGAGGAGGGCGAAACGGTTGAGCTGGTGGCGCGCGATCAAACCGAGCTGTTGCGTCTCGTTTTGCCCGATCTCGTCGGACTGGCGCGCGGTTCGGCGCATGTCGAAGCCGCGGAATGAACATGCCGCTTTTTCCGTCGCTTTATGCTTCGGCCGACCGCGCGCAGCCGTGGAATCTTGCGCGCGCGGCGGGCTATGGCGCCGGCATCGGCGCGCTGGCGGCCTCGTTCAAGGCGTTCGGACCGCTGCACGCGTCCGGCACCGCCGCCGTGCATGCCGTGGAAATCGCTATAGCCGCATCGGCCTTTGCGCTCTTGTGCGCCGGCGCCGCGGGCCTGCGCAATTTCGTCGCGCGTTCGCTCATCGGGCGCGAATAGGTCATGCAAGAAGCTGACGTCATTGTCGTGGGCGGCGGGTCTGCGGGCGCCGTGATGGCGGCGCGGCTGTCGGAAGATTCCTCGCGCCGCGTGCTTTTGATCGAAGCGGGGCGGGACACCGCGCCCGGCGCGGTTCCCGCCGATATCCGCAACATCTTTCCGGCGGCCTATATCAATCGGGACTATTTCTGGCCGGGCTTCATGACGAGCTTGCGCAACGACGAAGCGCCGGTGCCGTTCCTGCAGCCCCGCGTCATGGGCGGCGGGTCAAGCGTCATGGGCATGATCGCGCTGCGCGGACTGCCGCACGATTTCGACGGCTGGGAGCGGATGGGCGCGCGCAACTGGGGCTGGCAGGACGTGCTGCCCACCTTCCAGGCGATGACCAACGACCTCGACGAGCCGGCGCCCAATCGCAATGTGCGCGGCCCAAATATCGTGCGCCGGGTGCCGCGCCAGCGTTGGCCGCTTTACATGCAGCGGGTCGAGCAGGCCGCGACGACGCGCGGGGTGTTGTCGCTTGCCAATGCCTACGACAACGCCAAGGACGCGTTCTTTGCTACCCCGCTTAGCCAGGACGACGAGCGGGCGACCAGCGCGCGCTGCTATCTCACCGCGCAGGTGCGCGCGCGGCCCAACCTTACGATCATGACCGGCACACTGGCGCTGCGCATTACTTTCGCCGGTATGCGCGTGACCGGCGTGGAGATCGAGCGAGCGGGCGAAGTGACCACGATCGCGGCCCGCGCGGTGGTAGTGTCGGCTGGCGCCGTTTATTCACCGGCGCTGTTGCTGCGTTCCGGCATCGGTCCGGCCGACGAGCTGCGCAAGCTCGGCATCGCGGTGGTGACCGACCGCCCGGGCGTCGGACGCAACTACCAGAACCACCCGCAACTGCACCTCGCCATGACGCTTAAAGCCCGATCGCGCATGACCGCGGCCGCACAGCATTACATCATGACCGGTCAAAGATTTTCGTCCGGAATCGAGGGCTGCGGTCCGGGTGACCTGTTTCACTATTACACCGGGCGCGTGAGCACCAGGCGCTTCGGGCTGCGCATGGCCATGGTGGCGGCATGCCTCTATGAACCAGTGTCGCGCGGTGTCGTGGCGCTCGCCTCCGCCGATCCGCATACGCAGCCGCGGGTCGAACAGCGGCTGCTCGCCGATCCGCTCGACGCCAAGCGCATGATTATGTCGGTTCGTTACTCGGAGAGCTTGCTGCTCGATCCCGCGGTGCGCGATTGCTTCGAGGAAATCTATTTGATGCCGCGGCAGGCGCCGCTGCGGCTGATCAACGGCACCGGCTGGTCGGGCGTTGCCAAAGCAATCGGCGCGACCGCCGTGCTGACCGCGCCGGCAAAGCTGCGCCGCGCGGTGATCGAAGCCGCCATCAAGCCCGGGCGGCTCATCGCCGATGACGCGGCGACCTATCCGATGTCGGACGAGGAGATCCTCGATGCCAGCGGGTCGAGTTTCCACCCGAGCTCGACCTGCGCCATCGGCTCAGCCGACAACCCGATGGCGGTTCTCGACCCGGAGTGCCGCGTCTACGGCGTCGATGGATTGCGCGTGGCCGACGCATCGGTCATGCCGAAGATCGTCAGCGCCAACACCAACACGCCGGTCATCATGATTGCCGAGCGAGTCGCCGAATTCATGCGCTCGTCGCATCCGCCCGCCGGCGCTGCATAATTTCCGCCTGCGCAATACTGTAACCCCCGACCTGGAGGCAAGTATCATGGAAACGATCAAACCGCTCTTCACCGCCACCGCGACGGCGACCGGCGGGCGCAATGGACATACCGAGGCCGCCGACGGCTCGGTTCGCGCCGATCTTTCGGTGCCGAAGGCGATGGGCGGGCCGGGCAAGCCGGGCACCACCACGCCGGAGCACCTGTTCGCCGCCGGCTATGCCGCTTGCTTCGGTGGCGCGCTCGACTTCGTCGCCAAGCAGCACAAGAAGGATGCCAGTAAAGCGCGCGTCACAGCCGACGTATCAATCGGACCGCGCGACGGCGGCGGCTTCGGGCTTGCGGTCAAGCTTCGGGTGGAAGACGCAAGCTTGCCGCAAGCGGATTTAGCGGCGCTCGCCAAGGAAGCCCATGAAAAAATCTGCCCCTATTCGCACGCTACCCGCGGCAACGTCGATGTGCAGATCGCGGTGAAGGGCGCGTAGCGATGGCCCATAACAAGCAAGCCGCAACTGATCGCGCTGACGCGAAGCCGCTGCGGCTGGCCGAGAGGTCCGAGGACGGCGGCAAGTGCCGCCGTCCTGCCGGTTTCGACTAAGCTGCTGCCTTAGCTTCTATGGGTTTCCAGATGCTGTTGTGCCGGGTTTCCGGCATCAGGAACAGCGCGAGCACGAAGCACACCGCGGGAACCGCGATCGGGTAGATCAGCGCGTAGCCGATGCTGCCGGTCGCCGCAAAAGCCGCCGAGGTGATGAACGGCACCAATCCGCCGCCCCAGCCGTTGCCGATGTGATACGGCACCGACACCGACGTGTAGCGAATCCTGCCGGGGAAGTATTCCGCCAGGAACGCGCCGACCGGCCCATACACCATCCCGACGTAGCAAACGAGGATGAAGATGATGAGGACCGCGATCGGGTAGTTGATATTGCCCGGATGGGTAACCTGTCCCAGCCACAAATACAGTGGATAGTAAGTGACCGCCGCGAGCAACATGCCTCCCAAGATCACCGGCTTGCGGCCGATGATGTCGGACAGCCAGCCAAAAAAGATCAAGCTCGGCGTCGCAATGAGCAGCGCGGCTCCAACGATGTAGGCCGAGCTGAGCGGGTCCACCTTGGAAACCTGCTGCAGGAAGTACAACGCCCAGAACTGACCACTGTACCAGACTACTCCCTGCCCGATCAGCACGACGCAGGCGATCAGCACTAATTTGATATTCGAGCTGAGGAAGGCCTCCTTCCAGGGGTTTTTGGTCATCTGCCCCTTGGCCCTGATCTCCTGGAAGATCGGTGTCTCTTCAAGTTGCCAGCGGATGTAGATCGCGATGGCTACCAGCAGGAAGGAGAACAGGAACGGAATGCGCCATGCCCAGGCGTCGAAGTCTTTACCGAAATACGTGCGTACGGCGATGATCAGGGCTAGCGACACCACGATGCCGAGGGTCGGCGAGGTCTGCAGCCAACCCGTATAATAGCCGCGGCTTTTGTCCGGGACATGCTCGGCGACGTAGGTGATGGCACCGCCATATTCACCGCCCAGGCAGAGGCCCTGGATCATGCGCAGACCGAACAGGATGAATGCGGCGGCCAAGCCGATCGACTCGTAGGTCGGGATCAACCCGATTGCTCCGGTGCCTAACCCCATGCCGGTGAGCGTAACAAGGAACGTGTATTTGCGGCCTACGCGGTCGCCCATCCACCCAAAGAGGAACGCCCCCAGTGGTCGGATCAAGAATCCGGCGGTGAACAGCGCGATCGTGCTCAGCAGTGCCGCGACCGGGTTACCCTTTTCGAAAAACTTGACCGACAAGACCGCTGCCAAGCTGCCGAAAATGTAGAAGTCATACCACTCGATGACGTTTCCCACCGCCGCGGCGGTGATCACACGCCGGAAGTCCTTCGCGATTTCCATAGCCATGTTGCACTCCTCCCCCAGATCAAACCATTGTAGCTGATCTTCAGGCCTGTATCGCTCCCTGTCTGTCCGCCAGAAGTCTTAAGCCGAAAGTCGTGTTTGGCTGGCGAGGCTCCGCAGGCTTACCGCCGCGCCCCGCGACATTCCGCCAGGGCCGGCCGTAGGCCGGAATTAATGTTACCGCTGAATTCACCTGCCTAACCGGCGCGTTTTAAACGAAATTGACCGGCGATTTGCCTACCATCGGGCCGCCAAAGACAGGGCAGTTTGTAGGGGGAATAGCATGTCTTTCTATCGCGCTGGTCTCGTGGCGTGCGCCACGTTCTTCGCCGCCGCCATGACCTCGGCCGCCTTTGCCGGCTGCGGCGGGTGCGGGGGCGGCTTTGTTGTGCAGACTTACGCACAGCCACTGGTCTATGCGCCGCCGCCGCCGCCCGTCGAGTATGCTGCGCCGGTTTATGCGCCGGTCATGTTGCCGCCGCCGGTTGCGCCGGTGCCGATCGTCGCCGCGCCGATCGCCGTCGATCATTGGGACACGGGTGGCTGGGATCGTTGGGCCGGCTGGGGCGGCTGCGGCTGCAACCGGGGCTTCGCCGCGGGCGGATCGATTTTCGGCGGCCCTGGACCGGCGCCGATTTACCTCGTCAACCAGGGTCCGGAATATTCCGGCCCGGGCATCATGGTCCCGTACGAGAGCTATTCGCCGGAAGCGGGCCTCGCGGCGCCGGGCACCTATCCGTATATCGGCCGCTACGGCGATCCGCGTTACGGGCATCCGTATTATCGCGCGCGCTATGCCTATCACCGGCCCCACTACTGGCATCGCCACGCTTATCCGCACCGCTGGCGCGGCTGAGCGGGGCGCTTCTCACAGCTAGACGGTATCGAAGGCCCGGATTAATCCGGGCCTTCTTGTTTTGACGCGATGCCGCGGCTTGCCACGTACAGCGCCAGCGCCGCTCCATTCGAGACGTTGAGGCTCTTGATCGCGCCGGGAAGATCAAGCCGCGCCAGCCGATCGCAAACGGCGCGGGTTCCCTGGCGCAAACCTTTGCCTTCGGCGCCGAGCACCAGCGCCAGCGGTGCCGAGAGCGCCATCGCGGTCAGCTCGTCTGTGCCGGCGCTGTCGAGCCCGATGACGAGAAAACCTTGGTCCTTCAGTTCGACAAGTGCGCGGGCCAGATTTTGCACGCTCACGATCGGCACCAGTTCGAGCGCGCCGGAGGCGGATTTGGCGAGCACGCCGGTCGCTTCCGGGCTGTGGCGCGCGGTGGTGACGATGGCGGCGACGGCGAATGCCGCACCCGTGCGCAAAATCGCCCCGACATTATGCGGGTCGGTGATCTGGTCGAGCACCAGCACGATGCCGCCGGCGCGCAAATCGGCAAGCTCCGGCGCGGGGAGGGGGTCGGCCTCGGCGAGGAGACCCTGATGCACGGCGTCGGGCGAAAGCCGCGCGGCGATGGCGTCGGGCCGCACCAATTCCGGCGTGATCGGCAGCTTGATACCGTCGTCGGCGAGCCGGCGCATGGCGTTTTCGGTCGCCAAAATCTTGCGGATACGCCGCGCCGGATTGGCAAGCGCCGCCGTGACGGTGTGCCAGCCATAGAGGATGACCGCGTCATTGCCATCGCGCCGCTCCTTGCCCCGGCTCGCGCGGCGCAAATCGTTGTGGCGGCGGGCGCCGGGCCGGTGTTGCGCGCGCGGCTTTGCGCGCCAGGGGCGTTCGCGCATGACGCGGTTCTGTCACGGGGACCGGGGCTTGGCAATTCGGCCCCTTTTCGATTGACTCCGGTTTCGGCGGCCAACCATATAGCGCCCGCGGGCCGGCCGCCGGCTCTTGAAGTGCCCGCCGGATTTGGTGCGGGAGAGTGTCCCGAGCGGCAAAGGGGGCGGACTGTAAATCCGCTGGCTTACGCCTTCGTAGGTTCGAGTCCTACCTCTCCCACCAGTCTTCGCGCATCGCACGCGCTTCGAAGTTGGCGAGCCATAATTGCGCGGAAACACGCGCGTCGCGGCGCCCGAAAACGGTGAACAAAACCTATAGAAAACCGCTGCAAATCAACGCTTAATCGCGCCCCGAGCGCGGCGAATAAACCCTATTTTTAGCGTGTTATTTAAACTGATCTTAGACCCTCGCCGGTAAGGTCGCGCCACACGACGGGAAAACAGGGCCCGTCGGGCGACAAATAAAACAGACTTGCAATAAACAGACTTGGGAAAGGCGTCACTATGAAAGCCGTCGTCAAGACGGTCGAGCCCGCCGAGCGCGAGGCGCGTTTCGACCACATCCAGCCTCCCTATCTCGAAGCGCTGACCTTGGTCGAGCGCCTGCACCGGCGTCTGCTCGACGTCATCAAGGACGAATTCGACCGCCGCGGCCGCGCCGACATTAATTCGGTTCAGGCGCTGCTGTTGTACAATATCGGCGACAAGGAGCTGACCGCCGGCGAGCTACGCACGCGCGGCTACTATCTCGGCTCCAACGTCTCCTACAATCTCAAGAAGCTGGTGGAGATGGGCTTCCTCGACCACCAGCGCTCCCGCGTCGACCGGCGCTCGGTGCGCATCAAGCTCACCGACAAGGGCCGCGAAGTGCGCGACATCGTCGAGGCGCTCTATCAGAAGCATGTGCGCACGGTGGAGCAGGTCGGCGGCATCAACGCCGACGAGTTCAGCGTGCTCAACAAAGCGCTGCACCGCCTCGAGCGCTTCTGGACCGACCAGATTCTCTATCGGCTGTAACCGGCCGTTTCGTTCCGCCAGAACCTCCCCTGGCGTACTTCAAAACCCCGGCGTCACCGCCGGGGTCTTTTTTGGACGACAGAGGACAGAGGGTAGTGCGGCTTTCGCTCCCTATCCATCTTCCGTCCTACGCTCCCTGTCATCCGACCCACCCACATGCTATTTCGGGCGTTGGCCAATTTTGGCCTTCATGCTGTGGTGGACAAACGCGCCATGAGCAAAACCCGTGTTCGGAACGACGCGCGGCAAGGGACGCAACTTCCCCGGCGTGCATTCCTCAAGCGGCTTGCCGGCGTGACCGCGCTGGCGGCCGCCGGGTTATCCGCGCGCGGTGCCGCCGCGGAGGATGCCGCGCTCGACGCGCTGATCGGCGATACCCAGCGCGGCGGGTTCGGGCAGAATTTCGACGACGCCTCGCGCACCATCCACATGCCCAAGGCGTCCGAGCCGACCGTCTCCACCGCGACGGTGCAAACCACCGAGAAAGCGATCAACCGCTACGCCGATATCGTCGGCCGCGGCGGCTGGCCGCAAGTGCCGCCGGTCAACGTGCTGCGTCTCGGCGACCGGCATGCAAGCGTCGGCGTGCTGCGCACGCGGCTTTCCGCCTCCGGCGACATCGATCCGAATGCGACCGGCAACGACATCTACGATTCCTACGTGGAAGCCGCGGTCCGGCGCTTTCAGGCGCGTCACGGCCTGACCGTAGACGGTGTCATCCGGCCGGAGACGCTGGCGCCGATCAACGTGCCGGCGCCGGTGCGGCTTGCCCAGCTCAAGGTCAATGTGGTGCGGCTGCGCGCGCTCAGCGGCAATCTGAGCCCGCGCTACGTGGTCTGCAATATCCCGGCCGCCCGCATCGAGGCGATCGAGAGCGGCGCCGCCGTGTCGCGTCACACCGCCGTCGTCGGCAAGCCGGACCGGCCCTCGCCCGAAGTCAACAGCAAAATCATCCAGGTCAATTTCAATCCCTATTGGACGGTGCCGCCCTCGATCGTGCAAAAGGATCTGATCCCGAAAATGCAGGATCAGCCCGATTACCTCACCAACAATCACATCCGCATCTTCGATGCGCGCCACCGGGAGCTCGAGCCCTCGAAGATCAACTGGTATTCGGAGGACGCGACCCATTACTCCTTCAAGCAGGACCCGGGCAGCTTCAATTCGCTCGGCTCGATCCGCATCAATTTTCCAAGCCCCTACGGCGTCTATATGCACGACACGCCGCTGAAGAATCTGTTCGGCGACGATTTCCGTTTCCACTCGTCGGGCTGCGTGCGCGTGCAGAACGTCCGTCAGCTGGTTGCCTGGCTGCTCGAGGGCATGCAAGGCTGGTCGCTGGAGGACATCGATCGCGTCATCAAGTCCGGCGAGCAAAAAAACGCGCAGCTGGCAAAGCCGGTGCCGCTGCATTGGGTCTATATCACCGGGTGGGCGACGGCCGACGGCGTCGTGCAATTCCGCGAGGACATTTACGGCAAGGACGGCTTGCCCGGCGCGCAGACGGCGACGACGAATTTGTAGCGCCACGGTGGGGTATCGCCGGTGGCGCTGAAGCGCGGAAAGCCCCAAATATAGCGGGCTTGGCGGCCTGCCAATCACAAGACCTTGCGCCCGTTCGCCGGTATGCTATCGCCTTTTCCACGGCGTCATTCCGGGGCCGAGCGTAGCGAGGAGCCCGGAATCCATAACCACCGTCCGTGAATATGGATTTCGGGCTCGCCGCTTCGCGGCGTCTCGGAATGACAAATAGCTTCAAAACCAGGAAACAAGCATGTCGGTCCGGCACGATAAGGCGATTTCGGCCGAGGGATTTTTCTCCGCGGCGCTCGGCGAGGCCGATCCGGAGATCGCCGATGCGATCTCCCGCGAGCTTCATCGCCAGCGCGACGAGATCGAGCTGATCGCCTCGGAGAACATCGTCAGCCGCGCCGTGCTTGAGGCGCAAGGCTCGGTGCTGACCAACAAATACGCGGAAGGATTGCCTGGCAAGCGCTATTACGGCGGCTGCCAGTTCGTCGATGTCGTCGAGCAGCTGGCAATCGACCGCGTCAAGAAGCTGTTCGGCTGCTCTTTCGCCAACGTGCAGCCGCATTCCGGCGCCTCCGCCAATGCCGAAGTCTTCATGGCGCTGATGCAACCGGGCGACACCTTCATGGGGCTCAATCTCGCCGCCGGCGGCCATCTCACCCACGGTTCGCCGGTGAACCTCTCGGGCCGCTGGTTCAAGCCGGTTCCTTACGGCGTGCGCCGCGACGACCATCTGATCGACATGGACGAGGTCGAGCGGCTGGCCAAGGAGCACCGGCCGAAAGTGATCATCACCGGCGGTTCGGCTTACCCGCGCATCATCGATTTTCGCCGCTTCCGCGCGATCGCCGACGAAGTCGGCGCCTATCTCATGGTCGACATGGCGCACTTCGCGGGCCTCGTCGCCGGCGGCGTGCATCCGAGCCCGTTCCCGCATGCCCATGTCGTCACCACGACGACGCACAAGACTTTACGCGGCCCGCGCGGCGGCACGATCCTCGCCAATGACGAGGAGCTGGCAAAGAAGCTCAATTCGGCGGTGTTTCCCGGCATGCAGGGCGGCCCGCTGATGCACGTGATCGCGGCCAAGGCGGTGGCGTTCGGCGAAGCTTTGCACCCGTCGTTTCGGGTTTACGCCAAGAGCGTGGTGGAGAACGCCAAAGCGCTTGCGGAAACGCTGAAGTCCTGCGGGCTCGACATTGTTTCCGGCGGCACCGACACGCATCTGATGCTGGTCGACCTGCGCCGCAAGCATCTGACCGGAAAAGTGGCGGAAGCCGCGCTCGAACGCGCGCACATCACCTGCAACAAAAACGGCATTCCGTTCGATCCGGAGAAGCCGACGGTGACTTCAGGCATCCGGCTCGGCACGCCGGCCGGCACGACGCGCGGCTTCGGCATCGCCGAATTCCGTCAGGTCGGCGGTCTGATCGTCGAAGTACTCGATGCGCTGTCGCAAAAAGGCGCCGAGGCGGATGCCGGAGCCGAGGCAAGCGTGCGCGAGAAGGTCAAGCGCCTGGTCAGTCGGTTTCCGATCTACGAGGGCTAGGGGTAGGCGATGCGCTGTCCGAGCTGCGGAAGCCTCGATACCCAGGTCAAGGATTCGCGGCCGACTGAGGATTCCTCGGTCATCCGCCGCCGCCGCGTTTGCCTGTCGTGCAATTTCCGCTTCACCACCTTCGAGCGCGTGCAATTGCGCGAGCTCATCGTCATCAAGCGCAACGGCAGGCGCGTTCCTTTCGACCGCGACAAGCTGCTGCGCTCGGTGCAGATAGCGGTGCGCAAGCGGCCGGTCGAGCCCGAGCGCATCGACCAGATGGTCTCCAAGATCGTGCGCGAGCTGGAAAGCCAGGGCGAAAGCGAGGTTTCGTCGGAAACCATCGGCGAAACGGTGATGGCGTATCTGCGCGACCTCGACGACGTCGCCTATGTCCGCTTCGCCTCGGTTTATCGCAATTTCCGCGAAGCCAAGGATTTCGAAACCGCGCTCGCGGAGCTGTCGGGGGAAGAGGCCGCGGAGATTGCACGCAAGTGAGTGTGCAAACGAGTATGCGCGCAAGCCCGCCGCCGGGCGCGCGCGCCGACATGGCGGCGGACGACGCCCGATTCATGGCGCTGGCGCTGACGCTCGGCCGGCGGGGGCTCGGCCGCACCTGGCCCAACCCGGCCGTTGGCGCGGTAATCGTCAAGGATGGCGTGATCGTCGGTCGCGGCTGGACGCAAACCGGCGGCCGGCCGCACGCTGAAATCGAAGCGCTGCGGCGGGCCGGTGAAGCCGCGCGCGGCGCAACGCTTTACGTCACGCTTGAGCCCTGCTCGCATCACGGCAAATCGCCGCCTTGTGCCGATGCCATCATCGCCGCAGGCGTCGCGCGGGTGGTTTCGGCGCTCGAAGATCCCAATCCCAAGGTCGCAGGCGAGGGGCATGCGCGGCTGCGCGCCGCCGGCATGACGGTCGACGTCGGCATCGGCGCCGAGGAGGCGCGCCGCGATCACGCCGGCCATATCCGGCGCATGCGCGAAGGCCGGCCGCAAGTCATGCTCAAGCTTGCGGTCTCGGCGGACGGCAAAGGGGGCGGGCTAGGCCGGCGGCCGCTGGCGATTACCGGGGAGGCGGTGCGCGATCGCGTCCATCTCCTGCGCGCGCACAGCGATGCGATCATGGTCGGCATCGGCACGGTGTTGGCCGACGATCCCCTGCTGACTTGCCGCTTGCCGGGCATGGAGAAATATTCGCCGGTGCGCGTCGTGATCGACAGCGCGCTGCGCCTGCCGCCCGCTTCGCGCCTGGTGCAGACCGCCCGTGAGGTGCCGGTCTGGGTGATTTGCGGGATGGAGGCTTCGCGCGCGGCGGAGGAACGCTTGCATGCGGCCGGCATCGTGGTTTTGCGCATGGCGGAGAGGCAAGGACGCCTCGATCTCGCCGCCGCGCTCAAGCTCGTCGCCGGGCGCGGCATCACGCGGCTGATGGTGGAGGGCGGCCCCACGCTTGCGGCGGCGCTGATCGCCGTCGATCTCGTCGACGACGCGGTGCTGTTCCAGTCGCCCAAGGTCGTCGGGGCCGAAGGCATCGACGCGCTCGAGGGCCTGCCGCTGACCGCATTGACGCAATCGCCGCGGCTCTTGTCGGTGCGGAGCGAGGCCATCGGCGCCGATATTTGCGACATATTTTCGCGAAGGGAATGATCTTGTTCACTGGCATTATCAGTAACTTAGGCGAAATACTTCACGTTACGGAGAAGTCTGAGGGGCTATGTCGCGTGACGATCAAAAGCGGCTACGACCCGAATAAAATCGCCATCGGCGCATCGATCGCCTGCTCGGGCATTTGCCTGACCGTCGTTGCCCGCGGGCGAACGCGCCAGCGGCGCTTTTTCGCCGTCGACGTCGCCGCCGAGACCTTGCGCGTGACCACGGCCGGCGGCTGGCGAAGCGGCACGCGCCTCAATCTCGAACGCTCGCTTCGCCTCGGCGACGAGCTCGGCGGGCATTTGGTGAGCGGCCACGTCGACGGCATCGCCGAACTCGTCGCGCGCAAGGATCTGCCCGACATGGCGCAGATGTCGTTTCGCGTGCCGCGCGCGCTGTCGCGGTTCATCGCGCCCAAAGGCTCGGTTACGCTCGATGGCGTTTCGCTCACGGTCAACGCGGTCAAGGGCGATACGTTTTCCATGCTGATCATTCCGCATACGCTGAAAGTCACCACCTTCGGCGCGCTGCGAAAGGGTGCGCGGGTCAATCTCGAAGTGGACCAGATGGCGCGCTACGCGGCGCGCCTGTTGGCGGCCACCCAGCAGCAATAAGGCGCGCTTGTTCGCGCTCCTTACGCTTGCTACCACCACCTGAGCATGATCCCGAAAAGTGGTCTCCGGTTTTCGGAAAAGATCATGCTCCACTAACTGAGCATGATCCCGAGTTGGAGTAGAGCGATGGCCGGGCCACGGCGAAGCAAGAGTGAGAAAAACAGCGCCAAGGGCGCGCGCATCCTCCTGGTCGAAGCGCGCTATTACGACGATATCGCCGATCTGCTCCTGGCCGGCGCGATGAAAGTGCTCAAGGAAGCGGGCGCTGTGGTCGAGCGCGTCACGGTGCCCGGTTCGCTCGAAATCCCCGTTGCGATCGTCATCGCCTGCGACGCCGCCAAACAAAAAGGCCGCCCCTATGACGGCGTGGTGGCGCTCGGCTGCGTGATCCGCGGCGACACCATTCACTTCGAGATCGTTTCGCAGCTTTCTGCGCAGGGATTGCTCGAGCTTTCCGTCGCCCGCGCGCTGCCGATCGGCAACGGCATCGTCACCGTCAACACGCTCACGCAAGCGCTGGCCCGGGCGCGACTGGAGGAACAGGACAAAGGCGGCGACGCCGCGCGCGCGGCGCTGGCGCTGGTCCGCGTCAAGCGCCGGCTCGTGCGGGGAAAGTAAGAATGGCAAGTGCCGCGCCGGGCGAGCCGAGAAAAGCCAACAAGCGCGGCGCGGCGAGGTTGGCCGCCGTGCAGGCGCTTTACCAGATGGACCTCGCCGGCACCGGCCTCAACGACATTTTGGCCGAGTTCGAAAGTCATTGGCTCGGCGGCGAGATCGAAGGCGCGCAATACCAGCCGGCGGAAGCCGCTTTTTTCCGCGACATTGTCGGCGGCGTGGTGCGCGAGCAGACGAGCCTTGATCGGCAGATCGACGCGGCGCTCTCGCGCGGCTGGCCGCTCAAGCGGATCGAGACGGTGTTGCGCGCGGTCTTGCGCGCCGGCGCCTACGAGTTAGCCTGCCGGCGCGACGTGCCGGCGCGCGTCGTCATGTCGGAATATGTCGACGTCGCTTCCGCTTTCGTCGACCCGGACGAAACCGGCATGGTCAATGCCGTGCTCGATCAGCTCGCGCATCAACTGCGCGCCGAGGAATTCGACCCGGCGCGCGATTGAGCTTCGGCATCAGCCCCGCGGGCGAACGGCAGCGCGCTCGGGCTCCTGAAATTGGACGACGAATTCCAGGCGACCTTATCGACGGTCAGATGGTAATCGGGCACGCGCTCGAGGAAGCGCCGCATAGCCACTTCCGTCACCAGTCGCGCCATCTGGCTGCCGAGGCAGAAATGCTTGCCCGAACCGAAACCGAGATGGCCCTGCGGCCGGCGGTCGATATCGAAGCTGTCCGCATCGGGAAATTTGCGTTCGTCGCGGTTGCCCGAGCCGAAGGCGAGCGCGACTTTGTCGCCGGCGTGGATGGTTTGGCCATGCAGCTCGACGTCGCGCGTGGCGGTGCGCTTGAAGCGCTGCGCCGAGGTGTTGAAGCGCAGCGATTCCTCGATGGCTGGCGCGATCAGCGCCGGATCGGCGACGAGGCGCCGGCGCGCGTCGGGATAATCGTGCAGATTGAGTGCGAACATGCTCATGAAGCTCGACAGCGATTCGACGCCCGCCATGACGAAGGTCGCTGTGGTGAGGACGACCTCGCGCTCGGACAGCCGGTCGCCGTCGATCTCGGCTTCGGCGAGATGCGTGATCAGGTCGTCGGTCGGATTGGCGCGACGCGCCGCCACCTCGGCGGTCAGAAAGTCGCTCAAATCTTTGAATGCGGCGATGTGCTCCGGCGTTCGCCCCTTCGCGGCTTTGTCGGTGGAGACCGCGAGGATGACTTTGCGCCTGATGTCGGCATGATCGCGCGCCGGCAGGCCCATGGTGCGGAACAGCAAGCCGACCGTGATCTGGCTGGAAAAGTCGTTGATGAATTCGAAGCTGTCCTGCTCGGCGATACGATCGAGCGAGCGGTCGGCGATTTCCAGCGTCGGCTCGACCATGCGATCGAGATTGCGCTTGAGGAAAGCGGCTTGGCTCAATGCGCGCAACCGGTCGTGGCGCGGCGGATCGGTGGTTCCGAGCGTCGAGCCCGCGCGCCCGGGAAGCTCGTCGATCATGTTGCCTTGCGCCGAGGAGAAGGTCTGCCAGTCGCGTGCCGCCTCGACGATGTCGTGGTAACGCGACAGAATCCAGAGCTTGGCGCCCTCGCTCCAATAGCAAGGAAATTTCTCGCGCAGCACCGCGTAATAGGGAAAGGGATCCGCATCGATCAGCGGCGAGTAAAGGTCGAACGGCTCCACGGCATTTCCTCGGGCTTCGGGCGCTGATACATCAGTAGCATAATCTTTTGGTGCGCCACGCGATGTCACACGCAAGGGAATCGGCCGAGGACCGCCTGATCGCGCGCTATTTCCGCCCGCTCGCCACCGATCCGGGCGCTTTCGCGCTCGGCGACGACGCGGCGGTCGTGACGCCGCCGGCCGGATGCGATCTCGTGCTCACGACCGACGGCGTAATTGCCGGCGTGCATTTCTTCCCCGACGATCCGCCCGAGCGCATCGGCCGCAAAGCCTTGCGCATGAACCTGTCCGATCTTGCCGCCAAAGGCGCCAAGCCGGCCGGCTTTCTGCTGTCGCTGGCGCTGCCGCGTGGTACCGACGAGGCGTGGATTGCCGCCTTCGCGGCCGGCCTGGGCGAGGACATTGCGCAATACGGCTGTCCGCTCCTGGGCGGCGACACCGACCACACGCCGGGCCCGGTGTCGGTATCGATCGCGGCCTTCGGCACGGTGCCACGCGGCAAGATGGTGCGGCGTTCGACCGCCAAGCCGGGCGACACAGTCGTCGTCACCGGCACGGTGGGCGACGCGGCACTCGGGGTGAAGATGCGCGAAGACGCAAGCCTGGCGAAACGCTGGAGGCTCATGCCGGCCATGGCCCGTCATCTCGAAGAGCGCTATCTGCTGCCGCAGCCGCGCAACGCGCTGGCCGAGGCGGTGCTGCATCATGCCGCTGCCGCCATCGACGTCTCCGACGGGCTTGCCGGCGATCTCGCCAAGCTCGTTGAAGCGTCATCGGTGGCGGCCGAGATCGATGTGGCGCGCGTGCCACTGTCCGACGCCGCGCGCGCGGCGATCGGCGCCGAACCGGCGCTGATCGAGAGCGTGCTCACCGGCGGCGATGACTATGAAATCGTCATGACGCTGCCGCCGCAGAAGCTTCCCGCATTGCGCGCGGCCGCCGAAGCCGCCGGAGTCCCGCTCACCGAGATCGGCCGCGTGCAGGCGGGGCAGGGCGCCCGCTTCATGCTCGACGGCAAGGCGCTGTCCTTCGCGCGGCCGTCATACAGTCATTTTTAGGAGCGTCGTTCGCGTCATTGCGAGCGAAGCGGAGCAATACAGATAGGTACGGCGAAGTCTGGATTGCTTTGTCGCTGCGCTCCTCGCAATGACGAGGGCTATTTCCTCCGCGAGATCGGCTGATACTCGCGCCGCGGCGATCCGGTATAGAGCTGGCGCGGGCGGCCGAGCTTCTGGTGCGGATCCTCGATCATTTCCTTCCATTGCGCGATCCAGCCGACGGTGCGCGCGACCGCGAACAGCACCGTGAACATCGCGGTCGGGAAGCCCATGGCGCGCAACGTGATGCCCGAATAGAAGTCGACGTTCGGATAAAGCCGTTTTTCGATGAAGTAATCGTCATGCAGCGCGATCCGTTCGAGCTCCAAGGCGACGTCGAGCAGCGGATCGTTGACGCCGAGTTCGTTCAGCACCTCGTGGCAGGTCTTCTGCATGATTTTGGCGCGCGGATCGTAGTGCTTGTAGACCCGGTGACCGAAACCCATCAGCCGGAACGAGTCGTTGGGATCCTTGGCGCGCTTGACGTATTCGGGAATGCGGTCGACGCTGCCGATCTCGCCGAGCATTTTCAACGCCGCCTCGTTGGCGCCGCCATGCGCCGGCCCCCACAGGCAAGCGATGCCGGCGGCGATGCAGGCGAACGGATTGGCACCGGTCGAGCCGGCAAGCCGCACCGTCGAGGTCGAGGCGTTCTGCTCGTGATCGGCGTGCAGCGTGAAAATGCGATCCATGGCGCGCGCCAGCACCGGGTTCGGCTTGTACTCCTCGCACGGCACCGCAAAGCACATACGCAGGAAGTTCGACGCGTAATCGAGATCATTCTTCGGATAAACGAAGGGCTGGCCGATCGAATATTTGTACGCCATCGCCGCCAGCGTCGGCGATTTGGCGATCATGCGGATCGATGCGACCATGCGCTGGGTCGGATCGGTGATGTCGGTGGAGTCGTGATAGAACGCCGACAGTGCACCGACGCAGCCGGTCATCACTGCCATCGGGTGGGCGTCGCGGCGGAAACCCTGGAAGAAGCGCATCATCTGCTCGTGAACCATGGTGTGATGGGTCACGCGGTCGTCGAAATTCTCCTTCTGCGCGGCGGTCGGCAGCTCGCCGTAAAGCAGGAGATAGCAGGTCTCGAGAAAGTCGCCGTGCTCGGCGAGGTCTTCGATCGGATAGCCGCGATAGAGCAGCACGCCGGCGTCGCCGTCGATATAGGTGATTTTGGACTCGCAGCTTCCGGTCGAGGTGAAGCCCGGATCGTAGGTGAAGATGCCGGTTTCGGCGTAAAGCTTGCTCACATCCATGACGCTCGGCCCGACGGTCCCGTCATAGATCGGGAAGGACCAGCTCTTGTCGCCGAGGGTAAGTTTGGCAATCTTGATGTTCGCGCCGGTTTTCGCGTCCATGATCGCATCCTCGCTGTGTGGCAGCCTCGATAGTGCGGTGCACGCGGCCGAGCCGTCAAAATGCAGGTACAGCTACCATTCCGGCCCTATTGGCCTAGCGCAACATAGTGTGCGCTGCAAGAAAATAGGCGGTTATGAGTGGCCGCGCCAGTCCGTACCCGAGACGCGTGGCGGGCTTTATTCCCTAGGGCCTCGTCTGGTCGGCGATGCGCGCCAGGCTTTCCGGCTTGCCGAGGAGGACGAGCACTTCGAAGATACCGGGCGAGGTGATGCGGCCGGTCAATGCCGCGCGCAGCGGCTGGGCGATGGCGCCGAGCTTTAAGGTTTTGCGCTCGGCGAATGCGCGCACCGCTTGCTCGGTGGTTTCCGCTGTCCACGGCTCGACCCCGCCGAGTTCATTTTCGATTTCGCGCAGCAGCGCCTTGGCTTCCGGCGTCAGCAAGGCGGCGGCCTTTTCATCCAATGCGAGCAGCCGGTCGGCCAGGAGAAAATGTGCCCCGTCAATTAGATCGATGAGGGTCTTGGCGCGCTCCTTGAGGCTTGGCATGGCCGCCACAAATTGCGCGCGGACGCGCGGCGTGAGTTTTCCGGCCACGGCGTCGCCGCCAGCGAGGTGGGGCAGCAGCCGGTCGATCGCCTCCAGCAATGCCGCGTCGGAGCTGGTGCGGATGTAGTGGCCGTTGAGACTTTCGAGTTTGGCGAAATCGAACCGGGCCGGCGAGCGGCCGATCTGCGGCAGATCGAACGCCGCGATCATTTCCTCGGTGGAGAATATTTCCTGGTCGCCATGGCTCCAGCCGAGCCGGACCAGATAATTGCGCAACGCCGCCGGCAGGTAACCCATGGCGCGGTAGGCGTCGATGCCGAGCGCCCCGTGCCGCTTGGAAAGCTTCGAGCCGTCGGGTCCGTGGATCAGCGGAATGTGCGCCATCACCGGTACCGTCCAGCCGAGCGCGTCGTAGATCTGCTTCTGCCGCGCGGCGTTGGTCAGGTGATCGTCGCCGCGGATGACGTGTGTCACCGCCATGTCATGATCGTCGACCACGACGGCGAGCATGTAGGTCGGCGTGCCGTCGGAGCGCAGAAGGATGAGGTCGTCGAGATTCTCATTCTGCCAGACCACGCGGCCCTGGACCTGATCCTCGATGACGGTTTCACCGGTGAGCGGCGCCCTGAGCCGGATCGCGGGCTTGACGCCCGGCGGCGCGTCGGCCGGATCGCGGTCGCGCCAGCGGCCGTCATAGAGCTTGGCGCGGCCTTCGGCCCGCGCCGCCTCGCGCATTTGCGTGAGCTCCTCGGGGCTCGCATAGCAGCGATAGGCGTGCCCTTGCGCCAATAGTTGTTCGGCGACCTCGCGGTGGCGCGCGGAGCGCGAGAATTGATAGATCGTCTCGCCGTCCCAATCGACGCCCAGCCAGGAGAGCCCGTCGAGGATGGCGTCGATCGCCGCTTGCGTCGAGCGCTCGCGGTCGGTGTCCTCGATCCGCAGCAGCATCTTGCCGCCGCGTCCGCGGGCATAAAGCCAGTTGAACAGCGCCGTGCGCGCGCCGCCGATATGCAGGAATCCGGTCGGCGAGGGGGCGAAGCGGGTGACGACGGTCATGCTCGGTGGATCATCCTCGCTAGCCGCGCTCGTGTAGCACAGCTGGATGTGAAAGGAAGTTAAGGACTTCCCGCTTGTCTGCCATTCTGCGGGCTTGACCCGGCAAGCCAATTTGTCCACTCCGGGCGCGCCGCCGGCATCCGCCGCGGCATGAAGAACGTGATCGGATCATGACGGTTGCGGAAACGCCGGTACGGGAAGCGGGCCAGGATTTTATCCGCGACATCGTTCGCGGCGATCTGGCCTCGGGCCGGCACAAGTCGATCGTCACCCGCTTCCCGCCGGAGCCGAACGGCTATCTGCATATCGGCCACGCCAAGTCGATCTGTCTCAATTTCGGCGTGGCCGACGAATTCGGCGGCCACTGCAATCTGCGCTACGACGACACCAACCCGACCCGGGAAGCGCAGGAGTATATCGATGCCATCGAGCGCGACGTGCGCTGGCTCGGCTTCGATTGGGGCAAGCATCTCTATCACGCGTCCGACTATTTCGAGCGGCTCTACGAGTGGGCGGAATACCTGATCGAAGCCGGCAAGGCCTATGTCGACGATCAGACCCAGGAGGAGATGCGGCTCACGCGCGGCACCTTGACCGAGGCCGGCACCGAAAGCCCTCAGCGCAACCGCGGCATCGCCGAAAACCTCGATCTCTTCCGCCGCATGCGCGCGGGCGAATTCCCCAACGGCGCGCGCGTGCTCCGCGCCAGGATCGACATGGGCTCCGGCAACATCAACCTGCGCGATCCGGTGCTCTACCGCATCCTCCACGCCGAGCACCCGCGCACCGGCAAGATCTGGTGCATCTATCCGAGCTACGATTTCGCCCACGGCCAGTCGGACGCGATCGAAGGCATCACCCACTCGCTGTGCACGCTGGAATTCGAGGACCACCGGCCGCTTTATGACTGGTTCCTCGACAATCTTCCGGTTCCCTCGCACCCGCATCAATACGAGTTCGCCCGGCTCAATCTCACCTACACGATCCTGTCGAAACGCGTGCTCACGGAACTGGTGCGCGGTGGTCATGTCGGCGGCTGGGACGATCCGCGCATGCCGACGCTGGCCGGCTTGCGCCGGCGCGGCGTGCCGGCGGTGGCGATCCGCGATTTCGTCAAGCGCATCGGGGTGGCCAAAGCCAACAGCGTCGTCGATATGGGGATGCTCGAATTTTCCATCCGCGAGCATCTCAACAAGACGGCGCGGCGGCGCATGGCGGTGTTGCGGCCGCTCAAGGTCGTTATCGAAAACTATCCCGAAGGCGGCCGCGAGGAGATCGAGGCGCTCAATCATCCCGAGGACGCCAGCGCGGGCTCCCGGCGCATCGCCTTCGGCCGCGAGCTCTACATCGAGCGCGAGGATTTCATGGAGAATCCGCCGAAGAAATTTTTCCGCCTGTCGCCGGGCGCCGAGGTGCGGCTGCGCTACGCCTATTTCATCACCTGCCGCGAGGTGGTGAAGAACCAAGCCGGCAACGTGATCGAGCTGCGCTGCACCTACGATCCGGCGACCAAAGGCGGCAACGCGCCCGATGGCCGCAAGGTCAAGGCGACGATGCATTGGGTGTCGGCGGCGGACGCGGTGAAGGCCGAAGTGCGCCTCTATAATCCCCTGTTTCTCCGCCCCGATCCGGATGCGGCAAATTTCGCCGCCGATCTCAATCCGCAATCGCTTGAAGTCATCGCCGACGCGCGGGTGGAGCCGGCTTTGGCCGAAGACACTTCCGGCGAGCCGGTGCAGTTCGAACGCCAGGGCTATTTCTGCCGCGATGCGGATTCCACGCCTGCACGCCTCGTGTTCAACCGCACCGTCGGCTTGCGCGACAGCTGGGCCAAGGTCGCCGGCACGAACTGAGAGCGGCGCGCCCCGTCGCCCTCTCGCCTGAAGGGGGAGGGTAAATCCACAAGCTCCCTCGCCAGCGTGCTTGCGTCTCGCTAGCATCATGCCGGGACTTGATCCTTGGACTTGGCGCGCAAAACGGGTGGAGGCGCGCGGTGGCAGACGAAGGCAACGCGCCAAATCGCGCACGCACCGGCACTAGAACTTGGCCGGTCGAGCGCGCGCGCCGGGCTTGGCAAGCGGCTGGGGGCGGATTTTGGCCGCAGGCCGAATTCGCCGTGCCGGCGCGCATTTTGACCGGCCCTGGGCGCCGCGTCAGCCGCGCAGCGCCGCTACGTCAGACGATGCGGTAAGTCCGGCGGCGCGCGCGCTGCGGCGCGATGCGACGCCGCGACCGGAGGATTTGGAGCCGGGTGAGTGACGCTCCGTCATTGCGAGGAGCGCAGCGACGAAGCAATCCAGAGCCGCGCTTCAGCGCTGGATTGCTTCGCTTCGCTCGCAATGACGAAAATCAGTACCGCCGGAACAACCCGACCAGCTTGCCCTGAATGCGCACGCGGTTGGGCGGCAGGATACGCACCTCGTAGGCGGTATTGGCCGGTTCGAGCGCGATTGAGGCGCCGCGCCGGCGGAAGCGTTTGAGGGTGGCTTCCTCGTCGTCGATCAAGGCGACGACGATGTCGCCGGTCTCGGCGGCTTCGGTGCGTTTGAGCAGCGCGGTGTCGCCGTCGAGGATGCCGGCATCGATCATCGAGTCGCCGCGCACTTCGAGCGCGAAGTGCTCGCCGCTGGTCAACAGGTCGGACGGCATGTTGATAGTGTGGCTGCGGGTCTGGATCGCTTCGATCGGCGTGCCGGCGGCGATGCGGCCCATCACCGGCACGGCGACCGGCCGGCCGCTTTCGTCTTCGGAAGCGCTGCGCACGCGGCCGAGATTGCCTTCGATGACGCTCGGGGTGAAACCGCGCGAGCGGCTCGAAGCCATGCCGTGGGCCACTGACTCAGGAAGCTTGATCACTTCGATGGCGCGGGCCCGGTTGGGTAGCCGCCGGATGAAGCCGCGCTCCTCGAGCGCGGTAATCAGGCGGTGAATGCCGGATTTCGAGCGTAAATCGAGCGCATCCTTCATTTCGTCGAAGGACGGTGGAACTCCCGCCTCCTTCAGGCGCTCATGGATAAAACGCAGGAGTTCAGCTTGCTTGCGCGTGAGCATCGGCGCTTCCCTCTATGGCCCCTTGGCTGCCGAAACAAATCATGAACAGACACTATCCGTTCCATATGTGTTCCGCAACCATTTAATTTGAAGTGAAGAAAGCGGGCGTAGCGCCCAACCGGCGCTTAACGCTCGAATTTAACGATCCGGCAGGGGCTGCCGGTCTTTGCCGCGGGCTCATAAGGCTCGCGGATCACAAGACAATCGGATTTGGCAAGCGGCGCGATCATAGATGAGTCCTGGACCGGGAAGGGGGTGGCAACCGGCCCTTGCGGACCATCTTTGAGGGTCGCGCGCAGATAGTCGGCACGCTCGTCATTCTCGGGCAAATCGCAGCCGAGCAGTGCCGAATCGGTTGCCGGCGCGAGATCGGTCCGGCCGGCGAGGCGGCGGATCAGCGGCACGAGAAAGAGAAAGCCGCAGACGAATGCCGAGACCGGATTGCCGGGAACGCCGAGCACGTCCATGGCGCCCAGCCGGCCGTGCATCAGCGGCCGGCCCGGCCGCAGCGCCAATCGCCAGAACGACAATGTCATGCCCTCGGCGGCGAATGCCTTCTGCACCAGGTCGTAATCGCCGACCGAGGCGCCGCCGCTGGTGACCAGGATGTCGGCGCCCCGTGTGCGTCCGCGCCGCACCGCCGCGACGGTGTCGTCGAGCCGGTCGCGAACAATGCCGAGATCCTCGACGATGGCGCCCTGCGCAGTGGCGAGTGCCGCGAGCGCGATGGTGTTGGACGAGACGATCTGGCCGGGCGCAGGCTCCATGCCCGGCGGTACCAATTCGTCGCCGGTCGCCAGCACGGCGACCTTCGGGCGGCGATGCACCGGAACGAGCGGGTGGTTCATGGCGGCGGCGAGCGCGAGGTCGCGTGCGGTGAGCCGGTGCCCGGCATTGAGCAGGGTGTCGCCGGCTTTGAAATCGAGCCCCTGGACGCGGATGTGACGGCCTTTCGCGCTTCCCCGCTCCACCTCGACGTCGTCGCCGTCGCGTCTGGCATGTTCCTGGATCACCACGGTATCGGCGCCGCCGGGCATTACCCCGCCGGTGAAAATGCGCGCCGCTTCGCCCGGACCGACGGTGCGGGCAAAGGGCCGCCCGGCGGCGACCTCGCCGATCACTTTCAGCCGTACTGGCACCTTCGCCACGTCGCTCGCACGCACGGCATAGCCGTCCATGGCGGAAACGTCGGCCGGCGGTTGGGTGCGGCGGGCTTTGAGCGCGTAGACCAGGACGCGGCCGTCGGCCTCGTCGACGGGGGCTTCTTCGGCCGGCAGGGGCTCGGCGTGTTCGAGCACGCGGGACAGCGCGTCGGCGACCGACAACAGCGCCACGGTTTCAATCCTCCGCGCGATAAAGGCCGCTGCGACCGCCGCGTTTCTCCACGAGGCGTATGCCTTCGATGCGCATGCCGCGTTCGGCCGACTTCACCATGTCATAGATAGTGAGGCAGGCGATGGCGACGGCGGTGAGCGCCTCCATCTCCACGCCGGTCTGCCCCGCGACCTTCACGCGCGCGGTGACTTTTATCCCCGGCAGCTTGGCATCGGGGACGGCATCGACCTCGACCTGCGTCAGCGCCAGCGGATGGCACAGCGGAATCAGTTCGTGCGTGCGCTTGGCCGCCATGATGCCGGCGATGCGCGCGACGCCGAGCACGTCGCCCTTTTTCGCGTTGCCTTCGCGCACCATCACCAGCGTCGCCTGCCCCATGCGCACGTAACCCTCGGCGCGCGCCTCGCGTTCGGTCGAGGGCTTTGCCGAAACGTCAACCATGCGGGCTTTGCCGCCGGCGCCGAGATGCGTGAGATTTTTCGGTCGCGCCACGACGTCACCGGGCGGTAGCGAGCGCGGCGCTGCGCGCCAGCAGCGCGCGCGTTGCCGCCGCGACATCGCTTTGCCGCATCAGGCTTTCGCCAACGAGGAAGGTGGCAATGCCGGCCTTGGCGAGCCGTGCCAGATCGTCCGGCGCGAAGATGCCGCTCTCGCCGACCACGACATGACCGGCCGGAATGAGCCGCGCCAGGCGCTCGGAGGTCGCAAGCGTGGTCGCGAAGGTTTTCAGGTTGCGATTGTTGATGCCGATGAGTCGGGACTTGAGCCGCAGCGCCCGCTTGAGTTCCGCTTCGTCGTGGACCTCGACGAGCACATCCATGGAAAGCGCAAGCGCCGCCGCCTCAAGCTCCGCCGCGCAGGCATCGTCGGCCGCGGCCATGATGACGAGGATGCAATCGGCCCCGGCGCTGCGGGCTTCGGTGACCTGGTAGGGGTCGTACATAAAGTCCTTGCGCAGCACCGGCAGCGCGCAAGCCGCGCGCGCCGCCCGCAAATGATCGAGTGAGCCCTGAAACGAGGGCGTGTCGGTGAGCACCGAAAGACAGGTCGCGCCGCCTTCGGCATAGGCCGCGGCCAGCGCCGGCGGATCGAAGTCCTGCCGGATCAGGCCCCTCGACGGGCTTGCCTTCTTGATCTCGGCGATCAGCGCATACGCGCCCGCGGCAAGCCGCCGCTCGATCGCCGAAAGAAAGCCGCGCGGCGCGCTCGCGGCCTTGGCGTCGGCTTCGAGCGCCGTCGGCGGATGCCGGCGCTTCGCCGCGGCGATCTCGGCACGCTTATAGGTGGCGATCTCGGCGAGGATGTCAGACATTGTTCGACACCGCGATCAGCCGATCGAGCCGCCCTTCGGCTTCGCCGGAATCGACCGAATGGGCGGCGGCGTGCAAGCCGTCCTTGAGATCTTTCGCCTTGCCGGCGACCACCAAGGCCGCCGCGGCGTTGAGCAGCGCCACGTCGCGAAAGGCCGACGGCTTGCCTTCGAGCACGTCCTGCACCGCCTTGGCATTGTCGGCGGCGTCGCCGCCGCGCAAGGCTTCCGGCTTGACCTTGTGCAAGCCGAGTTCCTCCGGCGAAATCTCGAAGGTCTTGATGTGTCCGTCCTGCAGCGCCGCGACGCTGGTCGGGCCGGATGTGGTGATCTCGTCGAGGCCGTCGGAGCCGTGGACCACCCACACGCGCTCGGCGCCGAGATTTTTCAGAACCTGCGCCAGCGGTTGCGTCCATTGCTTGGAGAAGACGCCGACCATTTGCCGGCGCACGCCGGCCGGGTTGGAGAGCGGACCGAGCAGATTGAAAATGGTGCGCGTACCCATTTCGGCGCGCGTCGCGCCCACGTTCTTCATCGCCGGATGATGCGCCGGCGCGAACATGAATCCGATGCCGGCCTCGGCGATGCAGTGTCCGATCTCTTCCGGCGTGAGGTTGATATTGACGCCGAGGGCGGTCAGCACGTCGGCGGCGCCGGAGCGCGAGGACAAAGCGCGATTGCCGTGCTTGGCGACGGGAACGCCGGCGCCGGCGACGATGATCGCGGCGCAGGTGGAAATGTTGAACGAGCCCGAAGCGTCGCCGCCGGTGCCGACGACGTCGATCGCGTCGGGCGGCGCGGCCACGCGCAGCATTTTGGCGCGCATGGCCGAGACTGCGCCGGTGATCTCATCGACCGTTTCGCCGCGCACGCGCAGCGCCATCAATAACGCGCCCATCTGCGAGGGCGTCGCGTCGCCCGACATCATCTGCTCGAACGCGCTTGCCGCTTCCTCGCGCGTGAGCGCGGCGCCGGTCGCGACCTTGCCGAGGAGACCCTTGAATACGTCGGTCACGTTTCGCGCCCTCAATTTACCGGCGTCCGCTGCCGTTGCGGCGCGGAAGGCGGGGTGCCCTGAACTTTTTGGCGACGTCCGTTCGCCGCATTCCACGACGCGGCAATGTCGAGAAAGTTCTTCAGCATCAGGTGGCCGTGGTCGGAGGCGATGCTTTCCGGGTGGAACTGCACGCCATGCACGGGCAGGCGCCGGTGCGCGAGCCCCATGACCAGGCCGTCCTCCGTATCGGCGGTAACGGTCAGCTCGCCCGGCAGGCTCGCGCGGTCGACCACCAGCGAATGATAGCGCGTCGCCTGAAACGGGGCGTTGATGCCGCGGAAAATGCCGGTGCCGTCATGGCGGATGAGCGAGAGCTTGCCGTGCACCGGCACGGGCGCCCGCACCACCTTGCCGCCAAAAGCGTCGCCGATCGCCTGGTGGCCCAGGCAGACGCCGAGGATGGGAATTTTGCCGGATGCCGCGGCAATGAGATCGAGGCAGATTCCGGCTTCCTTGGGCGTGCACGGGCCGGGGGAAAGAACGATGGCGTCGGGATCGGCGGCGAGGATGGCGGCGGTGGTGATCTTGTCGTTGCGGTGCACGCGCACCGGCTCCCCCAGTTCACCGAAGAAGTGGACCAGGTTAAAGGTAAAGCTGTCGTAATTGTCGATCAGGACAATCATGGGAGCCGGCCGCTATTCTGCAGCCGGCTCTTAGCGCAAATTCCCGAGAGAAGCGACCCGAAGGCGGGGTCCCCAGCCGCCGCTAGCGCGCGGTGGTTACTGCCGCCGGGAGGCGATCCGCCGACACCAGGCGCGCATCGTGGGCCTGCCCGAAAGGATTGCGCGTATCGCGCAGGCAGGCGGCCTCGAAATACGGCCAGGCATTTTGCGAGCATTGGCCGGCGAGCGGCCTCGTGTCCGCTCGATCGGCCTTGGCGCCGGGCGCCGACCCGCGCGCGTCGACCTGGTCGGCGATGCTGAGCGCGGTGACGAACGCACCCGCCACGATCGCAGCGGCTGCGATGGCGTAAATGGTTCTAAGCATGACACCTAATCCCTGTTCCCTGTTTCGCGCCCGGTCGCCGGCCTGGAGCCGTCTATTCTTTGTTGCGGGTCGCGGTTCGATTGGATGCCACTCTCGCCCTTCGCGCCGACGAATTCCTTGATCCGCATCACATTTCGGCGGCTTTCGACACCGCTTTGAAAACGCACGGGAATTGAGAAAGTTCCAGGGGATCGTCGCGCAATTTTCGGCTTTGGGCCAAAATCCGCCGGCAAAATGCTTCGCGGCGACTCCGCCTTGCGGTCGGCCTGAGCGCGGGCTAGACCCCCGCCATGCCACGCACCGCGCTCTTTGCCGGATCATTCGATCCTATCACCAACGGCCATCTCGACGTGGTGGCGAGCGCCGTGCGGCTTGCCGACCGGCTGGTGCTGGCCATCGGGATTCATCCCGGCAAGGCGCCGCTGTTCTCAGCCGACGAACGGCTCGCCATGCTCGACGAGATTTGCACGCCGCTCGGCCGCAAGGCCGGCTGTGAAATCGTTTGCACCACGTTCGGCGATCTCGTCGTCTCGGCGGCGCGGCGGGCCGGCGCCAGTATCCTCATCCGGGGCGTGCGCGATGCCGCCGACTTCGATTACGAGATGCAGATGGCCGGCATGAATGCAGCCATGGCGGGCGAGGTGCAGACTGTGTTTTTGCCGGCTTCGCCCGAAGTTCGCCCGATCACCGCCACGCTGGTGCGGCAGATAGCCGGCATGGGCGGCGACGTTTCGGCCTTCGTGCCCGCTTTGGTCGCGGCGCGGCTGAAAAAGAAATTCGCCAAGGCCTAAGAGCTGGCCTGAAAAGAAAATCTGCGTAGCCTCATCCGGGAGATGACATGACCCGCATCGTTGCATTAGTGTTCGTTATCATGTGTGCCGCTCAAGTCTCCGCTCAACCGCTTCCCGCCGGTCTCGACCCGCAAAATACGCTTCTCCTCGACACCGCGTACGGCCGGGTCGTCATCAAGCTTCGCAACGACATCGCGCCGCTTCACGCCGAGCGGCTGAAGTTGCTCGCGCGCGAGCATTTTTACGACAACGTGCCGTTCCATCGCGTCATCGACGGCTTTATGGCGCAGACCGGCGACGGGCAGCACGGCAACGGCACCGGCGGCTCGAAATATCCGGACCTCAAGGCCGAGTTCTCCAAGGTGCCGTTCAAGCGTGGCATTGTGGGCATGGCGCGCACCAACAATCCGAATTCGGCCAACAGCCAGTTCTTCATCATGTTCGCCGACGGTTCCTTCCTCAACGGCCAATACACGGTCGTCGGCGAGGTGGTGCAAGGCATGGATGCGATCGATAAGCTCAAGCGCGGCGAGCCGCCGGCCACGCCCGACCGCATCATCCACATGCAGGTGGCGGCCGACGCCAAGCAGTAAGGATCGATGCGCGCGGCCCGCCATTCGATCGCGGTGATCTGCGGCGCGATAGGCGTTGCCGGGCTTTCGGCTTCAATCCCGGCGAAGTCGCTCAACCAGGTGCCGCCGGCGCGCGCGCCGTGCAGCGTGCTCAGCGGCCATCCCTGTCATCCTTCGTTCTGCGGCGTTTTCCAGCACGGGCCATGCTTTCCGCAGTATCTGCCGCCGCTCGGCCAGGACTTACGGTTGACCATCGTCTCGACCGATAGCAACGACCCGGAAAAGCCCTCGGGCAATAATGCGGACGCCGACAATACGGACGCTCATGACCAGGCGCTCGATTCGATCCGGGAGATGTTCGCCGCCTTGCGTGGCTGTTGGGTGCCGCCGCCGAAAGACGAGGCGCGTCGCGGCATGGAATACACCATCCGATTCTCGTTCAAGCGCGACGGCGAGATGATCGCCCCGCCGCGCATGACCTATGCGAGCCACGACGCGCCGACCGAAGTGCGTGACGTCTATCGCGACGCCATCGAGGCGGCGCTCAAGCGCTGCACGCCGCTGCATTTCAGCGCGGCGATGGGCGGCGCGGTCGCCGGCCGCCCGATCGCCGTCCGCTTCGTCGACGACCGGACGATCGACCACGATTCTGCAAAGTAAGGCAGTACACTCTCTGACGGCTCGTCATTGCGAGCGGAGCGCAGCAATCCAGTCCGGCGCTGTCAAATTCTGGATTGCTTCGTCGCTTAGCTCTTCGCAATGACGATCATTATATCCGCGGACCATATGCGCACGGACCTGTTCGATTTCGACTTGCCCGAAGACCGCATCGCGTTGCGGCCAGCTTTGCCGCGCGACAGCGCGCGGCTCCTTGTCGTCCGCCTCGGCGCGGCGGCGGCGTTCGAAGATCGCTCCATTCGCGATCTTCCGGAGCTGTTGCGCGCGGGCGATGCGCTCGTCGTCAACGACACGAAGGTCATCCCGGCGCGCCTGCACGGCCGCCGCATCGGCCGCGGCGAGCATGAACCGGCGATTGCCGCGACTTTGGTCAAGCGGCTCGACGGCTCGCGCTGGAAGGCGCTGGTCAGGCCGGGGAAGCGCCTTGTCCTCGGCGACGTCGTGCGCTTCGGCCGCGAAGGCCGCGTCTGCTTCCTCGATCAGCTCGACGCCACGGTCGAAGCCAAGGGGGAGGGCGGTGAAGTGACGCTTGCATTCGCGTTCCATGGCGCCGTGCTCGACCAGGCGCTCGCCGAGCGGGGCGACATGCCGCTGCCGCCTTACATCGCCGGCCGCCGGCCCACCGATGAACGCGATCGCACCGACTACCAGACCATGTTCGCGCGCGAAGAAGGCTCGGTGGCGGCGCCGACGGCGGGTCTGCATTTCACGGAGGCGATCGTCGAGCAGTTGAGCAAACGCGGCGTCGCGCTGCACCGCATGACTTTGCATGTCGGTCCCGGCACCTTCCTGCCGGTGAAGGCCGCCGATACGACAGGTCATCGCATGCAGGGCGAATGGGGCAATGTCACCGCCGACACTGCGGTGGCGCTCAACGCCGCGCGGCGTGCAGGCGGGCGCATCGTTGCCGTCGGTTCGACCGCGTTGCGGCTTCTCGAAAGCGCCGCGGCCAACGACGGCACGCTTGCGGCCTATTCGGGCGACACCTCGTTGTTCATCACGCCGGGCTACCGCTTTCGGGTGGTCGACGCGATGCTGACCAATTTCCACCTGCCGCGCTCGACACTGTTCATGCTGGTGTGCGCCTTCTGCGGGCTCGATTTGATGCAGCGCGCCTATGCCCATGCCATCGCGGCGGGCTATCGCTTCTATTCTTACGGCGATGCTTGTTTGTTGTTTCGCTAAGAGTGCTGATTGCTAGCCGCGGGTGCCGGAGAACGAAGCGGTGCCGAAGGCCCCCAGTTGCACGCTGCCGCTGATTTTGTCACCATTGACCGCGCCCGTGAATTCAAGCGTCATTGGCATAGGGTCGGTGATCGAGACCTTCCAGGACGCTTCGTTGCCATTGACCGTCCCGTCGAAAATTTCCGTCGAATTTCCTTCGGCCGCTTGCGTGCCCTTGAGCGCGCTGCCTTCGGTCTTCACCGAAAGAGTGGCCTGACGGTCGCCCATTGGCGTAGACACCACAAGATTCCAGTTGCCGTCGACGCTCATGTTACAATCCTCCAAGCTTAGTGAACGTATAAGGCTGGATCGGAATGTTCAAGCTGCGTGAACAACGGACCAGGTGAAGCTTGGCTAACCCGTTTTCCTTTCGCCTGATAGCCGCCGACGGCGCCGCGCGCACGGGCGAAATAACGACCGCGCACGGCATCGTGCACACGCCGGCTTTCATGCCGGTCGGCACGCAAGCCTCGATCAAGGGTGTGCACCCTGACGACGTGCGCGCCTCGGGCGCCGAGATCCTGCTCGCCAACACCTATCACCTGACGTTGCGGCCTTCCGCCGAACGCATCGCCACGTTCGGGGGCTTGCACGCCTTCATGCGCTGGCCCTATCCGATCCTCACCGATTCCGGCGGCTTTCAGGTGATGTCGCTTGCGCCTTTGCGCAAAATTACCGAGGACGGCGTCACCTTCCGCTCGCATATCGACGGCGCGATGGTGGAGCTGACGCCCGAACGGGCGATGCAAGTGCAGATTTTGCTCAGCTCCGATATTGCCATGCAGCTCGACGAATGCGTGCGGCTGCCGGCCTAGCGGGGCGATATCGAGCGGGCGATGAAACTTTCGCTCCGCTGGGCCGAGCGCTGCAAGCGCGCATTTGAGGGCGCGGCCGCCGGTTGCGCGATGTTCGGCATCGTGCAGGGCGGCGACGACCACAGACTGCGCGCCGAGAGCGCGCGCGGGCTGGTCGATATCGGCTTTCCCGGTTACGCGATCGGCGGGCTCGCGGTCGGCGAAACGCAAAGCGTGATGCTCGACGTCGTCGGCGAGACCGCGGCGGCGCTGCCGGCCGAACGGCCGCGCTATCTCATGGGCGCGGGCACGCCGGACGATCTGCTCGCCGCCATCACCCGCGGCGTCGACATGTTCGATTGCGTGCTGCCGACGCGCAACGGCCGCCATGGCCTTGCTTTCACCCGCTTCGGCCCGATCAACATCAAGAACGCTCGCCATGCCGACGATCACCAGCCGCTTGATCCGGAAAGCGCTTGCCCGGCGGCGCGCGATTTTTCGCGCGCCTATCTGCATCATCTGTTCCGCGCCGGCGAGGCGCTCGGCGGCACGCTCCTCTCGATCGTCAATCTCTTTTATTACCAGGAGTTGATGGCGGGCGCCCGCGCGGCCATCGCCGCCGGCCGCTTTGCCGATTATGCCAGCAAAATCCGGGAACAATGGGCGGCGAAGGCCGACTTGCACAAAGAGGCAGACTAGGTGCGTGCGCTCGAACGCCCGGGCAAGGCAGGCTACATGGCGCAAATTGTTTTGCTATTGCGCTTTAGGGCGCAGCAGCATCGGGCCATACACGATCACGAAGGTCCCAAACGCAATGATCCAGCCGAGCGCGGCAACAATCAGGGTCGCATAATAGATGCCGGGCAAGAGCGGCGCCGCCACACGCGCCAAGGCCGCGGCCAGGATAGCGACATAGATTACCGTGGTTGCCGGCGTCGACATGACGTCGCGGCCGGTGTGCCCAAGCGTCGCACGCGTCATAACCGCAAGCGTCATGGTGCCCATGGCGCCGGTTGTCCATGCATGCAGCGCCCCGCTCGGTGGCATTACCTCCGGCCACAATATTGAGAGAGCGAGCGTCAAGAAACCGAGCGGCACAAAGGCGTAGCCGAGATGCAGAATGAGCAGGATCGGCTCGTGCCAGGTGCGTTCACCGGCCCAGCGCCCCAACCGAGCCGCCTGGGCAATCGCCGCGACCGCGAGCAGCACTGCGGTGCCGCGCCAATCCGGCGCGACGATCCATGATACTAGCGCGGCGGCGGCGATTGCGATGGTGATTATGTCGAAACGGCTGAGCGGGATCGGCAGCTTGTCGCTTTGTTGCCGCGCCAGCCAATTGTTGGTGAAACTCGGCACTATCCTGCCGCCGACCACCATTATGAGCGCGACGATCGCCGCGCAGCCGAGCCGCAGACCGTAATCCGGCGCGCCGCGGAGTAGCACTTCGGTCTGGAACACGATATTGGCGAACGCGACCAGGCCAACGAGAATTGTTACCCGCAAATTGCGCCAGTTTTTGCCGGCGACGATCTCCCGGACGATAACGGCCGTTAGCGTCAGCAGATAAACGCAATCGATCGCTGCCGCGGCTTCGATGCCGATCCGGTCGGTAAGCAGCATCGCGACCCGCCCGGCCAGCCACAGCAGAAACAGCGCCAGCAGCGGAGTTCCTTGCAGCGGAAACCGGCCGGTCCAATTTGGTATCGCCGTCAGCAGGAACCCGGTCATTACGGCGGACACATAACCGAACAGAAATTCATGCGCGTGCCACGCAATCGCGCCGTAGGAACTGGCGAATATCCAGGTGCCGGACAATAATCCGATCCACAGCGCCATCGCCGCGCAGGCCCACACCGCCGCGCCGAGGAAAAACGTCCGAAAGCCGTAGCTCAGAAGCGCTATGGCTTCGCCCCGCAGCCGCGGAATGCCGCCGCGCCGCGCGGCGGTAGCTTTCTCACTCATCATTGATGATTCAGCACACCTCGCGTGCGGCTCCAGCAATCGTCCTAATGTCCCATGCCGGGCATCACCTGGCCGTTATAAATCTCGGGATTCGGCGGACCCTCGACGGTCAGGATACCGGCCAATCCCCGCTCAACCCGCGCAATCGCATGATCGAGGATAGTATAATTGCCGGGTACTTTCGGCGTGATCTCTGTAATGACGGCGCCGCCGGCGGGAACCGTCACGGTTTGAATGCCCTCAAGCGGCGGCGATTCCACGCCACCAAACAGATAGACCTTGTCGAAGATTGCCCCGATGACGTGGAATGACGACGTAAAGTTCGGGCCGCCGACGCCAAAGAAGAAACGCAACGTCTCGCCGACCTTGGCGTGCAGCGGGTGCAATTTCGAAAGCGCGCCGACGGAGCCGTTGAACACGAAATACTCCGGATGCTCGTCGAGCAATTTCTCGACGCTGAACTCGGCGCTGCCACGCTGCCCATAGGGAACGTCGGTGTAGATCTCGCCCTGCATGACGTAGAACTCGCGATCGACGTGCGGCAGGCCCTGCTCGGGCTCGACCAGGATGAGGCCGTACATGCCGTTGGCGATGTGCTCGGCCACCATCGGCGTGGCGCAGTGATAGACGTAGAGGCCGGGAACCAGCGCCTTCCAGGTCATCGACTTTTCTTTGCCCGGCTCGGCCTGCAGTGCGGCGGCGCCGCCGCCCGGCCCGGTCGTGGCGTGGAAGTCCACCGAATGCATCATCGCGCTGTCGGCAGAGTTCTTCAGGTGAATGTCGACGGTGTCGCCCACGCGCACGCGGATAAACGGTCCCGGCACTTTGCCGTTGAACGTCCAGTAGCCGAACGTGGTGCCTTCGGCGAGACGTCCCTCGACTTCCGCTGCGAGTAGGTCGACGCGCAACGTTTGTGGTTCGCGCCGGGTGATCGGTGGGGGCAAGTCGGTCGCCTCACGTGAAATATCAGCCTCCACGAGTGTTTGCGGCGCCGGCCGCGGCGTGACGAGGAACTGACCTTGCATCCCGGCGAGCTGGTGGCCGGGAACGCTGCAGAAATACTGGAAGTCGCCGGCCTTGGTCGCGCGGAAGGCAATGGTTGTGCTGGCTCCTTTTCCGGTGACGCGCGGCGATTTGGCGTCCTGATCGGGAAACACGATGTCGTGCTCGGCGCCTTCTCCGTTGATCAAGGTGAGCTGCACGACCTGTCCTTCGGCGGCGGTCAAAACCGGATTCACTTTGCCGTCGATTGCGCCGCCGACGCCGATAAAGACCATGCGTCCTTCCGCGATACCCGATCGCAATGTGTACTTGGCGTCGGCAATGTAACCGACGTCGGGCGTGGGCACGCCTTGCGGGGCCTGGTTCGTTGTAGCGGGTTTCTGCGCCGCTGCGCCGGGCGGAGTGCTCGCTGCCGGTTGCGCGCCGGCGGGAGTCGCGAGGAACGCGATGACATCGGCGCGGTCCTGGTCGGTCTTGAGGCCAGGGAACGGCATTTTGTTGCCCGGGACAAGCTTCTGCGGATCGGCGAGATAGCTGTCGAGTGTTTTGGGATCCCAAACCACGTTCGCCGCCTTCATCGCCGGCGAATAGGAGTAGTTCGGCTCGGAGCCCGATTTGTTGCCGACGATGCCGGCGAGCGACGGACCAAGAATGTCCTTGCCGGGATCGAGCGAGTGGCAGACTTGGCATTTCCGAAACACCAGCCGCCCGGCGACAGGATCGCCGCCGGTCGGCGCGCCGCCCATGCCGGGCATAGCTTGCGACATGGGCTGCGGTGCGGGCATCGCATTCGATGCCGGCGCCGGGGCCGCGCCCGGTTGTGGCGTATTGGCGGCAACAACGTTATTGGGGGCTGGAGCTACGAATGTTTGCGTCACGCGCGGCGCAGCAGGCACGCGCGCTGTATTCGGCGGCTGGGAAGCATTGGAGACTGCTGTCGCGCCAGACTGCGCGGTTTGCGCGCTGCCGTCGCTGGACGGCGAGGCGAGATACAGACCTCCAGCAATTACACAAAATCCAATGATCGCGATGTACCATTCTCGAAATGTCTTCGACATGTACCCTCTCCTTCGGCCCGACTCCCCGGGAGCTGGTTGGTTCTTTCATGCAACCGCCTGGCACGACAGCCTAGCAGCACAGTAGATGTTCGTTGCGGCGACCGATTGATGCAGGTCAAGCTGGATTTCGTTTGTCGCGAAACCGTCACGGCCGGCCGATTCACTCGGTCTTGACGATCGGCCACCGTGACACGGGATGTCTGCTTGTGGCCCTTAGCTGGCCGGCCGCGGCCGGTGGTGGAAGGTTTGCTTATGGGGCCAAAACGGACATCGAGCAGATGTACTGCATCGATTTGCGAGTACACCGCCAAAATAAGAGAACCCGCCGGCCGCAGGATACACGAGGCCGGCGGGTCACTTCACATCGCGCCTTCAACCGACGCAACTAGCCGGCGCGCTTACTGTCGCGGGATCAACGCCGCGGCGGCGGTTACGGTTCCCGGCTCAAGGCGCGGCGGCACCCCTTTGCTCGCGGGCAACCGAACGAGCGGCGCGCGCCGATCGGCGACTCGACGCAACAAACGCAAACGAACGCGGGCTACAGGGTAATCGAGGTGACGAATTCGTGCGCGCAGTCATCGCACGACCAGATGTGGCGGATGCAGCCCCGGAGATTGAACTCGGACACCTCGGCAATCAGCAGGACGCTGCCGCAGCGCGGGCATTTCGGTCGGCCAAAATCACGCGTCACAGCCTCAGGCGCGTTGCAGGCGAATTGGACGTTCATCGTCGACTCCTCCTCGACGCACGCTCCCTCACCGACCCTGATCTGACTCGATAATGCGTGACGTTGCGCGGAGTCTGTGGCGGCGCTGCGACGCGATTATGAAACTCTCGTGGCCGCCGCGCGCAAAATCGAATTCACAAGGCCGGGTTTGCCTATTCCGCGGCCTGCACGAGGACGTGCTGGCGGAACTTCGGCATGACCTCCTCGGCCATGAGCGCCATGGCCTGGCGCTCCCAGGCTTCGTTGGGTCCGGTCCAGTCGAGGCCGGTCATGAGCAAGGTGCCGAACGGCCCCACCTCGTCGCGGAAGGCGACGAGCTTGTCGAGCATGGTCTTCGGCGAGCCGTAAAGCGCGCAACCTTCGGCGATGAGGTCGACGGTCGCCTCCTCGTCGGGCATCTCCGGACGCGGCTTGAGGATGGACAACAGCCCGACGCCGCCGAGCGCGGCGCGAATGTAAGTCCAGAAATAGCGGCTCGAGGATTTGTCGCCGAAGGTGCGGTCGTAGGCTTCGGCATCCGTCGGTGCCACCATGACGTTGCGCGACACGCGCCAGTTTTCGCCCGACGGCCGTTTGCCCAATTCGGCGGAGGCTTTGCTGTAGATCGACCAGTGCGAAGCCACCGAATAGGTCGGGATGATATTGGCCGAGACGATGCCCCAGCCCTGCTGCGCCGCCGTGCGCGCCGACGATGAATTGGGGCTGGCGAGCGACAGCGTGACCGGCGGTCCGCCCTTCTGGTAGGGCTTCGGCATGTAGCCGATGCCGAGGTCGGCGACCACGTTATCCTTCAGCCGTACCTTCCAGAATTCGCCGTCGATGTCGTAAGGCGGATCCTGCGACCAGATCTGGCGCATGATGCGCACCGATTCCACGACCTTGCGGTTGCGCAAAGCGACGTCGGTGTGGCGGAACAATTCGAAGTCGGAGAGAAGCCCGCCCGGCCCGACGCCGAGCATGAAGCGGCCCCGGCTCATGTGATCGAACTGCGCGACTTCGGCGGCGACGATCACCGGATCGTGGTTCGGCAGGTTGATGACGCCGGTGGCGAAGCGCAAATTTTTGGTGCGCGGCAGCAGCCCCGCCATGAACATCAGCGGCGAGGGGATCGGCTCGCTGGTGGCGGAAAAATGTTCGCCGAGCCACAATTCCTCGAAGCCGAGGCGGTCGGCGAGCAGCGATTTCTCGGTGTCCTCGGCCAGCGTGTCGGTGAACGAGCGGACCGGCGGGTGCACCGGCATCATGAAAAAGCCGAGACGCATGTTTCCCCCTTAAATTCAGCGCCGCCGGGTCTGCTCGCCGTCATGCGCCGGAGCGATGATGGCATTGCTATGCAGGACGGATCAAGCAGGCGGCGCGCGCTTGATTCGCTCCGGTGCAAGGCGCAGTGTCCCGGGCAAAAGGGAGGAAAACCTATGAGTGTTGCCGAACTGCGCCCGGCCGCCGCGCCGGACAAGATTCCGAGCGCCGACGAATTGATCGGCCGCGCGCGGGCGCTGGCGCCGAAACTGCGCGAGCGCGCGCTCAAGGCCGAACGCGATCGCGAGATTCCGCGCGAGTCGGTCGAAGAATTCATCGACGCGGGCCTCATTCACACGTTGCGCCCCAAACGCTGGGGCGGCTACGAGCACGATCATGAGGTCGCGTTCGACATTGCCATCGAACTCGGCAAGTCGACCTGTGCCTCCTCGTCCTGGGTGCTCAATTATCTGGCCGATCACGCCTGCATGCTCGCGCATTTTCCCGAGGAAGCGCAGCATGACGTCTGGAGCCAGAACCAGGCGGCCTGCATCGCTACTTCGGCGGCGCCGACCGGCAAGGTGACGGTCGTGCCCGGCGGCTATCGCCTGGACGGCCGCTGGTCGTGGTGTAGCGGCTTGCGGCATTCGCAGTGGATCATGATCGGCGGGCTCGCCTTCCGGCCGGGGGAAGATCATCCCGACATGCGGCTCTATCTCGTGCCGGTGTCGCAGGTGAAAGAGGACGACACGTGGTATTGCGCGGGCCTGCGCGCCACCGGCTCGGTCACCGCAGTGCTCGATGACGTCTTCGTGCCCGAACACCGCAGCGTGTCGTTCTCGACCCTGCGCGACGCCTGCTCGCCCGGATCGAAGGTCAACACCAATCCGATCTACCGCACGCCGTTCATCGCCGTGCATTCCTACGCTCTGCTTGGACCGGCGCTTGGCGCGGCACGCGGCGCCTACGCCGATTTCGTCGAATGGACGCGGCAGCGTTATCTCACCTACACCCAACTCGCGATCGCCCAGCACGTGCCGGTGCAGCTCAAGGTCGCCGAGATCGGCGCGCAAATTGACGCGGCCGAGCTGCTGGCGCGACGCTCGCTCGCCACCGCGCGCAAGGACTATAGCGGCATGACGATGCCGACGCGCACGCTGTTACGCCGCGATTTCACTTTCGCGATGCGGCTCCTGCGCGACGCGATGGAGGAGCTGATCAAGATCAGCGGCTCGAGCGGGCTGATGGAGAATAATTCGGTGCAGCGCTGCTGGCGCGACGTCCACGCCATCTCCTCGCACGTGGTGATGAACTGGGACGTGCCGGCGGAGAATTTCGGACGCGCCGAGTTCGGGCTGCCGCTCAATCCGGCGTATCCGATGTTTTAGGCGCAAAGCCGACGTCATGGCCGGCTTGTCCCGGCCATCCACGACTTCAACTTTCGAGAGTCTCAAGACGTGGATGCCCGGCACGATGCCGGGCATGACGAGAATGAGAGCGCCCCTAATTGCCCGGCCGGTTGTGGCCGACGGTGTTGAGGTATTTCAGCGTCTCGTCGAGCGACACGACGTCGGCGTATTTGGCGTTGAGGTCGAACAGGCTTTGCTCGTGCGCCGCCGCCGAGCGGTCGCCGACCGCCTCGCGCACCACCATCGGCCGAAAACCGTTCTGCACCGCGTCGACCGCCGTGGCGCGCACGCAGCCCGAGGTGGTGCAGCCGGTGATGATCAGCGTATCGATGCGCCGGCTGTTCAATCGCGGCACGAGGTCGGTGCCGAAAAAACACGAGGCATATTTCTTCACCAAGACGATGTCGCGCGGCCGCATCGGCAGCCGCGGATCGACCTTGACCGCGTCCGAGCCCGCCGTGAGCGAGCGCGCGCCCTTCTGCTTGAGCGCCCAGATGCCGGCATCCTTGATGTCGGTTTCCTCGTACATCACCGTCGAGAAGATCACCGGAATGTCGCGCGCATGGGCGACGTCGAGGAGCGGCTTCTGCGCCTCGATCTCGGCGTCGAGCTTGGCGCCGAGCGGCATGTCCGGATCGGTGAAGCCTTTGAGCATGTCGATGACGATCAGCGCCGGCCGCTCGCCGAAACCGATTTTGATGCCGAAGCCGCGCTGGCGGAAAAATTCCTCGTCGTCTTTGCCGCTGGTCACGATCTGCCCTCCCCACGCTTGCCGGCGCGTCGGCTTTCCCAGCCCTTCACCGGCAGGCCCTTTATATGCGAACAATCGCGCGGCGAAAACGAAAGGGTGATCGATGACAAGAGGACATGAGGGCAAGACCGCGGTGATTTCGGGCGCCGCGGCCGGCATCGGCCAGGCGGCGGCAGTCCGGCTGGCCGGGGAGGGGGCGCGGGTCGTCATCGCCGATCGCGACAATGCGGACGAGACGCTGGGCTTGATCGAGAGCGCCGGCGGCAAGGCGATCGCTGTGCGCTGCGATGTCAGCAATCCGGCGAGCGTGAGCACGCTCAAGGAGGCGGTCGAACGAAACGGTGGACGCTGCGACGTCCTGGTCAACAACGCCGGAATCTATCCGATGCAGCCATTCGACGAGATCACTTTCGAGGACTGGCGGCGTGTTCTCTCGGTCAATCTCGATTCGATGTTTCTGATGACCAAGGCGCTGACCGCAGGCATGCGCGGGCGGGGCTGGGGCCGCATCATCAACATTGCGTCGGATACGGTCAACCTCATGGTCCCGAACCTGGTCCATTACATCTCCAGCAAAGCCGGCGTCATCGGTTTCACGCGCTCGCTCGCCACCGAATTCGGCGAGCGCGGCGTGACCGTCAACACCATCGCGCCCGGACTGACGCGCACGCCGGGTACGCTCAACCAGAAAATCCCCGGCGGCGTGTCAAACGAGGAGCTGTTTGATCGCATGGCCAATACGCAATCGATCAAACGCAGCGAAGTCGCCACCGATCTGGTCGGCGCGGTGTCGTTTCTGGCGAGCGACGATGCCGCCTTCATCACCGGGCAGACGCTTTACGTCAACGGCGGACTGACGCGATCGACCTGAACGCGCGTCGTGACAATTAGGGTGTGTACTCATAAACGCGAAGGGCGAGGTCCGCTTTCGGGGGGAGGAGCAGACGTCACAAATTGGAGCCGCTAGGTCTGCTTGTGATCCAACGCGGGCCTCGTATTAGGCTACCCTCACAGCCAGCTTCGCAATTCTTGGAGTTCGGTGATGCTGATCGCGATGTTCGCTGACATCCACGCCAATCGGCAAGCATTTAGCGCATGTCTCTCCGACGAGTTGATGCGGCGGCCGGTCGGCGAAATGATGACCGAAGCCGCTGTGCATGTCGAACCAACAGCCCCTTTGACCCGAGTTCTCCAGTTGATGGTGAGCCTTAAGAGCCGTAGCTTTCCGGTAATTGGACCCGATCGCCGATGGTAGGAATGATCTCTCGCGAGGACGTGATACGCGCACTCAAAGACGCGACACGAGACGCCGGGAAAGCCCGCTAGATCATCTCTCGGGCAAAGAGTGACACCGAGGCAATCTTTCGTGAATAAGCCCGATAGCAGGCAATCTTTTCGTGAATAAGCCGATAGCAATAACACCCATTCTCGCTCGTGGGGGCGTTTGACCCAAGCGGGTGAACGAATCAATGAAAGTGCGCCCGGCTTCGGATTTGGTCTGCCGATCACCCGCGAGGAGAACTCAACCTCGGCGCTTCGGTGTTAGGCGGCCTCCGGAGTAATGCTTCGATTGCCCCTCGCGGTCTAAATGAGGGCCGAAAGCAGGGCACCGATCATTTACAATTTTCAAAGTTGCACGCACGATAGGACATTCTAAGAATATTTGACCGTGTCGCGTCCGCTTCCGATCCATTTCAGACATGGGCACGCAACTTTCCTAATTAATGTCTGGTATCGGACATAAGGCTCGACTCCGCGATCGTAAGGGCGCATCCTGTGCCTGCGATCTGGTCGCGTTGCAAATGGGTCGCTCAATGCGCCTTGACTGTCCCGTATGCCCCAATCCCCGAAAAGCCCGACGCGTGTTACTTCCTACGGTCGCGCGACCCGGTCGTCTTATTGCCTGTTGCCGCGGGAGAAATGGAGTCTTTGCCGGGCGAATGAATGATGAACGCGAACATCTAGTATAGCACCATAGAGCACCCTAGAGCACCCTAGAGCGCGTTGTATGGATAAGGCCATCGCTAAGCTCAACATCGAGCATTATAAAAATTTGCTCGCCTCTGAGACTGACGCCACTAGGCGCGCAGCAATAGCGCGTCTGCTTGCCGAGGAAGAGGCGAAGCTAGCGAGAATGTCCAAAGAGCAAAAAGAGATTTAAGGCTTTTCGACCCATTCGCGCCAGTGTGTCGGGCGCACGTCGATCCGCTTCTTTGATTCGGCATTTATCCAGCCGCCCGGAATCTGCCGACACGCGAAAACGAGCGCGTGCGCCTCATCTTCGTCCACGACCGCGAGTTCAAGATCACGGTCGAACGGCGCGGTCGATATCGGTTGCCACATGAGGCTTTATGCGTCTCTCAAGTGGCTGGTAATTTGATTTAGGTCAACGACGATGCTGGTTCGTTGCGCCAGCCTTAAAAACAAGGAGAGCCCAGCTTCACCATGGGCCATTTCGCAGCCTCGGCGTGAGGAGAGCCCGTCGAACTAAAAGTCCCCGGTTTCTCGTTGATGAATCATCACCATCCCTTCACCAAAGGAGCATTCTATGGACGAACATCATGTAAACGGCACTGCCAAGACAATGGGCGGAAAGGTCGAAGAGGGCTTTGGTCGCGCTACGGGTGACACTAAGACTCAAATTCAAGGTGTTATGGACCAGGCCCAGGGTACCGCGGAGAAATTTTACGGCCAGGCCAAGGATGCTGCGAGTGATGCTGCCGAGGGAGCGCGAAAGACGGCATCGTCGTTTGAAGACATGGTTCGCCATACTATCGAGAACAAGCCGTATACCGCCGTCGCTATCGCGCTTGGGATCGGCTGGCTGTTCGGCAGGACGCATCGCCCGTTATAGGCTGAGCATACAAGAAGCTCCGACACCGCTGGGCAATTCGAGGTGGGTGCACCTCGAAGCGTTGTTCGGGACTTGGTATTCTTGGACTGGCAACGCCAATGACAGTGCGTCGGCGGTCGACGTTTAATCTCTCCTCAACGAGAAGTTGTCCATATATGCTTCGCAAAACTTAAGCGCGGGGTCCAAGAGAATGGCAAGTGGCTTAGGCGGACCGCCAGTGATCAGGCTTTTTCTTATCATTTAGATGCCGGACGCGAGCAACAAGGGGAGCGTGGCCCTTACTTTTCGCCCAATCGATCGCTTCTCGCTGTGTTTTGAATGTGCCAAGCACGTGGTCCGCATGGTCCTCGACGACATAATCGTCGACATGGCTCCCATCCGGGCGGCCCTTGGGGCGCGCTTCAACGTAAACGTTCGCCATTCTGTTCTCTCCCTAGATCGATTTCACTCGTATGAGTACACGGCCTTCTGTAATGGGCCCGATGAAGTCAAGTCCCCCGAATGATCGTCACGCCGCCGAGCTCTCGCGTCTGTCCGTGGTCGACGCTAAGGTCGCCACATGATGCTATTAGAGGGAGCGGTGAGCCTATCTAGATACGCGTGGTTCGTCGGATGACGGCCACTGGCCGTGTAACGGCTTCACCAGCTTCACCGTCCCGGCGACGGGACTTCGGGCAGTAGGGCTTGTGTTCAGCCCACTTGCGTCTCGTATTTCTCCTTGATCAGGTCTGCGCCGCGATCGGCTCCGCCGCAGCCCATCG
>Ga0116224_10000246_pt1 | contig 45641 bp, 40 predicted proteins | sample Sb_taG_9_FD_89699 | JGI IMG/M metagenome (GOLD analysis project Ga0116224, IMG submission 89699) | Peat soil microbial communities from Weissenstadt, Germany - Sb_50d_b_LC metaG | ecosystem: Environmental > Terrestrial > Soil > Wetlands > Peat | place: Germany: Weissenstadt | collected 2010-09-21 | reverse complement strand
TCGAAGGTGAGCCTCTTCGGATTGCCGCCTTCGGCCTCGGTGCGCAAGACCAGGCCGAAGCGCATGGTCCCTGGGAGCAGGCCCGGGTAGTTCAGGTTCTTGCGGGTGTCGTGGAAGGACACGGCGATCTGCGGGTTGGGGTCGATCTCCACCCCGGTCGGCGGGCCCGCCTTCATCAAGATGGGGTCGATCTCCACCCCGGCCTGCGGGCCCCCCTTCATCAAGTCGTCCCTGTTCACCGCCACGAACAGGTAACCGACGATGAGGGGCAGGAAGAGCAGGGCGAAGGCGCCGAGCGGGGCCAGATACCACAGGCGGGTCGCCCAGGTGCGGAGGGTTGTCGGCGCCCGTTCCGTCGTCGTCCGAGGGCGCGGCGCCGGCTCCCTGGGCAGTTCCGCCGTCACCGCATCGCCTCCTGGCCCCGGGATGACTGCGGTGGCCTCCGTGACGCCCCAGGCGCCTAAAGCTCCCGCCTTCACCGCGCCGCGCAAGTAGTCAGCCTGTGCCGCGGTCAATTGGACCTGCAAGAGGATGCTCCCCCTCTCGACCTTGTCGGCGAGCACGACGACACCCAGCGCCTCGATCTTCGCCAACCATTCCGACCGGTCGTGTTCGGTGAAGTGATCGAAGTCCCCGGGAAGTCGCAGCTGCACCCATCTCGTCGCGGAGACCAGGCGGCTGATGCCGCGGCGCATCTCGCCCAGCGTGGCTCGCTCGGCGGGGTCCGGGGCACAGGCGCGGACCAGGGTCGCTCGCAACGGGTCGGCCCGGGCGTCATCCTGCTTTAGCCGTAGCGAGCCGCGCAGGAACGCGACGAAGGGATCGGGGTCGCCTGGATTGCGCGGCGGCGCGGCCTCCGTGGCGAGGACGAAGAGCGTCTTGCCGAGGGCGTACACGTCCACCGGGAAGTCAGCCAGCTCTCCCGCCGGGCGATACCAGAACGTCCCGGACGCGGTGTCCGGCTGATCGCGCAGCCGCGAGCGAAGGGCCATGAGGCCGAAATCGCCCAGGCGCCAGCGCTGCTGCACTCGGAGGACGTTCATCGGCTTCACGTCGCGATGGACCAACCCGTAGCCATGCAGACAGGTTAGGGCCAGGAGCAGTTGGTCCGCGATCTCCAGCAGTTCGTCAAGGGAGAACGGACCGCGGGCGGCCAGACGAGTTGCCAGGGTGTTCGGGCGATACCCCGTCGGTGACCGGAGCACCTTCGGCCCGCTCAGGTCGTCCGCCAGTGGCATGACGTAGTAGCGACGCCCTTCTTCGGTCCGGCCGAAGTGCTCGATCGGCACCAGAAAAGCATAATCTTCGATCCGCACATTCTCCTTGTAGAGCCGGATCGCGTCCTCTTCCACAGCCCCGGCGTGGTCGAAGACGATCTTCAGCGCGGACTCCGTGCGGAGCTGGCTATGCCGCGCCACCCAGACAGCGCCGCACCCGCCGCGGCTGATCGGGTGGAGGAGTTGATAGTCGCGGATGGTGTGCGGCTGGCCATCCTCGGCGATGACACAGGTCGGCGGGACGGTGGAGGGCTCCATGGCCCGCTTCCTCCGGGGGTGATTTCACCTGACGATACCGCTATTGGACATCGTCAGCAACCGGCCTGCAAGCCGAATCCGGGTTCTTTTCCTGCCGCGTACACCCACCACACCTTTCCCTTTACCCGTGCGACGACCTCGGGGCGCTCACGGCGTCTTGATCTGACCGTAGGTCGATATCCTTCGCGATGACGACACGCGCGGCCCATGAGAATCGTGGCACCCCTGGCAAGGACGGTTCGTCGCCTTGGCGGTTGACAAAGGCATCGCCATTTCGCCGGAGGGGCATTAGCGCGCCTCGGACGGCGTCGAGCGCGAGATCGTCTCCGTGGTGCAGACGAAGGACGGCCAGCAGACCCTGACCCCGAAGCAGTTCGAGGAGAAAGATGGCTGGAAGAACGACCCGAGCAAGGTGCGCCTCGACGGCAAGTGACCGCGGCGGCGTCCCCTCTTCCGGTCAACGAAACGCTTCAGCTAACCGAGGCGGCTGTAGCTCGGTAGAATGCTTGAGGAGGTGTCCAATGATCCAAACGGTCGAAGCGGTCGTCGATGACGCCGGTCAGGTCCGGTTGCTTGGTGAGGTCCACGTCAGCGGCCCCCGGCGGGCGCTGGTGACGGTGTTGGAAGAGCCGGCCGCGGTGCCGGGCGAGGCCGCGCTGCTCGCCGAGGCGGCGCTGGCGGTAGATTGGTCCCGGCCGGAGGAGGACGCCGCGTGGTCGCACCTACAGCCGGGGAAGTAGTCCTGGTCCCGTTCCCGTTCTCGGACCTGTCGCAGTCAAAGGTCCGGCCGTCTGCCTGGCCGACGCCGGCCGCGGGGATTGGGTCCTCTGCCAAATCACGAGTAGGCCGTACGGGGACCCGACGGCGATACCACTGGACGCCCCCGACTTCGCCTCGGGCGGGCTGCTGGTTGCGAGCTTCGCCCGGCCGGGCAAGCTGTTTACAGCCCACGCCGGGTTGATGGTCCGCTCGGTCGGTCTCCTCACCCCGGCTGCCTTCGCGCGCGTGCTGCCCGCGGTCGTGGCCGTGCTCCAGCCGGCCGCAACCCCATAAGGCGCGAAGAACTGGAGAAGCGGTTGGCTGATCGGAAGTGACCGGAGGAGAGTACACATGGTCAAGAAGGTGACGAAGAAGCCGCGCGCGAAAGCAGCGGGCACACCTCGACGCCGCTCGAAGAGGGAAATCTTCGAGGAAGAGGAAAAGATTCTTCAGCGGGTGCAGATCTATTTGCTCTTCGAGGCGAAGCGCCCGATGTTCTGGACCGTCGCGGGGATCCGGGAGGAGAAGGCCGCCGATGGCTCGCGGCGCTGGATCATCGCCGTCAACCTCCGTTTCCCCACCGGTTTCGAGGGCTACCTGGGCGATCTCCTCTACGACGGAGAGCGGGTCACGGAACTGACCGACCTGGAACTGATGCGGGAGCGCGCGAGGAAAATCGCCGCTGACCCGGAGCGCGACCGGATGTGGAATGAGTATCGAGCTTCCCTTATACGGCCAGGAGAAGGATAACACCTGCGCCCTGGCCTGCCTGCGAATGGTCCTGGCAGCGTGCGGCACGGACGTCGAGGAAAGCACGCTGGAGGGGGAGGCGCACCTTGAGCCCGCCGGCACGGAGATCGGCGAACTCGAACGCCTCGTGCGGCAGTTCGGACTGAGCGCGGACATCCAGGAGGTGCCCATCGAGCATCTCGAGCAGTTGTTCGCCGAAGGGAAGCTGGCCATCGCCTACATCGATCGCGCCGTGTTCGACTTGACCCCTGCGCAGAGGACCAAACATACGTTGCGGTCTGCCAAGATGCATGTTGTCGTCCCCACGCGTGTCACTGCCGCTTCCGTCACGTTCCACGACCCGCTGCAGCCCCGCATCACCCGCAAGAGCATCCGACTCTTCCGAGCGGCGTACGAACACCTCGGGAGCCGCTGCGTGGTGTGTTCCCGGCCGGGCGCGGTGTAGCCGCCTTGTCCCAGGGGTTGCACCCCTGGCTAACGACGGCCGCCCCTCCGGGGCTGCCTGGAACAATCCACCGATCGTACTTCGCCGCTGGCGGTGACTACGCCGGCTCACACCCGCCGAATTTTTCCATCAGCCGCGCCGCCAGCGCCGTCCACCCGGTCTGATGACTCGCCCCCAGCCCGCGGCCGTTGTCCCCGTCGAAATACTCGTGGAACAGCACCAGGTCGCGCCAGTACGGGTCGCTGGCGAAGCGCGCGTCGGTCCCGTGGTACGGGCGCCGGCCGTTGGCGTCCGGCAGGAAGAGCCGCCCTAGCCGCCCCGCGATTTCGCGGGCCGTCTCCTCCAGCGTCAGCCGGCGCCCGGACCCGGTCGGGCATTCGACCGTGAAGCCGGGGCCGTAGAAGTGGTGGTAGCGCTGCAGCGCCTCGATGAGCAGGAAGTTCACCGGCAGCCACACCGGCCCGCGCCAGTTGGAGTTGCCGCCGAACATGCCCGTCGTCGATTCCGCCGGGTCGTAGGTCACGCGCTGCTCCGCCCCGCCGGCGCTGCAACCGAACGGGTGGTCGCGGTGGAAGCGCGACAGCGAGCGCACCCCGTAGGGCGAGAGGAATTCGTTCTCGTCCAGGACGTAGCCCAGCAGGCGCAGCAGGCGCTCGCGCGAGGGCAGGGCCAGGAGGCGGTGCCCGTGAAGCTCGCCCTCCGGACAATCGTGCTCCAGGTAGGCGATGTGCCGGGCCAGGTCCTGCCGATGCTTCAGGAACCAGTCCATCCGCTTCTTGAACCCGGAGAGGTGGCCGATGACGTCGTCCTCGAGCACCTCGGCGGCGAACAGCGGGATGATGCTCACCAGCGAGCGGATGCGCAGCGGGATGACCCGGCCGTTGACGTGCATGCGGTCGTAGTAGAAGCCGTCCTGCTCGTCCCAGAGTCCGCTACCGCCGAGGGTGTTGATGGCGTCAACGATGGCCACGAAGTGCTCGAAGAATTTCGACGCCACGTCCTCGTAGGCCGGGTCCTCGCCGGCCAACTCCAGGGCCATCGACAGCAAGGTGCCGCAGAAGAAGGCCACCCAGGCGGTGCCGTCGGCCTGTTCCAGGCGGCCGCCGTTGGGCAGCGGTTTGGAGCGGTCGAACACGCCGATGTTGTCCAGCCCCAGGAAGCCGCCCGAGAACAGGTGCTTGCCCTCCACGTCCTTGCGGTTGACCCACCAGGTGAAGGTGATCACCAGCTTCTGGAAGGCGCGCTCCAAAAACAGCCGGTCGCGGCCGCAGCGAGGGCCGGTCATCTTGTAGACGCGCCAGCAGGCCCAGGCATGCACCGGAGGGTTGACGTCGCAGAAGGCCCATTCGTACGCCGGGAGCTGACCGTTGGGGTGCATGTACCACTCGCGCAGCATCAGAAGCAGCTGCGCCTTGGCGAACTCGGGGTCGATGCGGGCGAAGGCGATCACGTGAAAGGCGAGGTCCCAGGCGGCGTACCAGGGGTACTCCCACTTGTCCGGCATCGAGATCACGTCGCGGTTGAACAGGTGAACCCAGTCGGCGTTGCGGCCGTCCTTGTGCCCCGGCGGCGGTGGGGGTTGCCCCGGGTCGCCGTCGAGCCATGCGCGGATCACGTAATGGTAAAATTGCTTCGACCACAACAGGCCGGCGTAGGCCTGGCGTACCACGCGCCGCTCCTCCCCGGGCCAGCATTCCGGCAGGCGCGCGGCATAGAACTCGTTCGCCTCACGGACCCGGTCGCCGAACGTTTGCTCGAACTCGGCGCCGAACGGCGCCGCCGCTCCCCCCGCCTCGGCGAACAGCCGCAGGCGGACGACGAACTCCCCGCCCGCCGGCACGTCGAGGACGTAGAGGGCCGCCGCCTTGGTGCCGGCGCCGCCGGGGTTGACCGCCTCGGCCCGGCCGGCCACGACGTAATCGTGGAAGGCGTCCTTGACGTGGGGCGTGGGATTCGGCACCCGGAACAGGCGCTCGACATTGGTTTCGTTCTCGGTGAAGAGCCACGCCGGCGGCTCCCCGTCCGACCCCGGCCCCGCGACCAGGCGGAAACGCTCGAGGGTCGCATGGGTGGCGACTAACCCGCTGTCGCCGGCCTGTTCGAGGCGCGTCGATCAGCTCGAATTCGGGATCGACCTTGCCTCGGCGCCGGTTCTCCTCCAGCAGGCGGGCGTAAGGGAACTCGGCCTGGGGGTACTTGTAGAGAGCTTTGAGGTAGGAATTGGTCGGCGTGGAGTCGAGGTAGAAGTAACACTCCTTGACGTCCTCGCCGTGGTTGCCCTGCGGCCCGCTCAGCCCGAAGAGGCGCTCCTTGAGGATGGGGTCGCGGCCGTTCCACAGGGCCAGGGCGAAGCACAGGCGACACTCGCGATCGCATATGCCGAGCAGGCCGTCCTCGCCCCAGCGGTAGGCTCGGCTGCGGGCGTGCTCGTGTGGGAAGTAGTCCCAGGCGTCGCCGTCGGCGCTGTAATCCTCGCGCACCGTGCCCCACTGCCGCTCGCTCAGGTACGGCCCCCAGCGCTGCCAGTTGGCGACGCGGGCGTGCCCCTCCGCGAGGCGCCGGCCTTCCGCCGTGGAATGAGCGTCTGGCGTCATGATTGATCCCCGACCACGGAATTCACCGCCGCCAGGCCAGCCACTTCTCGAACAGTCGCTTCACGAACGGCGTCAGGCGCGTGCGGTTGTAAGCGTCGGCCACGCGCTTGATCGCCTCCGCCTGCGTCGGGTACGGGAAGATGGTCTTCGCCAGGGCGCCCAGCCCCAGCCCCGCGGTCATCGCCAGCGTGACGGTCGAAATCATCTCGCCGGCGTGGCGGGCCACGATGGTCGCACCGACGATCTTATCCGTGCCGGCCCGGACGTGAACCTTCACGAAGCCGTGGCCCTCGCCGTCGAGGATCGCCCGATCGACGTGGGCCAGCTCCTGGACGAACGTCCGCACGTCGATGCCCTGCTTCTTCGCCTCCTCCTCGGACAGGCCGACGTGCGCCACCTCCGGGTCGGTGTAGGTACACCACGGGATGATCAGGGCGCTGACCCGACCCGTGGGGAAAAAGAGGGCGTTCTGGATGGCGAGGCGCGCCATCGCGTCGGCGGCGTGGGTGAACTTGTAGCGCGAACAGACGTCTCCGGCGGCGAAGATGCGGCGATTGCTGGTTCGCAGCCGATCGTCTACCTTGACGCCCTGTTTCGCGTCGTATTCCACGCCGGCGGCCTCGAGGTTCAGCCCCTCCACGTTCGGCGCCCGGCCGACGCCGACGAGGACGGTGTCGGCGCGCAGCTCGCGCGCCTGGCCGTCCCGCTCCAGGTGCAGCACGGTGTCGGGGCCTTGCTTGTCGGCGCGTAGCACCCTGGCAGTGAGCAGCAGGTCGATGCCGTCGTGGCGCAGGGCCGTCTCGACGAGGGCGGCGGCGTCGCGGTCCTCGCGCGGCATGACCTGCGGCCGGTTGCCGACCAGCGACACCGCGGAGCCGAAACGGGCGAACGCCTGCGCCAGCTCGCAGCCGATCGGCCCCGCCCCGATCACCGCCAGGCGGCGCGGCAATTCGGTCAGCGAGAAGACCGTCTCGTTGGTGAGGTAGCCGGCTTCCGCAAGCCCGGGGACGTCCGGCCGGGCGGCGCGGGCCCCGGTGGCGATGACGGCACGGGCGAAGCGCAGGATGCGCCCGCCGACCTCGACGCTGTCGGGGCCGGTGAAGCGCGCCTGGCCGAAGAAGACGTCCACGCCGAGGCCGCGGAAGCGCTGGGCCGAGTCGTTCGGGCTGATCCCCGCCCGCAGCCGGCGCATGCGTTCCATGGCGGCGGGGAAGTCCACGCGAGCCCCCGGCGGCACCGCAACGCCGTAGTCGTTGGCGTCGCGCACCTCGGCGGAGGCGCGAGCGGCGCGGATGAGCGCCTTGGACGGCACGCAGCCGACGTTGAGGCAGTCGCCGCCGAGGAGGTCGCGCTCAACGAGAGCCACCTTCGCCCCGAGGCCGGCCGCGCCCGCCGCCGTCACCAGCCCCGCGGTGCCAGCGCCGATGACGACGAGGTTGTAGCAGGCCGCCGGCTCGGGGTTGGCCCAGTCCGGCGGATGGATCCGGCTGACCAGCTCGCGGTTATACACGTCGTCGGGCAGCACCTGCGGCGCCTCAGTCATGGGGAACTCCTTGCGGCGTAGTGGGGACGACCTGCCGCAGCGCGTTCCGCGCGATGCGTGTGACAAGGACGGTCACGAGAGCGGTCACCGCCAGCCCGACCCAGAAGAAGACCGTCTGCGCCGGCGTGCGCTCGACGTTTCCCGCGGCCAGGTCGGCGACGTCGTGGATCGCCGAGCCGAGGTAGACGTAGAGGACCGTCCCCGGCAGCATACCGATCCAGGAGGCGATGAGATAATCCCGGAAACGGACCTTCGTCAGTCCGAAGGTGTAGTTCAGCAACGTGAACGGGAAGACGGGGGAAAGTCGCGTGAGGAAGACGATCTTGAAGCCGTTCTCGGCGACGGCCTGGTCGAGGGCGCGGAACTTCGGGTTGGCCGCGACCTTCGCCGCGACCCAGGCGCGGAAAAGTGTGCGGCCCAGCCAGAACGCGAGCACCGCCGTCGTCACGCTGCTCAGCGAAACGACGACCGTACCGAAAACGACGCCGAAAGCGAAGCCGGCGCCGAGGGTCAGGATCGAGCCGGGAATCGCGAGGCCGGCGACGGCGTAGACGAGTCCGAACACCAGCGCCCCCCACCAGCCGAGGCCCTGCACCCAATCGACGAAGTCGGCGAGGTACTGCTTGATGGGCAGGAGAACGAATGCGGCGACGACGGCGACAATGAGGATCAGTCCGGCGAAGGCGCGGGGGGCAGTGGATTTCGTCATGGCAGATCCTTCCCTGTCGGCGCCCCGCCGGGTCTTCAGCGAGGCCCTTCTGCCGCTTTTGATGCCGGGATGGCAGGCTCGGTTACGGAAGTGCGAGATCCCTGCGAACTCAGACGGTCCAATCCTCGACCTTGAGCCCGTCGATTTTGTGGAAGTCTCGCAGGTTTCTGGAGAGGAGGGTCGCGTCATGAGCGAGGACGATGGCCGCCATCTTCCGGTCCATCGTCCCGACGCCAAGCCGGAGCCCGCTCAGCCGTTGAAACTCATCGGCCGCAGCCTGATCGAACTCCAGCACCTGAATCTGGCAGTAAATGGCCAGGTGGCGGCGCAACTTCTTGTAGCCATCGAGTTGACGGTCGAGCGTGCGGGCTTTCGCCAGGTAGGCCAGCCAGCCCCGTGTTTGCTCTTCATAAGTGACGATCGTGGTTGCCTTGTCCGAAGGAGGGAGCGGATCGAGCCGCGCCGCCAGGCGCAGGGCATCGTCATTGCCCCGTTCAAAGAGGCTCATATGATCGGTATCGAGGATGACCATGTCACGTCTTTCTCGCCGGCCGCGCCTTCCGTGGCTTGCGGCGCAGCGACTCGCGGTACTCCCGCCCCAGGCGCATCGCTTCCTCAAACGCGGGGTCGTCGGCAAAAGCCCCCCAGACCACTTCCTTCCACGGGTCCGCGCCGTCGATTTTCACTTTCAGCTGAGCAATCTCGGCCTCCAGCGCCGCGACGCGGTCTTCGATTTTGACGGTAGCCATTGCCTTCTCCTTCGTTACGCGATCCGCGGGAACAGCGCCTTTACTTTACCACCCTCCAGCGCCGCTGTCACGCGCAGGTCAGTCGCCCGCCGCGACTGCGCCCACACGTCCTCGCAGCACACCGACTCCCACGTCTGCGGGAAGTTGAAGCCGCGGTAGATCGTCTCCGCCGTCTTCGGCAGGAACGGCTTCAGCAGGATCGACACCGCCCGCAGCTGCTCGACCAGGTCGAGCATCACCTGTTTCGCCGCCTCCTTGTCCGTCTTCACCAGCTTCCACGGCTCCTTGCGGTCGGCGTATTGGTTGGTCGGAACGAGCACCTGCTGCCAGATCGCCTGCAGCGCCTGGTTGTAGCGGCACGCCTCGATGTGCCCCTCCACCTGCTTCACGGTCGTCTCGAGGTCCACCTGGGTGTAAATCACGCCCGGCTCGGCGTCAGAATCTGCGACCAGGTGTCCGTCGTAGTTCTTGGCAATGATCGTGATCACGCGGCTGTACAGGTTGCCGAGGTAGTTCGCCAGGTCGGCGTTGTACACGTCGGCGAAGCGCTGCCAGCTGAACTCGCCGTCGCCGGGGAACGGACACTCGCGCAGGAAATAGTAGCGGAACGCCTCCGCGCTGAACTTGCTGATGATGTCCATCGGCTCGACGACATTGCCCAGCGACTTACTGATCTTCTCCGTGACCCCCGTCTCTTCGTTCTTGACGTAGACGAAGCCGTGGCCGAAGACGTTGCGCGGCGGCTCGATCCCGGCCGCGAAGCACATCGCCGGCCACAGGGCGCAGTGGAAGCGCGTGATGTCCTTGCCGATGAAATGCACGTCGGCCGGCCACCACTTACGGAACCGCTCCTCGTCCGAACCGTAGCCGATGGCCGTGACGTAGTTCAAGAGCGCGTCGAACCAGACGTAAATGGTGAACTGCGGATCGAAGGGGATCGGAATGCCCCAGTTCTGCCCGGTACGGCTGATGTTGACGTCTTGCAGCCCACCCTGGACGTAGGCCAGCACCTCGTTGCGGCGACTCTCCGGCTGAATAAAGTCCGGATACTCCTCGTAGAAGCGCAGCAGTTGGTCCTGAAACTTCGACTGCGCGAAGTAGTAGCACGGCTCGCTACGGCGCACCGGCGGCACTTTGTGGTCGGGGCAGACGCCTCCGGACTCGGCGATCTCCTTCTCCGTCTTGAACGACTCGCAGCCCTCGCAGTACAGCCCCTCGTACGTCCCCTTGTAGATGTGGCCGTTGTCGTGGACCTTCTGGATGAACTTGCGGCAACCGTCCTGGTGGCGCTTGTCGCTGGTCTGGATGAAGTCGTCGTAGCTGACCTCCAGGGCGCGCCACACCTCCTGGAACTGCCGGGCCATCTCGTCACAGTACGCCTTCGGATCCTGGTCCAGCTCGGCGGCCTTCTTCGCCACCTTGACGGTGTTCTCGTCGTTGCCCATCAGGAAGAAGACCTCGTAGCCCTCCTGGCGGCGGTAGCGCGCCTGCACGTCGGCGCCGAGCTTCTCGAAGGCGGTGCCGATGTGCGGCCGGCTGTTCGGGTAGTCGATGGCGGTCGTCTGATACCAGCGGGGTGCGTCGGCCACGGCGGTCGTCTCCTTCCCATCCTCGGGCGATGCGTCAATCCGGCGAACGTCTTCTCTCTTCATACCATGACGGCGGGCCGCGGTCACGGGTTCGCCGCCGCGCCGGGGAGGCGGGCCACGAATCGTTCCAGCGCCTCCGGGTCGCGCAGCGGCGGGCCGTGGCCGAAGCAGACCACCGACGGCCGCAACGAGAGCAATTGGCGGGCCGAGTCGCGGTTGCGCGCCGGGTCGAGGGAGAAGACGCGCGGCGGCTCGCGCAGGCCCGGCCGGCCGGTGATCAGGTTGACGTTGGCCAGCACGTCGCCGGCGATCACCACTCGATCCGACTCGCGGAAGTAGAAGACGTGGCCCGAGGTGTGTCCCGGGGCGTGGACGACGCGGAAGCCGGCCACCTCGTCGCCGTCGCGCAACACCCGGCCGACCGGGTACGGCCCCAGATCCACCAGCGGCGCGACCAGGGGCGGCAACCGCGGGTACATCGGCTGCCGCCCCTCCATGACGGGGGCGTCCGCCTCGTGGCAGGCGAGCGGCACGCCCAGCGTGCGGCAGACCAGGGCAGCCGAGCCCCGGTGGTCCGGGTGGCAGTGCGTCAGCGCCACTAGCGACACCGGACGGCGGCGCAGCGTCCGGAGGAGGCGCCGGCCCGCCCAGCGCGTGCCGGTGTCGATGAGCACGTCCTCGACGAGGTACTCGTTGATCGCGTAGGGCGGGATGCCTTCGAGCAGCCACACGCCGGGCGCCACGGGTTCCATGAGCGGTCCTCGTTCCGGCCGCGGGGATCACCATCGCGAGGATAGTGTAGCGGCTCCAAGGATCCCTCACCCCCGACCCCTCGTCCCGGTACGCCACAAGAGTGTTCGGCAAAGGGGTTGCCGGCCGGTCCTTACCCCGAAGGGCTTGGCTGTCACAGCCGTGGGTCGCGCGGTGTCGGGCGACAGTTGGTAGGCGACGATGCGGCGTCGTACGATGTCCTGGGACTGCGCCAGGAACTCGGAAGGGCCGGGAGCCGCTTGCGGCTTAGCGGATTCCAGCTTCCGCTAAGCCGCAAGCGGCTTTCGCAACAGACTCTACGTCGCAAGCGGCAACGAGGACTCATGGCCGTCCCCACCACCCCGGAGCGCGTGATCCGCCTGGTCCGGCCGACGACGATCGACGGCGTCGGCGCCTTCAGCGTGCGCGTCGGCACCCGGACGACGTATTACGCCCTCCACGAAATCCGCTGCGACATCGGCGGCCGCGGCTTCGCGGTACACCGCCTCGGCCTCGGCGAGCTGTACCACGTCCGCGTCGGCGGCCCGGCCGAGTGCTCCTGCGAGTGCCTCGGTTTCCTGCGCTACGGCCGCTGCCGACACGTCCTCGGATTGCAGGCGCTGCTGAAGCGCGGCCTGCTCTGACCCGGCGGCCGGGAAGTGCGATTCTCCTGGCCGACCCGCGGCCCGCGTGGCATAATGCCTCAATCACTCGACGGATGCCTTCCCCCTGCCCCGGCGCCCTGCCGCGCGGCGGCAGGCGGCGGTCACGGACGTGACCTAGATGCCCTCTGGAGTGTTGACTCCGCCGGCCGCGCCCGGGAGGTCGTGCCGCCATGCCAATAGCCGCCGACGTTCAACTCGGGCAGGGCGTGAAGATCTTCCACCCCGACCTCGTGAACCTCTACGGCTGCGCGATCGGCCCGGACACCAAAATCGGCACCTTCGTCGAGGTGCAGAAGAACGCGGTCATCGGGGCGGTCGTCAGCGACCTGCGGCCCCCGCGCCTCGCCGAGGTGCAGCGCCGCTCGGGGCGCGGTAGACGTGGTAGCGGCCCGCGCAGAATACCTCTGGCTCCGTGTAGGGCCAGCTGCATCTGGCCTGCGGCGGGCTCAGTTTGAGAACGAGGTCGTCGGCGTCCGTGACGATGAACCGCTGCGGGCCGGCCATCAATTCCTGGCGGATCGATGCCTGGTGACTGGAGTAAACGTAGAGACACCCGCTGGGAAGGATATAGCGCGTTGGCGGTTGGATGCCCAGCGCCGGCTGGAGCGGGATGGTCGCGGTATCATAGCAGAGGACGTCGCGGTCGCCCACCCGCTGCTCTCGCAGGAAGTCAGCGACGTGGTCCAGTTCAACCCAGGTCGGCCCTGCGTCCAGGTGCAAGCGATCATGCATCGTGGGCGTGCTGCCCTCGTGCCAGCATTCCGCCCAAAGGGCCAGCCGGTGCGGCCGGCAGGCCGGTTGGTACGCGACGGCCGCCAAGCCAAAAATGCCCAGCGTGAGCCAACCGCGCCCGCCCCAGGGACGACAGGCCAGCCAACTGGCGACTTGGGTGATCGCCAGCAGGATCACCGGCGTCATGTGGTAGGCGTACTGACCCTGGATGAGCGCCGCTTGCGCCAGCCAGCCCAGGTAAAGCCCGGCCAAGAGCGGCTGGGGTCGGATGGCGCTTGCGGGCGCGACACGAAGGGGCCCCGTGAGCGTCGGGACGAGAGTCAACAGGGCCAGCGGCAGAGCTGCCAGGCGAAGCAGCGACCAGGGGAACACCCCCCAGAGCATCAGTTGCCCGCGCTGCGCCCAGTTTGCCGTCCGGGAGTAGTAGTCGCCACGGTACAGGGCAACGGTGTGCCAATAGTCGGCGAACGTCCCGTGGGCCAGGAGCGAGCCCTGCCAGATGGCACCCATGAGGAGCCCCCCGACGAGGAGTCCGCCCGTGTCGCGCGCCAGCCGCGCGCGCCAGCCGGGGCCGGAGCGACGAACGACCAGGGCTGATGCCAGCCAGGTCAGCAGGCCCGGGACAACGACGTACGGCTTGATGAGGCACGCCGCTCCCCACAGCAGCCCCTCCGCGGCGCCCCAGGCGAACCACCCGTGAGATCGGGCGACCTGGCGGCGACGCAGGTGCAGGGCCGCGACCGCGGGCAGCAGCATCCAGGTATCCGGCTGCACCTGGCACCCCTCGCTTGTCGTCAGGTAGAAGGCGCACAACAGCACGGCCGACCAGACACATCCCCCGCGTGTCATCCCAGTGTCGCGCAGCCAGCGCACAAGCAGGGCGACCACGGCCCCTACGACCAGCAGATCCGCCAGGCGGGCGGCAAAGGAGGAACCGCCGAGCGTCGCGCGGACGGCCGCCAGGGCCCACGCCATCCCGGGGGGCACCAGGAACACGAAATCCTTCTCCAGCGCACCGCCGCGAAGGACGTCGCGGGCGCAGATGTCGTAAAAACAAGCGTCTGTCGTCAGCGGCATGCAAAGGAACAGGGGCACAAGCCAGAGGAGCAGGCTGGCCAGCGCCAGCCAGGCGGCCAATTCCGGCCAGCAGTCGGGCCACGCGCTGCGTGGCGCCGCCGCTGATAATCGGGCTACCATCGATCGGCCTCTCCTGGGCAGGGTGCGGGGGGGATCGTGGCGGGAAAGACGGCCCATGCTGACGAGTCACGTGCGATGACCGCAGCTGTCCGGGAATTATAGCACGCTCGCACCTCCGCGTTGAAGGGGCGCAACCCGCGAATCTCCTTGCGGATCGGCGGGCCGGCCAACATAATACCGCCATCACTCGACGGATGAACGCCGCTGTTCGGTGCCCCCCTGAGCGACGGCTCGCTGCTACCACGAGCGTAACCTATAGTCCATCGGGAGTGTTAACTCCGCCAACCGCGTCTGGGAGGTCGTTCCACAATGCCGATCGCCCCCGACGTCCGACTCGGAGAGGGCGTGAAGATCTTCCACCCCGACCTCGTGAACCTGTACGGCTGCACGGTCGGTCCCGACACCCGGATCGGCAGTTTCGTCGAGGTGCAGAAGAACGCGGTCATCGGGGCGCGCTGCAAGATCTCGTCGCACACGTTCGTCTGCGAAGGCGTGACCATCGAGGACGAGGTGTTCGTCGGCCACGGGGTCCTGTTCATCAACGACCGCTATCCGCGCGCCACCAGCGGCGGCCGGCCTCAGACCGAGGCCGACTGGCAGGTGGTGCCGACCCGCGTCAAGCGCGGGGCGTCCATCGGCAGCGGCGCGGTCATCCTGTGCGGGGTGACCATCGGCGAGGGGGCCCTGGTCGGGGCCGGAGCGGTCGTCACGCGCGACGTGGCCGACGGGGCGACCGTTGCCGGCGTGCCGGCGCGGCTGCGCCTGCGCGGTTCGGAAGGGAGAAGCGAATGATCGGCGTCGGCGTGATCGGCTACGGGTACTGGGGGCCGAACCTCGTCCGAAACTTCGCGGAGGTCCCCGGCGCTCGCGTGGCGGTCGTCAGCGACCTGCGGGCCCCGCGCCTCGCCGAGGTGCAGCGCCGCTACCCCGGCGTGAAAACCACTGCCGACCCCGGCGAACTCATCAACGACCCGTCCGTGGACGCCGTCGTCGTCGCCACGCCCGTCTCGACCCACTTCGCGCTGGCGATGGGCGCCCTGCGCGCCGGCAAGCACGTGCTCGTCGAGAAACCCATCGCGGCCGCCGCGGAGCAGGCGCAGCGCCTCATCGAAGAGGCCGACGCCCGCGGCAAGGTGCTGATGGTCGATCACACCTTCCTCTACACCGGAGCCGTCCGCAAGATTCACGACCTGGTCCACGGGCCGGACTTCGGCGACATCTATTACTACGACTCCGTGCGCGTCAACCTCGGCCTGTTCCAGCACGACGTCAACGTGTTGTGGGACCTGGCGGTGCATGACCTGTCGATCCTCGACCACGTTCTACCGGCGCGGCCGCGGGCGGTGTCGGCGACTGGTATGCGCCACGTCCTCGGCCAACCTGAGAACATCGCCTACCTGACCCTCTTCTTCGACGGCCGGCTCATCGCCCACCTGCACGTCAACTGGCTCGCCCCGGTGAAGATCCGCCGCACGCTCATCGGCGGCAGCAAACAGATGATCGTCTACGACGACCTGGAGCCGAGCGAGAAGATCAAGGTCTACGACAAAGGCGTCACCCTGAACGAGAGCAACGGGGGCGTCTATCAGCTGCTCGTCGGCTACCGCGCGGGCGACATGTACGCGCCCCAGGTCGATACCACGGAGGCGCTGCGGACCGAGTTGACCCACTTCGTGGAGTGTATCGAGGGGGGCCGGAGGCCGCTCAGCGACGGCCCCTCGGGACTGCGCATCGTGCAGGTGCTGGAGGCGGCCGCCCGCTCGATCGCGGACCGCGGGCGCCTGGTGGAAATCGAACAGGTGAGGGGCTCCCAGTGATCCCGTTCATCGATCTGAGGGCGCAGTACCAGTCGATCAAGGACGAGGTGTTGCCGGCCGTGGCCCGCGTGCTGGAGAGCGGACAGTACGTCCTCGGCGAGGAGGTCGCGGCCTTCGAGGGCGAGTTCGCCGCCTACTGCGGGACGAAATACGCCGTCGCCGTCAACAGCGGCACCAGCGCCTTGCACCTGGCCCTGCTCGCGGCCGGCGCCGGCCCCGGCGACGAGGTGATTACCACGCCCCACACGTTCGTCGCCACCGTGGCCGCCATCCTCTACGCCGGCGCTCGCCCCGTCCTCGTGGACATCGACCCGACGACGTACACGATCGACCCCAACCGCGTCGAGGCGGCCATTACGCCCCGAACGAAGGTGATTATGCCGGTCCACCTGTACGGCCTGATGGCGGACATGGGGGCCATTGGCGAGATCGCCCGGCGGCACGGCCTGACGGTGATCGAGGACGCGGCGCAGGCCCACGGTGCCGAGTACAAGGGTCAGCGGGCCGGCACGTTCGGCGAGCTGGGCTGCTTCAGCTTCTACCCCGGGAAGAACCTCGGCGCCTGCGGCGAGGCCGGGGCCGTCGTCACCAACGACCCGGAGAAGGCGCGCGTCCTGCGCCTGCTGCGGGACTGGGGCGCGGAGAAGAAATACCACCACGTCCTGTGCGGCTTCAACTACCGCATGGAAGGCATCCAGGGTGCCATCCTGCGGATCAAGCTGCGCCACCTGCCGGCGTGGACCGAGGCGCGCTGCCGCCACGCCGCCGCCTACGACCGACTGCTGGCCGGCACGGGCGTCGGCCTGGCATCGGTCCCGGCGGACCGGCGGCACGTGTACCACATCTACCCCGTGTTCAGCCCGCGGCGCGACGCCCTGCAACGGCACTTGCACGAGCGCGGCGTGCAGACGGGGATTCACTACCCAATCCCTGTCCACGCACAGCAGGGGTATGCCCACCTGGGATACGGCACCGGCGACTTCCCGCACACCGAGACGGCGGCGGCCCAGGAGCTTTCGCTACCGATGTTCGCGGAGTTGTCCGAGCCCGCGCTCGCGGCGGTGGCGGCGGCCGTCTGCGATTTCTGCCCCGCCTGACCGCGACGGGACCGGGCCAACATTCGCCGCCACCGTGCCGACTCACCGACGAGGAACTTGCGACATGTCTGATGCGGACCTGACGTCACAGACGGCGTCCATCAAGGCTTACTGGGACGGGCGCGCCCTCGACGCGACCCTGGAGCTGGACCTGGTGACTCACCGCGACCGCTCCCAGCGGCTGCTGGAGATGGAGGTTCTGCTTCAGTACCTGCCGCGCGGCCAGCGCGTGCTGGACGTCGGCTGCGGCAACGGCTTCTCCACGGCCCGGCTCGCCCGCCACGCCTCGCGCGTGCTGGGCATTGACTACTCGGCGGCCATGATCGAGCGCGCCCGGCGCGACTTCGGCGGCCTGCCGAACGTCGAGTTCCAGGTGAAGGACGTCCTCAACCTCGACCTGCCGCCGGCCGCCTTCGACGTGGCCGTGTCACAGCGCTGCCTGATCAACCTCGCCAGCTGGGAGGCGCAGCAGAAGGCCCTCGCCAACATCGCCGCCGCCATCGCGCCGGGCGGCTGCTTCATCCTGCAAGAGGGCACGCGGCAAGGGCGCACTCGGCTCAACGAGGTGCGCGAGTCGCTCGGGCTGCCGCGCATGCCGCCGGTGGCCTACAACCTCGATTTCGACGAGGACAAACTCTGGCCGTTCCTGCGGCAGTTTTTCGAGATCGTCGAGGTGCGCCGCCTGGGGCTGTACGACCTGATCGCCCGCGTCGTCCACCCGCTCCTGGTTTCCCCGGCGGAGCCGCGCTACGATGCCAAGATCAACGAGATTGCCTGGCACGTCAGCGCCCAGTTGCGCGGCGCCGACGACCTGGCCCGTGAGTTTAGCGCGTTCCTGCGCCGCCGCGCCTGACCCGGCGCGGTTCGCGTGCTGGCTCTACCCACCCTCGCTCCCGGAGGTCGCTTCATGACGTCGCCGCGCGGGCAGCGCGTCCTGGTCACCGGAGGCGCCGGCTTCATCGGCTCACAGCTGGTCCGCCTGTTGACAGAGCAGGAGGCCTTCGTCGTCGCCGCCGATAGCCTCGTCAACGGCCAGCGCCGGAACCTCGAGGGCCTGCCCGCCGACCGCGCGCGCCTGGAGGTGGCCGACGTCCGCGACCGCCCCACCCTGGCGGCGCTGTTACGCGGCGTCGATCTCGTCTTCCACCTGGCCTGCCTTGGCGTGCGCCACTCCCTCCACTCGCCCGACGAGAACCACGAGGTGAACGCCACCGCCACGCTGCACCTGTTGTCGGCGGCGCGGGCGGCCGGCGTGAAGCGTTTCGTCTATGTCTCCAGCTCCGAGGTCTACGGCACCGCCCGCCGCGTGCCGATGACCGAGGAGCACCCGACGTTCCCCATGACCGTCTACGGGGCCTCGAAGCTCGCCGGCGAGTGCTACACGCGCGCCTTCTGGGAGACGTACCGGTATCCGACCGTGGTGGTGCGGCCGTTTAACGCCTTCGGACCGCGCTGCCACCACGAGGGGGACAGCGGCGAAGTCATCCCGAAATTCCTGCTGCGCTGCCTCGCGGGCCGGCCGATGGTCGTCTTCGGCGACGGCACCCAGACGCGCGACTTTACCTACGTCGCCGACACCGCCGCCGGCATTCTCGCCGCCGGCGTGGCCGACGCCGCGGTCGGTCAGACCATCAACATCGGCAACGGCCGCGAGATCCCCATCAACGCCCTGGCGCAAACCGTCGCGTCCGTCGCCGGCCGCCCGGGGGCGGAGGTGATCCACGAGGCGCCGCGCCCCGGCGACGTGCTCCGCCTGTACGCCGATACCGGCAAGGCGAAGGAACTGCTCGGCTTCGAGCCGAAGGTGTCGCTGTCCCAGGGGCTCGGCCTGCTGCGCGACTGGTATCTGAGTTGTGGGCATTCGCCGGAGGCGCTCCTCGAGCAGGAGGTCGTCCGCAACTGGGAACGAAACGAGGGGGTGCGCGGGTGAGCGACCGAGCCGACTTCATTCCGGTGGCCCGACCGTGGCTCGACGAGCGCGAGGCCGAGGCCGCGCGGCGCGCCATCCTGTCCGGGTGGGTCACTCAGGGGCCGGAGGTCGCTGCCTTCGAGCGCGAGTTTGCCGCCTACGTCGGCGCCCCGCACGCCTGCGCCGTCTCCAGCTGCACCACCGCGCTCCACTTGGCCCTCCTGGCCGCCGGCGTCCGCCCCGGCGACGAGGTCGTCACCGTCAGTCATTCGTTCATCGCCACCGCCAATAGCGTCCGCTACTGCGGCGCCGTGCCGGTATTCGTGGACATCGACCCCATCACGTTCAACCTCGATCCGACGAAGCTCCGGGCGGCTCTGACGCCGCGGACACGCGCCGTGCTGTGCGTCCACCAGCTCGGCATGCCCTGCGACCTCCGGGCGATTCTCGCTGCCACCAGGCCGCTGGCGGTCCCGGTCGTGGAGGACGCCGCCTGTGCCGTCGGCAGCGAGGTCCTCTGGGACGGCCGCTGGGAGCCGATCGGCAGGCCGCACGCGGACGTCGCCTGCTTCTCATTCCACCCGCGCAAGCTGCTCACGACGGGCGACGGCGGCATGCTGACGACGGCGCGGGCCGACTGGGACCGCAACTTCCGGCTGTGGCGGCAGCACGGCATGAGTGTGCCCGACACGGTCCGCCACGGCTCGCGCGCGGTCCTCTTCGAGTCGTACCCGGTGCCCGGCTACAACTATCGCCTGAGCGATATTCAGGCGGCCGTCGGCCGCGTGCAGCTCGAGCGCCTGCCGGCGGTGATCGAGCAGCGGCGCCGGCTGGCGGCGCGCTATGCGGAACGGTTGCGCGACGTCCCCGGCCTGACGGCGCCGCGCGAGCCGGAGGGGGTGCGGACGAACTGGCAGAGCTACTGTGTGTACTTGCCCGACGGCAGCGACCAACGGCGCGTGATGCAGCACCTGCTCGACGTTGGCGTGGCGAGCCGGCGCGGCGTCATGTGTACCCACCGCGAGGAATCGTTCCCTCCCGGCAGCTGGCGCGGCGGCCCCGGCGGGTTGGCCGAAAGCGAACGGGCGCAGGACCGCTGTGTGATCCTGCCCCTCTACCATCAGATGACCGAGGCCGACCAGGACCGCGTCGCCTCGGCCCTGCGGGAGGCGTGCGCCCGATGACTGGCCCTGCCCCGGCCGTGTTCGCCACGGCGCCGCGCGTCTCCGTGGTGACGCCGGCCTACAACGAGTCCGCCAACCTGCCGCTGCTCTACGAGCGGCTGCGCGCCGTCCTCGACGCCCTGCCCGAGCCGGCGCCGTGGGAGTGGATCGTCATCGACGACCACTCGGCCGACAACACCTTCCAGGTCGTCTGCGCGTTGGCGGCGCGCGATCCCCGCGTGCGCGGCGTGCGTCTGGCGCGCAACTCCGGATCGCACACGGCCCTCGCCTACGGACTGCATCACTGCCGCGGTGACTGCGCCGTGGTCCTCGCCGCCGACTTGCAGGATCCGCCCGAAATCTTGCCCGATCTGATTACAGGGTGGAAGAACGGGGCGCAGATTGTTTGGGCCGTGCGCGCCGGGCGCGAGGGCGAGGCGGCCCAAACGGTGGCCTTCTCGCGCCTGTATTACTGGTTGATGCGGCGCGTCGTGGGCATGAAGGAACTGCCGCCGACGGGAGCCGACTTCTTCCTGCTCGACCGCGCCGTCCTCGACGCCTTCCGCGGTTTCCGCGAGTCCAACACCAGCATCCTCGCCCTGCTGACCTGGATGGGCTTCCGCCAGACGAGCATCTCTTATGTCAAGCAGGCGCGCGTCCACGGCCGGTCGGGTTGGACCTTCGCCAAGAAGCTAAAACTGGTCGTCGATTCGGTGACGGCCTTCACCTTCCTGCCGATCCGCGTCATGTCGTACGGCGGGTTGCTGGTGGCGCTGGCCGGGTTCGCCTACGCCGTGTTCGTCATCATCCACGCCCTGACCGGTTCGCCGACGGAAGGCTGGTCGTCGCTGATGGTCGTGGTCCTGGTCATGGGCGGCATTCAGATGCTCATGATGGGCGTGCTCGGGGAATACTTGTGGCGGGCGCTGGATGAGTCGCGGCGCCGGCCGCGCTACCTGATCGAGGCGGTCACCCCTTCGGGGCCGACCGAGGCGGGCGATCCTACAGCCCCAACTCCTTGAGCTGTTTCGCGTCCACCGGCGCCGGCGCCCCGGTCATCAGGTCGCGCGCCTTCTGGTTCTTCGGGAAGGCGATGACGTCGCGGATGTTGCTCGTCCCGGAGAGCATCATCGCCAGCCGATCGATGCCCAGGGCGATGCCGCCGTGCGGCGGGGCGCCGAACTTGAGCGCGTCGAGCAGGAAGCCGAAGCGCTGCCGTGCCTGCTCCGGCGTCATGCCCAGCACCGCGAACAGCCGCGATTGCACCTCCGGATTGTGGATACGGATGCTGCCGCCGCCGCACTCGTAACCGTTGATGACCAGGTCATAAGCCTTGGCCCGCACGCTGCCGGGGTCGCTCTCCAACCGGGACAGGTCCTCGTCCCTCGGCGCGGTGAATGGGTGGTGGTTGGCCGCCCAGCGCTTCTCCTCGTCATCCCAGATGAAGGACGGGAAATCGATCACCCACGCCACCTTGATGTCAGGGCGCGCCGGGTCGTACAGCTTCAGGTCTTCGGCGAGCCGGGTGCGCGTGGTCCCGAGCACCTTGCAAACGACGTCTTCCTTGGCGGCTGCGATGATCTGAAGGTCCCCCGCCGCGGCCCCGAGGCGCTGCCGCTGGGCCTGCTGCGCCTCGGGCGGCAGGAACTTCTCGAAGAACGCAGCGAAGTTGTCCGGCTGAACCTTGGAGACGTCAACGAGCACGCCGCTGTTTTCCGGGGCGAGGCGCTGGGCGAACGTCTTCAGCTCGTCCATGCGTTTGCGCGAGAACTGCTCGGCCGCACCTTTGCCCACGAGACCACGGACCTTCGCTCCTTGCGCGAGCAGCGCCCTCGTCGCCTCGTGCTGCGACTGCTGATGCAGGTCGGTCAAATCGACGATCTCCAGGTCATAGCGCAGGTCGGGCTTGTCGCTGCCGTACTTCAGCATCACGTCGGCATAGTTCAGGCGCGGCAGCGGCGTCGGGATCGTCACGCCCAGGCATTTGCCGAAAATCTCCGCCACCAGCCCCTCGATGACCTGGAAAATGTCGTCGCTGTCCACGAACGACATTTCGAGGTCGAGTTGTGTGAACTCCGGCTGGCGGTCGGCGCGCAGGTCCTCGTCGCGGAGGCAGCGGGCGATCTGGAAATACTTGTCGTAGCCGGCCACCATCAGCAGTTGCTTGTAAATCTGCGGCGACTGCGGCAGGGCGTACCAGTGCGGGCGGCCCGTCTGCTCGTCCTGGTTGACGCGGCTGGGCACCAGGTAGTCGCGGGCCCCTTCGGGGGTGCTGCGGCCCAGCAGCGGCGTCTCGATCTCCAGGAAGCCCTGGGCGTCGAGGTGGTCGCGGATGACCTTGTTGAGGCGGTGGCGCATCGCCAGGGTGCGCTGCAGTGACGCCCGGCGCAGGTCGAGGAAGCGGTACTGCAAGCGCAGGTCCTCGTTGGCCAGTTGTTGCGGGTCGCCGAACGTCTGCCCTTCCTTCGGGATCGACATGACCTCGATCGGCGAGTTGGGGCAGCGGTTGAGAATGTGGACCTCGTCGGCCACCACCTCGATGTCGCCGGTCGCCAGTTTCGAGTTGTGCTTGTCGGGGAGGCGCTCGCGGACGCGCCCCTTGATGGCCAGGACGAACTCGCTGCGCACTTCCTGCCCGGCGGCGAACGGTTCGGCGTGGTCGGACTCGACGACGACCTGGGTCAGGCCGTAGCGGTCGCGCAGGTCCACGAACACCTGATCGGGATACGCCCGGTAGCTGTTGACCCAGCCGTTGAGGACGACGGTCTTGCCGACGTCGGCTTCGCGCAACTCGCCGCAGGTGTGTGTGCGTCGCAACAGGGCCATGACCTTTTTCCTTGCTTTCGACTCGCCTTTGTGGGCATGATGTCCCCGGATGAGGAGGCATACCTGGGATTATAGGGAAAGTTGAGCGGCGGCTCGCAGGGCCGCGCGTGGATCGACGCGCGGCCCTGCGAGCCGCCGCTCAACGGAAGAAGTGTCTTGTGCGTAAGTCACTATCCCCGACAGGATTCGAACCTGTAGCCTGCGGCTCCGGAGGCCGCCGCTCTATCCAATTGAGCTACGGGGACGTTTGCCCGGGTTGGTCGAGCCTGGTTGGATTATATCGCGTCCTCCCCGCCTGTCCATCCCCGGGGCGCGCCGGCCCTTGCGACGGTCGCCGGCGTGCCGTACACTCTGGCTCGGCGGACCACGCCATTTCCCCGGAGGAACACGACTCATGCCAGCCGAATCCGAGAAGAAGTTCCTGACCAACCCCGACAACTTCACCGACGTCAGCCGCGGCGACCCGAAGCCGCACTCCCTCAAGGGCGAGGCCCTGGTCAAGGCGCGGCTGACCCCGGAAACCTGGCGGCTGGAGATCGTCAGCGACGGGTCCACGGAACTGGAGAAGCCGCGCAAGCTCGAAGACAGCACGGCCATCGACCTGCCGGCGCTGCAGGACCTCGGCAAGAAGCACGCGCTGCGCTTCCTGAAGGCGATGCAGTGCCTGAACATCGCGCAGCCGCTGGGGCAGGGCTTGTGGGAAGGGGTGCCGCTGCGCGAGGTCCTGCGGCTGGCCGGCAAGGTCAACAACGTCCGCCGCGTCTACTGGTGGGGCTACCACAACGACGATCCCAAGCAACTCTTCCAGTCGTCGCTGGGCTACAACCAGGTGATGGAGACGCCGCCGTGGGACCTGCCGGTGTTCGTCGCCTATCGCCTCAACGGCGAGCCCATCTCGCTGGTCCGCGGCGGGCCGGTGCGCATGGTCGTGCCGTGGGCGCACGGCTTCAAGTCGATCAAGTGGTTGCGGCGCGTCACGCTGACCAACGACTTCAAGGCGAACGACACCTACGCGAACGCCAATAACGACCCCGATTCGTATCTCAAAACAATGGCCCGCATCGACGACGGCCCGGAGGCGTTCAAGGCCGGTGAGCGGGTCGCCATGACGGGCGTGGCGATGGTCGGCTGGTCGGGGCTGAAGCGCGTGGAATACTGGCTGCGCCCCGACTCCGGCACGCACGGCACTCTGGCCGCGGATGACCCGGCCTGGCGCGCGGCGAAGTGGGAGGCGTGCCGCATCGAGCCGGCGCCGGACGACTGGGGCGGTCGCCTGCCGGACGGCGTCCTGCCGAAGGACGTCTGGGGTTTCGACCGCGAGAAGGGGCGGCCGAAGGAGTGGCCGATGCGCTTCAGCGTGGCGCGCTGGACCGTCACCCTCACCGGGCTGGCGCCCGGGGCGTACGAGTTCCGCGTCCGCAGCGTGGACCTCAACGGCTTCGCCCAGCCGGAGCCACGCCCCTACCCCAAATCGGGACGAAACGAGATCCAGTACAAGCCCATCGTGGTGATGGCGTGAACGCGGCACTCCGGCGAGGATGAAGCTCACACAAGCCTGATGTGCCAGGCAGTGGGCCTGGCCCATCAGGCTCGCGGTCCACGTGTGCCTCGCCGGGAGTCGTGCCCAATCGCTTGCGGCTGGCCCTACGGCGCCTCGAGCAGCCCCTTCGCCTCCTCGCGGAAGCGGATCAGTTCCGCATCGCCCGCTTTGTTCTTCTCCATCCAGCCAACGGCCTTGTCGTACCAGCGCGGGACCTCGTCGGCGTGGCCGAGCCGGTGGTGCGCCATCGCCAGAACGAACCAGTCGAAGGCGTCGCCGCCGTGGCGCAGGGTCATCGCCTTTTCCAGTTCCGTCACGGCCTCCTGCCATTCCCCGGCCCGGTAGAGGGCGGCCCCGCCGCACGACGCACCTCCGACCCCTTACCCCTACCCCTACCCCTGGCCCTTCCCCCCACAGCCCGCCACCGTCCCTGCCCCGTAAACCTCCCGCGGCGTCCGGTAGCCCAACGTCTGGTGCGGCCGCTCGTACCCGTAGAAGCAGAAGTACGCCCCGAGACTCTCCTCCGCCTCCCGGCCCCCGCCGTACGACTTGAGATAAATCTCCTCGTACTTCACCGTCCGCCATAACCGCCCCACAAAGACGTTGTCTAGCGCCCGCCCCCGCCCGTCCCTGCTGATCGCTATCCCCTCCCGCCCCAGACGGCCCGTGAACGCCGGGCACGTGAACTGCGACCCCTGGTCGGTGTTGAAGACCTCCGGCCGGCCCCAGCACAACCCCTCCTCCAGCGCCTCCAGGCAGAACGCCCCGTCCAGGCTGTTCGACAGCCGCCACGACAGCACGAATCGGCTGTACCAGTCCAGCACCGCCGTCAGGTACAAGAACCCGTAAGGACGCAGGCGACTTGCCTGCGCTGGCGGGGGGCCTGCGGGCGGTGGAGCCGGGACTCCAACCCGACAGCGTCACCGCCTGCCTGTATCAGTCCGCCGAGGGTGTCGAGAGCAGGTAGACGGCGAACGAAGCCAGCCAGTGCTCTCCCACGTAGTCGCCGCTGGCGACGTGGCGCAGCGCCGCCTCCGCGTGGCGCGTCGCCGACTCCGCCAGGACCTTGCGCGCCGGGTCGTCCCGGGGCAGCGCCGCCGCGATGCTGCGCAGGCACCAGGCGCGACTCAGGTTGAGGCCATCCAGGTGGACCAGCTGCGGGTCGCTGCGGTCCGTCACCTTCGCCGACTCGAACAGCGTCTTCGGCTCGCCTTTCGTCAGGTCCGGCAGGAAGCGCCGCAACCAGGTCGGGAACTCGGCCGGCGGCAGCACGCGCCGCATCAGGTCCGCCTCCATCAGGCTCGGCGAAATGAAGTCGGCCCCGTCCGGCTCCCAGGACGCCGGAATCCCCACGTCCCGGGCGAAGTAATCTCGGCTCCGCTTCTCGATCAGCTCGCGCAGCCGCTCGTGGCCCACCGCCCGGGCGTAGTCCAGGGCGAAGGCCAGCCCGAACGCCGTGTTCGGATGAACGCCGCTACGAATCGGGTAGGTCTGCTTCGGCAGAAAGGCGAGGTAGCGGTCCACGATGGTGTCGGCCAGCGGCCGCAGGTTCTTCGACCATTCCCGGGCCTGGGGGTCGTCCCAGCCGTGCAGTTCCTCGGCCAATTTCAGCAGCCACGCCCAGCCGTAGGTCCGCTCGAACGAGCGGCGGTTCGGCGTGGCGAAGTAATCGGCCTCGGCCTGGAGGTGTTTCGCCGTCAGGTTCTCCGCCAGGGCGGCGCGGATTTCCTTCCCCTCGGGCAATTCGGGGAACAGGCGCAGCAGCCGCACCAGCATCCAGTGGCCGTGAACCGAGGAGTGCCAGTCGTAGCAACCGTAGAAGGCGGGGTGCGTCGCCCGCGGCGACTTGACGTCCGCCTCACCGTTCACGACGTCGCCCGGCTTATTCGGGTACTCCTTGCGGATGCCCTTGAGGGCCAGGCGGGCGAAGGCCGATGCCTGTTCCTGCGTCATCGTCGGCGCCTCCCTGGCGGCCTGCTTGATCGAGTTCAGGTACGCCAGCAGGTCCGCCATCCCCTGCAGGTCCACCTGCTTCTCCAACCCCTCGGGCATGAACGACATCCCTGTACTCCGCAGATCGGCGATGTTCACGCGGAGCACCGTCTCGCTGGTGCCGTCGGCGCGGCATATGGTGATGTCGTTGGCCGTCTCCGCCGTGATCATGCCGGTGAGGGTGCGGCCCTTCTCGGTTTCCAGGTAGTAGCTGAGGTACTTCGGCAGCACCTCGCGGTTCGGGTCGAGGACGTTGAGCACGATCGCTTCGTTCCCGCGGTCGCGGATCGCCAACAGCTCGGCCCCGACCGCCTCGCCCACTCCCTCCAGCCGGTGGCACGACGAGCAGACGTTCTTGAAGAGCGCCTTGCCCCGGGCCGCGTCGCCCGGGAGCGTCAGCGCTTTCTGATAGGACGCGACGACGTCGGCCCGCCTGGAGAGGGCCGTCCCGGCGAAGAGGCGCGCGGCGCGCGCGCGGAGGGCCTTGTCCGCCGACCCCTGGAGCAACTGAATGCGGGCCGGGTCCACGTCGCCGGTCTTCACCTTGCCGGCCTCGACCGCGTCGAGGAAGGCGCCGACCCAGGCCGGCCGGGCGAAGAGCGTCTCGGCCGCGGTCGCCCGCTGCCGCGGACTCAGCCCCGGCCAGGTGGCAAGGATCAGGGCCGGCACGTCGGAGTCGTCGAAGCGAGCGAGGGTCTCCAGCGCCGCGGCCTGCACCGGCTGCGGCTGGCGCGGCTTCAGGCAGTCGGCGAACAGGTCGCGCCCCTCGGCGAACGGCGCCAGGCCCAGCGCCCGCACCGCGGCGGCGCGCTCGGCGGCCGGCCGCCGTTCGTCGGCGGCTGTCCTGCGGGCGTCGCGCAGCAGCTCGGCGAGGAGGGCGCCGGCCTTGCCACCGCCCGCCCCGCTCAGCTTCGCGCGCCCCGCCGCCGGTTGCCGGCTCACCAGGCTGCGCACGACTTCCTGGGCCAGCGCCTTTTCGGAGTCGGGCAGGTCGTCGAGGGCCTTGACCACCGCGGCCACCTCGTTCGCCCGGTTGGCCGCGCCGGTCTGCACCGCCAGCGCCGCCAGCAGCGCCTTGCCGTGCGCCGTGCCGCGGACGGCCTTGTCGGCGGCGAGGGCGCCGAAGAGTTCGCCGCCGCGCGCGCCGGCCGAGCTGAGGATGGCGAGGCGGAACCAGGCGTCGGCGCCGTCGCTCACGGCCAGTTTCCCCAGCGCCTTAGCCGGCACCTCCCCGCCGAGCGAGCCGAGCGAGAAGGCGAGTTGGTAGCGCACCCGCACGTCGCCGTCGCCGGTCATCGCGCCGAGCTTCGCGCGCACTTCTGGGGCTTCCTCGAAGGGCTCCGCCAGCCGCACGGCGTGCTCGCGGACGTGTGCGTCGGGGTCGTCCAGCCCCTTGAGGACCTGCCGCGCCTCCAGGGCCTTGAGCCCGTCGAGGGCGTACAGGGCGTGCGTCCGGCCGAGGGGCGATTTCGACGCGGCGGCGAGTCGCTTCAGCGGCGCGACGGCGGCGCGGTCCTGGCGCTGGTAGAGCAGGCGCGACGCCGTGTCGCGGTGCCAGCCGTCGGGGTGCTCGAGCAGGGCCACCAGCTCCGCCGTCGTGGCCTGGCCCAGGCGCGGCAGCTTCGGCCGCTTGAACCCTTCCGGCACGATGCGGTAGATGCGGCCGCGGTCGATGCCGCTGGAGACGTCGAGGTGTTTGAGGATCTGCGGCGGCAGGAACTTCGCCCCCTCGATCAATTCGCGGTACATGTCGATGACGTACAGGCAGCCGTCGGGGCCGTTGGCGAACTGCACCGGCCGGAACCAGTTGTCGCTCGACGCCAGGAACTCCACGTCCCGGTCCGCCCGCAGCGCCGTCAGGCCGACGCCGTTCGGCTCCAGACGGGCGCGGTAGACGAGGTTGTTGGCCACCTCGCCGACGAAGACGTTGCCGCGATACTCCTCCGGCCAGGCGTCGCCGCGGTAGACGGTGACACCCGTGGCGCCGGTGAAGAAGCCGGACGGCTGCCCGCCCTCGTCGCTGCCCGGCACCACGCCTTCCTTCCGCAGCTGGGTGCGCAGGACGCGCCACGGCTCGTTGGGGCTGAGGCGAAACAGCCGGGTGTACTTGCCCTCGGGGGCGATGTTGACCGCCGCCGCTGGCGACTGCACGTAAGGGTTGCGTGCCAGGTAGCGAGAGTCGTACATGACGAGGTGAATGGGGTTGCTGTTCTCGCAGACGAAGGTGCGGCCCCAGTCGTCCAGGCTCATGCCGTGCTGCCCGCCGCCGCTGGTCAGGGCGAACGTCAGGGCGGCGGGGTCGAACAGGAAGCCCTGCCCGCGCACGTCCACCGGCTTGCCGTCCTTGTCGTCGGCGCGGCGCACCAGGCCGCCGGCGAGGTTGGTCGAGACGTGGAAGCGGTTGTCGAGGCCCCAGCGGAACGAGTTCAGCATCGCCTCGCCGGCCTCGTCGCGGGCGAAGCCGCTGAACACCGGCTTCCGCACCTCCCCCTTGCAATAGAGGATGTCCGGCACGCTGCCGACGAAGACGCCGCCGCCATAGCAGGCCACCGCGACCGGCGAGTCGAGGTTGTCGGCGTAGACGGTGGCCCTGTCATAGCGGCCGTCGCCGTGGGTGTCTTCGAGGAGCTTGACGCAGCCGTGGCCCTTGAATTTCGGGTTGGCGTACTGGTTGTACTCGGGGAACTCGACGACGAACAGCCGGCCGTCCTCGTCGAAGTCGAGGGCGACCGGCGAGCGGATGAGCGGCTCGCTGGCGACCAGCTCGATGCGGAAGCCGGGGCGGAGCTTGAACGTCTTGAGGGCGTCGGCCGGCTCCCTGGGCGCGACGCGCGGCAGCTCGGCGGAGTAATCCTTGTCGGCACCGGGGAGGACCGCCGGGACGAGCAGGGCGGCGAGGAACAACGGCAGGGAGTGGCGGAAGGTCATGGCGCGCCTCGGGGGACGAATGAGCGGCGGGACGATCAGATGGAGGATACCGGCGGCGGAGAGGGATTGCCAGAGAGGGCCGAAGCCCGCCGCCGGCAGTCGGGCATCGCCGGCAGCACGGCGCCCCCACCCCGGCCCGGCTTCCTATCTTTGAGATGAATAGAACGCCCTGAACCCCATTCTCGGCTTGCTCGGCTCGCTCGCCGGGACCGAGGTATTCGCACGTGACCCTCCAGGACACTTCAACCGGAGACGGCGAAGATCATCTTGGCGTGACCGCCTCCTGTACTGATGGTCGCCATGCGGGGTCCGGCGTGTCCGTGGCGATGCGCCCGGCCGCCGACTTGAATCCGTTTGGCCCCACCGCAACTGTGGTCTCTCGCCAACGGCTCAACCGATGGAGTGGCCAGCACGGGGAAAGGTCACGTCATGCCCACAGTGGGAGCACTGCCCCCTGTGCCCCGCCTGCCGGGCGCGGAAGCGCAACCTTCGCTGACAGCCGGGGCAGCGGAAATGGAAGAACGCCTCTGCCGTCGCCTGTCGCCGTTCCCTCCTCCGCACGAACAGGTAGCCGCCGCCCGCCAGCACGAGAACCGCAACCGCTCCCGCAATCAGCACGAGTGTCGTCGTGTCCATCGGGTATCGCTCCCGTGTCAAGGCGGTGCCCCGTGGGGGGCGACCGCGGCCGTGCTCACTTCCCCTTCGCCAACTCGGCCAACGTCACCTTCGCGAGCCGCTCGCGCACGACCGCCGCCACCTCGTCGCACACCGCTTGCAGCCGCTTGTCGAAGGCGGCCTCTTTCCCCTGGCCCACGTCAGGCGCGGCGCCGCGGATCGGCCCGTCCACGGCCTCGACGACCTCCAGCAGGGTCACGTCCTTCGCCAGGCGGGCCAGCCTGTAGCCGCCGTTCGGACCTTTGAGGGATCGCAGCACGCCGCTGTCCACCAGGGGCTTGAGGACCTTCAGCAGGAACCGCTCAGGGGTGCCATCCGCCTTCGCCAGGTCGTGTGAGGCGACAGGTGCGTCCGGCTTCTCGCGGGCGAGGTAGGCAAGGGCGGCCAGGGCGTAGCTGCTGGCGCGGGTCAACTTCATCAGGTCACCTTTCGGCGGGCGAGGTTGCCGCGTGCCTGCGCGGGCAGGGTGCGCGGTCGGTGGATTCACTTCGGTTTACGCTCCGGCGGGTCGGGTGACGAGCGATCGTGCTCTTGGCCCGACGTTACGTCTTGCTGCCCTGTTAGCTCCACGGCCAATCCTTCCAGCACCTCATCGGCAGAGCCCCGGATGCGGCAGGAGCGTGCCCGGAAGGCGGGTCAGGTTTGTCGTCGTTCGGGGGGCCGGCTGGTAACATACCCGGGAGCACGCGCCGCGTCCCGGCCGAATTCGCAGCGCCCCGTTCGGTCGGCGTCGTGGTTGCCTGCCGTCTCCCGCATCATGATCACGGAAATCAGTGATGATGAGACACGTCGTCATTGTGCCCACAGACGAGCACGTTGACAACGTGCCCCACAGGCTCGCTGAACCGAGGAGCAACCATGAAGCGAATCGTAACGGCCGTTTCCCTGAGTACCTGGTTGTGCGTGGCCTGGCCTGCGGTGGGGGCCGACAAGCCGACGGTCGTGGAGCTGTGGCCTGGCCAAGTTCCGGATGAGACCGGCAACATCGGCCCGGAGAAGGTCCGCATGTCACCGAAGTTCACCAAGAAGGAGGTCGAGGTCACCGTGCCGACCCGGTTGGTGACCAACGTCAGCAAACCGACCATCACGATCTATCGGCCGGCGAAGGACAAGGATACCGGGGCCGCGATCCTGATCTGTCCCGGGGGCGGCTACTGGGACCTCTTCTGGGAATTGGAAGGCGAGGAGGTCGCTGCCTGGCTCAATTCGCAGGGGGTGACCGGCATCATCCTCAAGTACCGGGTGCCGCGCCGCCCCGATGAGCCCAAAGGCGAGCCGGCCCGACGCCCGCTCCAGGATGCCCAGCGGGCCGTCAGCCTGGTACGCAGCAAAGCCAGGGAGTGGGGCATCGACCCGAAGCGAATCGGCATGGTCGGCTTCTCGGCGGGCGGCCATCTGGCGATCGCCACGGCGACGAGTTTCGAGAAGCGAACCTACGAGCCGATCGACGACATCGACAAGGTCAGCTGCCGGCCGGACTTCGCCATCGGGGCCTACTCGGGCTACCTGAAGGCCAAGGACAAGGATGAGCTTGCTCCCGGCCTGCACATCCCGGCCGGCACGCCGCCGATTTTCCTGGTGCATGGCGGGGCCGACATCATCAGCCCGCCGGAGCACAGTGTGTTCCTGTACCTCGCCCTGAAGCGCGCCGACATCCCGGCAGAGCTGCACATTTATGCGGGGGCCGCTCACGACTTCGCCGTGCGCAAAGTCGATCATCCCTGTTCCAAGTGGACCGAGAGCTGCATCGACTGGCTGCGGAATCAGGGTTTCCTCAAACCGGCCAAGGCGTCGCCCACCGAAGCCCTGGAACCCTGGGCATCGAACCGTCATCCGAAGGACGCCGCCGGGCGGCACACGGAGGAGATCACCACCGCGAAGCAGGAATACCGCATCAAGCAGGAAGGATGGATGGACGGCACCAATTGCCACTCTCCCATCGGCGGCAGCTTCGGCGTCTGGGAGCAGAGCTGGGAGTCCAACCGGGCGGTGCGGCTGGAGAACGTCGGCCAGACCGACGTGATCAACCCCTGGCTTTCCAACGGGCGCAACGATTTCCGCTCCCTCAAGGAGATGGTGGCCGGGGCCCTCCGGCCGGGGATGACCGACCGAGAGAAGGCCATCGCGCTCTGGCGGCTCCAGACCACGCACCGCTTCCATGCCACCACCAACGACGCGGAGGCGAATGATCCCGTCAAGGCCATCAACGTCTACGGCTACACGACCTGCGGCGACGATTCCATCTGCCTGGCCGGCCTCTGGAAGACAGCCGGCTTCCAGGTGCGTCCGGCACGCGTGGTGGGGCACTGCATCACGCAGGTCAACTTCGACGGGCGCTGGAACCTCCTGGACGGGGACATGGGCCCCTTCTACCTCCTCCGAGACAACGTGACGATCGCCGGCGAACAGGACCTCGTGCGCGACCACGACCTCCTCAAGCGCAGCCACACCCACGGCATCCTGGACGCCGACAGCCGTGCCGCCGCCGAGTGGTCCGCCGCGCTGTTCGTCTACGAGGGCGAGACCGGAGGCGACCGCAACAGCGCCCGGGACACGACCATGAACATGGTCCTGCGGCCCAACGAGGCGCTCGTGTGGCGCTGGGGCCACCGGGTGCCGCTCAAGTACCACGGACGCACGGACATCACGGTCTGGGGCGCGCGAGCGGCCGACAGGATTTGCAACGGACTGTGGGAGTATCGCCCGGACTTCACCGGGGAGTCCTGGCGCCGAGGGGCCGACACGGTGGAAAACGTCCGGGCGAAAGACGGAGACCTGGTGGCCGAGGCCGGGAAGACAGGCGTCCTCGTCTGGAAGATGCGCAGCCCGTACGTCTTCGTGGGTGGGAGGCTCGAAGTCGAGGGCGCCGCGGCGAAGTTTTCCCTCTCCTGGGACGGCACCTCGTGGCAGGAGGTGGGCGAGGACCTGGATGCCCTGTTCCCGGCCACGGGCCCCGCGCGCTACGAATACCGGCTCAAGTGCGAGCTTCCCGAGGGCGCGCGGCTCAAGCGCCTCGCCATCGTCAACGACCTCCAGATGGCGCCCCTCGCGCTCCCGGGGATGGTGGTTGGGGAGAACCGCTTCACTTACACGGACCAATCGACCGAGCCCCGGCGGGTACGCCTCACCCACGAATGGGTCGAGCGATCGGTTTGTCGGCCGCCCGGTGCCCCGCCTGCTCCCGTCTTCCCGGCCGAGGGTGCGCGGACGGACGGCAGTGACATCGTCTTCCAGTGGGGTCTTCCTGTCGATGCCTTTGACGACGGCATCGCCGACTACCACTTCGAGCTGTCCGACCGCGCGGACATGGCCTGGCCCCTGTCGTCCAACTTCTCGAAGCTGGTGAGCAACACCGCGGATCGCGGCCGGCCGCGCTACGCCTTGCCCTACGCCGGCCTTTTGACGCCCGGCCAGGTGTACTACTGGCGCGTCCGAGCCAGGAACGGGAAAGGGGTCTGGGGACCGTGGAGCAAGACGTGTAGCTTCACCGCGGGTGGCCCGGCCCAGCCGCTGGACGTGACCCTGGAACCGGCGAAGGGCGCCGACGGCAAGCTGCTTCTCCGCTGGAAGCCCAATTCCGCGGGCCAGAAGCCGGTCAAGTACCGCGTCTACGGCAGCGACGAGAAGGGGTTTTCGGTCAGCGACGAGCCGTACAGAAGGAACGTGGGCCAGTCCAGGGACCTACCCGCCGAATCCCCGGGCAATTTCGTGGCCGAAACGTCGAGCACCGAGTTGGTCGTCCTCGGCGCCGGGGTGGACCTGCCCAACGCCAACAGGGCCTTCTATCGCGTCGTGGCCGTCGATGACAAGGGGAAGCGGAGCGGGCCTTCCGACCCCGCCGCCGCGGCCCGTCCGTTCATCTGCAGCAAGCCCCCGGAGACCGCCAGGGTCGGCACGGAGCTCCGGTATCAGGTCTCCGCCGTGCGGTCGCTGGGGGACCTGCGCCTGCGCATCGTGGAGGGCAAGGAGGTGGCGAGCTTCTGGGACATCGAGAAGCCCCGATTTGTCCTGGTACAGGGTCCGACCTGGCTCCGAATCGATGAGAGCACCGGCGCGCTCCGCGGCGTGCCCGACGCAGCCGGGAACACGGACGTCGTTGTCAGGGTGACCCTGGAAAGGTCGGTCCGCCGGCTGGATGAAGGTCGTCTCAGCTGGGGACAGGAACAGGTCAAGGAAGTGGTCACCGAAAAGGTGGGCAGCGCGACGCAGCGCTTCCGGATCACCGTCGGTCCGTAGGCCAAAGAGGTAGCGGAGAACCCGGGGTCACGAAGGGCCCCCCGCGTGTCACCGGAGCGGGGCGGGGTGTTACAAGCCCCTCCTTGTGTCGTGTGCGGTGCGAGCTACGCCTTGGCGTGCCGCTCCCATCTGGCAGGCCACTGCCGCTCCTGCGGCGGCGGCGCGTGCTACGTTTGGTCCGGGGGGAATCTGAATCTGCTGGGAACCGCGCAATGAGCAAGCACGTTGCTTCGCATCAGGGGGTGGCAGGCGAGACACGCGAGGGCATCGCGGACGCCCGAACGACCCTGGCTGACCCGTGGTCAGCTCGCACTGCGGGGTGTGCAACTCGGGCTGCTCGGGGCCATCCTGTTGGGTGGCTTCGACGCCACGAGTCTCCTCTTCCGCGACCCCCGCGGGAGGATTCTTAACTGCCATCTCGCTGGGGTGGCCGCTCGCTGCCCCAGTGACTGAGCCGCTGCCCTCCCTGGATGACCTGGCTCAAGGAGTACCTGGCGCTCGGCTTGCCGATGCCCCCCAAGGACGCCAGGCTGGTGCGCTACGAGAGGGGCGGAGGTGGTCTGGTCAACGGCAAGGTCCAGATAAGGTAGGCATGGTTCAAGCCGGGGTAACACTTGGCGGCGTAGGTCAGGCTTTCCAGCCTGACAAGCAGCGAGTCAGGCTGGAAAGCCTGACCTACGGCCGCGCCACCCGAAACTGCCCCGTTCTGAACCATGCCATAAGGTAATGCTTATGGCGCGTCCCTCCTTTCTCCCCACGGCGGTCGAGCAGTACGTCAACGGGCTGCTCGCCCGGGAAACCCCGCTCCAGGGCCGGCTCCGCGCCGAAACGGCGGCGCTGCCCCAGGCGCGCATGCAGATCGGCCCCGACCAGGCGGCACTGCTGGCGCTGCTGGTGCGCCTGACAGGGGCGCGGCGCGCCCTGGAGGTCGGCACCTTCACCGGCTTCAGCGCCCTGGCGGTGGCGTCCGCCCTTCCCCCGGACGGCCGGCTCGTCACCTGCGACGTGAACGAGGAATGGACCGCGATCGCCCGGCGCTATTGGGAGGAGGCGGGCGTCGCCGGGCGGATCGATCTGCGCCTCGGGCCGGCGGCCGAGACGTTGGCCGGGCTGCTGCGCGACGGCGCCGCCGGCTCCTTCGACAGCGCCTTCATCGACGCCGACAAGGAGTCTTACGACACCTACTACGAGTCGTGCCTGCGCCTGGTCCGGCCGGGCGGGTTGATCGCCATCGACAACGTCTTGTGGTCGGGGGCGGTGGCCGACCCGTCCGCGGTGGACGCCGAGACGTCGGCCATCCGGGCGCTGAACCTGAAGGTACGCGACGACCGCCGCGTGGAAGCGTGTCTGCTGACGGTGGGCGACGGGGTCATGCTCGCCCGCAAGCGCGAAGTGCCGTGAGAGAACGACCGTGGTGTTTCCGGGTCTATAGCCTCCTCAGCGCGGTCAGCTGGTTGGCGACGAGGTGATCGAGGCCGTGGATCAGCATGGGGATAGCCGCGTCGTCGGCCGCGTGCCGTTCACCGACGGCGCTACCCACGGCGCGTACGAAGGCGAGGACGGGTGGCATTGTGCGAGGCATGGGGCCAGACTCTGCCGGTTGTATCGCCAGGGTGAACGGGCGAACAGAGCGAGGCGACCTCCAGGACCGCCACGACTATCGCCTGTTCTATTCTTAGGACTGCCAGGCCGGAAAATGCACCACGGGAACGCCCTTCGCACGAGAGGGTCTGGAGGCCCGGATGTCGTGCTGCGTCCTCTGGAGTGCGAACAGGGGGTTGCCGACGATGTACTGGATCGCCTTCCGCTTCTGGCCGGCGATTCGCAGCAGCGCCCCGTGGCCGGAATAGGGTCGCTTCCCACAAGCCAAGTCCACCGCTCATCGGCTAAGATGGCGGGACGGAGCAGCAGAGGGGGCCATTGCGGTGCGCCGGGACTCTTGGCGGCCTCTCCCCCGCATTGCTACTGACATGACCCGCCTGACTTGCTATGGCCTTTCCCCGGCCGACAAGCACGAGGCGTGGAAGGCTTTCTTCAAGCGCCTCCTCGGCCGACGAAAGGAACCCACAATGGCTTATCAGGACGAATTCGCCCGAGCGAAGAGGGCGGCAGGGGCCAAGATGGCATTCTACGTCCACCTGGCGGTCTACCTGCTCGTGAACGCCCTGCTCATCGCCATCAACCTCCTCACCTCCGCCGGGCACCTCTGGTTCCAGTGGCCGCTGCTCGGCTGGGGCATCGGCGTTCTCGTTCACGCCCTCGTGACCTTCGTGCTGCCGAAAGGGGCGGGCATGAAACGGCGGATGATCGAACGGGAGATGCGGCGAAGCGCCTTGAAGAAGTCCTAGGCTGCTGCGGCGAAGCGACGGCCACGGCAGGACTTTCCCTCGCACGTCGCACGGCACGGGGCGCACGTCTTGGCCAAGAGGTCCAGCCGGCGTGCCGCCATCGCTCGCCGGCAGGGATGGCCAGGACTGCCCATTAAGAAGGTGAAACAAGGCAGTAGACGTTGGGAGTGGAAAAGCGCCGGGGGCGCTTGCAACGCCACTTCCCCGGAGTATAATGGAATTAGCTAAGCCAGTCCAAACGTGAGCCTCGGTCCCGGAGGTTGTTGCTCGGTGGCATCGGCTTCTACGGCCCTGGACGGCACGGCGTCTTCGCCGTGACAACCCCCCAGGAATCCCGATAAGTAACTCCCGATCCCACCGCAGCGGCGGCTTCCAGGGCATCAACCGAAGGAGGTACGCCAGTCGATACTCTAACGCAGCAGAGTGGCGGAACCTGTGGCCGGTCGGATTTCGGCTCATACGGCCTTGGGTGGCTCCGGCTCCCCTCGTGGGCTGTTCCCCCAAATGCTTGAAAAGTAACTACCGATCCCACCGCCCGAACGGGTTCCGGTTCGTCCCACCGCAGAAGCAGCCCGCAGCGCCAAGAAGGGCCTATCTGGCGCTGCGGGTTGCCTTGTTCTTGTCTTTCTCGATGCCCGCCAGTATCGCTTCGACCACAAGAAGACCGCCTTCCACAGAAGCAAGGCTCAAATTAGCGGTGGTTTGTTGGGCTGATGTCCCATCGTTCAATCCCGCTTCGTGCCGACTAGAACCTCAACGAGGTTCGGGAATTGGGGCCGAGGTGACGTTCAGCGTCAGACGCCCACCTGAAATGTCCAATTCATAGTCCACGACGAGCTTGCGGAGGTGGGGGAACAGCTTTTCCCGCCGTTCCGCCATGAGGTCCATTAGCGGCCGCCCTCGGGGCGGCGCGGATTCATCGTTTCGCGAAACGATCAATCGAGGGCGGCCGCTAAACGCTCTCAATACTCGCGAGTGCTGTTATGGATCCGCTTCAGCGCCTCGGCGGCGGCCTGGCGGGCGTCGAAATTCTCGTCCTTGAGCAGGAACACGAGATTGGGGATGGCCTCGTCGGTGTAACGCTTGATCCGCCCGAGGGTGCGGGCGGCCTGGGTGCGGACGTTCGGGTCGGGGCTCTTCAGCGCCAAGGTCAGCGGGGGCACGGCGGTCTTGGGAGTGAGCAGGGCGATGGCGTCGGAGGCGTTGGCCCGGACCACTTCGTCGGAGTCCTTGAAGGCGTCGATGAGGGCGTCGATGACGTCGGCGGACTGCAGGTTGTACTTCAGGGCGAAGGCGGCCGCCCGGCGCACCTCGACGCTCTGCTGACTCTTGTTGAGCAGCTTCGCCAGATCGGCCGCCGTGTTCTGGGCCGGCGCCACCCCCCCGAACCAGCCGAACAACAGCGTGCCAAGGGCCAACGTCAGAAACCGCTTCATGGCTAAGGATCCTCCCGGGAATCGCAAGGGTCGGCCAGGGGCGAGTCGCGGATCGACCCACCCACCTTGAGAGTAACCCGCGGGAACGGCACTCACAAGGAAAGCGACCAGATTCCCGCGCCGGCCGCGGCGCGACTTGCCGTCGCTGCGGCTTGTGACGGCTCGCACTTCACGACATCTTCCCCAGCCGGCGGCGGGCGAGGAGGAGGAGCGTGTCCTTGACGGTGCGCAGGACGCGCATCTTGCTGGCGCCGGCCTTCTTGTCGTAGCGCAGCACCATCGGCACCTCGTTCATCACCAGCGCCGGCCGCGCCGTCCGCAGCTTCAGCAGGATGTCCACCATGCACGAGAAGCCGCGCTCGCTGACGAAATTCGCGTGCTCCTTCAGGGCGCGCTGGAGCACCGGCACGCGGTAGGCCCGGTAGCCGCAGGTGTAGTCGCGGACGTTCCGGATGGGAAAGAGAAGGCGAAACATCCACGACGCGCCGACGCTGAGGAAGCCGCGGAACCGCGACAGGCCGAGTACCCGGCCGCCGCGCTGGTAGCGCGAGGCGATCACCACGTCGTGCCCCTCGCCGACCAGTTGCAGCATGCGCACGATCAGGCCGGGCGGGTGGCTATTGTCGCCGTCCATCGTCACCAGCACGTCGCGCGGCCCGCCCTGGCCGGCCACGTGCGTCAGCAGCGTCTTCATCGCCTCGGCCAGGCCCTTGTTGACCTCGTGCGGCACCAGTTCGATCTGCACGCGCGGGTAGCGCTTGCGGTCCAGCCCGGCGGCGAAGTTCCGCACCACGGCCGCCGTGTCGTCGGCCGAGCCGTCGTCCACCACCACCACGGTGATGTCGCGGTGCGGCAGCGACTCCTCCGCCAGCCAGCAGATCTCCCGCAGCAGGAAGGGCAGGTTCTTGCCCTCGTTGTACGCCGGCATCCCGATGAACAGCATGGTTCCTGTCATCCCCTCCTTGAGCCGCCGCCCTCGGGGCGGCGCCAGCGCGAAGCTGCAAGCGGCGCGGCGGCGCACCCGGAAGGGCTTGCCCCCCCGGGCCGGAGTCGGTTTAATGTCCCATCTGTGCCACGGACGGCTCCGCGGACAAGGAGGTCCTTCATGAAAACGGCCATCGTCATTCCCGCCCGCTACGCTTCTCAGCGCCTGCCGGGCAAGCCGCTGCTGCGGCAGACCGGCAAGTACCTCGTTCAGCACGTCTACGAGCGCGCCTGCACGTCGCGCCGCGCCGGCGCTGTGATCGTCGCCACCGATGACTCGCGCATCGTGGCGGCCGTCGAGGGCTTCGGCGGCCGCGTCGTCTTGACCCGCCGCGACCACCCCAGCGGCACCGACCGCGTCGCCGAGGTGGCCCAGCAGCTCGACGCCGACGTCATCGTCAACCTACAGGGCGACGAGCCGCTCGTCGATCCGGCGGCCCTCGACCTGCTGGCCGACCTGCTCGGCCGCGACCCCGGGGCCGACATGGCCACCCTGGCGGTGCCGATCGCCTCGGCGGAGCAGTGGCACGACCCCAACTGCGTCAAGGTGGTCTGCGACGCCGCCGGCCGGGCCCTGTACTTCAGCCGCAGCCCCATTCCGTACGTCCGTGACGGCCAGCCGGACTTCGCCGCCCGCCCTGCCCGCTTCCTGCAGCACCTGGGGCTATACGCCTACCGCCGGGCCTTCCTGCTGCAGCTGGCCCGCCTGCCGCAGCACCCGCTGGAGGAGACGGAAAAGCTGGAGCAGCTCCGCGTGCTCGCCCTCGGCCAGCGCATCGACGTCGGCGTGGTGCCGCACGCGGCCCGCGGCGTGGACACCTTTGAGGATTATCAGCATTTCGTCCGGTCGTACCGGCAGGAGGGGCTCGGGCGGGCGGCGTAACGGCGGTGGTGGGCGGCGGCGAGAGTGGTAACCTGTTGCGCGGGGCTTCGCCACGTTCGGAGATACGCCGCGTGTGACAGGAGGACAATCGTGACTCCAACCCAACTTTCCGCCCTCCTGGTCGAGTTGCTCGCCCTGCCGCACGAGACGGAGTGGGTCGAGTGGAAGCACAACAACGCCAACCCGGAGCTGATCGGCGAATGCCTGTCGCCCCTGGCGAACTCGGCGGCACTGCACCGGCGCGAGATGGCCTACATGATCTGGGGCATCGAAGACGCCGCGAAAAACGTCGTCGGCACAACATTCAAGCCCCGCGCCGCCAGGAAGGGGAACGAGGAACTCGAAAACTGGCTGATGCGGTCGCTCCACCCGCAGGTCAATTTCCAGATTCACGAGTGGCCCCACCAGGGCCGGCCCCTCGCCCTGTTCGAGATTCCCCGGGCCACCCATGCTCCCGTGCGCTTCGGCAGCGAGGAGTTCATCCGGGTCGGCAGCCTCAAGAACAAGCTGAAGGACTACCCGGCCAAGGAAGCCGAACTCTGGGCGTCGTGCTCGAAGCAGCCGTTCGAGCGAGGCATCGCCCGGGCCGACCTTCCCGGCGACGAGGTGCTTGCCCACCTGGACTTTGCGTCCTGCTTCGATCTGCTCAACATTCCGCTGCCCACCGATCAGAAAGGCATCCTGAGCCGGTTGGCGGAAGAGAAGCTGATTGTGCCCCGGCCGGGTAGCCGGTTTGACGTGACCAACCTGGGCGCCATCCTCTTCGCCAAGAACCTGAATCCGTTCGACCGGCTGTCGCGCAAGGCGCTGCGGGTCATCAAGTACAGGGGGATGGGTCGCACGGAAACGGAGCGGGAGTGGCGCGACGCGCCGTCGCAGAAGGGGGTACGCCGTGGCGTTCGACGCCGCGCTCGCCTTCATCAGCTCGCAGCTGCCGCAGAACGAACCCATCGGCCAGGCGTTCCGCACCGAGGTTCGGATGTACCCGGAGAAAGCCATCCGCGAACTGGTCGCCAACGCCCTGATCCATCAGGACTTCACGATGACGGGGGCGGGGCCGATGGTCGAGATCTTCGCGAAGCGCGTGGAGATCACCAACCCCGGCGAGCCGCTGGTGGACACGCTCCGGTTCATCGACGCGCCGCCCCAGTCCCGCAACGAGGACCTGGCCGCCCTGATGCGGCGGAGGAAGATTTGCGAGGAAGGGGGCACGGGCATCGACAAGGTGATTGAAGCCGTCGAGATGTTTCAGCTGCCGGCGCCGGACTTCATCGCCACGCTGGGCTTCACGAGGCGGCCGCTAAACAACCGGAGCGGTCGTTGCACGGGGTGGGGAGACCGGTGCGCCGAGCGCTCGCGGCACGTCGGCGCGTCACGTCTCGGACTTCGGGACGCGGACCCTGAAGGCATGGCCGGCGACGTTGAGGACGTCACCGTCTTTGAGCGACGCGCTCTGGATCGCCTCGCCGTTGACGAAGGTGCCGTTGGCGCTGCCGAGGTCTTCGACCACCACCGCGCCCCCCTTCCGCAGGAGGCGGCAGTGCTGCTTCGAGACGTCGGCGGCCTTGAGCCGGACGTCGCATTCCGCGGCGCGGCCGATCGTGCTCACGGGCTTGGTGAGGCGGACCTGCTTGCCGGTCTTCTCGACGACCAGGGTGATCGCCGTCGGGGCCTCGGGGGCGGATCGTTTCTGCGCGCCGAGCGGCGGGTGACTGGCGCCCTCGGTGACGGCGGGCGGCTGGTTGCGGACTCGGGTCAACTCCTGGGTCAGGGCCAGGGCCAGGGCCTTGGCCGATGGGTAGCGCTCGGCCGGGGACTTGCTGAGGCACTTCATGACGAGCTGCTCAAGCCCCGCCGGCACCTCCGGCCGCAGGCCGCGCACCGGGGGGGGCAACTCGGGGGAGATCACCTGAACGAGAGTGCCCAGGGTGCTCTGCGCCACGTAGGTCGGCCGCCCGGTCAGCAGCCGGTACAGGATGGCCCCGAGGCTGTAGACGTCGCTGAGCGGGCCCACCTTGTCGGGCTCGTCGCCGGCCTGTTCCGGCGCCATGTAGGCCGGGGTGCCCAGGATCGCGCCGTGTAGCGTCAGGCCGGTGGACTGGCCGATGACCTTGGCGATGCCGAAGTCCATCACCACCGGCCGCTTGCGGACGTCGATCATGATGTTGGCCGGCTTGAGGTCGCGATGCACGATGCCGCGCGTGTGGGCGAACGAGACGGCCTGGGCCACCGGGATCATCACGCTGACGGCCCAGAACAGTGGCATCGACCGGCAGCGGCCGTCGCGGACCGTCAGCTCGTCGAGGTCCTGGCCGTCGATGAATTCCATGACGAAGTACTGGCCGGCCGAGCACTGGCCGACCTGGTAGATGCTCACGATGTTCGGGTGGCTGAGGCCGGCCGCGGCGCGGGCCTCGGCCAGGAAGCGAGTTCGCAGGGCGGGCTTGGTGAAATGCTCGTCGCGCAGGAACTTCACCGCGACCAGGCGGTCCAGACTCTTCTGGCGGGCCTTGTAAACGACCCCCATCCCGCCGCGGCCCAGCTCCTCCAGCAGGACGAAGTCCTCGAACTCCAGGCCGACCAGCGAAGGCTCGCGCGCGATGGGTTCCGCGGCGGGGGGAGGCCGCCAATCCACCGTTTCCCCCAGGGGCGGCCCGGGCGACTCGGGCAGCACGGTCGGCGCCTCCGAAGGCGGGAGTGTTTTGGCAGGCGCAGGCCGCTTCTCGTCTCCCGCACCGGGAGGCAAGGTACGCGCGTCAGCGGAGGAACGGTCAGCCATGGGCGCAACCCGGGGCAATGACAGGGAACCAATCGTGCCCCGACGAAACGTTCCCGGGGCATCGGTGTCGATTCCTGAGGGCGATTGTACCACAGCCGATGCCCCTTGCAACGACCATCCCCACGTCAGCAGGGCGGGGCTCGAATGGGTTGGCCAGGTCGGGGGACCGGATACCTCGGCGCCAGGGAAGTGATGGGCCGTTGGGAAGGGCCCCTGCGGGGGTCACGACGAGCGCCGCCGGGCGACCGCTAGCACGACCGCGCACAGGGCCAACAGTGCGGCGGCCACCCCGCCCACGAGCCAGTAGGCGTCCCGCAGGATTGTTTTCGCCCGCTTCGCGTCCGTGTCCAGGGGGCGAACGATCACCTGGACCCCGCGAACGTCCCCCAACGCCCAGGGCCTGGTCCTCTTCTCCTTCAACGTTTCGTCAAGGATGCTCCCCTCCTCCACGTAGCGGTTATGGCAGGCGACACACTCGTTGCTGTCCAGCCGAATGGCCCAGGCGTAGTGCAGCGCCGGGCGGCCCTCCTGGTCCTCGCGGACCTCCGAGTAATCCTCCGCTTCCCCGTCCCTCAACTTCCGCCAGGCCGTCGCCTCGAACTCCCCCTGCGGGCCCCGAGTCTTCGACTTCTGCCATACGAACGGGTAACCGCTGTAGAGGCGGAGCTGCATCCCGTCGCCGGCCTGGTGTTCCGCGGTGATCTTGTCGCCCAGCGCGGTGATAAATTTCGCGGGGTTCGGGATCGCCTTCTCGTGGGTCTTGTAATCGTGGCGCACCTGGACGTCCTGGGAGCCCCGGACCCGATCGACCACTTCGTCGGAGTAGTGGCCCCAGGCGGCGTCGATCACCTTGGCCTCCTGCTTGGTGCCCTCCAGGGCCGTGGCCATCACGATCCTGTCCTGGACCCGAGAGAGCTGCCACAACCCGACCGCCAACAGTGCGGTCACGGTGAGCAGGAGACTAGCCGGGACCGGGTTGCGCAGGCACCACCGCCAGGCCAGTTCGGCGCGGCCGGGCGGGCGGGCCTGGAGCGGCTCGCCGTTAGAGTACCGTCGCAGGTCCTCGGACAGGGCGAGGGCGCTGGGGTAGCGATTGCGAGGGTTCTTCTGCAGGCACTTCAGGCAAATCGTTTCCAGGTCCCGGGGCAGTCCCCGCCGGAGCTGACGGGGCGGCCGGGGCTCGTCGGACGTCACCTGGCGGAGGACTTCGAGGACCGATGCGGACTGAAACGGCGGGCGCCCCGTCAGACAAGCGTAGAGGATCCCTCCCAGGGCGTACACGTCGGCCGCCGGCCCCACCTCGTTCCTCTTGCCGCCGGCCTGCTCAGGCGCCATGTAGGCCGGCGTCCCCATGATGGTGCCCGAGGCGGTCAGGCTGGCGTCGTCGAGTTTCTTGGCCAGGCCGAAGTCGGTGATCTTGGGGGTGCCGTCCTCGGTGAGCAGGACGTTGGCCGGTTTGAGGTCGCGGTGGACGACCTTCGCCTCGTGCGCCGCCTGCACGGCCTCCGCCAGCCGCTCCACGAGGGCCGCCGCATCGCCGGGGGGCATCGGTTTGCCGGCCAGCTTCTTCTCCAGAGTTCCGCCGGGGCAATACTCCAGGGAGAGGAAGGGCTGGCCGTCGTGTGCGCCGACCTCGAACACCTGCACGATGTGCGGGTGCTGGAGTCGGGCGATGGCCTCGGCCTCGGCGTGGAAGCGGGCCAACTCCTCGGGGCCCGCGTCCCCACCGGCGAGGATCATCTTCAGGGCCACGACCCGGCCGAGGGTCGTTTGCCGGGCCTTGTACACAATGCCCATGCCGCCGCGGCCCAGAACGCCCAGCACCTCGTACCCCGGCGGGTTACGGCCTCCCGGCGGCGCCTGGGAAGTCACCGGGGCGGCGGTCGGTGGGGGCATGGCTGTCACGGAGGGCGCCTGTGTGGTCGCCGCCTCCGGGCCGGAGGCGCTTGCCGGGACGATCACAGGTGAGGCGCGCGGCAGCGTGGCCGTGTCCGACGGCACCGTGGCCGCCGCGGCCAGGGTGTGTACAAGGACGGGAGCCCCACAGGCCGGGCAACGGACTGAAGGGACGGGGTCGCCGGAATGGGGTTGCCACTGGTGGCCGCAGCGGCACACGATCGGCGGACTCACGAGCTACTCCTGCAAACGCCCCTCATCGGGGGAGCGCGTTCCGGTTCGACGAATCAGGGGGGATTGTATCCCGGGGAACCCCGGTTGCCACGATCGTTCGCGACTGCTGATCGTCAAGGATTGAGTGTCGGGGCAGTGTTCACAATGCAGGAGGCGGTAAGGGTGGTGATGCTGAAGGCGGTGGCCCCGCCCGTCTTGCCAGTGCCGGTGAGATTTGCCAGGCCGCCGTCGCTGCCGCTGCTGCCGTCCCAGGCGTACGCTTGCAGCGTCACCGCGCCGACGAAGCCCGCGTTAGGCACGAAGCGGATCAGGTCGCTCCCCGAGAGCAGCCGGGCGGCGCCGGCGGACACGACGCCAAAAGACTGCCAGGTCTGACCGCCGTCGCGCGAGTACTGCCAGGTCCCGCCGCCGGTCACGGTCAGGCCCGCTATCGCCACGCCCACCGTCGTGCCCGGGTCGATGTCGTTGAAGTAGCTCCCGAAGATGCTGGCGACCGCCTGGCCGGCCGGGTTGGTGCTGCCGGAGAGCACCGGCGCGAAAGCAGGCGTGCCGCCGGACCACGTCGGCGCGTGGTTGACGGGCAGCACGTTGAGCACGGCCGTCGCTTCCGTGCTGCTGAGCGCAGTGGCGCCGCCGGTGGAGACCACGGAAAAGACGGACCCGGAAGTGCCGGCCGTCTGGTCCCAGGCGCGGTAAGTCAGGTTGGCCTGGCCGGTTTGGTGCAGGGCCGGGGCGAAGCGCAACCAGGCGTTCCACGCCAGCAGTAGTCCCGACGACTCCGAGACCGCCGGCAACGCCTGCCAGGTCGTGCCGTTGAGCGAGTACTGCCAGGTCCCCGGCCCGCTCGCCCCGACGACGGCGATCCCCTTCAGCGCCCCGGC
>Ga0116224_10000238_pt1 | contig 46542 bp, 39 predicted proteins | sample Sb_taG_9_FD_89699 | JGI IMG/M metagenome (GOLD analysis project Ga0116224, IMG submission 89699) | Peat soil microbial communities from Weissenstadt, Germany - Sb_50d_b_LC metaG | ecosystem: Environmental > Terrestrial > Soil > Wetlands > Peat | place: Germany: Weissenstadt | collected 2010-09-21 | reverse complement strand
GAAGCTGGAGATTTGCCGCGAACGCGATCGCCGATCACCTACGGCTCGACGGGCTTCGCGGGCCGCATATGAGCAAAAGCTGCGGCGCACTCTGGAGCGCCATTTTCCTGAATTCAAGATCACCCGACTGACAGGCGGCGTGGATCTGGAGAAATCCTTCGGACCGGTCTACACGCGAGGCATAATGCGGCAAGGGCGCTCGGCCTTTGCCCTGCTAGGAGTGAATGCGAGAGAGACGCAGTCTTCGATCGATACGGCGCTGACCTTCGGCATTCTTTGGCTGGACGTTTGCCGGCAGGCGCAGGCCGCGAATGTGCTGGTGGAAGGCCTCAAGATATTTGTTCCGAATGGAACCTCCGCGCTGGTTCGGGAACGAATGGCGAATCTAAACCGGGACGCTGCAAAGTGGTCCTTGTTTGAGTTGGAGGAGCGTCACGACGCTCTGGTGGAGATCGACTGCGCGGATCGCGGCAATGTGGCCACGCGCTTGGTTCACGCAACCGACGATGGTGCGGCGCGGGAGCGATTCAAGCAGTCGATTGCGAAAGTTCAGGAAGCTTTGCCGAATTGCGAAGTCGGCGTGCTATCGGCGGCGGAGATTGTTTTCCGCTGGCGCGGACTGGAGTTTGCCCAAGCGCGACTCGGAGGCATTCCAGGATCGTTTCGCAGTACGGAGGAGATTGTGTTTGGCGTGGGAGCGGAGGAACGGATTCTGGAGAGTTGCACTGAAGCTGCCTTCACGGAACTTGCCCACTGCCTGCGCGACGTGCGTCATCCTTACGGACCGCGCCAGCATCCGTTATGGCGGCTCCGTCCAGAAAGATGGCTTGATTCGCTGGTGGCCGGCGACGTGGCTGTGGTGGATGGGCGGTTGGATTCGTCGTGCCGCTATTCGCAGGTTCCAGCATTTTCCGCAGCTGACCGTGCCATGATCGACTTGCTCACAACCACACAGGGAGGCCGTCTCGCAGTGGTGGAGTTGAAAGCCGATGAAGACATCCATCTGCCGCTGCAAGGGTTGGACTATTGGGCGCGCGTGGAGTGGCATCACGCGCGCGGCGAATTTCCGCGCTTTGGATATTTCGAAGGGCGCGAGTTGTCGCCCGAGAAGCCTCTGCTGTTTCTAGTGGCTCCAGCGTTCCACGTGCATCCGGCCACGGATATATTGCTGCGCTACATCGCACCGGAAATTGAATGGGAGTTTGTGGGGATTGACGAACGCTGGCGAGAGGGAGTAAAAGTCGTGTTTCGAAAGCGTCCAGAGCGGTGCACGCCATCGCGACCCGCATTGCTCAACCGGGCAGCCGGTTGAACTGCAGAGCGTGCATAGCACCGCTTCGAAAGAAATATTCATACGTTCGTTGTCAGCCCTCACTACCTTGACCCTTCCTTCCCGTCCTGGAATTCGGTTTTCGTAACAGTTTTCAGAAACTCGGTCTAAAGAACCCAAAGTGAGTTAGCATTCCGCCACTCTTTGACCTGCAGGTGCGAGGCAACTGCGCCGGCAGGCCAAAAGTTCATCACAATTTGAGGACAAAAAAATGAGAAAAAATTCTCCCCCTACTCAAAGATCGTCTGCGTTCCTTTACGCGACAATCTTCTTGTCGTTACTGACAATCGCATTCACAATCCCAGGTCAAGCCCAGCCGCAGCCCCTATTGACGCATCACGTGCGCGACGAGGTTGCCAGTGGGCGGGCGCAGCTCACCGGGCAACTCCCGGCAACCCAGACCCTGCGCTTCGACATTGTTCTGCCGTTGCGCGACCGCGCAGGGTTGCAAAATTTCGTGCAGGAAGTCCATGATCCTACAAGCCCCTCCTACCACCAGTTCCTTACACCGCAGGAGGTTACCGCGAGGTTCGGCCCCAGCCAGGAAGATTGGGACGCTTTGGTTGCTTTCGCGAAAGCGAGCGGCTTTGAGATCATCAGCGGAAACCGCGAAGAAAGGGATCTAAGGCTCGCCGGCACGGTGGCGAACATAGAGAAGGCCTTCCATGTGACCATGGGGACCTATCACGACCTCACCGAAGACCGCACATTCTTTGCTGTGGACCGCGAGCCTACCGTGAACCTTCCCTTCCAGCTTTGGCATATCACCGGTTTGGATAACGATTCCAAGCCGCATCCGATGTACGTCAAAAAAAGCGACTACGCCAAGGCCCATGGGATCGACCCGGGCAAGGTTGTGCGTCATGCCACCACCGGCTCCGGCCCTTCGGCCTCCTTCTTGGGCAGTGACATGCGCGCGGCCTACTACGGCGGAACGGCGCTCACCGGCACCGGCCAGACTCTCGCCCTGTTCGAATTCCTCGGCACCGACTTGGCCGATTTGACCACCTACTACAATAACGTTGGGCAAACAAAACCTTACACTCCCACTCTTATTTCCACGGGCGGATACAGCACCAGCTGCACTGCGAGCAGCGGATGCGATGACACGGAACAGACCCTCGACATGACGCAGGCGATGGGCATGGCTCCTGGCACCACCATGCTCTATATGTACGTCTGCGGCAACGCCTCGACCATCAGCGATACTGCCTGCATCAGCGCCATGGTTTCGACCACGGACGCTCCATTATCCAAGCAGATCAGCTGCTCGTGGGGTTGGACACCGGCGGACCCCAGCACTCTGGACCCGTACTTTGAGCAGATGGCGGCGCAAGGCCAGAACTTCTTTGCCGCGTCTGGCGACAGTTCGGCTTGGTCTGCGTCGAATGAGGCCTGGCCAGCGGACGATGCGAATATCGTCTCGGTTGGCGGCACGGACCTGACAACCTCCAGCGCTGCTGGCCCCTGGGAATCGGAAACCGCCTGGGCAGACAGCGGCGGGGGCATCTCCCCGGATTCCATCCCGATCCCCTCGTGGCAGCAGATCTCGGGCGTGATTACCTCGTCCAACCACGGATCGACGACTTTACGGAATGGCCCAGACGTGGCGGGCAACGCGAATTTTACCTATTACGTCTGCGCCGACCAAACCACCTGCACGGCTAACGAGTATGGCGGAACCAGCTTTGCTGCGCCCATGTGGGCCGGCTACTTGGCTCTGGCCAATCAACAGGCGGCAGCCAACGGCGACACGATCGGCTATATCAATCCGATCATTTACCCGGCGGCTCTGACCTCAAACTATGGCACCTATTTACATGACATCACCAGCGGCAGTTGCGGTACCTATTCGGGAATAACCGGCTACGATCTGTGCACCGGCTGGGGCAGTCCGAATACGACCGGGATCATCAACCTGTTGGCTGGGTCTGCGACTCCGAGCTTTACTCTTTCGGATTCGCCCAGCAGTCTGACGATTACCCAGGGGGGCAACGGCACCAGCACCATCACGGTGACCGACGTGAACGGATTTAATGGCAGCGTAACCCTGGCCGCGTCCGGTCTGCCCAGCGGTGTAACCGCAGGGTTCAATCCAAACCCCACAACCGGAACCAGTACGCTCACGCTGACGGCGAGCGCTACAGCTACGACGGGGACGGCCACGGTGACCATCACCGGTACATCCGGCAGTCTTCAGGCCACTACTACACTCGCGCTTACCGTGAATGCGGCGGTGTCACCGAACTTTACCATCAGCGCCTCGCCCGCTTCTGTCACCGTAACCCAGGGCAGCAAAGGGACGAGTACGATCACCATCACCAGCCAGAACGGTTTCAGTTCTGCAACCACGCTAACTGCTACCGGCCTGCCCAGTGGCGTGACGGCGGCGTTCTCCCCCAACCCCGTGACTCCGCCGGCGAACAGCAGCGCGACCTCAACCCTCACGCTGACGGCTTCAGCCACGGCGACCACAGGAACGGCCACGATAACGGTGACTGGAACCTCCGGCTCGCTCAACCACAGCACGACGATCGCCCTGACGGTGAATTCGTCCACGGGTGCGCAAACCGCCGTCTACAATTCCACGCTGAAAGCTCCAGAGTGCGCGACGGTCGGAACGTCGTGCGACTCGGGCCCGTCGCTGCTGCTGGGCCGCGACCATATAACCAACGGCGCCGAACCCAATCAACCCAACACCATCAACAACTCCTGTGCCGACGGCACCACCGGAGTGTTCCACTCCGACGAGTCCAACGATCGCATCGTGGTCACTTCGACCAGCGGGTCGTTGACTCACGCCACCACGGCGACGGTCTCAGCAACGGTCTGGGCGTACGCCGGATTTTCCTCCGATGCTCTTGACCTTTACTATGCGGCGAACGCCAGCAGCCCCTCGTGGGTCTTCATCAAGACGATTGTTCCCACGAAGGCTGGTGCTCAGAACTTGTCCGCCACGTTCACGCTTCCCACAGGCAGTCTGCAAGCGGTTCGCGCGCAGTTCCGCTACCTGGGAAGGGCCTCCTCTTGTACCGCGGGCCCATACAACGATCACGACGATCTGATCTTTGCGGTGCAGTAAGAACGTGCAGCAAGGTATTGACTTGAAGCGATCGGATCGTTCCAACCACACTCGAGCCGGCTCGGAAAAAAGGCCGGCTCAATATTTTTCGCGAACGCATGCCGGACTTTAGCTCCAGGAAAAATTGCGTCAGCCCTTCCATGCGCCCAGCAGGCGGCGCACGTCCACCAACTGGCCAAGGTGGTACGCATTGTGGTCAGCCACCAGCAGCGCCTCGCGCAGAATCGTTTGCTCATCGCCCCATTGGATGCGGGCGTACAAATCGGTTGCTGGATTTGAGACCAGATCCTGCATCACCTTCAAGTCTTTGCGAAATTGTTCAACGCTCTTATCCCAGGCGGTGGAACTCGATGGCGCTTCATTCTTGGGCCAATAGCCTTCGGGCCACGCGGGTGACTTGTGTTTGGAGTTGCGGCTGAACTCGAGAATGTCCCACTGCGCCAGGCGGAGATGTTCGAGCAGCATCCAGGCGGAGTGTGGAAGTCCGTTCGGCTTCACGCCTCGTAACTTCTCAGGCACGTCTTTCACCACGTCGTAGAATTTCGCGTGGGCCCCACCACCGTCGAGCAGGTAGACTAAATGCTCGCGGAGCTGTTTGTCGTGTGAGTCTTTTTTGTCGTGCGAATCTTTAGCGGCCATTTGTCTTCTTTCTTCTTTCTTCTTTCTTCATCCTGGGGAGATTTCCCTGATTCCCCCACCTGCCTGAGTCTGCGGAAGGGGAACGTCTTCCAGTGTTTCGCCTCTTAAGACGCGACCAACGCCGCGCACGATGCGGCGCATGGGAAAAATATTTTTGTCGTCGGCAAGGAATATTTCGCCGATCCGGCCGCCGCGGTAGTACCAGCGCTTCAGCAGGGCCAGGTGCTCCATGGTTTCGAGAGCTGGCCGTGCTTTCGCAGGCGAGAACGAGTCGAGAAGAGCGAGCACACGCGATTCCATGGATTGCGATTTCGTGTGCTCGGCAGGTTGGATTGAGAATACGGCGGGCCCAGAGATTGCTCCGCTTTCCACACGGAAGAAAGTGACTGCATCCGGCTGCTGGCAAGGCTGAACCATCAGCGCGGAAAAACGATCGAGGCGGCGGACGATCTCTGGAAGCTGGGTTACGACAGGTTTTAGTTTTTCCACGCGAACGTGAATGGCGGCGGCGTCTTCGAAGGCGAGATTGGCCGACGCCGCGTCGCGCTGCGACGAAAACTCACGCGCTAAAGATTCTCCTCCAGAATCGAAATAGGCCTGCACGCGATTTACTTCGGTGGAATATTCCGCGTCGGTGCATCCTTTGAAACAGGGCGCCAGGCACATTTTCATCTCGGAATAAATGCAGCCGGGAAACGTAGGATCGGGATGGAGATCGTCCACGCAGCGGCGCATCTTGAAAAAGTCAAGCGAGTCGTTCATAAACTTTTCGGCAGCCGTTCGCGATTGGAATGGCCCGTAGTAGAGCGCGCGGCTGTTCAGGCGTCCCAGGCGTGTGGTGATCGAGGCGCGAGGGTATTGGTTCTCGAGATGCAGCTTAACCAACGGCGCGAAACGAAAGCGCATGCGATGGGCATAGGTCTTGGGAAAAGTTTCGCGGAAGACCCGGTAAAGCATGAAGCCGGATTCGAAGTCGGAACCGGTAGAGGCGTACTCGATCGAGCGGACGCGATCGCGCAGATTTAATTTCTTGGTGCGTTCTTCGACCGGGCCTAGCAAACGTTGCAGACGGCGGCGGAGATTTGCGGTCTTGCTGACGTAGGGCTCGGCATGAGGGCCGTCGCCGCGAAGCAGGAACACGGCCGGTGCCGCGGGGATGGCGGCGAAGATTTCGGCGTCGTGCTCGGGAGTGAACTCCAGGCGCTCAGTCAGCACGGGTTCATTCTAGTGCGGACAACTACAAATCCACCACAGAGACGCAGAGGCACAGAGAACAACTTTTTTGGATCGTGATCTTAATCCGTGGACCCGCGCAAATCTGTGGCGATTCTTATCGAAAGCTGGCACTCCGGAATTTCTGCCGGAAGTCTTCGCCTTCCATCTTGATCACCCGGCACATCTCATGTAGGCGCGACCGCATGCGTTCTCCGATGCGGTCGCCGAGAGTCTCAGAGCGCGTCGCGGCCCGAGCCGCGGAAATCGTTCCATTCGCGCCCGCGGCGGGCTGATCCTCAAAATTTGTCGTAATGACCGTGGTCCGATTATCGTTGTAGCGTGTATTGAGGATGAGGCTGACGGTGTCCCAGACCCATTCCGTCGGCTTTACCGCGCCCAATTCGTCGAGCACCAGCACATCGGTTTCAAAGACGGGACGTAGAACATCCAGTTCGGTGGTTTGCACCGTGGAGTTATACGAATTCTGGATTTCCTTCAGCAGCTCGCGATAGTCGTAGAACAGGCAAGAGATGCCTTTGTTAAGGATGAGATCCTTGGTGATTCCAACAGCCAGATGTGTCTTACCAGTGCCGATCTTGCCGATGATCAGCAGGCCGGTACCATCACGCGGATCGTACTCCTGAGCGAATTTTGTAGCGGAGAGGTGTGCGAACGCCAGCGAGGGATGAGCCCCGGGAAAGTCCGTGGTATAGCTGGCGAGTTCACAGTGCTCGTAACGCCGAGGAATGTTCGCTGCGATCAGTAAACTCTGATTTCGCGCCCGCAGCTGGCAATCGCAGCGCGTGACGCGGCGATCCTTGGGCGCGCCCGTCCGCGCGGGAAGCGTCTTCCATCCTGTGCCTTCGCAGAGCGGGCAAACTTCCGCTTGTGTCTTAATCAGCATTAGCCTTGATCGTCAACCCTTCTGGAATTGTATTCTCTGACTTTGCACCCGCGCGTCGCTTCCCGCAAGTGCGAAACATCAGACGCCTGTGTAGAACCTGTGAGGGGCTGTGGAGAGCCGAGGAAAACCGCTCCCGGCGCAGGGTTCGACGGCCGCTATCGGTGGCCGGCTGCTTTTGAAGCACGCTGTCGTGTCAGAATCAGCCTTGGCCGCCCCAATCCGGAACCGAGGGGTGTGAAACAGGCTTCCGGCGCGGATTTTCACAGTTGACATTCTGCGCGAAGAGAGGAAAATACCACCCGTCGGGTTTCCCACTCAGCCACAACGTCCTAGTTCCCGGATGGTGCCGGGTATGCGGCTAAGTATGAAAAAAGAGACCCGCGAGGAGAAACTATGAATAAGGCCGATCTGGTTGACAAGATCGCGGGCGCTTGCGAAATCAGCAAGGCGCAGGCTACGACTGCGGTAGATACCGCCGTGAGCAGCATTACTGGTGCTTTGCGCAAGGGAGATCGGGTGGCTTTGATAGGGTTCGGCACTTTCTCAGTGTCGCAGAGAAAGGCGCGGAACGGGCGCAATCCGCAAACGGGCGCCACTATCAAGATCGCTGCCCGGAAGGTGGCGAAGTTTACCCCAGGGGCCGAATTGAAGAAGACAGTCAACAAGAAGTAGCGAAAAGAAGAGTAGAGGATTTATCGAGACGGCAGGGGGTCGGCCCTGCCGTTTTTCATTGTGCATGACATATTGTGCATGACATATCGCGACCGTCTGCCTGCAGCTACAATGGCACGAACATGATCGCCCATCTGCGTGGAAAACTGCTGACCAAGCATCCCAAACAAGTAGTGATCGATACCGGAGGCGTTGGCTACGAAGTGACCATCAGCGTTCCGACCTTTTCCGAATTGCCCGCCAATGGCTCAGAGGTTGCGCTGCACATCCACACGCACGTGCGCGAGGATGTGATTGCGCTTTACGGATTCAGCCGCCCAGCAGAAAAGCAGTTGTTCGAAAAACTGATGACCGTAAGCGGCATCGGCGCGAAGCTGGCGATTACTATCCTGAGCGGAATGGCGGCCGACGAAATGGCCGCAGCAATTCGCGGAAACGACGTGGCCCGCTTGACCAAGATTCCAGGTATCGGCAAGAAAACCGCCGAGCGCATGGTCTTGGAGCTGCGCGACAAATTGTCCCCAGCGGCAGGAACTTCACCGGCAGCCCAGCCAACCATGAGTCCCTTGGAAGAAGACGTCCTATCTGCACTGGTTAACTTGGGCTACCAGCGGCCAGCAGCCGAAAAAGCATTGGAGGGGGTCGTCAAGAACAGCAAAAGCGGATCGTTCGACTCCGTCTTTCGGGAAGTTTTAGGGCGCCTATCGAAGTAGATTCGGCCGCGGTACTTGTTGGAACTCACAAATCTCCGTTGAGTCCAGACATTCGTCCGCCGACAGCCAAGTTCATACAGAAAACCATACTTCTATTTAACAAACGGGAACGTAATATCCCGCGGTTTCCCGTAAGCTGAAGAAACATAACAGGTAGTTACATAGCATTGTTTGGAACGAGAGTTGCACGATGTGCTGCCGGTTGCTCTCGGGTCTCACGGTTTTCAGTAAGTTTTTAAGTCTTTCTTTCAATCAGGCCTAGTGGTTATTTGAGACTCGCCGATCTTTGGATTGGTGAGGGTAGCCAATTCCAAGCTTCCCCGTCCGAAGCGAGGCTGGATACTTTCGGTTTGCGTTCGTCGGTAAAGGTCGTGAACGTCAATCTCTCGGTTCAGGAGCAAGCAATGCACACACACAACGTAAAGTTGGCCCTGTTTCTCCTAGTGGTGGTTTGTCTGGCTAGCGCTTTGCCCGCTTGGGCACAATCGACGTCGTCTGGAACCGTTGCGGGTACAGTGAATGACCCGTCGGGCGCAGTGGTGCAAGGCGCCACGGTTACGCTGACCGATCCGGCTACCAACCTTGCGCGAACGACTACCACCAACGCGACCGGCCGCTACTTTTTTGCAGATGTTACCCCTGCCATTTACAGCATCTCCGTGTCCAAGTCCGGATTCTCGACCACCAAGACCGAGCACCAGGAGGTGCAAGTCGGAGTTGCTCTGACGGTCAATCTGGCTTTGGAGATAGGGAGCGCGAATGTGGTTGTGGAAGTGTCGGCTGTCGGCACTGAGCTGCAGACCATGAACGCCACTGTGGGAAACACGGTTACGTCGATAGCGATCGACAATCTGCCGAGCATCGGCCGCGATGTCAACACCTTCATCGAGTTGCAACCGGGCGTAAGCGCCGGTGGCGACGTTGCGGGCGCGGTGAACGACCAAAGCTATTTCTCGCTCGATGGCGGCAACAACAGCAATGATATGGATGGCAGCGGCGGCGTGTACACCGGTACGCAGCAAGGTCTGGTTATCGGCGACCCGACCGGGGGCATGGCAACCCAATCATTTACGTACAGCGCCCCGTCGGGCGTAATGCCTACTCCAGCGGACAGTGTCGAGGAGTTCAAGGTTAATACCGCCGGCCAGACTTCCGATTTCAACAGTTCCGCCGGCGCCGAAATCAAAGTTGTTACAAAACGCGGCACCAGCAGCTTCCACGGCACCGGGTACGAGTATTACAAAGACAATAATTGGTCATCGAATGCCTGGGCGAATAACCAAAACAACTGGGAACCGGGTGGACACATCGGTCTTCCTTCCTATCATTACAGCCGCTTCGGCGGCGCCATCGGAGGACCAATCACTTCGAAGCAGATCGCTGGCGGCAAAACCTTCTTCTTTTTCAATTATGAAGGCTTCCGGTATCCAAACTCTGAGACTATTACCAGAAACGTTCCCTCGCCAGCCTTGCGGTTGGGGCTGTTAACGGACGCTTCCACCGGCGCGATCGCTTACAACCTGAACAACGCTCCAGTAAAGTTCAATGGCATCACTTACCCGGCGAATTTCGGCTGCGCCGGAGCCACCGGCGGTAAATGCGATCCGCTTGGCCTCGGTCTCAACCCTTTGGTTTCGCAGTTGTGGAAGTTCGAGCCCCAGTCCAACGCCACTTGCAGCCAGAGCCTGTGCGACTCAGCTAATGTCTTAGGATTTGCGGCCAACCTGAGTTTGCCCATTAAGAGTAACTTCGCTGTGGGGCGTATCGACCACGATTTCGGTTCCAAGAACCATTTCATGGCCAGCTATCGTTATTACAAAATCAAGCTTGCGTCGGATGACCAGGTTGATATTGGAGGCTTTTTCCCCGGAGATACGTTGGGTACGCCGGCCTCTCAATCCAGCAATCCGGTTCAAGACTGGTACTTCGTTGCGGGTCTCACCACTAACATCACTACCAACGTCACCAACGACATCCATTACAGCTTCCTCCGGAACTGGTGGGCCTGGACACGCGTCGGGGCTCCGCCACAGATCGCCGGGTTGGGTGGCGCGCTCGAATTGGATGGCGGCCAGACGGAACTCCAGGACCTTGGCCCGTTTAACGTCGACAACCAGAACATCCGCCGCCGTTTCTGGGATGGCCATGACAACATGTTCCGTGACGACGTTTCTATGCTGAAAGGCAACCACCTGTTCCAGTTCGGCGGTACTTATCAGCGTAATTGGGACTACCACCAACGCAACGACAGCGGCGGCACCATCAACGCCTTCCCTGTTTATTCCCTGGGCGATGGAACTAATGGATCGTTGCTGGGCGCCTCCAGTTATCCTTGTGCCACGACTGCTACTATTTCCACGAGTGCGAAGACCTGCGATTCTCTGGTCGCGACGGTGCTGGGGGTCACTTCCATCGCGTCGCAGATGTTCGCCCGCACCGGCACTAGCCTGACCTTGCAACCGCCGCTGTCCAACGCATTCGATGTGAGCACCATTCCTTACTACAATGTTTACTTCAGTGACACCTGGCACCTGAAGCCGACTTTCACCTTCACCTACGGTTTGGGTTATGCACTGGAGATGCCACCCACCGAGCAGAATGGAAAGCAGACGGTATTAGTAGACGCGGCGGATGAGCCGGTTTCGACCGAGACCTACCTCAACAACGTCAAAAAGGCCGCGCTGGCGGGAAACGTATACAATCCCGAAGTCGGGTTTGCCCTAGTAGGCAACGCCGCGAACGGGTTGAAGTATCCCTATAACCCCTTCTACGGGGAATTCAGTCCGCGTGTGGCCGCGGCCTGGAACCCGCACTTTGACGCCGATTCATTGGCGGGCAAGATCTTTGGACATGAAGATACCGTTCTCCGGGGCGGTTATGGCCGCCAATACGGTCGCACAAACGGCGTGGTGCAAGTGCTGGTTCCGCTGTTGGGACTCGGTCTCGAGCAGCCCGTGTCTTGCAAGTCGAACCTCGCCGCGGTTGGCAGCCCGGGCAATTGGGCCTGCGGAGCCTCGGGTGTCGGAACTTACTCCAACGCGTTTCGCGTCGGGTCAGCGCTGTCGACTGCCGGCGGCCCGACCGTCCCTCTGGTTTCGAGCGTGAGCGCCAACTTGCCGCAGCCGGTCTATCCTGGGTTCAACAACACCTTCTCATCGAGCCCCGAGGGTTTGGATCCGAATTTCAGGGCGAACGCGATCGACTCGGTCGATGTTACTCTGCAGCGTCAAATGAGCCGCAGACTTAGTGTGGAACTCGGTTATATTTACCGTCGAATTACCCACGAATATCAGCCCGTCGAATTGAACCCGGTTCCCTACATGATGACGTTGGGCGGCCAGCAATTTAAGCAAGCCTACGCCAATCTGGTGATGCAATATTGTGGGGGCGTAGCCGGTTTGGCGGGCGGCGGCTGCGCCGGGGCGAACACAAAGGGCCCAACACCCGTCACGCCACAGCCTTTCTTTGAAGCCGCGCTTAAGGGCACAGGCTACTGCAAAGGCTTCTCTAGCTGCACTCAGGCCCTCGTCTACAATGAGGGAGTGGCTTACGGGAACGGGTGCACTCCTGGCGTTGGTACTTGCACGGCTGTGAACTCTCCCACAACTAATCTCGTCAATGCCCAGGTCTGGGGCCTCTGGAGTGATCTGGACAACGGTGCCTTCAACTTCCCACGCAGTCTGCAGAGTACCCCAATTCCCACCACTTGCAACGCGACAACCACCATCGGCTGCTCGGGCTCCTACACCGACGGTGCTTTTCTGAACGCCAGCATTGGCTATGCCAACTACAACGGCGGTTTCGTTTCCCTCAAGATGGCCGATTGGCGCGGAATCACGATGCAGTCGAACTTCACCTGGTCGAAGGCCTTGGGGACGGCAGCACAGGCGCAATCCTCGAGCGAGCTCAATACCCTCGATGACTTCAATCTGCGTGAACAGTATGGCAGACAGGCTTGGGACCGCAAATTCATCTATAACATGTACGTTGTCTACCAGCCTCCTTTCTTCAAGGGACAGTCTGGATTCATGGGGCGAGTATTGGGTGGCTGGACGTTCGCAACAATATTCGCTGCCGGGTCCGGCGTTCCGACGCAGGTCGGTACGACCTTTGGAAACTACCAATCCTTCGGTTCGTGCGATGGCGTCGGTTGCGCTGACTACGACTTGGAGAACGCCGTGCCTATTGGCCCTGTTCCAAGCCGTCATGCCAACTACTGCCCGGGCAACCAGATTGGCAACGGCTTCTGCTCGGCTCAGACCAACGGGTTCCCCGTGAATTATTTTCCAGACGGGGTGAACCAAGCCTCGAACTGGCGTAACCCAATTCTGGGGATAGATACCCGGGACGGCGGCGCTGGAATTCTCGGTGGGCTGGCCTACTGGAATATGGACTTCAGCATTAAGAAGAGCATCCGGGTGGTGGAGAACGTCAACTTGGAATTCCAAGGCGTCTTCGCCAACGTTTTGAACCATAATCAGTGGACCGATAACTACCTTGGTCTGTACAACAACGGGGGCTTTGGCGCTCTCGGGTTGAATACAGCACCATACAATGGCGTCGGAGTCAATGGCGAAGCGGAGCCGCGAAACATCGAACTCGGCCTTCGCCTTCGCTTCTAACCGATCTGGTGCTTCACTTTCAAGGCCGCAGCCTCCGGTTGCGGCCTTTTAGTTTGCAGAGCGCTGAATTTTATTTACCAATGCAGAACGTGCTGAAAATCAGGTTAAGGATGTCGTCGGTGGTAGTGGCACCGGTGATCGCGTCGAGGGGACGCAGAGCATTGTAAAGATCGAGCAGCAGCATTTCGTGCGGGACTTTGGCCATGACGGCGCTGCTCGCGGCATCGAGCGCTGCCAGCGAATCGCGCACCAGGCCCTGATGGCGGACGTTAGTAAGAAATCCAGCTTCGGCTTGCGATCCAGTTTCGCCGCCGATGTGGCGCAAAATTTCCTCGCGCAGTTCGGCGATGCCCTCGCCTGTGAGGGCGGAGGTACGAACACGCGGCGCCGAAGCTTGCAATGCGGCGGCTGAAGCCGCTGCTGATGACTGCGGATCTTCACGGCGCGACTGGAAGTCGCGCCCTTTCAAAGCGAGGTCGATCAAATCGGACTTGTTCTCGACCACAATCACAGGTCGATTTGTGGTCTGGCGTTTAAACTCCTCGTCCTCCGCCACTGCGGGTTGCGAGGCATCGAGCACAACCAGCACCAGATCGGCATCGGCCAGCGCTTCCATCGACTTGCGGATGCCGATGGATTCCGCCTCATCGAGAGCGTGCCGGATTCCCGCGGTGTCGACCAGTTGAATCGGAATGCCCCCGATGGCAACGGTTTCGCTGACAAGGTCGCGCGTGGTACCTGGAGTTGCCGTGACGATCGCACGCTCGCGCTCGACCAGACGGTTGAACAAACTCGACTTGCCGACGTTGGGGCGGCCGACGATGGCCAGCGTCAGTCCCTGGTGCACAATTTTGCCGTATGCAAAGCTCGCGGCAAGCTGCTCGAGCGGCTGGCGGACGGCGGCGATACGTTCGAGAATGGCCGCGTCCGGCAGGACGGAGACGTCGTCCTCAGCGAAATCGATGCCCGCTTCGAGAACGGCGATCAGCTCGACTAACCTCTGCTTGATCGGCTGCAAGCGTTTGGAGAGAGCACCGTCGAGCTGCTGCGCCGCGATCTTCGCCTGGTAGAGCGTCTGCGATTCGATAAGATCGCGAACCGCTTCAGCCTGGGTGAGATCGATGCGTCCGTTGAGGAAAGCTCGCATGGTGAACTCGCCCGGCTCGGCGAGACGCGCTCCTGCGGCGACGCACAACTCGACGATGTGCCGGAGTACGACCGGCGAGCCATGCGCTGCAATTTCAATGATGTCGTCGGTGGTGTAAGAGTGAGGCTTGGCGAAATACGTGACCACGACTTCGTCGATGCGTTGGGGAAGTGAAGCGGGCTCGTGTGGGGCGGACACTCCCTTCGGCGGGCTCAGGGCAGGCTCTGTCCGCCTGCTTGCGGCCACAACGGGGCCGGCGGGACCCTTTGATTCTCCCCCGTCAGCAGAGTCAGTTTCAGCCGTCGTTAAGCGGACAGGAGTGTCCGCTCCACACGGTTCGATCAGCTCCCCAAAAACGGCACGCCCCGGCTCCAACTCGTGCTTCAGCCGCAACATCGGCGAAGCGATCTGCCGCGCTTTCGGTCCGGCTAGGCGCACAATGCCGATCCCTCCGCGGCCCGGCGGTGTGGCGATGGCGACAATCGTATCGTCGAGGTTCACGGGGCGATTGTAGCGGTTAAACTAGGGCAACAACCAGCGGACCGAAAGCGGACGCGAGAATCGCATCCGGCCGCGCAACTCAGAGCAACTCAGACCAGAGGACAAGGAATTGTCAGTCGCAGACGAATTGTTGAAAGCTAACGAAGAATTTGTAAGGAACTTCGACCTCGGAGATCTGACCGTCCGGCCGCGCCGGCGCCTGGCTGTCCTGGCTTGCATGGATTCCAGAATTCTGTTTGAACGCTGCCTGGGATTGAAGCCAGGGGACGCGCACATGATCCGCAATGCGGGAGGGATTGCAACCGAGGACGCGCTGCGTTCCCTGATTGTTTCACATCACCTGCTCGACACGCAGGAGTTCATCATCATCAACCATACTGATTGCGGATTGCTGAAGGTGAACGAATACGAACTGAGGGCGCATCTGACAAACAAGATGGGCGCCATCGCAAGCGAGCCTGCTCATTTTCACGCCTTCGATGATCTCGAAGCGAACGTACGGGAGCAGGTGCGAAAAGTAAAATCGCATCCCTGGATTCCTAAGAACATCCCGGTGCGGGGATTTATCTACGACGTGAAGGCCGGCAGGCTAAGTCAGGTGCACGAGTGAAAGTGATCCTGTCTTAACGGGCCACGACCTTTTCAATCTCGGCTTTTAGTTGGTCGTACGGCAGAGCCCCAGGATGATACATCGCAACTTTACCCGCGCGGTCCAGCAGGACAAGCGTGGGCGTCGTCGAAGCTCCGTACTCATCGAAGTTGTACTTGCTGATGGGGACAGGCATGTCGAGCAGTCCGGCATAGAAGCGGTGGCGAACCGCATCGATGTAGGCGAGTTCATCGCTGGGCGCGGCGTTCTCGACTTGCGCGGTGTAGCCGTACAACCTCGTGGGACCGACTACGGTCAACCCCTTTGGCGCAAACTCTGCGCGAAGTTGCGTGATGATGGGAGCTTCAGCCTTGCAGTCGCCACACCAGTGCGCCCAGAAAAATAGCAGCACGGGCGAACCCTTGAGCTGTGACAGGACGGGAGGTTTCGATCCAAGGAATTGCTCGGTTCTTAGGGCCGGTGCTGAACGGCCTTCGAAGGAGAGCAGGTTCAGGTTCTTCTGCAGGCGTGCGCGGATCGAAGTGTTGCCATAGGTGCGAACGGCGGATTGCAGCAGTGCGATTGCCTGAGTGCGCTGGCCGCGAGCGGCCAGTACCTGGGACTCCACTTCGAAAGCCGCACCTAAAGCGATTGGCAGGTGCGGTTCGGCGTCGAGCGGACGCTTCTTGATTTGCTCGAGGGCGAGAGTCTTGATTTGCTTGGCGTACTCCGCAGCCTGATCGTACTGCTGACTGTCGAGAGCGGCGCGCGCCATCCACGAATAGGCCTCGAGATATTCACCGGTGACTCCGTTCTTGGTGACGTAGGACTTCAGGTACAGGTCGGCGGAGGCGAAACTATTTTGGGCGAGAGCCCCGCGAACATCTTGAACAACACCTGCCAGGGCTGGAGTCACGAGAGAAATCAGAACCAGAAGCATCCCGAGATTCATACTCCAATCATCTATCCTGAGACGCTTTTCCGGCAACTTACGTCCAATTCCAAGAGCAAGACAGCTTCTCGTAAGTCGCTGATGTCAAATAGCTTAGATCTGAGAACACCAAAATAATGTAGCTTTTTTAGGGCACTTACCTTATTATTTGGGTGCGTTTGACTTTAGAGTTCTTTCGCAGTATCCAGTTTCTCCGCCAACCAGCGCGTGACCTGCCTGCAGAAGAAGCCTTTCAAAGTTTCAGCGCTACATCAACACAAAGGAACATTGCAACACCATGGAAACAGGAACAGTGAAGTGGTTTAACGACGCCAAAGGCTACGGTTTTATCAGCCGCCAAAACGGCGAGGACGTATTTGTGCACTTCTCGGCCATTCAGGCGAGCGGCTTTCGCAGCCTGCAGGAAGGTCAACAGGTGCAGTTTGACGTGGTCAAAGGCCCGAAGGGCTGGCAGGCCGAGAACGTGAAGGGTGCATAAACTACTTCGCAGCTAAACAATTCGAAAGAAGAAAGAGGGCGGCCAGAGATGGCCGCCTTTTCGCATTTGCGAAGTGTGGGATTCCACGGTCCCATCCCTTTGGGGCTCTCTCTGCCACGGGCGCGGCTGTTTCAAATCAGAACTGCATTCTGCGAAAAATTGGCCTTTGGGTGGCGCAGCGCTTCCAGCGCTGCGATAAATTGGCGATGAGAGAACGGCTTTAGCCGCCGAGGTACTTATGGCTGCACCGCCCGAGGCAACACCGGATACAGCGTTTATTTCATCACCGCTTCCAATGCTCAACGAACATCGCTGTTTCGAAAAGAGCCGATGGCGTGTCTATTCATAGAAGTGCTCTTCCATTATCGAGATCACAAGAACTACCTGCTTTACGAATTCGTGCTCATGCCCGATCACTACCATTTACCAATCTGACCCACGCTTGAAAAGAATTAGGATTCACCGGCGAAATCTGGGAGAAAAGCTTCTACGACCGTCGCGTACGCGGAGCCGAAGACTATTGCAACTTCAAACTATACATCCGCCAAAACCCAATCAAGGAAGGGTTGGTAACCACAATCGTCGATTATCCCTACAGTTCAGCCCGGCAAGAATTTCTGATGGACGAGATCCCTCAGCGGCTAAAGCCGGCCAGTTTAATTGCCTGAACCGCAGCGCTGAAAGCGCTGCGCCACCCAAAAGCTGCTTGCCGGCGGTTGCCCATTGCTTCGCGCATTTAGTAACTGGTGGGGTTCGTCACGGATGTGCCGCCTTGCGCGGACGGGCGCGTCGCGAGCGGGCGCGGAAGCGTTGGACCTTCTCGCGATTGCCGCAGCGCGCCATCTCGCACCAACGCCGGGAGTGGTTCTTGCTGGTGTCGAGGAATATCCAGGTACAGGTGTCGGAGGCGCACTCGCGCACCGCGCGCCAGCGGCCGGTGGCCACCAGTTCGGCAGCGCTCTTCACGATGGCATAGAAAATCTTCTCCGCGCCTCCGGCCTGCGATTCCCAGCTCATCGTCCAGTCGCCGTTCGACCTTTCGATCCGCGCCGCAGCAGGGAAGCGCTTCAGCAGCAGGTTCAGGGTTTCTACGTCGCGAGGCGCGACCTTCCCGTCGCGCGCCGCCCGCTGGAGCATCTGCCGAAGGCCTTCGCGCAGTGCTCGGGCATCCTCCCGCAGCGAGGCGCGTTTCTTGCCCAGCAGCTTGAGGTGCACGTAATTCCGCAAGGCCCCAGCCTGGAGGCGGCCGGCCTCACTGACGCTGAGGATGCCGGCCTGCGCCGCCCAGGCCGCTAGGTCGGCGTCGCTGGACAATTCTTCCTCCGGATCCTCGGCCTCGGTGTCATGCAGCGTGTTCAGGAAATCGAGGCACAGAGCCTCGCCGAGAAATTCAAACTTCTTCATGATGATGATCTCGTATTGTAACTAGTAAAAACTACATTGACAAGTTACCTGGCATGTGGCAGCTTGATTGAGTATGTAACCTCCAAAGTAAGATTATGAAGGTTTCACTAAAAGTTTTAAGCGAGGCGGGTATGACAATCCAATCCTTTAGAATCGGCGTCTCCGAAGCCGCCCTTTGTGACCTTAAGCAGCGCCTGGCGCACACGCGCTGGCCCGACACTATTCCCGGCTCCGGCTGGACCTACGGCCTGGACCTCGATTACATGCGGGAGCTCTGTGACTACTGGATGAACGGCTTCGACTGGCGCGCCTGTGAGGCGGAGTGGAACCGGCTGCCGCACTTCCGATTCGAGGCCGACGGCATGGAAATCCACTTCATTCATGCGCGGGGGCGCGGACCGGCGCCTTTGCCCATCGTCCTCACTCACGGCTGGCCGGGGTCGTTTCTCGAAATGCTGAAGATCATTCCTCTTCTCACGGATCCGCAAGCCTCCGGAGGCGATCCCGCGGACGCTTTCGATGTCGTGGTGCCTTCCATGCCGGGATATGGCTTCTCCAGCCGGCCCACGCGGCGCGGGGTCGACAGCTTCGTCATGGCCGAACTGTGGGCGAAGCTGATGCGGGCGCTGGGTTACGAGAAATTCATCGCGCAAGGCGGCGACTTCGGCTCGGACGTTTCCACAGTGCTGGCATGGAAATATCCAGAGCGCCTTTTAGGCCTGCACTTGAACTCCATTCCCCCCTCGTATCGTCCCGATCCCGACGGCGCGCCCCTGACCGGTGAAGAGCGCCAATTTCACGCCGACGACGCGCGCTGGTACGAAGAGAAAGGCGGCTACTGCATGGTGCAGGTCACGCAGCCCCAGACGCTGGCCTTCGCAATGAACGATTCGCCCATGGGGCTGGCGGCATGGATCATCGACCGCTTCCGCGACTGGTCCGATTGCGACGGTGATGTGGAGCGGAAGTTCACCCGAAACGAACTGCTGGCCAACGTTTCGCTCTACTGGCTGACCGAGACCGCCGGCTCGTCCATGCGGCTGTATTACGAGAGCCGCAAGACGCTTCTGCATCTGGGCAAGGGTGAGCGCATTTCCCCGCCAACGGCGGTGGCGAAGTTCGACAAGGAAGCGCCCTTTCCGCCGCGTTCGTGGGTGGACCGCGGATACAACCTGCAGCGCTGGACGGCGTTTCCCAGCGGCGGTCACTTCGCGGCCATGGAGGAGCCGGAAAAATTGGCGCAGGATATACGGGAATTCGCACGGCCGTTCCGTTGCTGAAGTGCGGGTTGCAGCGCGAGCCGGGCAGAATACTCTATAACGGAGAGTGTCGCTTCTCCATTTCAGGCTGAACCATTTCAGGCTGAACCAGAGCACGATGACTCAATTGTTCCGCGCATCGCGAATCAGAACAACGTCGGAATCCGTGTGGCCCCGAACCAGCGCCAACTGTTTTCCGTCAAATGACCAATGGAAGTCGTAGATGTGTTCGGAAGCAAAATCGGTAATTTGTTTGCCCTTGGAACCATCGAGAGGCTGCTGCCAGAGGTTGTCCACGCCATTCTCGCGGGTGATATAGACCACGCCATCTCCGGCGCGTGAAAAGTGCAGCAACCCAAAGCGCGGGCGTTCGAACTCCACGATTTTCGGCGCCTTGCCGCCGTTCGTTTCCACCACGGCCAGCATGTCTTTGTGCTCACCGGCGTGTTCCAGCGTAGGAAACGCGGCGAGCTTCCCATCCGGTGAGACATCGAAGGTGCCAGCGCTCGGCAACTCCGAAAGAATCTGCGGCGTACCGCCATCGATCGACACTTTGGCAAGTTTCTGTACTCCGCCCTGGTCGATGAAGTACAACCACTTGCCGTCCGGCGAACAAACGGGATTGACGTCCAGCCTGCCATTCGTAATCTGCTTAAGACTGCTCCCCGGATCCATGCGCCAGATATTTTGCGCGCCGTTTTGTAATCTTACATAGACGACGGAATCGCCTTGGCCGCAGGCCCATGGGGCGCCACCAGACATCTGGCCGGGAATCACCATCTTGTTGCCCGTGTCGGGATCGATCATGTTGAGCACGTTCGCCTGATCGGAAATCAACTGGTTACGTGGTGTCCAGGTAAAGTTGGTGTCACCGTCGGCGGTAGTGATCTGCCGCGTCTGCGTAGCCGAGCCCGCGGCGGGCATGACCTCAAGGTTCCAGCGGTACTGGTCCTGCACGGTGGCGAGGATGTGTCCGCTACTTGCGACGCTAAGATCGGAGTAACTATTGGTATCGCGCGTCACAGGAAAATACTCGCCCTTGGGATAGGAAACAAAGGCGATTTGCCTGCGGGCGAAATTTGAACTTTGTTCTTTCCCCAGCACCAGTACGCCCCTGCCGTCAGGCAGCCATGACGGCTTGTCGGTAATGCGCTGGTTGCTGCTGTAGAAAGCATTGTCTTGCCCGCTGGTTGTATCCACCGCTACTAAACGGATCAATCCATTTGTGAAATCGAGCATTTCACAAACAATCGTCTTTCCGTCAGGAGACCAGGAAGGGTGGTACAAAGCTGCTTTGGAGTCGCCGCTGCTCAACACCTTCTCCTCTCCGCTCTCCACCGCGTGGACGATGAGCTGGTACTTGCCTTTTTCCGGATTGTCGTAGCGCATGAAGGCAAAGTCCTTTCCATCGGGAGAAAACGTAACGTTCGAATCCACGTCGCTGATCAGCTTCTGAGGCGTGCCGCCCAATAGAGGTGCGCGGTACAGGAACTTCAATTCCGTGTTGCCGGGATCGCTGCGAACAAAATAAAAATAATTGCCATCTGGCGAGAAGCGCAGGCCGTTGAAGTAAACGTCGGCCGGAGGTTGCACTTGGGCATTGCTATTGGTCGGCACATTCCTCAGCCAAAGGCTCGCCAAGCCGTTCTTTCTGGTCAGGCTCAAAATATATTTGCCGTCCGGAGAAATGGCGGCGGAAACCGCGTCGCCGGTATCGGTCACCCTGGTCAGGGAAATATCCTGGAAGGGAGTCGGCCGGTTCCGGGTAACGAACGCGAAGATTCCGTAAGCTGCCGCCGCCGCAACGACAAGTACGACTCCTGCGATTAAGCCGGTGCTGAGTTTATTTTGACGCGCGGCCGAGATCGCGCTGGAACTGCTGGGAGGGCGTTGAGCCGCGGCGACCTCCGCTGTTAGCGCCTGTGACGACGTCGACGGGATCGCGGATGCGCTGATTGGCGCCGCCTGTGCGGGCTTTCTTCCGGATTCCGTATCGCGCTTCAGCCGCTTGAGATCTCCCCGCAGATCGGCGGCCGACTGATAGCGCAAATCGCGGTCCTTCTCCAGAGCCTTCCCAATAATCTCGTCGAGCCTGGGCGGCAGCGTGGCATTCAATTGCACGGCCGGAACCGGATCCAATTCAAGAATGGCGTGAAAGACCACCGCCGAAGTGGCACCGGAGAATGGAAAGCGCCCGGTAGCCATCTGGTAGATAACAACGCCGAGAGAGAACAAGTCTGTGCGTGGGTCGAGTTCTTCCCCGCGCGCCTGCTCCGGGGACATGTATGCGATGGTACCGACGGTCGCACCGGGGCTCGTGAGATTCGCCGGCGTCAGGCTATCTTGAGTTGCTCCGATGGTCGTCATCTCCATCTCTGGATGCGTCAACTTCGCGAGACCGAAGTCGAGAACCTTCACCTGCCCGCGCTGGGTAATAAATATGTTTGCCGGCTTAATGTCACGATGGATAATCCGTTTCCCATGGGCGGCGTCGAGCGCGTCGGCAAGCTGAATGCTCCACTCCAGTAAGCGATCGTGTGGCAATGGGCCAGCGCCCATGCGACGGTCAAGGGTCTCGCCCTCCAGCAGCTCCATCGCGATGAACGTTTGTTCCGCTTCGTTTTCGATCTTGACCTTCTCGACCGCGTAAATCGTGCAAATGTTGGGATGGTTCAGGGACGAAGCTGCTCGAGCTTCAAGCAAGAAACGCTCCAGAGCATTTGGATCGCTCGAAAGCTGCGGTGGGAGAAACTTGAGCGCGACCTGGCGCCCGAGATCGAGGTCCAGCGCTTCGTAAACGATACCCATCCCGCCGCTGCCCAGCTGGCCGGTGATGCGGTAATGCGAAATGGTACGACCGATCATGAAAGGCGTGGGAATTCATCTTAGGAGGGATGCGAAACCCAGTCAATCAGGCTGACGTGGTAGTGCTGGTGCCGTCTGATTTCCACAGGCATTATGCTGGTCGCCGAGCAGGCGGGTCGAGCCTATAATGGCGTTACACCCAGCCCATTTTCCGTAGTACGACTTCAACCCCGCTGGTAACCACAACGCCCATGAGAAAGAGAACATAGTCGCGCAAGGCGCTTCTCTTCTCACCCTTGTTGACTAATTGTGCGAAGTACTCCGCTGCAACCAGAGGCACATTTTGCAGCCCCTGAATTCTCTCCTTCATTTCCTGCTCTTGCTGGGATAGGACTCCCAGTTGCGATTCGAGCTTCGCAACCGCCAGTTCACGTCCTTGCGTGTATTCCTGGATTTGCTTCACGACCTCATCCATCTTTTGTGATGCTACCGACAATTCCTTGAATAACGCTTCTGGTCCAGTCAGGCTGAGTTCGATCCCAAGCGCCCTTGCTATTTGTCTTCCGGCACGAGTTTCGCGAAAAAACTTCTCGCCAGTACCGCTTTTTATGGATTGGCTGAGCGCTACGTTCATCAGTGACAGGAGGATTCCGATGGCGGCGGATACGAGCGCGAGAACGAAAGTCATATCGGGCATATCCGAGAAAGTGTAGCTTAGAGCCTCGCGTGCTCACAGGTGTTTTTGCGACACGATACGACGAAGGATGTAATCCTGCGTCTGTTGCCTTACCTATTCCCGATTCGTAGTCCCGTCAAGAGGGTCCGCTGCTTGCACGTTCTTTGGAAACGTTTTGTCAGGGAACATGACACTTCGAATTCCGGGCGCAGTGGTGATGGTTGCATCGGCAGTTAGCGTCGTAATCGGATTCAGAATCTCATTCACGTTCAGAGTGCCCTTGCCATGTGCCCATAGGAACAATTCCACTCCCAGCGCGGATGGCGAGAACATAATTCCGGGGACACGTATTCCTGCGTGCTGTGTCATCATAAGTTTGGCATCACCGCAAAAAAACTCTGGTTCGATCAGTGCTTCGCGCGACAGGCCGAACATCACATGGGATAATATCGTGTCTAGATTTTCGCTGCCGCTGAACTCCATTGCGAGAGCATAGCTCTGCATCGGAACAAAAGTCTTCAGCTTTTGACGTCCGTCTAGAGTAGCTAGATTTTCGGCCATTCCCTCATAAAGAGCGCGTACCACACTGTAGAAAAAGTAGTGGGAACGAATCTGATAGCTGCTGAGTCGTCCGATGAGGGCCAAGAAGGCTGCGCCCCGGTCATCTCGCTCGACTTCACTCCGGGATGAGGCGAGGACTCCGCCGAAATACTCGGCCCCTAACTCGTCATCACAGAATGGAGCCTCTTCAAGAATTCCTTTTAGCACTTTGGGCGGCACTGCTCCCGGTTGATTAATCTGCCGCCCGAGTTTTCTTGCGGCTTTTTCAAAGACCCGCCCGGTATTTTTGACAGCACGTTCTGTCCAGTTAGCTAAGCCACCACCGAGATATTCGGCCGTTGGCCCAAGAATTTTCACGACTAAATCCTTTGAGCCTAACGCACCACCCAGTATCGTCAGTCCGGTTCCGGGATCTACCATCACTTGTGGTTGCTTTCCCTTCCTGGAGAAACCTCTTCGCCCATGCGCGGGATTGTAGCACTGGCGCACCACTTATCAGCAGCATAGGTCCCTTTGCCCTTTCAGGGAACTGCATGATTCAAGGTCAGTAGCCGACTGAGCAGAGCTGACGGGGTGAACCCTCCTAACGCCTTGCGACGTCAGGAGGTTCACCGATCACGCAATTGGGTGAAAGAGACCGCCGTGACAAAACTACGGCACCGCAACTTCCACGCGCTCGGAGTGCGCGCTCTCTTTTCCACTGGAATTCACGGCCGTCGTTGAGTAGTAGTAAGTATGGCCAGGGACAACGGTGGGGTCGGTGTAGGTGGTGTCTGGATCGAGCTTCGAATTGATTTTAGACGGAGTAGCGCTGCTGGACGTGCTCCGGTAAACGTTGTAGCCGGTGATGTGTTCCGAACTGCTCGCGACCCAGGAAAGGCTCACGTAAGGCGCTGTGCCAGTACCGGCCATCGGCTCAGATACTCGGGAGTCCACTGCGTTGCTGGCGAACGAGAGAGCTCCTGACGAATTCCCGTCATTCTTCGGCGTGAAGGTGACGTTAACCGACACTTCCTTCCCCGCAGGGACAGTTAGCGGCAATTCTATTTTTTGCACGCTAAACTGTGAGCTATTGCTGGATATGGAAGACACGTCTACGTTCCCTCCGCTGGCGTGCAACCCCAAGGTCAGCGTCGCCGTTCCTCCCACAGCCACTTTGCCAAAGTTAATCGTGGACGGGCTGATAGTGAGTTCCGGTTTACTGGCGGCCGCGCCGGTTCCGGCCAAAGGCTCGCACATTGAGGAATGCTCGGCGTTGCTAGCGAACGACAGGGCACCCGATGCATTGCCGTCTTTATTTGGCGAGAACGTCACGTCGATTGTCACTTCTTTCCCCTCGGCGACCGCCAGCGGAAATTTTAGTTTGGGCGCGCCAAACTGAGCGCTGTTGCTGGATATCGAAGACACCTCTACGGTTCCGCCGCTGGCGCGAAGCGCTACCGTGCGCGTAGCCTCGTCACCTACTGTCACGTTGCCAAAGTTCAGGGTGGCAGGGCTAATGGTCAGTACAGGCTTGCTCGCGCTCGTGCCTGTGCCTGTAAGCGGGATGTTGAGCGATGGCCCGGGGACAAATGAACTGCCGCCAGTCGGACCTACCGCGTTCGGCCTGAACGTTGCTTTCAACGTCACACTCTTTCCCCGGCCAAGCGTTATGGGAAACTTCGGCCCGGTAACGGAGAATGCGTGACCCGTGGTTTGCAATCCCGTCAGTGTTACGTTCCAGTTGCGAGTGTTGGTCACCACGACGGGCAATGTTGAACTTTCTCCCACCTTCACATCACCGAAGGATAGGTTCGGCGGATGTGCGGTTAGGGTCTCGACGTGCACACCAGTCCCCCACACTCCGAGGTCAAGGGTTCGATTGGAGGCGTTGCTGATGAACGTGAGCTGTCCATTACGCCAGCCCGCTACCGAGGGCGCGAAGATCACACCCACCTCTAGAGTTGCTCCTACAGCCAGAACTTGGGGCAACTTCAACTTCGAGACTTTGAACTCGCTGCTATTTGCAGTCACGCTGGAAATTGTTACGCTCCTCGGACCGTGGTTGGTCACGGCCGCGAGAAGCGTTTCGGACGCTCCGACCGCGACTGTGCCATAACCGAGAGTGGTAGGCAAACAACTTAGCTGCTTCGTGGTTGCAAACACCCGTGCTGGTATGATCGTTACCAAGATCATCAGTGTGACCACAGGAAGCACAGGCGCAGAGATGCGTCGAGACTTAGGCTGGGGGAGTCCCATAATGCAAGTGAAGTTACTGGATCCGCAGAAACCCGGATAGATATCAGGAGGACCGACCCAAGGTGTCTAAGGCGTTAGCCTTAGTTTTATTCCGCGACAGCAAGTCCCTTGCTGTGGAATCGGCGTCAACTTGTGATTGCTTCTGGTTCCTGCGCGAGGACTCGTTCCGCCAAAGCTGTCGCGAGAATGCGAGGACTTGGTTGGAATCTTGATGCGCTAGTGTCCGAACTTGGACATCCCATCTCGAAAACGACCATCGCGGACGAGCGCAATGCGCCCTAACTAATCTATAATGTGCCGCTTAGCATCGGCCCATCTCGTGCTGATTTGTGCCTGGGATGGAGGGAAAAACATGCCATTCTTTCGCGAGCTGAAAGTTGCGTTCTACTCCCTCGCTCGCACTCGAGGGCTTACGATCACGGTGATCCTCACACTGGCGCTCGGCATCGGTGCCAACGCTGCCATGTTCAGCCTGGTGCGAGGCGTCCTCCTCCGGCCACTTGTCAACCGCGATGAGAACCGGCTGGTCTACATCCGGCAGAGTGCGCCCGGCTTGGGTGACGAGAATGTGACGTTCTCAGTGCCCGAAATTCAGGATCTGCGCGCACGCGTCAAAACCCTGAGCGCCTTCGGCGACTTTTCCACCACTGGCTTTTCCATGGTCGGCCTCGGTGAACCGCGCCAGGTTCGTGGCGGCGTTGTCGGCGGGTCGTATTTTGAAGTGATGGGCCTGCACCCGGTGCTTGGCCGCCTGCTCGACATGCGGGACGATGGCCCCAGCGCCGCTGGCGCGGTGGTGCTCACGTATCGCTTCTGGACCACCGCACTCAAAAGTGACCCTTCCGTCATTGGCAAGAGCGTCCGGCTCGACAGCGCCTTGGGCGCGCGCACCGCCACCATCGTCGGGGTCCTCGAACCCTCCGTGCCGTATCCTGCAGAAACTGAGATCATCGGCAACGTCGTCACCAGCCCCCATCACCTCTCCGCCACGATGCTGACCGGACGCGTCCATCATATGACCGAACTTTTCGGCCGCCTCGCCCCCGGCGTAAATCTCGACCAGGCCCGTGCCGAACTCAAAGCGGTCTACGGATCCATGCTTAAAGAACATCCCGAAGCGTATTCGCCAAAAGCGGATTTCCGCATCGAGGCTAGGTTGCTTCACGACCAGATCACCTCGAGGGCCAGGACTGTGCTGCTGGTTCTGCTCGCGGCGTCGGCGCTCGTCTTCATCATTGCCTGTTCCAACGTCGCCAACCTGATCCTCGCGCGGACCGTTCGCCGCGAAGGCGAACTGGCGATCCGTGCGGCGCTCGGCGCAAGTGCTGGGACGCTGCGACGCATGCTGCTAACCGAGAGCCTCCTGCTGTGCGGCGCCGGTGCCGCGCTGGGTGTGATGATCGCGCATCCGCTGGTGGCTATCCTGGCGCGGTACGCCTCTCGCTTCTCGGTTCGCGCGCTCGATTTAACGGTCGATTCGAGCCTGCTTTGGGTCGGAGTGGCGCTGGCCATCGTGGCCGCGGTGATACTGGCGTTTGTCCCGCGTCTGCCGTCGTCTGACACTGACCATGGGATTAGTCTGTCGAGTGGCAGCGTACGCATCACGGGAAGCACCAGCCGCCGGCAGCGGATCTTCGTCGTCACGCAAATTGCCGCGTCCTTCGTCCTGCTGGCCGGCGCCAGCATGCTCCTAAAGACGCTGCTCGCTCTGCAGCGCACTCAGACTCGCCTCGACACCGACCACGTCATCGCCTTGGAGGTTCCCGTGATCTCCTACGGCAAGACTCCCGATCAGATCGCCGGCTTTTATCGCGAAACCATTCGCCGCGTTTCTGAGCTTCCCGGCGTGGACAAAGTCGCCGTTGGCACCTTCGTTCCGTGGCGCGACGCTGGCAGCCTCGGTCCGGGCTTGCAATTCACCGCTGAGGGCAACGTTCGAGGCCCGGGCGAAGAAGATCCGCTCGCGCAATTTCGTTCCGTCTCGCCAGGATTCTTCGCGGCTCTCGGCGTCCCAATTATTGCGGGACGCGATTTTAACGACTCCGATCGCCAGGGATCCGAGCCAGTCGTCATTATCAGCCAGAGTGTTGCGCAGCGCATGTTTCCCAATCAGGACGCGGTCAATCGTCATCTTACGTGGACCGATCCTGTCATCAAATTCATACCAGGCTTTGACGCCGCTCCCCGCCGAATCGTCGGGGTTTTCGCTGATGTCGATGACGAGCACATCGTGCCCGGCCCACTCCTGACGGTTTACCATCCCTTTGAACAAATAATGCTGGGCGGTAACCTGTTCGTTCACGCGCACTCCGATCCCTACGCACTGGTGACTCCCATTACGCGGATTATTCACGACATGTCCGCGGAACAGCCGGTCGAGCACGCCGCCACACTGAAAGATATCCGTGCAGAGGTGCTTACGCCGGACCGTTTGAACTCCCTGGTCTCCGGGGTCTTCGCGGCGGTCGCCTTGCTGATTGCAGTGGTCGGTGTCGCGGGTGTGTTGGCCTTCTCGGTCAGTTCCCGGACGCGCGAATTCGGCATCCGGCTAGCGCTTGGATCGCTGCCGGGGCATCTGTTGCGAGGAGTCATTGCGGAAGGCGCCGTGATGACTACGGCCGGTGTCCTGGCAGGAGCGGCATTCGGCTACATTCTGGCGCGCTTGGCAGGCAGTTATTTCCCGGACGTGAAAATGCCTGGCGCCACGGTGGTGGTCGTCGCCGCGTTTGTGATGCTGATGGCTGCGGTCATTGCATCGATGCTGCCGGCCGCGCGCGCGGCCCGCGTCAATGTCGTCCAAGCGCTGCACTCGGACTGACCTTTGCCACCGGTCGAATGGAGCCGTTTGCTACGATGCGCGAGGTGGCACGGGCGGGAGAGTTAGTTATTTTTTCTCAAGCGACAGAGCGTACTTCTCAGCCTTGCGCTCGTCGTCGCAACTGCACCTAATGTGACCCAACTCATGCGCCAAGATTCTTTGCGGCGGACGCCCAACCTCGGGTGAGAGGAAGATTGCGCCATTGATGACCGTCACATGACCGTTCATGTTGGTGAAGGCATGATTGGTATCAATTGCATCGGCGTGCCTGCGGAGAATCTGCCACGCGATGTCGGAGCATGCAACCACGATCCTCCAGCCAGGAGGGAATTTGGCGTACGTGTTAAGGATGTCGAGCAGCGGCACCGTCGCGTACTTGCATTGGGCAGCGTGCTGGATGCCGGCGAGTTGTATCACGACCTGTGCGTGAACTGGCAGGAATGACGCCAACGACAGTAAAATACACACCAGCCTTGGGTGGTGCTTCACGGTTCCTCCTAGGTCAGGCGTCGGAAGGGTTGCAGCCCGTGACCGACGCCGTTTTTTTGTCTACCTCAGTTTCAGTTCGGCTCCTCCTAGCTGGCCGCTTGAGCTGGGGGAGATAGGCGAATCACGCTCGCGGCCTGCACTTTAGAGTGAAACATTCCAGTGCGGCGGAAGGTTCAAGCAAAAAAAGCGCTGCAGCCTCCTGAACGGATGGTATTTTCGTTACAGGAAAAGTTGTAAGGGGAAGGTGGCTTCCGATGGCTGTGCGGTATCGAATCGGAGAGTTTGCTGAGTTGAGCGGGGTCTCGACAAAGACTCTTCGCTTCTACGATGAAATCGGGCTGTTGCGTCCTGCGAGCGTCGATCCTCGAACCCGCTATCGCCTCTATCTTCCGCAACAACTGGAAGAGTTGGCTTCCATCCTGGCATTGAAGGATGTCGGAGCTTCTCTTACAGAAGTTCGCAATCTAACCAATAAAGCTGGGTCTAACAAAGAGCGGCAGGAAATTCTCAGTGAGTTGAAGAAGGAAGTGGAGCAGTCGATCCAAATGGCTACGCAGTCCTTGAAGTGGATTAACGCGACTCTCAGCGAACTTGATGATTCCGGGCGCCCGATTGCGGTGGTGGTGAAGCGCCGACCTGCGGTTCTCGTCGCCTCCATCCGTTCCAGGGTACAAAGCTACTCTGAGATTGAGCGATTCGAACAGGAATTGCTAAGTGAGCTGCCAGTGCAGTCGATGGGCGATCTGCGGGGTGTCCTCTGGCATAGCTGTGCGGATTCGGGTTTCCTCGAGGGAGAGCCATTCGTTGCTCTGAAACAGCGAGTGCCCTCGCGAAGTGTGTATGACCTTAAGCAGCTTCCGCCGGCGACGCTTGCCTGTGCTTATTCAGGACTAGATTTCGACAGCGCGGAGCGCTCCTATGCAGCCATCCGAAGATGGATGAATACCAGGGGTTACCGAGTCGCCGGCCCGAAACGCGAACTCTACCTCGATCGGCTCCTGGAAATTCAATTTCCCATGAGGTCAGCTTAGAATCATGACGCGCGCGCCCAGGCCGCGCGCTCGCCACCTCTCACTTGTTTGAGATATTTGGTGGACCTGGTCAGGATCGAACCGACGACCTGTTCCATGCCATTTAACCCCGATCAAGAAATACAACAACTTACGACTCCCACAGGACCGTCTTTTGAGTTTTTGTACCGTAACGCAGGTAAGGAGCCCAGGTAAGAGGCGCAGGTTAGCTATCCCCGCGATCAGCCCGCAGTGAGTCGCCTCTTGGCGGATCGCCAGACGGAGAAACGTATGAGACTCAGGAAAGCAGTAATCATTCCCAACAATCCGAGCGCGGGAGCCGCGCGATTTGATGCCCAGGCCGCTTGCCGTTGATATCCTTCTGCGGTGGGAACCCCCTGTATAGTCTGGACACGGTTTACGCCTTTAAGAGTTGGGAAGACATAGACGGGAATGACAGTGCCCTCGGGAACCAGGCTCATCAGGTCGTATTGATCTCTCGGAATTCTGCTTAGGCAAGACATCAGGTCCATCGATTCTTTTTGACCTTCGGCAACTCCGATGGCGTAGGCAGTTGTGTATGAACTGATTGAGTTGTTCCCGATGCTCACCACCTTGCCATACTGCACGCTTGTCACGCGGAATGTCGTCGCATGGTAAGGCGCCCCTTTGTATAGTTGCGCTCGCGTCGACGAATTCATGTAGAAAACAAACCCGAAGAGCGACCCAAGAACAAAAAGAGTCCCGCCGACTGCTATAGTCAGGTCGAGCAGCCGAATACCTGCAGTCATGGGAGGCTTCGGCGCGAGACTCGCGCCACATTGCGGACAGTGCATCTCGACGTAGGAACCCAGGTCGAGCCCACATATCGGGCACTTGCTCGGAGGTTGCATTCGGGTTCAATTGCAGCACGGGCGGGTACAAGCCTCAAATCACAGAAGTAACCGCCCTCACCATCGCTTCTTCCCCACCGGGTGTTGGGCTGACGCGCGTCGGCCTTTTGGGGGATTCAGGCGCAGGTCCGCGTTTTCATCAACGACCGAAGCTGAGCTGACCATTAAGAATGATGGTGGACCTGGTCGGGATCGAACCGACGACCTCTTCCATGCCATGGAAGCGCGCTCCCAGCTGCGCCACAGGCCCACGATTGGAAAGCCCGACTATCGAAGGGACGAATCGGGATCGAGAAACGCTAAATCATTTTCACCCACAATGCCGGGATAGTCAACGCGCGTGGATTCTTCCATTTGTTTCCACAAGCATTTTCTGTATAATTGATTGTGCACCCCACCTGCACAATCTTTCAAACACAATTTAGAGCGAGGAAGAGATGCCAGCGAAGTACATCTTTGTGACGGGCGGAGTTGTGTCTTCTTTAGGCAAGGGATTAGCCGCGGCTTCCATCGGCTGCTTGCTGGAGAGCCGCGGACTCAAAGTTAACCTGATGAAGTTTGATCCTTATTTAAACGTCGATCCGGGGACGATGTCGCCGTTTCAGCATGGCGAAGTTTTCGTCACTGACGACGGCGCGGAGACGGACCTCGACCTCGGCCATTACGAACGCTTCACCCACGCCAAACTCTCTCGCGACAATAACTGGACTACCGGCCGCCTCTATGAGCAGATCATCGCTAAGGAGCGCCGCAGCGATTATCTCGGCAAGACGGTGCAGGTCATCCCTCACGTTACCAACGAAATCAAGGCAGCGATGAAGAAAGTCGCGCAGGATGTTGACGTGGCCATCGTGGAAATTGGCGGTACGGTGGGCGATATCGAGTCGTTGCCATTCATGGAGGCGATCCGCCAGATGCGCCAGGAACTGGGACGCGAGGATACGTTGTTTGTTCATGTGACGCTGGTGCCTTTTATCGCCGCGGCACAGGAGCTGAAAACTAAGCCCACGCAGCACTCCGTGAAAGAACTGCTCAGCATCGGAATTCAACCTGATATTTTGCTCTGCCGCACTGACCGCTTTCTCGCGAAGGAGCTGAAATCGAAGATTGCCCTTTTCTGCAACGTGCAGGAAGAAGCGGTGATCACCGCCAAGGACGTGGCGTCGGTCTACGAAGTGCCGCTGGTGTTCGCCAACGAAGGCGTGGACACGCTCGTCTTAAAGTATTTGCGGATGGAAGCGAAGGATCGCGACCTCTCCAAGTGGGAGGACATTGTGCATCGCGTCTACAACCCCAAAGACACGGTGACGATCGGAATTGTTGGCAAATATGTGGAGTATGAAGATTCTTACAAGTCGTTGAAGGAGGCGCTGGTTCATGGCGCGCTCGCTCACAATCTGAAACTACAGTTGAACTGGATTGAGGCCGAAGGCTTGGAAACCGGCGACCAGAGCAGCAGTAGCAACGACGCGCAGCTTGAAGGTTATGACGGGATTTTGGTGCCCGGCGGTTTTGGCAAGCGCGGCATCGAAGGCATGCTCATCGCGATACGCTATGCCCGCGAGAATAAAGTTCCTTACTTTGGCATTTGCCTTGGCATGCAAACCGCTTGTGTAGAATTCGCCCGCAACGTGGTTGGACTAGCGGAGGCTAATTCGAGCGAGTTCGATCCTGCGACTCCGCACCGCGTGATCTACAAGCTGCGCGAACTGCGCGGCGTGGAAGAGCTTGGCGGCACCATGCGCCTGGGCGCGTGGACTTGCAAGATAGAACCCGACACGTTAGCGCACCGGATTTACGGAAAGCTCGAAATCAGCGAACGGCATCGCCATCGCTATGAATTCAACCGCGAATATGAAGAGCCGATGGTAGCAGCGGGGTTGCGCATCTCTGGTTCCACGCCCGACGGTACTTATGTCGAGATGGTGGAATTGCCCGATCATCCGCATTTCATCGGATGCCAGTTCCACCCCGAATTCAAATCGAAGCCACTCGAGCCGCATCCGCTCTTCAGTACGTTCATTGCGGCGGCGTATCAGCACGGCTTGAAACGGCGCGAGCATAAAGAGAGTGCCGCGGTCGAGATGTTTCATCGCCCGGAAAGAGTCACGAGAAGATAGCATTAAACGCTTGAGTTCACGACAGAGTCACAGAGACACAGAGAAGGCAAAACCAATGACCTGCATTTCTCTGTGCCTCTGTGTCTCTGTGGTGAAATGATTTTTGGTGAGATTGTTGCCCACCTCCTTCCAAATCGGCGACATCCGTATCGGCTCGGGCAATCTGTTTCTTATCGCCGGCCCGTGCGTTATCGAGAGCGAAGAGCACGCCATGCGCATGGCCGAAATCATCAAGGGTGTGACGCGCGCCCTGGGATTTCCTTTCATCTTCAAAGCCAGCTACGACAAGGCCAACCGCACCTCGATTCGCAGCTTTCGCGGACCCGGCGTGAAAGAGGGTCTCCGAATCCTGAGAAAGATCAAAGACCAAATTCAGGTGCCAGTGCTGACTGACGTCCATGAAGTGGCGGATGTTGCCAAGGTCGCGGAGGCGGTCGACATTCTGCAGATCCCGGCTTTTCTCTGTCGCCAAACTGATCTTGTGGTCGCGGCCGCTCTCAGCGGACGGCCCGTCAACATCAAGAAGGGACAATTCGTTTCGCCCTGGGACATGCGGCACGCGGTAGAGAAATGTCGCGAGGCAGGGAATTCGCAGGTGTTTCTAACCGAGCGCGGCACAAGTTTCGGCTACAACAACCTGGTCGTAGATATGCGATCGCTTTCCATCATGCGAAAATTCGCGCCCGTAGTGTTCGACGCCACGCATGCCGTTCAACTTCCATCCGCCCAGACCGACGACGGAAGTGCAGCAGTAAGCGGCGGACAGCCTGAGTTCATTCCGGTTCTCGCACGTGCGGCGGTTGCCGCCGGTGTCGATGGCGTTTTTCTCGAAGTGCACGACAATCCGAAAATTGCGAAGTCCGACGGCGCGAATGCGCTCGAATCTACCAAGCTGCGCGAAGTGTTGAAGGAATTGCTGGCAGTCAGGCAAGCGTTGGATGTGGCAAGGGCGACGCCGTAGATTTATCGTGTGCAAGAGCGTCCGAATAACCACGAAGGACACAAAAGTTCACAAAGTAAGATCCTGGAAACTCACCTCCTTCTCGTAAACTTCGCGCCTTGGTGGTTGAATGCCTTTTTTCCGTGGTAAATTTGAATTTCCGCATGAAACAAATTGCCAACTGGGCTTTGAACATCGCCACGATGCGCGGCGCGAGCTATGCCGATGCCCGCCTCGTGAGCCAACGAAGCCGCGCGCTCACCACAAAGAACGGCAAGGTTGGCAGCGCATCCGATGCCGAATCAATGGGGATGAGCGTGCGCGTTATCGCCGACGGCGCGTGGGGATTCGCCGCTTCCGAGGACCTTTCGCGAAGCGGAGTTGAGACCACCGCTGCACGCGCCGTAGAAATCGCCCGCGCTTCGGCGCAAGTGAAGACCGGGAATATCCGTCTCGCTGCCGAGAAGCCGGTGACTGCTGAGTGGACCACTCCGCACACGATCGATCCGTTCTCGATTTCGGTCGAACAGAATATCGCTCTTTTGCTGAATATCGATTCCGAACTGCGAAGCGTTGCCGGCATCACGCTTGCCGAAAGCAATCTCAACTTTAATCGTGAGGAGCAATGGCTTCTGTCATCAGAGGGCAACGACATCCATCAGACAAAGTATTCCGCAGGCGCGGGCTACACCGCCTATGCATTCGCAGGGAATGAGATTCAGAAGCGGTCGTATCCGAACTCCTATGGAGGCCAATGGCAGAACAAGGGCTATGAACTGATTGAAGAGTTGAAGCTTGTGCAAAATGCACGCCGCATCGCGGAAGAAGCCGTCGCTCTACATCATGCGGAGCAGTGTCCCGAGGGAACCTTCGACATTATTCTGGACAGTTCGCAGCTCGGACTGCAGATTCACGAATCCATCGGTCATCCCATCGAGCTCGACCGGGTTCTGGGTATGGAAGCAAATTTCGCGGGCACGTCCTTCTTAACTCTCGACAAGCTGCGCACTCTGCGCTATGGCAGCGAGATGGTGAATGTGGTCGCCGACGCCCGCCAGGAGCACGGTCCGGGCCTTGGCACTTTCGGATTCGACGACGAGGGCGTGCCCGCACAGTGCACGCCGATCATCACCAAAGGATTGTTCACTGGCTATCTGAGCTCGCGCGAGACTGCACACACCATCGGCGAGAGCCGCTCTGGGGGGACGCTGCGCGCCGAGGGCTGGAATCGTTTGCCGATGATTCGCATGACCAATATCAGTCTGCTTCCCGGCGAGAAGCCGCTGAGCCTGGAGCAACTGATTGCCTCGACCGATCATGGGTTCCTCATGCAGACGAATCGCTCCTGGTCCATCGATGACCGTCGATATAATTTTCAATTCGGATGCGAAATCGGCTGGGAAATAAAGAGTGGCAAGCGCGTGCGTATAGTGAAGAACCCTTCGTATTCCGGAATCACTACGGAGTTCTGGAATTCTTTGGACGCCATCTGCTCCCGCGATGAGTGGACGCTCTGGGGCACGCCGAATTGCGGCAAAGGGCAGCCGCAACAGGTGATGGGAACAGGCCACGGTGCTGCGCCCTCGCGGTTTCGGGGGATCAAGGTCGGAAGCGCGTATCGGAGTGCGCAGTCTACCTAGCCATGCAGAATAAGTCTATCTTCAGGTATTTCTATTTCGGCACCTCGGTGCGCTATCTACAGGACGTCTCGGCGGGCTATAGAATACACGACGTCCCCGCGGGCGCGATGGTTCTGACCAATCTGGATAGGTTCTCGGCGACCCTCGTTGAACTAGGGTTGCAGGTGACGGAACGCGCGGCCGAGTCCCTTAAGAGCTTTGCGAACGACCTTCGCAAGCTGCCACAGGATGCCGTGCTCACAGAGCCTCAGGCCAAAACCATAAATGGGCTAATGCAGAGGATTCGACCGACCCTTGAAGCTGAACTGCAGGGCTTCGAGGCGTACGTCGTCACCCCGAAAAGAATTGACGTCACTCGACTGCTAAAGGATGTGCCGTTCCTCTTTGCCTCGGGTACGTTCTCGAAGCTTCCGGATATTGCGAGATATGACCTAAACGAATGTGGCAAATGCATCGCCTTTGAGCGACCGACGGCCGCTGCTTTTCATTTGCTGCGAGCAACTGAGTCGGTCCTCAGGCTCTACTATTGCGTGCAAGTCAAGCGGAGTCGAGTTGATCTCATGTGGGGACCCATGGTCCAGCTCCTCAGGGGCCGCGCGAAATCAAAGGAAGCCGAGATGCTCCTCAATAATCTCGACGACATCCGATTTCACTTTCGGAATCCGACGCAACATCCTGAGAAGACTTATGACGTAGACGAGGTCCAAGATCTATGGGGGCGGTGTGTCGACGCAATCAGCAGGATGGCTACGCAGCTTCCCTGAGCGCGCAGCCTGCAACCCCGAACTCCGAGCCGATGGGCCGCTCAAATGCTAACGAACGAGCAAGCTTCCGACATCTTCGATCGCATTAAGAAATTCTCCTCAGCCGACGAGGTCGAAGTGCTCTTTTCGGGCGGAAGATTTGCGCTCACCCGCTTTGCCAACAATACGATTCACCAGAATGTCCAAGAAGAGAATCACACGATCTCGGTGCGCACCGTCTTTGCAGGCCGCACCGCCCGTGCCACGACCAATAAGTTTGATGAAGATAGCTTGCGTCGCGTGGTTGAATCCTCAGAAGCTCTAGCCAAAGTGCAGCACCCTGATCCAGACCTTTTACCGATGCCGAACTCGCAGGAAGCTGCCGGGGCGGGCGAGCCGCCCGTCGCCACACGGAGTGCGCCTTCGCGCCACTTCGCGGAAACCGCGGCCATCACCCCTCAACTTCGGGCTGAGAGCGTCAAGAAAATTGTCGGGGTTGCGAAGAAACATAAACTCACGACTGCCGGAATCTTTTCCACTTCCGAATCCGTCGACGGGATTTTTAATTCGCACGGTTTGAGCAACTGGCATACACAGACTCTGGCGGAAGTGTCCATCACCATGCTGGGTGCCGATTCTTCCGGATGGCAGAAAGCCAATTCTCCCGACGTCAGCAATCTCGATCCTCTACGCATGGCCGAGATTGCGGCCAAGAAAACGATCGACTCCGCACATCCCGGCGAGATTCCAGCAGGGAAGTACACGGTGATTCTGGAGCCCTCTGCCACGCTCGATATTGTGGGCTTCATGTTCTGGGATTATTCCGGCATGGCAATCCTTGATCAGCGATCGTTTCTCACCGGCCGGATCGGCAGCCAAATCTTCGGCGAGAACATCACCATCTGGGACGACGTCACGCATCCCCTGCAAAGCGGATCACCATTTGATGGCGAAGGCATGCGACGGCAGAGCCTGCCGCTGGTTGAGAACGGAGTCGTCAAGCGCGTGGTGTACGCCCGCGGAACGGCCGCCCGCATGAAGAACTCAGAATTCCAAGACAAGGTGGGGCCGATCGAACCCACTGGCCACGGATTCCCGCTGCCGAACGAAATGGGAGAGATGCCGCTCAACATTGTTTTCGCGCCTTCGCAAAATTCGCAGACGGTCGATGAGATGATCGCTTCCACCGAACGCGGCGTGCTGGTCACGCGGCTGTGGTACATCCGCGAAGTCGATCCTTACGAGAAAATTGTCACCGGGATGACCCGCGACGGCACGTTCCTGGTTGAGAACGGACGCCTGCGGCAAGGCGTGCGCAACTTCCGCTTCAACGAGAGCCTCATCCACATGCTCTCGAACGTTGAGGCGATGAGTGTGCCGCTCCGTTCCAGCGGCGAAGAGTCGTTTGACATGGTCGTACCCGCCATGAAGATCAGCGATTTTAATTTCACCGAAGTCACCAAGTTTTAGCCCAAGTATTCGCCTGCCCAACTTCGCCGTCACAAATTTGTCTCGTGGGAAAAACAGCCAACCTCCTGGACCGCTGATTCTTGTATGGCGGCGATATCGTCCAAGACTTGCTGCCGTCCTCTAACTCTAAAGAGAACTCCAAATTCAGGCTCCATTGTCACTTGCTTAAATGTCCTCTAATCGCCTCATCCACAAGCAGTTAGCAACCTTCCGTTCCATGACTTCAGTAACTTTGCTTGCCTGATTCCTGGGTGTACGCTGCCCATAAGTCGGAGAAATTCAAAACGCGCCTAAGCGCACTGTAAGGAAGGTTCGTTAGACACCGTGTCAAGCGAAGCAGCAGAGGAACAACAGAGGGTCGACCCGCAGGAAGCCCAGACTGCGATCAAGCACTATGCCGCAATGCAGAGTGCCCCGCGCTTTCCTTTGCATCTGGCGGTAGAAGTGACGTCGCAGAACGGCGCCGGTGCGGCCGAGACGCAAAACATATCCGCCAACGGCGTGCTCTTCGCGATGGATCGCGATGTCCCGGTAGGCTCGATCGTGGACTTCACCATTCTGCTTCCAGGAGAAGTTGTTGGTTCCCGCGGCGATGTGCAGATTGATTGCCATGGCCGTGTAGTTCGCAGCTTTGAAGATCGCGGCCGGCGCGGCGTCGGCGTAGTGATTGATGAGTACCATTTCGAGCGAGCATAGGTGCACAAAAACTGATGGCGGGCACTTCGGTTAGCGTGGGAGAAAATCACGGAGTTCGGGAGAGCAGCGGCACCGGCCAGTTCATCCGCGTGATCCTGGCTGATACTCAAGCCATCTTCCGCGCTGGGCTGCGCAAAATTTTCGCTCTCGAAGACGATATTCGAGTGGTAGGGCAGGCGGAAACGCTGCCTCAAACTCAATCTGCGGTAACCAAATTCTCTGCCGATGTTCTGATCTTCGAGTCCGCGCTCGCGCCGAATCCTGTCGAAGTGGTCACGGAACTGCTTCGTCAAGCTCCGCAACTGAAGGTCGTAGTGGTCACTCCGGTATCGGACGAACAACTCACCCTTGATCTGTTCCGGCGTGGCGCGCATGGCATCCTGTCCCGCGAGGTGGAACCCGAAATTCTGGTCGATTGCCTGCGCAAAGTTGCCGCTGGAGAGCCCTGGCTTGAGAATCAGGCAATTCATTGGGTGATGGAAGCCTATCGCGGCCACAACCTGCGTCCCTCAGGATCGCGCCCGAAGGTTCAACTTACTCCTAAAGAAACCCTGATCGTTTCCTGCGTCACGCAGGGAATGAAGAACAAAGAAATCGCGATTCGCGTGGGCACGACTGAACAGGTGGTAAAGAACTACCTGCGAAAGGTGTACGACAAGCTTGGCGTCGCCGATCGCCTGGAACTTGCTCTCTATTGCCTCAGCCATCACGTGGTCGATGGCGTGAAGCCGCCGCCCGTTCCCGTGGCCGCTCCTCAGAATGGCGACGCAGTAAATGCCTCCGCGGCCAGCGCTGGCGCGAGTGCCGCCGCTGCTGCTTCTGCTGCTTCTGCTGCTTCTGCTTCCGCTTCTAGTACCATCTCCAGTTCTTCGACTGGAAATTCGCCAAATGCAGTTCCATCGCAAAAACCCTCCTGACGTTCTGCTCTTTTTGCTGAAACAATAACGCGTTTCCTTTGCTCTCCAACCTCATTAAGAACTTTACATTCGCCGGTTTCAGGAACGGTCTCTCGATTTGCGCTGACAGGCCCGTGACCATAGAATGAATTGAAGCAGCGTCGCCGATTTGGAAATAAACGCGGCACGATAGCCTTCCGGAAGCTATAGTACTTCCCAAGTTCCGCCGGAGAGATGGCCGAGTGGCTGAAGGCGCACGCTTGGAAAGCGTGTTTACTCGAAAGGGTAACGTGGGTTCGAATCCCACTCTCTCCGCCAGTTCCTCAGAAACCCGCCAAATACGGTCAAAATCTCAAGTACCTAGCAGACTTTGCTATTCCGCTTCGCTACTCTCGAAAATTCAGCAAACGAGAGTATTAGCGAACATGAACCGAACAGTGAAGCTGTACCGCAGCGTCAAAGGTCCTTCCGGCGACTGGGGCACCAAGCCCGTCCCGGACAAGCAACTCAAGAATCTCGAAGACCTGCCCGAGGGCGATGGGAAGTATTACCTTGCCTACTACAGAGGCAAGCATCGCCAGATGCCGCCCGTGGGCCGCTTCGCCGATGCTGCAAAGCAAAAGCTCATCCAGAAGCGCAAGGAACTCGATGCCCGTGCGACGGGCGTGGAACTTCCCCCCGAGATTGAACCAGAGCCGCCCAAGGAATCGAATCTCGCCGCTCGGGTAGAGAAGTACCTCTCGCAAATGTTGTCGTTTGTCGGAAATGACGGCTACGGTCGGACCAAGAAATCCGTGAACGCCTACCGCAATCGCTTGGGCTTCTATCTGCGTTTTTGCTCCGACAATCGGATCACGGACTTGAGACTTGGAGATTACGATCATCTGCTGGAATTTGTTGGCTGGCTGCGCAAGCAGACAAAACGAAACGGAAAGGGGATTAGCGACCGCTACGTCTTCAACATCTTCGCCACTCTCGGCACATTTGCCCTGAGTCTGGACATTTCGGTTCCCGCCAAGAAAATCCTGCCTAAGCTGGGCTACAAAAAGAAAGAGGTCAGGGCGCACACGGATCGGGAACTGCAATCATTGTGGGCCTCGTGCACGCTGGACGAAGAGTTGCTATACAAATTTTTCCTGTGGTCAATGGGACGGGAACAGGAAGTGGCACACACAGAGGTTCGTGATCTGAACTTCTTCGAAAACACTGTCCACATCTGCCCCAAACCCCATCGCAACTACCGTCTGAAGTCGAAGCGCAACCGCAACGGCAATGTGGGTGACCGCTACGTCCCGATCCATTCTTCGTTGATGGCTCGGTTAAAGGAATATATCGAGCGCAAGCGACTAAGCGAATGCGATCTGCTGTTCCCGAACCTCGAAGGGAATATTGAAGGGCACTACCTGCGGAAGCTGCAAGCCATTGTGAAACGCGCCAATCTACCGGGAAAATGGGAACTGCACAAGTTAAGAAAAACCGGAGCGACGCTACATTATGCTGGCGGTAAGGGCGTGCCTTTGGCGACGATCAGTCAGTGGTTGGGGCATAGTAGCCTTCAGATGACAGAAATCTATCTGGATGTGAAGTCTACGGCACCAGCGCAAGAGCATATTCAACACATGATCGGTGCGGGCGCTCTGGCGGCACACATCTAGAAACTATTTGTCACTCCCCCTGATAGTCAGTATTAGTCAGCGGGAGTCAAGATGATGCAAACACCAGATGTCTACACTTTATTGAAAGAGCCCAAGCGCCTGTTAACGTTCGAAGAGGTAGCTGCCTGAACGGAATCCTTGGTTTCTCCTGCCTTCACGGACATTGTGGGGATCGGCACTGGAAGGAGTTCCGCGATTTCTACGACAGTGAGCGCAGCCTTTATAGGTTCCCCATCGAAATTGAGAACGACGATTGGAACTGGATCGAGACAGACGATGGATTTGAGCAAACTGCTACTGGTGCTGATCCGGTGACCCGAGTCCTCAACGAGGTGGAGGCTGCTACCAAGGCCACCATTGAAGCCGTCCTGCCTCCGGAGTCGGTTGACCTGACAATGCCGGAGGATGCCCTGTACGGGAGGTTGGGTGAGAGCGCCCGTGCGTTGGGCACTCCGTTGGGCCATGCTTACCCTGCCGTTTTGGTTGTCTTTTCCAGCATCCCAACGATGGATTACATGTGCGGCACCCGTATCGGAATCTACGCGGCGATTATCGCTCCGGTGGGGGCGGGAAAGAATACTTCATTGGACCGGGCTACGAAACTCTTTGGCCTCGAACGGGGCAAGGATTGGGCAATCACCACGGCCTCCAGCGACCGGGGACTGATGCAGAAGATCGGCTCCAAGACGACAGGCAAGGGGGCAAAACGGGAAACCGTGTCGGGTCCGAAGAAGTTGCTCCTGCGGACGCCAGAGATGAGCGCCACGCTGAAAAAGGCGGCCATCGAAAGCTCGACCCTTTCAGATATGCTGTGCGAGGTATGGGACTCCGGACTGTGGGAATGCTCGGACAAATTGGGCACACAGGAATGCGATTGCCGCTTGAGTTGGGCTGGAGGGGTGCCCGTATCGCAGGAAGACCCAGACTCATTCTCAGCATTGTTCAGCAAGTTCACCAGTTATGGACTGATGAGCCGGATGATTTTGGGCTACAGCCCGGTGCGCTTCATTTATCGAGACGAGATCGATGACCACTGGGCTCCCCCGCCGACTGGAGTGGAGTCGATCAACCTTAACCCGATTGAAGCTTTCGTGGAAGCGTTGGACAATTCGGTTGCAGGCCCTTGCGTTGAAGGCTGGGAGCCGGAGGCGCAAAAGATGTTGCGTGAGTGGAAGCGGCCGGATTTGGATGGGCGCATCAAATACAACCTCAAAAAGGTTGCGCTCCTTAGCGCCTCTGCGAACCGGGACAAAACGGTCACCGCAGCCTGCCTTGCGGCAGCGATCAAGTTCATGGACTGGCAACTGAAGCTCCGGGAAATCTTCCGTCCCAGCGAAGCGATTGGCACACCAGAGTCCACTCTCGCCGAGATCATAATGCGGAAGTTTCGGATCATGCAGGGATGCAGCAAGGATAGGACTCAAATCCTATGGCGCAAGGTAGCCCATGATATGAAATGGCTGCGCCATGGCCCCGCACTGCTGAAACGCACCATTGAATCCTTGGTCGCCGTGGGAGAGTTGGGTTGGGGCACCAAGGAAAACAGCGAAGGCCAACTGGTGAAGGACGAACGCCGGGTTATTGTCAGGTTCAAGCAATCGGAATAGCACCCCCGTTTCCTCAAAAAGGGGATGCGACAAAAAGTTTTGCCTCATCCCTCACTCTCTTTAAAGACCTCGCAGGCCGAAAAACGAATCCCCGGAGGCTGTCATTTTTCTCCACGCCGAACAGGTAATTTTGCCTATAACGAAGAGAGAGAGAGTTTGTTTTTTATTATTATTGGATGGGGGATGGCAAGAGAACTAGTCCTTACCCATGGATGCTGTAATGTCATACACATTTTCACGTGAGAACTCTCCCCTCGGCACATTCGGCTGTTTCCGTCCATTTGTCCGATGAATCCGCACTACAGTATTAGTAAGTATGACCCGAAGAGAATTCCAAGACCTGATCTATGAATCACCGCAGGCTGCGACGGTATTCCTCGATTTTCTAATTCGCATGGGATTGGCGACCCGCCAGAGCGAATACAACAATGGGGGCCGAAGAGACGTGTATCTTCTCACCGAAGTTGTGAAGCAGGGCTTGGGTGTTTCCAGCGGCACACCATAATTCGAGTAATGCCGTTCTTCTTCGTCCACACCTTACGACCGTCCACGCCACTGACCAGCGTAGCTTTAGCCCGCCCGCCCATCGGAACGTCTCGATACACAACCCGTTTGCTACTCGCATTCAGCACGTTTGCAGGACTGATGAAGGTTAATTCGAGGACTTTCAGAACCCTTTGGTGGAGGTGCAGATCACCTCAGTTCCGGGACGCAATCTTAGGCCGCAAATTAACGAATTGCGGTTAACACCGTGAAAATTGAGATTCATCAAACGATGCGTAGCTTCCAAGTTTGCATTAAACGGGCCATCGACAGTTAATTTCTGGAGAAAATAAAATGCACGCGAGACCGCAAGTGAAAGAAATCTTAATCGGTAAAAAAATGCAGCGGTGGTTGATGATCGCCAAGTACCCGAAAGTGTATCCACAGTGGCCGACATGGCGAGCGAGAAAAAATTACCAACGTCTCTGCGCCCGGTACCCGCACATCATGACGAAGTTGGGCCTCACCGAGTTCTCCGTGTTTTAGCGAACCGTTTGCAATGCACGGCCACGCTTCCGGTGCAGATTACCCGGAGGGGTTTTGAGTTTAATGGCCTGATTACAACCATCACAGTTTGGAAGCGATAGACCGTTGGATTTCTTTCGTCACTTGCGTTTCAGAAGCGATTTCATTCTCATAAAGCAAAGTGCGTTTCGTCCACGGGAGAATGTTTCAGGTGAAGATGTCAAGGGTTGCGGTTGCCTTAGATGCTTGGTCTAAGCGCCAAGCGGAGGCACGCTGTCTGCCCAATCTCGGCCGCGGCGGCACCTTCGTCACGATATTTATTACTTCCTACTTTGCTGCCCAGATTGGGGACGCCCTGCTGGTGATCATTTTGTATGGCCCGGGTGCCTTCTTCAGCCAAGGCATCCGCGTGAGCGATTGGAAGCATGGCGTTCTCTCCAACGGCGCGACGGTAGGCCCGTTCACCGGGCTCATGACATTCGTGTGGTGGGCTCCGCTAATAGCATGCGCCGAGATTGGGGCGGGGTTCCTCTCCTCGTTCTTGCGCGCAAGGCCGTGGTGGTTATCCGCCTTCGCTCAATTCCTAGGCGGGGCTATGCTTCTGACGTTCTCAGGCTGGCTGTTGTTCCGTGATGGTTTTCCGTTGATCCACCCCATCCCGCTCGCCGCGCTGATCGGAGGTGGAGTCATGACATGGAATGCAATTCGTTCTGTGGTGACAGCATAACGAGCCCTAAAGCAGTCTGTAGTTGGCGTAGCAGTGCGCCGCGAAAGGCGCTGGACTTCGGCGCAAGCAACTCCACCGCCCTCCAGTTTGCACCCGATTCCTGCTCGGCGGGACCTGCGATAAAGTGCCCCAACTGTTGCGTCAATTAATGTGCAGTTTAAAGTAAGGGCGGGTGTTGGCATAGAGTGTTATATGGAAAACGCGGAGACCATTCAGATTCGGCTTCTCGAAGAAAGCGACCCGCCGAGCATCGCTGCCGCGTTCAAGAAAATGGGGTGGAAAAAGCCTGAGGCCCAGTACCAGCGGTACTTGCAAGAACAGATGGTGGGAACTCGGACCTGCTTCGTCGCTACCATTGACGGGCAATTCGCCGGGTACGTGACGGTAAACTGGCGACCTACCTACCCCGGATTTGCTGACCTGAACATTCCTGAGATTCAAGACCTCAATGTGCTCACGATGTACCGCAGAAAAGGTATCGCAAGCCGCTTGCTGGACCGCGCAGAAGCGGAAGTAGCCCGGCGTTCGGGAGTTGTGGGGATCGGAGTCGGACTGCATCCGGGGTACAACGCCGCTCAGCGGCTCTATGCGAAGCGGGGCTACATCCCGGATGCTCGCGGCATTACGTACCGAAATCGTTTCGTGGAAGAGGGCGCAAGCGTGGTGCTTGACGATGACTTCGTGATGCATTTCACAAAGCAGTTACGAGCGGAGTGATGATGATCCGCTGCGTAACTGGCGTAACAGTGCGCCATGAAAGGCGCTGGACTTCAGCGGCGGGCAAAGCGTGAAATCGCATGTTAACCGCAACTACTGACTGCCCCATCCTCTCTCAGGCTGTTTGCTTGATCCTGAGGTCTTTACCCGGTTCCCTGCGCTGGCAATGACTACCTCGCGCCCGTCCGTTACGCGGGTGATGACAGCGCCGATGGCATAATCGCCTCGGTCACGGGCACGCTTGGCTTCCGCGATTGCCAACTGCATAAACTTCTTCTTGGGTTTGTAGGAAGCCGCGATCATGCAGGGATCATATCGCACCGCGAGCGTTGTTGAGACTCGAAACCTGTTCCTCGGTCGGCTGCGGCACCGCGTCCGGGCGGTCGAGCAGGAAGACTGTAACTTGCTCGGAGGGCTGCTTGCCGACATTCACGGCGCGGGTGAACGCGCTCGCTCTCCAACACGGGCGATGCCGTTTTCGACATGGCTATAAAGGTGGCTGTCGTTAGACGACCCGCATCTCATTCGGAGTCCCCCAACGCTGCTGTCACTAGTTCTGTGTCCATGTATTCAGTGAGTTCTTTCACCTTGCCCTCCGCAATGCGGAAGACAAAACAATATGTGTTGTTGTAAGGTCTCCCCTTCTTGGTAGTGTTGTTCCCGCGAGCCTCAACCACAACGTGGTCACCTTCAGCAATGAAGTGGTGCGCCGTCGTCCTAATCCTGCCGCTGATCTTAGAACGCAATGTCCCGAAGAGTTCGGTGAGGACGGCCTGCTTCCCGTCATATGTCTTGGACCATTTTGTGCTGCCAGTAACAGTCCATCGGAAGTCATCGGACATGCTCTCGACGAAGGGTTCGGAATTCCCTTTCGATAGCTCACCAAAAATGTGTTGCATGAGTTGCTTGTTCTCAGATGCGCTCATGTGGATGTCTCCTGAAATGTATACATGGCTTCGCCAGCACCACTCATTGGAACAACTCGTAGTGCGTCACCTTAGGTTCAAATTCGAGCAGGTACTTTTCGTCCTCCGGATAGTATTTGGCAACCTCAATGTCGGAGCCCGCAAAAGCGGCAATTGCTTCCCGTGACTCCCAAAAGGAAAGCGTGAGGAAGTGCGCTACGTCATTGTCGATCCGGCGAAGAACCCACGCCCCTTTATTGCCCCTCGTCGCTCGGTAGGCGGGGATGCCAGACTTGAAGAGATATGCGAGATACGCCGCTGCATCGCTTGCCTTCGTCTTCCCATGCCAAATTCGAGCTATCATTGATTCGCCTCGCTTGAGTCACCAGAAGCCACTAGATACAGGCTTCCTGCCAAATTT
>Ga0116224_10000232_pt1 | contig 47193 bp, 39 predicted proteins | sample Sb_taG_9_FD_89699 | JGI IMG/M metagenome (GOLD analysis project Ga0116224, IMG submission 89699) | Peat soil microbial communities from Weissenstadt, Germany - Sb_50d_b_LC metaG | ecosystem: Environmental > Terrestrial > Soil > Wetlands > Peat | place: Germany: Weissenstadt | collected 2010-09-21 | reverse complement strand
GGGTGAGGACAAGCGGGGTGCGCTCGGATTCGGGGATGTCAGGCAGCGCCAGGGTCATGCTCCATTCTACGCAGCAGAAAGCCCGGCGCAGCTGCTCTCCCCCAGACTTATTGGGCTGATACTCTTGAACATTAGTCCATTACCGAAAGAAGCGCAGAACCCTACCAAACCCTGCCAGCCGAAGAAAGGATAGCCGCGAAAAGCGGCCCGGGGAAGGAGCAGAGGTCGCAGCAGACGGGGCAGCCGAAGGGGTTCTGGGCACACCGGGCCGCCCGCCTCACCCTCCACCGCGCCGGCGCCGAACAAGACGCCGGCCAGAAAGACGGCGAAGTGACGCTCGGATGCCCGCTCTGCACGATGACGTGCAGGGCTCATTGTTGTGTTTCTGTCACCTGCAAACCTGAGCGCGATCCAGCATCCTCCCCCGCGTGAAGAAGCCCAGCGAGTTCGCCCGGCTGAACCCGGTCTGGGAGGAGAAGGCGTAGCGGGCGTACACCTGGCGTCTCGCAGCCCGGCGGTTATAATCCCTCCCGTCGGCCCTTCCCGGCCGGTTTCTGAGGCGAAGGCCGACGCATCAGCCGTCAGCGATGTGTCAGCGAAGGCCTTGCAAAATGGCCGAAAAGACGTAAAATGCCGTACAGCGTTCGGGAGTCGCGAGACTCACCCCACTGGACGTAAGTGTTGGATTCGTTGGTGGTTAGAGAAGACCGGGGCGTGGCGCAGTTTGGCTAGCGCGCCTGAATGGGGTTCAGGAGGTCGCTGGTTCGAATCCAGTCGCCCCGACATCGCAAGGGCTGTCGTAACAACGAGTTGCGGCAGCCCTTGACTTTGCGCTCTCTCCTGGATGCAGGAAACGCACCGGCCCTGCCTGCTTGTGGCGGGCAAGGCCGGCTTGAGCAAACCTCTCGGCTTACCCGTGGCTCTGGAACGGGAGGCTTCAGCTCATGCGTCCGCATCGTCCAATGGAGAAATACGCCGAAGGACCGCTGTTCCGCGGCCCCAGGAGCAAGCGGGGCTTCACCCGCAACGGTGTGCAGTGCCGCTTCCGGATCCTCCGCCAGAAGCTGCCGCACCTCGCCGGCGTCATCAGCTACACCATGCGGCACAGTTTCGGTACGCAGGCCCTGGTCAACGGCGTCGGCATCGCCCACGTCGCCGACTCGTGCCAGCTCAAGTGCCGGCGCCCGCCACCGACGGGGTAACGCGACGCGGAGCCGCCGATCAAGAAGAATCCCGCCGCGCCAACGCGGCCCAACGCGGCCGCGATTCCTTCAGGGTGCCTCAGCAGCGCTCGTAGCGGTTGCCGGGCAGTCGGCGCACCAGCTTCTTCATCTCCATCGTCAGCAAGGCCCCGGTCAGCGGGGGCACCGGCAGGCCCAGCCGCTGCGCCATCTCGTCGAGGTGTCGCGCCCCCTCACCCAGGAACTCCCACAGCCGTCGTTGCACGTCATCCAGGTCCGGCGGCGGGGAGACGGCCCGTGCCGGTGACGGCCCGGGCGGCGCGCGGACGCCCTCTAGCTCTTCGATGACGTCGTCCGCGCCGCGGACCAGCACGGCCCCCTCGCGGATCAGGGCGTTGGTGCCGGCGCTGGACGGATTGTCGATGGGCCCCGGCACGGCGAAGACGGTCCGCCCCTGCTCGGCCGCGTGCTCCGCGGTGATGAGCGCCCCACTCTTCTCGGCCGCCTCGATGATGACCACGCCGCGCGACAGGCCGCTGATGATGCGGTTGCGCGCCGGAAACATGCCGGCCAGCGGTTCCTGCTTCATCGGCGCCTCGCTCACCAGCGCCCCGGCGGCGGCCACCTCGTCGGCGAGGCCGGCGTGCTCCGGAGGGTAGATGCGCGACAGCCCGCCCGCCATCACGGCGAGGGTGCGCCCGCCCGCCTGCAAAGCCGCCCGGTGCGCGATCCCATCGATCCCGCGAGCGAGTCCCGACACGATCACGTAGCCGGCGCGCGCCAGCTCCGTCGCCAGGCGCTCAGCCGCACGGCGACCGTAGCCGGTGAACTGGCGCGAGCCGACGAGGGCGACGGCCCTGGCGTCGGCCGGCTGGATGGTGCCGCGGACGTAGAGCAGGTGCGGCGGGTCGTGGATCTCGGCCAGGGCAGCGGGATACTCGGGGGTGCCAAGCCGCCGCAGGTGGACCCCATGTTTGGCGATCAGCACCAACTCGGCGTCCACGTCCACGCTTCGCATGGCCTGGCTGAGGTCCTCGGAGAGTTTCGGCCCGATGTGCGGCACGTCGCGGAGCTGCGCCGCGCCGGCGCGCAGCACGGCTCCAGCCGAGCCGAAGCGCTGCAGGAGGGCGGCGGTCAAGCGCGGGCCGAGGCCGGGCAGCAGGTGCAGCGCGAGGAGATCACGCAGGTCGGGCGCGAGCGACGGGGACATGGGCCGCCCTCGTAAGTTTAGCGGCCGCCCTCGGGGCGGCGCGTTGGCGGAGCGCCGCTCTGCGAGCGGCCGCTAAACGAGGGATGGTACTCCACCACCTCCCTCCTTGTCCACCGGATACCGCCTCCTCTTCTTTTTCCTTCCCCCCCGCCGCCTCGCCCGTTATCATCTCCTTTGACGCTGCCTACCCCACAGGCGACTCGCCTTCCCGCCGCCGTCTCTCACCCACGAGGAGTGCCATGAGTCTCTCCCGCCGATTCGCCGCGTTGCTCACCCTCGCCGTCCTGACAGCGGTCCCGACCGCACGGGGCCAGGTGCCGCCGCCCCCGCCGCCCAATCCCGCCGCCCCGACGCTCAACCCCGTCCTGCCCCTCGGCCTGCAGCGCGGCACCGGTTTGGAGCTGACCCTCACCGGCACCAACCTCGCCGACCCCGTCGCCCTGTGGACGAGCATCCCCGGCGCCAAGGTCACCATCCCGACCGACGCCAACAACGGCAAGGAGGCGGCCAAACTGCGCGTCAAGCTCGACGTGCCGAAGGAGACCCCGCTCGGGCTCTACGCCTTCCGCCTGGCCACGGCGCGCGGCATGTCCAATGTCCGCACCTTCTGCATCGACGACCTGCCGCAGGTGTCTGCCGAGGCCGCCGCCCGCAAGAAGGAGACCGCCCAGGCGGTGCCGGTGCCCTCCGTCGTCGTCGGCACGGCGACCGCGGAGCAGACCGACTACTTCAAGATCAACGTCAAGGCCGGCCAGCGCGTCAGCGTCGAGGTGCTCGGCCGGCGCCTCGGCAGCGCCTTCGACCCGCAGCTGTCGCTGATCGACGTGCGGACCCGCCGCGAGCTGGCCTACAGCAATGACTCGCCCGGCCTGCAAAGCGACGCTCGCCTGACGCACACCTTCAAGGAGGCCGGCGACTACCTCATCGAGCTGCGCGACGTCACCTTCCGCGGTGGGCCGGACTTCCATTACCGCCTGCGGATCGGCGACTTCCCGTGCGCCACCACGCCGATCCCGATGGCCGCCAAGCGCGGCAGCAAGGTCGCCGTGCATTTCGCCGGCCCGAACGTCGAGGGGGTCGCCCCCGTCGAGGTGACGGTGCCGGCCGATCCGACCGTAACGGCGGTCCAGGTGGCGCCGAAGGGAGCCGGCGGGCTGTACGGCTGGCCGGTGTCGCTGGCCGTCAGCGACCTCGACGAGGTCGTGGAACAGGAGCCGAACAACGAGCCGGCCAAGGCCAACCGCATCCCGGTGCCGTGCGGCGTCACGGGCCGGCTGGAGCAGAAGGGCGACGTCGATCACTTCGTCTTCGCCGCCAAGAAGGGGCAGCGCTACGTCATCGACGCCCAGACGCAGGAGTATTACTCGCCGACGGAAGTGTACATGGTTCTGAAGGACGCCAAGGGCGGGCAGGTGGCCGCGTCGAACCCGGCGGCGGGCCAGCGCGTCGATTTCACCGCGGGGGCCGACGGCGATTACATCCTGTCGGTCGAGCACCTGCACTACTGGGGCGGGCCGGCGGAGTCGTATCACCTGACCGTGGCGCCTTACGAGCCGGGCTTCGAGCTGTCGATCGGCCTGGACCGCTGGGACGTGCCGCAGGGCGGGACGCTGAGCATCCCCATCCTGGCGGTGCGGCGCGACTACACGGGGCCGATCGAGCTGAGCGTCGTCGGCCACCCCGGCATCAGCGGGGCGCTGACGATTGCCGCCGGCCAGCCGGCGGCGCCGAACGTGCCGGCGGGGCAGCTCCTGGTCAGCGTCAAGCCCGACGTGCCGATGGGGCCGTACGTCGTCACCGTGCAGGGCAAGGCGACGATCAACGGCAAGGCAGTGGTGGTCGGCGCCAACGTGGCCACCCCGGTCCGGACGGCGATGGCGGGCCTGCCGTTCCCGCCGCGGCAGCTGCTCGATGAGCTGGCCATCGCGGTGACGCAGAAGCCGCCGTTCACGCTGACGGCCAAGGTCGATGCGGGCGAGGCGCTGCGCGGGGCGGCGGCGACGGTGACGGTAACGGCGGTGCGCGACGCCGGCTTCACCGAGGAGATCGCGCTGGCGCCCGGGGCGCTGCCGCCAAACGTGGTGCCGGCCCTGAAGCCGATCCCCAAGGGAGCGAATGAGGTCAAGGTGACGCTGACGCCGGCGGCGAACGCGGCCCTGGGGTCGTTCACGTTCACGCTGGTCGGCACGTCGAAGCACCAGATGAAAGACGTGAGGAGCACGTCGGCGCCGGGGGCGCTGGTGGTGGCGCTGCCGTTCGACCTCAAGGCGGAACCGCTGCCGGTGAAGCTGCTGCCGGGCGCCAAGGCGACGCTGAAGGTGACGGCGACGCGCAAGGGCGGCTACGCGGGACCGATCACGGTCGAAGTGCAAAAGCTGCCGGCCAATGTAACGGCGGCCAAGGGGACCATCGCGATGGGACAGACGGCGGTGGACGTGGAGATCACGGCGGCCGCCAACGCGGTCGCGGGGGACAAGGCCGACGTGAGTGTGCTGGGGACGGCGACGGCTGCGGGCAACCAGACGGCCGCGACGCCGAACTTCACGGTGAGCGTCGGGAAGAAGTGAGGCTTGGCCTACAGCTCGCAGACCGCACTTGCAGGGAGGCGAGGGCCGAAGGGTATAATGCGCGAGGATCGACAACCGAGTCGGCGAAGGAGACGGATTATGAGGATCACATTCGAGCTGCCGGCGCACCTCGAAGAAAAGGTGCGTGAAAGCATGGCTCGGGGAGATACCGTCGCCGTGTGCCAGCTCCTGGCGGACGCCTTGGCCCCGACTGTCGAGAGTTTGATGCTGGCATCACAACCGCCCCTGAGCGATGAGGAATTTGAAGCCCTGGCGGACCAACTCGCTGATGAGACGGCTGCTGATCGGGGACCAAATGCCAAGCCGCTCTCTGATTACGCGGTTAGTCGGGAAGGGCTCTACGAGGACCATCTGTAAGTGCTGTACCTCAGTGATACCAACGTCTTGCTTCGGCTCGCGGACCGGGCCCATCCCATCCATCCTGTCGCGCGGTCTGCGGTCCGCAAGCTGCGGAGCGCAGGCCATGCCCTTCGGGCGACCACGCAGAACTTCGTTGAGTTCTGGAACGCGGCCACGCGTCCGCCGACCAGGAATGGCTTCGGGTTCACGCCGGTCGTCGCCGAGCGACGACTACGCCTCGTCGAACGACTCTTCCCTCTTCTCCCCGATGACCCAGCCATCTATCCCGAGTGGCGTCGGTTGGTTGTCGCCTTTGGGGTGTCTGGCGCCCCGGTTTACGACGCTCGCCTGGTCGCGGCCATGCGGGTTCACGGTTTGACTCACATCCTCACCTGGAACACGACCGACTTCGCCCGGTACGCCCCGCTCGGCATCATGGCGGTCGATCCCGGCACCGTGTAGTTTGGCATCCCGTTTGCTCCTACAACCAAACAGCCGGTCGGCCGGGCATTCCGGCCCGACTCACGGCATGAACCGCTGACCCCGCCACCGGGGATGGGAGGTGTCATGGACATCGGGCAACTCGACATCTGGAGCCTTCTTCTGCTTCTCGTCGTCGCCGGCGTGTGCGGCGCCATCGCACAAGGGATTGCCGGCTACTCGCGCGGCGGCTGCCTGGCGTCGATCGCGCTGGGGTTCATCGGCGCCCTGCTCGGCATCTGGATCTTCCCAAGACTGGGCCTGCCGCCACTGTTCACCCTGCAGATTGGGGAGGTGGCTTTCCCCATCGTCTGGTCGATCCTCGGCGCGACGATCTTCGTCGCCATCATCGCGCTGATCGCCCGGCCGCGGCGCTACAACCCGTGACTAGAACCACTCCGCCTTGTTGACGACGTTCCGCAGCGGCTCGCCGGCGACGAAGCGGCGCACGTTGTCCAGCAGCAGCCCCAGGTGCCGCTCGGCAATGCGCGGCGAGTAGCCGGCGACGTGCGGCGTCAGGATGACGTTCTCGAAGCGCCAGAGCGGGTGGCCCGCCGGCAGCGGCTCCGTCTCGAACACGTCCAGCGCCGCCCCCGCGATCTCCTTCGCCTCCAGCGCCGCCACCAGGTCCGTCAGATCGACGATGGCTCCTCGACCGATGTTGATGAAAAATCCGTCGCGCTTCATCTGCCGAAACTGCGGCCGGCGGAAGAGCTTCTCCGTCCGCGGCGTGTGCGGGGCCGCGATGACCACGAAATCACTTTGCCCCAGCAAGTCGGGCAGCCGCTCCGACCGCCACAGCGCCGCCACGCCCTCGGGCGCCGCCTCACGCACCGGATCGACGCCCACGACGCGCATCGAGAACGCCAGCGCCCGCCGAGCGATCTCCGAGCCAATGGCCCCCAGGCCGATGACGCCGAGCGTCAGGTCGGCGAGGTTCTTGTGGGCACGGTCGATGGCCGTGACGTGGGCCGGCCCGGTCGCGAAGCCGACGCGCTCCGCCTCGCCGCCGACCGGCGCCCACTTCGCCGACATCTGATTGCGGATGTAGATATGGAGATTTCTGGCGAAGCAGATGACGTAGCCCATCACCTGGTCGGCGATGTTGTCGGAGAACAGCCCGCGCATGTTCGTCAGCGTGCAGGGGTGATCGACCAGCGCCGGGAAGACGTAGTGCTCCAGGCTGGCGGTCGCGGTCTGCACCCAGCGCAGCCGGCGGGCGACGGCGAGCAGAGGCGGCGTGATCTTGCCGAAGAAGGCGTCGGCGTCGGCCAGCGCCGCGACGGCTTCGGCCTCGGTCGCCGCGTTGACGACCTGCATCGGCCCGGCGGCGGCCGTGATCTTCTCCAGGCGCGCGGCCTCGACGGGCGGGTGGATGACGAGTTTCATCGAGTTACAGCGACTTCAGGAAGGCGATCAGGTCTTTCCGCTCCTCGGGCGTCAGCGCTTCGCCGCCGAGCTTCTCGGGGGCGTGGTGCTTCACCAGCAGTTCGTCGAGCGTCTCGGCCCGGCCGTCGTGCAGGTACGGGCCGCGGTCCCACAGCCCGCGCAGCGACGGCGGGTTCCATTTCCTGTAAGGGCTGCCGTCGTACTCCAGCCCCACGTCGTAAGTGCCCTCCGACGTGTATTCCTCGCCCTTGTGACAGCGGGCGCAGCCGGCCTTACCGCGGAACAACTTCTCGCCGCGCCCCGCCGCCTCGTCCTTCTGGTGCGGGTTCGGCGGCTGTTCGAGCGTTTCGAGGAAGGCCAGCATTGCCTTGACCTCGTCATCGGTCGGCTTGGGGCCGAACATCGTCTCGGTGAACGACTTGGTGACGGCGGCGCCGAGGTCTTTCTGCCAGCCGTGCCAGGTCCACGGACCGGTCTTCGTCACGCCGCGCAGCGTCGGCGTCAGCTTCGGGTTGCCGTAGGAATCGTCGTTGAGCGTGTCGAAGGTCAGGCCGCACGTGTGCCCGTCGCTGTGGCAGGTGTTGCAGCTGAACCATTGGTTGTGCGAGCGGCGGGCGTCGTAGAACAGGGCCTCGCCGCGCCGCGCCAGCGACGGCTCGGCGGGGCCGCCCAGGCGGACAGTTCGGGTGAGCTTGCCGGCCTTGACGTTCACCACCTGCACGGCGTCGAGGAGCGAGTTGGCGACGGCGACCTCGTTGTCGGCGGCGAGGGGGGCGACCGACAGCGGCCGGCCGCCCAACTCGACGCGGCGCATCTTGTGCTCGCCGATCTCCAGGCGCACGTCGAGGAAGTCGCCCGGTGCGCCCGTGGTCCACGGGACGTACCCGGCATCGAAGAGGAGCAATTCGTGGGTGCCCGCGGCGCTGACCGCCAGCGCGTCGCCGCGGAAGGCCAGGCCGTCCGGGTCGCCGACCGCCTTGCCGCGCTGGTCGAGGGCGATCTGCCGGAACGGCGCGTCGGCGGGGGGCTTGACGGCCAACCGCGTCAGCCGGCTGTCGATGACCCAGCCTTCCTCGATGTGCCCCTTCGACACCGGAAAGGTGCGGCGGACGACGTGAGAGCAAACCACGCTGGCGCCGTCGGGCATGAAGGCCAGGCCGCGCAGGTTGAAGCCGTCGCCGATAGATTCTTCCCAGGCGAGCTTGTTCGTGGTCGTGTCCCACAGCCGCACCTGTCCCGAGCGGGTGCTGGCGGCGGCGAGGTAGCGCCCGTCGGGGGAGAGGGCCAGCTGCCGCGGCTCGCGCGGCGCCGGCCAGCGCCGCGCCACCTTGTGCGTCTTGCCATCGACGGACACAACCTCGTCGGCGCCCGCGACTGCGACGTAGAGCGCGGCCCCGTCCGCGGCAAAGGCCAGGCCGCGCGGCAGCGGGCCGACCGCCACCTCGCCGACAGACTTCAGCGAGTCGTCGCGGACTTCCAGGAGGGTGACAGTGCCCGACCACAGGTTGCTGACGGCGGCCCGCTGGCCGTCGCGCGTTACGGCGACGGCTGACGGCCTGCCGCCGCAGGCCACCTCGGCGAGCAGCTTGCCGGCGCGGACATCAACCAAGGAAACCGAGTCGGCCGTGTGGTTGGCCGTGAGGAGGCGGCCGCCGGGGAGGACGGCCAGGTCGCAGGGGCTGCGGTGCGGCTCCGGGGCCCGGGCGGGATTGCCGCGCCCGGTGACGAAACCCAGCGCGAGGACTCCGAGCAGCGCGAGGGCGAGGGTGAAGGATCGCAATGGCGGCTCCGGTGAGGAGCCGCTTGCGGCTTAGCGCTCGCGCCGTCCGGCGATGAACCGAACGCTAAGCCGCAAGCGGCTGCGGTCACTTCTTCTCGGCGAGCGTCACGACGAGCAGGCGCTTCGGCTCCTTGCCGACTGTGATCCGGGCCACGACCTCCTTCGTCGCTGTATCGACGGCGGCGACGGCGCTGGCGCCGCGGGCCGAGACGTAGCACACCTTGCCGTCGGGCCGGAACGTCAGCCAGTAGACCTGGCTGCCGATCGGGATGGTGTGCGACTGCTTCGGCTTGCCGCCCGTCACGTCGAAGACCTGCACCTGGAAGTGTTCCACGTCGCACGTCCACACTTCCTTGCCGTCGGGTCGGACGCCGATGCCGTGGCTGCGGCTGGCGACCTTCTTCTGCTCGGCGGTCAGCTCCGCCGGCACGCGCTGGATCATCTTCCGTTCCGCCACGTCCGCCACCTCGATGCCCACCAGGCCGTCCACGTTGGCGTACAGCCGCTTCTCATCGGGGCTCAGCGCAATGGGCCGGACCACGTTGCTCAGCGGGATCTCGGCGACCACCTTGTGCGTGGACGTATCCACGACGAAGACCTTTTTCGGCGTCCCCATCGGCGCCAGGTACACGTGTTTGCCGTCGGCCGAGCAGAGGGTGTTGTGCGGCCGGCTGCCGCTGCCGACGAAGATGCGCTCGACGATTTTCGCCTTCTCCAGGTCGATGACCTCGTAATGGCCGTCGTTGACGGGGACGTAGGCGAACTTGCCGTCGGGGGTGACGGCCAACTGGTTCGGCTCGGGGCCGATGTCCATGCGCCGCGTCACCTTGTCGGTCTGCGGGTCGATCCAGAGCAGCTCGCCGGGCTTGTCGCGGCCGCGCCCCTCGATGGTGACGTAGACCACGTCCTGGGAGGCGGGCGTCGCGATGCCGTGCGGGTGCGGCCCGACCTCGATGCGGCCGACGGCCTTGTTCGTGGCCGTGTCGATGACGGTCACGTCGTCGCCCTGGCTGTTGGTGACGTACAGCTTCTGACGGGCCTTGGCGGGATCAGCGGCGAGGCCGAGGGTCGGGAGCGCGAGGAAGAGGGAGGCGAAGAGGAGGCGGCGAAACACGGCGGGGATCTCCTGGGGTGGCGGGACGATCACGAGCGAGCGATGCGCCCAGCGTAGCGGAACTGAGACGGAGTGCAAGCGCGAATCAGCCGGCCGAACCCGAACGCCGGGCCGCAAGCGGCTGGAAGACGGTCGCCGCCTGTGATAGATATAACAACTGCCCACCCGCCGGGCGCGCCCGGCGCCTCCCGCCTGCGAACCCTCCGAGAGACCCACCATGCGAAGGAAGGCCCTCGTCACGGTCATCGCCCTGCTCGGCACCAGTGCCCCGCTCCCCGCCGCCGACGCCAAGCCCGTCGATTACAGCCGCGAGGTGCAGCCGATCTTCACCGCCCACTGCTACGCCTGCCACGGCCCCGACGAGGGCAAGCGCAAGGCCAAGCTGCGGCTCGACCTCCGCGACGCGGCGATCAAAAAGGCCGTCAAGCCCGGCGACGCCGCCCACAGCCCGCTCGTCGTCCGCGTCGGTAGCAGCGACCCCGACGAGATGATGCCGCCGCCGGACAGCAAGAAGGCTCGCCTCAGCGCCTCTCAGATCGACGTGCTGCGCCGCTGGATCGACCAGGGGGCGAAGTTCGACGTCCACTGGGCCTACGTCAAGCCGGCGAGGCCGGCCCAGCCGCCGATCAAGAACAAGGGCTGGGTGCGCAACCCCATCGACGTCTTCGTCGCCACCGGCCAGGAGGCGCATGGCTTCGCCCCGGCGCCGGAGGCCGACCGCGTCACCCTCGCCCGCCGGCTGTCGTTCGACCTGACCGGCCTACCGCCGACGCCCGAGGAGGTCGATGCCTTCGTCAACGACAAATCGCCCGAGTCCTACGAGAAGTTGGTGGACCGGTTGCTGGCGTCGAAACACTTCGGCGAGCGCATGGCGATGTACTGGCTCGACGCGGTGCGCTACGCCGACACCGCCGGCTACCACAGCGACAACCACCGCGACGTCTGGCTGTACCGCGATTACGTCATCGACGCCTTCAACGCCAACAAGCGCTTCGACCAGTTCACCGTCGAGCAACTGGCCGGCGATCTGCTGCCGAACCCGACGACCGAGCAGCGGATCGCCTCGGGCTACAACCGCCTGCTCCAGACGACCGAAGAGGGCGGTGCCCAGCCGAAGGAGTACACCGCCAAGTATGCAGCCGACCGGGTGCGCAACGCCTCCTCGGTGTGGATGGCCAGCACGATGGGCTGCTGCGAGTGCCACAACCACAAGTTCGACCCGTTCACGTCGAAGGATTTCTACAGTTTTGAGGCCTTCTTCGCGGACATTCAGGAGAATGCCGTTGGCCGGCAGAACCAAACGCCGATCATGACGCCCGAAACTGAGTCGCAGGTCAAGAAGCTCGACGCCGACCTCGCCCGCATGAAAACCGACCTGGCAAAGCCGCGGCCCGAACTGGACGCCGCCCAGGCGAAATGGGAGGAGAAGGCGAAGGCCGACAAGGCGAAACTGCCCAAGCCGGTCGCCGACGCCCTCGCCATCGACCCCGCCAAGCGAACGCCGCAGCAGAAGCAGGTCCTCGCCGACCACTACCGCACGGTGGCGCCGGAACTGGAGCCGCTGCGCAAGGAGTTGGCCGCGGCGCAGGGCCAGCGCGACGCCCTGATGAAGAGCGTGCCGACGACCCTCGTCGCGACGGCAGTCGCCCCGCGCGTGGTGCGCGTCCTGGCCCGCGGCAACTGGCTTGACGACTCGGGCGAGGTGGTGCAGCCGGCGGTGCCGGGCTTCCTGGCCGCCCTCGACACCGGGGGGAAGCCGGCGACGCGCCTCGACCTGGCCCGGTGGGTGGTCTCGGCGGACAACCCGCTGACGGCCCGCGTCTTCGCGAACCGCCTGTGGAAGCTCTGCTTCGGGCAGGGGATCGTCAAGTCGCTGGACGACTTCGGCGTCCAGGGCTCGCTGCCGTCGCACCCGCTGCTGCTCGACTGGCTCGCCGTCGAGTTCGTCGAGAGCGGCTGGGACGTGAAGCACCTGCTCAAGCTGCTGGTGACTTCCAGCGCCTACCGGCAATCGTCGGTGGCGACGAAGGAGGTGCGCGAGAAGGACCCGGCGAACGTCTGGCTGGCGCGGCAGGGGCGCTTCCGCCTCGACGCCGAGATGGTGCGCGACGGCGCCCTGGAGGTGAGCGGCCTCTTATCGCGCAAGATCGGCGGGCCGAGCGTGAAGCCGTACCAGCCGGCGGGTTACTGGTCGTTCCTCAATTTCCCGACGCGCGAGTGGCAGGCGGACAACGGCGAGAACGTGTATCGCCGTGGGCTGTATACCTACTGGTGCCGCACCTTCCTGCACCCGAGCCTGCTCGCCTTCGACGCCCCGACGCGCGAGGAATGCACCGTCGAACGGACGCGCTCCAGCACGCCGCTGCAAGCGCTGGTCCTCCTCAACGACCCGATCTACGTCGAGGCCGCCCGCGTCTTCGCCCAGCGCATCCTGAAGGACGGCGGCAAGGAGACCGCGGCCCGGCTCGACTGGGCCTACCGCCGGGCGGCGTCGCGCGGCGTGAAACCCGAGGAGGTGAAGGTGCTGACGGCGCTGTATCAGAAGCACCTCGCCGAATTCCAGGCGGACAAGGTGGGGGCGGAGAAGGCCGTCGCCGTCGGCCAATGGCCGGTGCCGAAGGACGTGAACACGGTCGAACTGGCCGCGTGGACCTCCGTGGCACGGGTTATCCTAAACTTGCACGATACCATTACACGCAATTGAGGTTTACCGGCCGCGCTCGTAGTGACCGCATTTATGCGGTCCCTCGGGCGACTCGGACCCGATAAATCGGGTCACTACGAGCGCGGCGGTACACTTTGAGGATTTCATCGATGTTCTTTAATGATCGTCACCGCCAGCGCCTGACCCGCCGCGCCTTCCTGGGCCGTGGCGCATGCGGCCTCGGCGCCGTGGCCCTGGCGTCCCTGCTCGACCCCGGCCTGCTCCGCGGCGCCGACGGCAAGGCGCAGCGCTGGAAAGGCGTCGTCAACCCGTCGCACCACGCCCCCAGGGTCAAGCGTGTCATCTGGCTGTACATGGCCGGCGGGCCGTCACACCTCGAAACCTTCGACTACAAGCCGACGCTGGCCAAGATGAACGGCCAGCCGATGCCGGAGTCGATCACCAAGGGGCAGCCCATCGCCCAGCTGCAGGGGGCGAAGCTCAACTGCCTGGGGCCGCAGCATCCCTTCAAGAAGTGCGGCAAGTCGGGCCAGGAAATCTCGACCATCTTCCCCTACCTGGGTGAGGCGGCCGACGACATCGCCATCATCCGCTCGCTGCACACCGACGCCATCAACCACGACCCGGCCCACACGCTGATGAACACTGGCTCGACCATCTCGGGCCGGCCCAGCGCCGGCTCGTGGGTGTGGTACGGCCTGGGGAGTGATAGCGAAGACCTGCCCGGCTTCATCGTGCTGACCTCGACGGGCCGTTCGGGGCAGTCGCAGCCGATCGCCCAGCGCCAGTGGCACAGCGGCTTCCTGCCGGGCAGCTTCCAGGGCGTCCACTTCCGCGGCAAGGGCGACCCGGTCCTGTACGTCAAGAGCCCCGACGGCGTCAGCGCCGACAAGCAGCGTGACGTGGTCGATGCCACACAGGCGCTGAACAAACTCTACAACGAGCAGGTGGATGACCCGGAGATCGCGACGCGGATCAGCCAGTACGAGATGGCCTTCCGCATGCAGTCGAGCGTGCCGGGACTGATGGACCTGTCGGGCGAGACGAAGGAGACGCTCGACCTGTACGGCACCCCGGGCGGCGACGGCTCCTTCGCGGCGAACTGCCTGCTGGCGCGGCGCCTGGCCGAGCGCGGCGTGCGCTTCATCCAGCTCTACCACCGCGACTGGGACCACCACGGCAGGATCAAGGACGACATCCCTGTGGTGGCGAAGGAAGTGGACCGGGCGATGGCGGCGCTCTTGAAGGACCTGAAGCGGCGCGGATTACTCGACTCGACGCTGGTGATCTGGGGCGGCGAATTCGGCCGCACGCCAATGGCCCAGGGCAATGGCCGCGACCATCACATCAAGGGGTTTTCGATGTGGCTGGCCGGCGGCGGCATCAAGGGCGGCATCACTTATGGCGCTACCGACGAGTTCGGCTACAACGCGGTGGAGAACACCGTCCACGTCAACGACCTGCACGCGACGATGCTGCACCTGCTGGGCATCGACCATGAGCGACTGACGGTATTCACCCAGGGACGTTATTTCCGCCTGACCGACGTGGCCGGCAAGGTGGTCAAGGGCGTGCTCCTGTAAGCCGCTTGCGGCTTCGCAGGACGTGCGAAGCCGCAAGCGGCTGGGCTAATCCGCCAGGCACTGCTTCAGGTAGCGGATACCGTGGGCGATGTCGGCGATGCGCTGCTCCTGGTTGCCGACCTCGCGCTCGATGCACAACGGGCCGCGGTAGCCGACCTTCTTCAAGGTCCTTACGAACAGCCGGATGTTCGCCTGTCCCTCGCCGAGCCGCACCTCCTCGCCCCACTGGCCGACGATCTTCGGGCGGTTGGCGTCCTTGACGTGAACGCTGCGGATGTCCGGCCCGAGGATTTCCACGGCCCGGATTGGGTCGCCCTTGTCGTAGAGCAGCATGTTCGCCGGGTCGAAGTTCACCTTCAGGTTGGGGCACTGCAGCTCGTCCAGGGTCAGGCGCAGCAGGTCGGCCGTCTCCTGGCCCGTCTCGAAGGCGACGGTGATCTCCTTTTCGGCGGCCAGCTGGCTCACCTTGGCGAGTGTGTCGAGGAACGGCTTGCGCTCAGGGCTCCCCGGCTCGGGCAGGAACCCGGCGTGGAGCATCATGTCGCTCAGGCCGAGTGCCTTCGTCCGCTCCAGCGCCCACTGGAAGCGCTCGAGGCGCTCGGGCCTGGTGGCGGGGTTGCCGAAGCCGCCGCTCTTCTGGATGGTCTGCGGCGTGGTGTAGTCCTCGCCGGGGAAGCCGAGCATGGTGCCACACAGGCGGAAGCCGGCGGCGCGAGCGGCCGCGGGGAGGCCATCCCCCTCGTCCCAGGCGGCGTGATGCGGGTCGCCGCAGGCAATCTGCACCACGTCGATCCCCAGGCGGTCGGTGAGCCGCTTCAGCTCGGGGACGCTTTTGACTTGCAACGACCAGCTGCACACCCCGACGGCGAGCGGTTCGATGGCCATTTCGTGAACTCCCACGATGAGGTGAACGGCGAGCGTGAAACGACGAGCGGCGCAGGATCACCCGCCGGGTGCGGGCTCGATCTCGCAACCCAGGGGGCCGAGTTCGCGGCCGTCGTCGAGCCGCTGGTGGAAGGTTTGGATCTGCTCGGCCTTCAGCTCGGCCACCTCCTTCGGCCCCGTCCAGACGATCGTGCGGCCGCCGTTGTGGGCCTGCATCATCAGCTGGTACGAGCGCTCGACGGTGTAGCCGAGGGCCTTGCACAGCACCTCGATGACGAACTCCATCGTGTGGTGGTCGTCGTTGAGCAGGATGACGTTGTACGGCGGTACGCGCCGCGTCTTCGTCGTCTCCTTCGGCTTCGTCGAAACCATCACGTCGGTCAGAGGCGATTCGTCGCTCATGTCAAAACCCCTCGAGGAATCTGCCGTTTCGCCGCCGCCCTCGATTCATCGATTCGCGAAACGATGAATCGAGGGCGGCGGATGGTTGATTCTACCGCGCTCAGCCGTGCAATTCCACGACGTCCTTGTCGTGCAGGACGTGGTCGCGCGGCACGCTCTGGCCGTCGAAGACGCCGGTGCCCCAGGCGCGGGCCGACTTGAGCTTCTCCTCGAAGTCGCGGTGGACGTGTGTGGCCAACTCAATCAGCGTGCTTCCTTCTGGGACGGTGAAGGGCGAGGTCAAGTCCGCCGGCTTGCCGGGCTTCTTCGTGTAGACGCGAATAACGTTCAGGAACTGATAGACGGCGGTGCGCAGCTCCTCCAGCCCGGTGCCGTGCTCGGCGGAGATGACGTGAACGGGGAAGCGGTCGGCGAACATCTCGCGGAGAATGTCCAGCCGGTCAGCGGCACCGTCGGCATCGATCTTGTTGGCGACGAGCAGCGTGCGGACATACTCGATGCTGAAGTCGTCGATGGCGTCGGGGTTACGGCCGACGAGGACCGTCTTGGCCTGGGCCAGCCGGTCGAGGACGGCCTGGGCGGTGAACAGGCCGTCGTCGTCGGCCAGGTCCACGATGAGGAGGGCGGCGTCGGCCGTGCGGACCATGCTCGACAGGTAGCCCTCGAGGAAGTCGGCCGTGATGGGCGGCGTGTCGATGAGCTGCACCTTGACGTCTTCCCAGTCCATCATGCCGACGTGCGGCTCGCGGGTGGTGAACGGGTACGGGGCGACTTCCGGGGTCGCGCGGGTGAGGCGCGTCAGCAGGCGACTCTTGCCGGCGTTGGGGGGGCCGACGAGGATGACCTGGCCGGCGCCCTGCTTGGGGACCTTGTGGCTGAGCCCGGCCTTCTTGCCGCCCTTGTGCTGGCGGTCTTCCATCTCCTCGCGGGTGGCGCTGATCTTCTTCTTCAGCTCGGCCTGGAGCTTCTCGCTGGCCTTGTGCTTGGGCACCTCTTTCCACATCTTCTGCAGGCACGCCAGCCGCTCCTCGGCGGTCTGGGCGCGCTTGAACTCGGCCTCGGCCTCGTGATACTGCGGTGTCAGATTAACGGCCATGATCGTGCGTCCTCGGGGTTCTTCGAGGGTTATCTTGGCAAATCGCGGCGACGATTGCACGGGCATTTCCGCCGCTTGCGGCTTCGCGATGACTCCTCAACCGTTGCAGTGCTATCATGCCCTCATGAGCCTGATCCGCCGATTGACTGAACTTCAGGAGCAGCACGGCCACCTGAGCGACGAGACTCTGCGCGACCTCGCCCGCGCGGAGAACGTGCCACTTCACCGGTTGCAAGAGCTGGTGTCGTTTTATCCGCACTTCCGCACCATCCCAGCGCCCCGCGTGGAGGTGGCCGTCTGCCGCGACATGACGTGCTGGCTGAACGGGGCGACTGAGGTCGTTGGTCGGCGCCAACAATTCGCGTCGGCTCCGGACGTCGAGGTTCGCGAGGTCTCCTGCCTCGGGCGCTGTGAGCTGGCCCCCGCCTGCGCCATCAACGGGACTCCCGGCACGCTCGGTGACGTGAATAACAGAGCGATCTGGCGGCACGAGGAGGCGCTCTGCTGGCGCAGTGACCCCTACGCCTCCCCGGCCGAGTGCTACGGGTTGCTCCGCGAGCTGCTCGCCGGGGACCGCAAGGAAGCCGCCGCTCGCGTGCTGTCGGCGCTGAAGGAGGGCGGGCTGCGCGGCATGGGCGGCGCCGGCTTTCCCACCGCGGCGAAATGGGACATAGTACGCAACCAGACGCGCACGCCGAAGTACGTGATTTGCAACGCCGACGAGAGCGAGCCGGGCACGTTCAAGGATCGCGTCATCCTGTCCGACCTGCCGCACCTGGTCATCGAAGGCATGCTCCTCGCCGGCCTCGTTACTGGGGCGGCGCAGGGTATCCTCTTCCTCCGGCACGAACATGAGTGGGACCGCCGTCACTTCGACCACGCGCTGCGGGAGGCGCGACAAGCAGGTCTGGTCGGCGACCCCTTCGACATCGAGGTCTTCGTCTCGCCGGGCGGTTACATCCTGGGCGAGGAAACGGCACTGCTCGAATGCCTCGAAGACCGCCGTGGCGAGCCGCGCAACAAGCCGCCCTTCCCCGGCACGCACGGCCTGTTCGGACAGCCGACTCTCATCAACAACGTCGAGACGCTGGCGATGATTCCCGGCATCGTCAAGCGCGGCCCGGCCTGGTGGAAGGCACAGGGCAAGCCGGGCTTCGCGGGGTTGAAGTTCATCGCCCTGTCAGGCCACGTCGAGCGGCCTGGCGTCTACGAGGTGCCGATGGGGACCACGGTGCGCGAGCTGATCGATAGAGGCGGCGGGGTGAGCGGCGGCCGGGCGCTGAAGGCATTCGCCCCCGGCGGCGCGTCGTCGAACTTTCTGCCGGCGTCGATGGCCGACGTGCCGCTCGACTTCGAGGCGCTGGCCAAGGCCGGCTCCATGCTCGGCTCGGGCGCCGTCGTGGTCGTCGCCGAGGGGACCGACATGCTGGCCCTGGCGACGAACGTGGTGCGCTTCTTCCGCAACGAGTCGTGCGGCAAGTGCGTCCCCTGCCGCGTCGGCTCGCAGAAGGCGGTCGAGCTGCTGGAGCGCGTGCAGTCGGGAGAGGCCGGGCGGAAGGAACTGGCGGTGCTGCCGGAACTGGGCGAGGCGCTGCTGCTAACGTCGATCTGTGGGTTGGGGCAGGTGGCGCTGAACCCGATCCTGTCCGTGATGAAGCACTGGCCCAAGGAGGTATGAACGTGGAATCCGACTGGCCTGAAGATGTCGCCGAAATTTATCGGGAGCTTGCCGAGGAGGATCGCCGCCTGGCCGCGATCATGTTCACGACCGTCATCGAAACATGGCCGACCGACGAGGAGGACGATCGATGTCCGCCCCCGTCCTGACCCTCACCATCGACGGCGCACCCGTCACCGTTCCCGCCGGCACGACCATCTGGGACGCGGCGCGGCAGCACGGCATCGACATCCCTGTCCTGTGCCATAATCCTCGCCTGCGGCCGGTCGGCGTCTGCCGACTGTGCGTCGTCGATGTCGGCGGCCGCGTCCTGGCCGCGTCGTGCGTCCGCCCTTGCGAAAACGGCATGACGGTGCAGACCGGCGGCGAGCGCGTCGAGAAACAGCGGCGCACGCTGACGGCGTTGCTCCTCGCCGACCACCCGACGCCATGTGAGCGCGAGCGCACCACGGGCGATTGCGAGCTGGAGGCGCTGGGACGGCGGTACGGTTTGATTGCAGATTGCAGATTGCAGATTGCAGATTGGCTTGTGCAATCTGCAATCTGCAATCTGCAATCTGCAATCGATTCCTCTTCGCCCGTCATCGCCGTCGATCACGCCGCCTGCATCCTCTGCGATCGCTGTATCCGCGGCTGCGACGAGGTGCAGTCCAACGAGGTCATGGGCCGCAGCGGCAAGGGTCACGCCACGCGCATCGCCTTCGACCTCGACCAGCCGATGGGCCGCAGCTCCTGCGTCTCCTGCGGCGAGTGCGCCGCCGTCTGCCCGACCGGGGCGCTGACTCACAAGCCCATCACCCTGCCCCTGGTGCCACGCACACAGACGACCCCGATCGAGAGTGTCTGCCCCTACTGCGGCGTCGGCTGCGCCATCACCTACCACGTCAAGGACAAGCGCATCGTCTGGGCGGAGGGGCGCGACAGTCCCGTCAATCACGGGCGCCTGTGCGTCAAGGGCCGCTACGGCTGGGACTACTCGACCCACGACCAGCGCCTGACCCAGCCGCTCATCCGCCGGCCGGAATTCTACCCCAAGGGGCCGCTGTCGCCGGAGGTGCAGAGCGAGCGTGCCGCTTCGCGCAGTCATATCGCCGATTACGCGGTCGTGATGCGCGCCTTCCGCGAAGCGTCGTGGGACGAGGCGCTGGACCTCGTCGCCCGGCGGCTCGGCGAGATCAAGGAGAAGCACGGGTCCGGCGCCCTGGCCGGCTTCGGCTCGGCGAAATGCTCCAACGAGGAGGCGTACCTCTTCCAGAAGCTGATGCGCGCCGCCCTGGGAACCAACAACGTCGATCACTGCACGCGCCTCTGCCATGCCTCGTCGGTGGCGGCGCTGCTGGAGGGGATCGGCTCCGGCGCCGTCACCGACGTGTTCGGCCACGCGCGCTTCGCCGACGTCCTCCTCCTCACCGGCACCAACACCACCAGCAACCACCCCGTCGCCGCCACCTTCTTCAAAGAGGCGGCCAAGCGTGGCGCGAAGCTGATCGTGATCGACCCGCGCCGGCCGGCCATCGCCGACTTCGCGACCTGGTACTGCCGCCTGCGGCCCGGCACCGACGTGGCCTTCTACAACGCCGTCTTGCACGTCCTGATCCGCGACGGCCTCGTCAACGAGTCGTTCGTCCGCGCCCGCACCGAGAATTTCGAGGCCCTGCGCGACCTCGTGGAGCAGTACCCGCCGCGGCACGTGGCCGCCGTCTGCGGCATCAGCGCCGACACCATCGACGCGGTCGCCCGTGCCGTCGGGACCGCCCGAAACCTGATGATCTTCTGGGGCATGGGCATCAGCCAGCACGTCCACGGCACCGACAACGCCCGCTGCCTGATCGCCCTGTGCCTCCTGACGGGCAACGTCGGCCGGCCGGGGACCGGGCTGCACCCGCTGCGGGGGCAGAACAACGTGCAGGGGGCCTCCGACGCCGGCCTCATCCCGATGTCCTATCCCGATTATCAACCGGTCGCCGCCGAGGCGGTCCGCAAGAAGTTCGAGGCCGCCTGGGGCGTGCCGCTCGACCCCAGGCCGGGGCTCACCGTCGTCGAGATCACCAAGGCGGCCCTGGAAGGGCGCGTCAAGGGCATGTACATGCTCGGCGAGAACCCGTTCCTCTCCGATCCAAACATCAACAAGGTGCGCCGGGCGCTCGCTCACCTCGAATTCCTGGCGGTGCAGGACATCTTCCTGACGGAGACGGCCGAGTTCGCCGACGTGGTGCTGCCGGCGTCGTCGTTCTTCGAGAAGACCGGCACCTACACCGACACCGACCGGCGCGTGCAGGTCGGCCGGCCGGCCCTCGACCCGCCCGGGGAGGCGCGGCTCGACTGGCAGGTCATTTGCGATATTTCTACGCGCCTTGGCTACCCGATGCGCTACCGGTCGCCGGAGGAAGTCTTCGCCGAGTTCGCCGGTCTGACGAAGAACTACCAGGGGCTGACCTACGAACGGCTCGGCCGGACGGGAAAGTTGTGGCCGTGTCCCGACCCCGACGGCGACGGCCAGGCGGTCCTGTTCGGCGACGGCTTCCCGACGGCCACGCGGCGCGGCCGGTTCGTGCCGTGCGCCTTCGCGCCGGCGAGGGAGCTGCCCGACGACGACTACCCGCTCGTCCTCAACACGGGCCGGCTGCTGGAGCACTGGCACACCGGGACGATGACGCGCCGGGCGTCGGCGCTGGACGCGCTGCAACCGACCCCGTTCGTCGAGGTCCACCCCGCCGACCTGGCGCGCCTCGGCCTGGCGGACGGGGCGACGGTGACGGTGCGCTCGCGGCGCGGGGCGATTCGGTTGGAGGCGCGGGCGAGCGAGCGCATGGAGCCGGGCGGCGTGTTCATCCCGTTTCACTTCCGCGAGGCGGCGGCGAACGTGCTGACGATCGACGAACTCGACCCGGATGGGAAGATCCCCGAGTTCAAGTTCTGTGCGGTGCGCATCGAGCCGTAGCCGCTTGCGGCTTAGCGAGGATCAGGTATGCCTGCGACGGCGTACATCGCCCTCGGCAGCAATCTCGGCGACCGGCGTCGATTCCTCGACCAGGCGCTGCAATTGCTCCGCGAGCAACCGCACGTCCGCGTCCGCCAGGTTTCCTCCTACCACGAGACCAAGCCCGTCGGCGGCCCGCCGGGACAGGGCGCCTACCTCAACGCCGCGGCGGAGTTGCAAACCGACCTGCCGCCGCACGAGGTGCTGCGCCTGTTGCTCGAGGTCGAAAGCCGCCTCGGCCGCGTGCGGCAGGAGCGCTTCGGACCGCGCACCATCGACCTCGACCTGCTCCTGTATGAGGAGGCGACGAGAGCCGACGAGGAGTTGACGCTGCCGCACCCCCGGATGCACGAGCGCCTGTTCGTCCTGCGGCCATTGGCCGAGATCGCGCCGTGCGCCCGGCACCCCCGCCTCGGTCTCACGGTGCGGGAGATGCTGGAACGGCAGGCGCCGCCGGGACGCGAGTTGACGGGCGTACGCGCTGCCGTCACCGGCTCGACCAGCGGCATCGGCCGGGCGGTGGCGCTGGCCCTGGCGGCAGGGGGAGCCGATGTGGTCGTCCACGGCCGGCGCTCGCGCCCGGCGGCCGAGGAGGTCGCGGCACTTGGCCGCGCCTTCGGCACCCGCAGTGCTGTCGTCCTCGCTGACCTGCGCGACGAGCAGGAATGCCGTCGCCTAGCCGAGGAGGCGTGGAGCGTGTGGGGCGGCGTCGAGGTGTGGGTCAACAACGCCGGCGCCGACACGCTGACCGGCGAGGCGGCGCGCTGGCCGTTCGAGGACAAGTTGCGCGAGCTGTTGGCGGTGGACCTGACGGCGACGATGCTGCTCGCGCGCGACGTGGGGGCGCGCATGAAAGGGCGCGGTGAGGGGGTGATCCTCAACGTCGGCTGGGACCAGGCCGACACCGGCATGGAGGGGGACAGCGGCCAGTTGTTCGGGGCGACGAAGGCGGCCGTCATGGCCTTCAGCAAATCGTTGGCGCTGTCGCTGGCGCCGGAGGTACGCGTCAACTGCCTGGCTCCAGGCTGGATCCGGACCGCCTGGGGCGAGGGGGCATCGACGACCTGGCAGGAGCGCGTGCTGCGCGAGACGCCGTTGCGGCGCTGGGGAACGCCGGAAGACGTGGCGGCGACGGCGCGCTGGCTGGCCTCTCCGGCGGCGCGATTCCTCACCGGACAGGTGGTTCGCGTCAACGGCGGCGCCGTGCGCTGACCGCTGCCCGCGCCCTACACGACCCCAGCCCGCCGCAGCTCCTCCACGCGCGCCGCGTCGAGTCCCAACACCTCGCGCAGCACCTCGTCGGTGTGCTCCCCGAGCGCCGGCGGCATCGACGGAGAGGGAAGCGTCGCCCCCCCGATATGAAACGGCGTCCCGATCAGATCGACAGGCCGCCCCTGCGGATCGCGCACCGTCACGCGCAGCCCGCGCGCCGCCGCCTGCGGCTGGGCGAACAGCGTGGCGTAGTCCCAGACCGGCGCGTGCGGCACTCCGGCGCTCGTCAGTTGCTCCTCCCATTCGCGCGTCGTCCGGGCCCTCAGCACCGGCTCCAGGAGCGGCACCAGCACGCCACGGTTTTCCACGCGCAGGGTATTCGTCATGAAGCGGGAGTCGCCGGCCAGGTCGGGCCGTTCCGCCGCCTGGCAGAAGCGCTGCCACTGCCCGTCGTTGCCCACCGCGAGGACCAGCCAGCTCTCGGCCGTTGCGAAGAGCTGGTACGGGACGATTTGCAGGTGGGCGTTGCCCTGGCGCGGTGGGACGGTGCCACTGGTCAGGTACGCCTGGGCGACGTTGACCTGCGCGGCGACGGCACAATCGAGCAGGGCCAGGTCGATCGTGTAGCCGTGGCCCGAGCGGGCACGGGCGTTGAGGCAGGCGAGGATCGCCACCGCGGCGTACAGGCCGGTCAGCACGTCAGTGACGGCGACGCCGACTTTGCACGGCGGCCCTTCGGTTGGCCCGGTAATGCTCATCAAGCCGCTCAGCGCCTGCACCGCGAAGTCGTAGCCCGGCACCTCCCGCAGCGGACCGGTCCGCCCGAAGCCGCTGATCGAGCAGACGACGAGCCGCGGGTTGACGGCCAGGAGTGCGTCGGCGCTCAGCCCGAGGCGGTCGGCGCTGCCGGAGCGGAAGTTCTCCAGCAGCACGTCGCTGCGGCGGGCCAGTTCGTGGAGCAGATGCACCCCGTCTGCTTGGCCAAGGTCGAGCGTGACGGCGCGCTTGTTGCGGTTGCACGACAGGTAGTAAGCGCTGAGCGGGCCGAGGAACGGCGGCCCCCAGGCGCGCGTCTCGTCACCGGCGCCGGGCCGCTCGACCTTGATCACCTCCGCCCCGAGGTCGCCGAGGACTTGTCCGCAAAACGGCCCGGCTAGGACGCGCGAGGCGTCCAGGACGCGCACGCCGGCCAGGGGGCCGTGAGGATCAGTTTGCATACGGTCCCTTTGCGGGTGTGTGTTTAGCGGCGGCTCGCAGAGCCGCGCGGCTCTGCGAGCCGCCGCTAAACGTTCTATACTGAGGTGATTCCAATCCTTCCTGCCAAGCACCGATAGCCCCCTTGCCGCTCGTTCAAAGCCTGGCGGCAACCAATGGGCGTGCTTGCCGATCCAGCGTGGTCGGCCGGTCCTTCAGCGTCACCCTGCGAGAGCGACCACGGCATCTCCCTCGGCGTCAACTGCCCCACACCGGCACCGTTTCTGCTGCCATCTCGGGCACCAGGTGGAAGCGTTCCGTCAGCAGCGCGGTCGGCTCCACCCAATTATCGCTGCTGGCGGGCCGTCTTCATCCTGTGGGCCGTTCTTCCTGCTCGCGGCGTCCTTGGGAGCCGTCGCCCGGGTAGTTACTATCTACCCGTGATGACCGACGTCACCCAGATCCTGAACGCCATTGCCCAGGGCGATCCGAACGCCGCCAGCCAACTCCTGCCGCTGGTCTACGCCGAGCTGCGCCAACTGGCCGCCCAGAAGCTGGTGCAGGAGAAGCCGGCGCAGACGCTCCAGCCAACCGCCCTGGTCCACGAGGCCTACCTGCGCCTGGTCGGCCCCGCCGACGCCCGCCGCTGGAACGATCGCGGCCACTTCTTCGCGGCGGCGGCCGAGGCGATGCGCCACATCCTCGTGGACAACGCCCGGCGGAAGCGGCGCGTCAAGCACGGCGGCGGCCGGCACCGCGTTCCCCTGGATGACGTCATGCCGGCACCGCGTTCCCCTGGATGACGTCATGCCGGCGCCGCCGGCCTCGGAGGACGACCTGCTGGCCCTCGACGAGGCGCTGACGCGGCTGGCGGCCGAGGACCCGGAGGCGGCCCGGGTGGTGCAGCTGCGCTACTTCGCCGGCCTCTCGGTCGAGGAGGCCGCGGAGAGTCTGGGGATGTCGCGCGCCACCGCCTACCGCCACTGGACCTTCGCCCGTGCCTGGCTGCTCCAGGAACTCGCCGGCGACGAGCCGGCCTAGCCACTGCCAGTTCGTCGTCTCCGGGTGAGACAAACAGCCCGCCAAAGGCGCTTAGGTTGATGGACACCTGAGCAAGGAGAAACCATGTCAGCCGACTTCCAGCGGGCCAAGGACATCTTCCTGGCGGCCGTGGAACAGACTGACCCGCTGGAACGGGAGGCGTGCCTCCGCCAGGCCTGTGGCGACGACGCAGCGCTACGGCGCCGCGTGCAGGCGCTGCTGCGCCGACACGACCAGACAAACAGCCTCCTGGAGCAGCCGCCGTTTGACGCAGCGGCCATGCTGGCGCCGGAGTCGCCCAAGACCGACGCCCCCGGTCCCCGGCAGGAAGCGGCGTGTACTCGCCTCGGCCCGTATAAGCTGCTGCAAATGATCGGCGAGGGCGGGATGGGGACCGTCTGGATGGCCGAGCAGCAGGAGCCGGTCCGCCGCCTGGTCGCCCTCAAGGTCATCCGGGTTGGCCTGGACAGCGGCCACGCCGTCGCCCGCTTCGAGGCCGAGCGCCAGGCCCTGGCCCTGATGGACCACCCCAACATCGCCAAAATCCTCGACGGCGGCACGACGGCGGACGGTCGGCCCTACTTCGTCATGGAGCTGGTCAAGGGCACGCCGATCACGAAATACTGCGACGAGCACCGGCTATAACACCGCGGCAACGGCTGGAGCTGTTCGTGCTGGTCTGCCGGGCCTTGCAGCACGCGCATGAGAAGGGCATCATCCACCGCGACGTCAAGCCCTCCAACGTACTGGTGGCCCCTTACGATGGCCGGCCCGTGGTCAAGGTGATCGACTTCGGCGTGGCCAAGGCGGCCGGGCCACGGCTGACGGAGCGGACGCTGTTCACCGAGTTCGGCACGGTGGTCGGCACGCTGGAGTACATGAGCCCGGAGCAGGCGGAGCTGAACAACCAGGACATCGACACGCGCAGCGACGTCTACAGCCTCGGCGTGCTGCTGTACGAGCTGCTGACCGGCACGACACCGCTGACGGCCGAGCGGCTCAAGAAGTCGGCCTTCCTGGAGCTGCTGCGGGGCGAACTGGACTGGATCGTCATGAAGGCGCTGGCGAAGGAGCGCGGCCGCCGCTACGAAACGGCCAACGGCCTGGCCCGGGACGTCGAGCGCCACCTGAACGACGAGACCGTCGAGGCGTGCCCGCCGAGCCCCGGCTACCGGCTGCGCAAATTCCTGCGGCGCTACAAGGGACAGGTGGCCGCGGCGGGCGCGATCGTAGCGGCGTTGGTGCTGGGCCTGGTCGGCACGCTGGTCTTCGCCGTGGGCGAGGCCGAGCAGCGCGGGCGGGCCGAGCAGAACGCGCGGGTGGCCGAGGAGAAGACGACCGCGGCCCTTTACCAGTCCTACCGCGCCCATGTGGCCGCCGCCGGCGCAGCGCTCCAGAACCACGACGTCTCCGACGCTACCCGGCACCTCGAGGAAGCCCCCAAGGAACTGCGCGGCTGGGAATGGCACCACCTGCACAGCCGGCTCGACGACAGCGTCGCGGTGCTCCCGATCGAAGCGAACAAGGCCGTTCAACTGGCCCGGAGTCCGGACGGGTTGCGGGTGGTGGCGTACACGGGCACCCGAATGCACCTCCTGGACCTGGACGGCCACGAACTGCTGGCGCGGTCCTTCCAGCCCCAGAGGAACTGGATTCTTATCGACCTGCTTTCGGGCCGCGGGCCGACCAGACGGGCGCCGGCTGGCCGGCACGGGGGAAGACGCCCAGAGGATTGACAGTTGGGACGCGCGAACCCACCAGCGGACGGCCCGGTTGGCAGGTCACACCGGCCGGGTCCACGGCGTCGCCTTCAGCCCGGACGGCCGCCGGCTCGTCTCCGCCAGCAGTGATCGAACCGTCCGCGTTTGGGACGTGGACACGGGGACCTGCGAAGCCGTCTTGAAAGGGCACACCGACGAGGTATTCGCGGCCGCCTTCCACCCGGACGGCAAGCGGCTGGCGTCGGCCGGCCGCGACCGGGCGGTTTGGCTGTGGGACCTGGCGACGTGAGGCCTGCTGTTTTCTTTCCTTGCACCATGACGGGCCGCGACCGGGCGGTTTGGCTGTGGGACCTGGCGACGGGGCAAGCTGAAGGGTTGGCCCGCGCCGTCCAGCCCGAAGGGCGGCGGCCGTCCTGTTCGCATGGGGCACCAGCCACAGCGCAGACCGGGAAGGGCCTGTTGGACTTAGCAGCCCGTTGAAAAAGGCATCCAGAAGCTGAAGCTCGACCAATCATGCTCGCAGGAAAGTCACTTGACCTTGAGCTTTGGAACGACTTTTTCAACGGGCTGCTAGGCGGCATCGAGTCCTGTCAGCGTGCCCGTGCCGCTTCCAAACGTGTCGATCTCCAGACCGAGTCGCAAGAGCATCGAGGCAAACAGGTTGCAAAGGCGCGTGTTCTTGGCGGCGTCAAACGCCACATGACGACCGTGCCTAAAGCCGCCGCCGGCGAGCAGGATCGGCAGGTTCCGCGTGTCGTGCGAGTTGGCGTTGCCCAGGTTGCTGCCGAACAGCACCATCGTGTTGTCCAGCAGCGTCGTGCCCCGCTCATTCTTGATCTTGAGCTTGCCCAGCAAGTCGCTGACGACGCGCAGTTGCGCCTCTTCGATCAGGCGCAGCTGTTTGATCTTGGCCGGGTCGCGACCATGATGCGACAGATTGTGGTGGTCGAGCGTCACGCCCGGGACCGGCGGAACGCTGTTGGCGCCTTGTAACAGGACCGTCACCAGACGCGTCGAATCGGTCTGCAGCGCGAGCGGAATGAGGTCGAATAACAACCGCATGCGCCCGATCAGGTCGCTCCCATCAGTGATGTCGGTCGGCGGCTTCTTGTCGATCTTGGGCTTCGGCTTCTCGGCCCAGGCCTCGGACGTGACCAGCTTCTTCTCGAGTTCGCGAACAGAAGAGAGGTACTCGTCGAGCTTCTCCCGGTCGGCCGCGCCGACGCGTTGCGCGAAACTGCGCGCCTCGTCTTGCACGGCGTCCAGGATGCTTTGCCCCTCGCGGAGCTTGTGGACCTGCTGCTTCACCTCGGCCGGGGTGCCGTCGAGGAAGAGCCTGGCGAAGACGCGGGAGGGGCGGCTCTCCGCGGGAATCATCACCCCGCCGCGCGTGTACGACAGGCTCGGCGTGCCCGTGCCCAACACTAGCGACGGCCATCGCGTCTCCCGGCCGATGGTCTCAGCGGCCAACTGATCGACCGAGACGGTATTCTTGAAACCGCTCAGGCCCGGGAACCGCGCCGACGTCAGCCAGGTCATCTCCGACGTGTGACCGTTGGCGCCGGTCTGGTCGGGGTGCGACAGCCCGGAGAACAGCGTGAAATCCTGTCGAAACTCCTTGAGGATGTCGAGGTAGGGCGTCAGCTGGTAATCGGCGCCAGTCTCGCTGGGAAACAGAAACGGGGCGTGCAGGCCGAGCGACGTGCAGATGCAGACCATGCTCGTCCGGGACGCAACAGCGGTTACTCCCTTGACCGACGGCAGCAGGGCATCCAGCATCGGCAAGGCCAGCGCGACACCCGTGCCCCGGAGGAACTGGCGACGGTGCATCGCGGAAGAAGAACTGGGAAGGTTCATGCGATACGGACCCTGGAAGGAAAGAGCCGGGCTATTTGCACTGGAAGGTCGCGCTCTGGACAATCTCGTGGACGAGCGCCCGCAGGCCGCCCTGCCGCGCTTTGACACGCGCCAGGATCTCCTCCACCGCCTCGCGATCGGCGAATTGAATCCCCGCGCCGGTGGCATAAACGAGGAGGTTACGCGTCAGGTTCCGGGCCACCTGGTCGTCGCGCTTCATCAGCAGTTCCTTGAACTCGTCGATGTTCTTGAATGCTCGGCCGTCGGCCAACTGACCCGACGCATCGACGGCGGGGCCGAGCCGGTACTCCCAGACGTCGCGGCCACGAAACTTGATCTTGGGGACATCGCCCGGTGGAACGGAACTGCCGCGTTCCGCGCGATAGCGCTCGCGCCAGCCGCCGATCACGTCGAAGTTCTCCAGCGCGAAGCCCGGCGGGTCCATCCGGGCATGGCACGAGGCGCACGTCGCCAGGGTACGATGCTTGTCGAGCTGCGCGCGAATCGTCAGCGCGCCGCGCGTGTCGGGCTCGAACACCGGAACGTCCGCGGGCGGGGGCGGCAACGGCTCGCCGAGCAACCGCTTCATGACCCAGGCGCCACGGAGCACGGGCGAGGTCGTGGTGCCGTTGGCCGTCACCTTGAGCACGCTCGCCTGGGTCAACAGGCCGCCACGATGCGACCCCGGCGGCAGCGGCACGCGGCGGAACTCCTCGCCGGTCACGCCGGCGATCTGGTAATGCTCCGCGAGCCGGCGATTGAGCATCAAAAAGTCAGAATGAATCAAGTTGGCCAACTTGCCGTCGTCGCGCAGCAATTGTGCGAAGAATCCCTGCGTTTCACTGACCATCGAGGCCTTGAGCGTGTCGTCGAATTCCGGGTAGAGTCGCTTGTCGGGTTGAGTGAAGTCGATCTGTCGCAGCTCGAGCCACTGGCCGATAAAGTTCTCGACGAACGCCCGCGCTTTGCGGGAGTCCAACAGGCGCTCCACCTGCTCACGCAGGACCGCCGCCTCATGCAGCCTCCCCTGGGCCGCGAGCTTCCGCAATGGCTCGTCCGGCGGCGAACTCCACAGGAAGTAAGACAGCCGAGACGCCAGGGCCCACTCGTCGAGACGGCCGGGGCGTTCCTCGAGAAACAAGAACCTTGGCGAAACGAGCAGGCCGCGGAAAGCGACGCGCATCGCCTTCTCGAACGAGAGGCCGTCGTCGAGCCCCCGGTGGGCCAACTTGACGTAGGACCGCACCTCGTCCGCTGTGACGGGCCGCCGGAAGGCCCGCGACGCGAACTCGCGCAACAGCGTTTCCGCGGCCGCTTTCGGATCGGTCGGCGCGATCATGAACGCCGGAGCCTGTCGATCGGGTCGTGACGGCTTGACCGGCTCGACGCGGGTGGCGCCGAATAAGCGGCCCACGCTCGGCGGCGGCCAGGTCTCGAACAGCGGACCTTCGATATCGACCCACCCGATCGCCACGCCGCGGCCCTGGAACGCCTCGGCTCCGACGTTGTAATTGACCCGGCCTTTGTCGTCGTAGTTGGTGTCGTAAGGAGTGAGTTCAAGCAACTCGTGCGTATCGAGATGCGCGGTCACCTCGACTTCGCGGTTCTTCTCGTTTGCGGGCAGGTCAAAGTAGCCGAGCAGGCGCTTGGTCTTGAAGTCGGTCGCATACAGCTTCAGCCAGACCGGGCGTCCGGCCGCCTGGTAGGCGGCCGCAGACATCCTGATCCGGTATCGTCCTGGTTCGCGTCCGCCGTGGAAGCGGTGAAGCACCGTGGGGGAATTGTCGTCGAAGACGACGACCGCGTCGGGCAGGACGCGAAAGCTCTTCTTTCCCTCCCTCTTGGCGTCGTTGAGAACGCTCTCCTCGTCGTGATAGCGAAAGCGCGTTTTCACGCCCGCCGGACGTTGTCGCAAGTCAATCGCCGCCGAGATGGCCACATCGGCGGCTTCCAAAAAGTGCTCCATGTGCAACAGGGAAAGCCGCAAACCTTCGGCCACGTTATCGAAGCCCTGCGACGAGGCGTCTTCGGGAAGGTAGTGTTGCAACGGCAGGTCGATCGCCAGCAAGTCGTGGAGCGTATTCTCGTACTCGACACGATTCAGGCGGCGGAGCACCACACGCCCCTCGGCCTGCTGTCGTGCGCGATTCGCGGCGTGCAACTCCGTGCGCAGCGTTTTCAGAAACTCGCGGCGCGCAGCAGGATCGGGGCGTTTCGCAGATGGGGGCGGCATCTTCTCTTGATCGACGTAGTCAAAGACCTTGACCCATCGATCAAAGGCTTTGCTGTCGTTGGGTGTCCAGGACAGTTTGCTGAGATCGAGTCCGGCTTTTTTGGTTTCGGTATCGTGGCAGGCGAGGCAATGCTTGGTAAAGACGGCTTGGGCGCAATCCGCGAGATCGGCACAACGAGCGGGAGGCGCCAGCAAGAGCCAGATGGCTACCGCGATAACGGTCTGGCGTGTCCGGCTTTCGCGGCTGCTGTGATCGGTCATGGGATCAACGCGAGGAAAGGGGAGTAAGCCGAACTTTCCTCGATGAACGTCCCCCGGAGCCTTGGCGGCGAGTCCAGCATGTAAGATTACGCCCACGGGGGAGCGATGGCAACAGAATTCCCCCCCCGGCGACGCTCCGACGCTCCGGTTCGGGGCGACCGGGCCGGAGTGGCCGGTGCTGGCCCCATGCGATGATTACGGGCACCTCTTGATGCCGCTGGGGCGGGCGTGACGGGACGAGGCGCATGGCACACTTTGCGGCGTTGCCCGGCATCTGATTCGCCAGCCTTCCCGTGGCCCGAGCGTCAGCCCCTCGCGCAGGAGGTCGGCATGCCGACGCGCCTGCTCGAGGCCCGGCGGGCCGTCCCGGCGGGCAAGCTGCCGCGGCAGGCCGGGCTCATCCTCGCGCGGCACGACCAACAGTACGAACTGACGCTGCAAGCCGAGACGATGGCCGTCGGCGGGGCCAAACTGCAGCGGCCGCTCGCGATGCGCCGCAGCAGGTTGGCCAGGGTGGCGGGGTGCAAGGAGGAGTCGGCGTCGAGGATCAGCAACCAGTCGCCCGACGCGGCCCGCGTCACGGCGTTGCGGGTGCGGGAGACTTGGTTGAGCGGATCGAAGACCACCCGCGCCCCGGCCGCGCGGGCGACCTGGGGAGTGCGGTCGGTGGAGTTGTTGTCACAGACGATCACCTCCGCGGACCAGCTCGGGGAGGCGTTGGCCCGCATGGCGTCGGCCAGGTGCTCCAGGTAGCCGGGGAGTAGCCTCTCCGCGTTGAAGGCCGGGATGATGACGGACAGTTTCATCGCCCTCTTTGCCTCCTGGGCGACTGTGCGACGCGCTTGACCGGTTCGGAGCGACGCGGCTACTCTAGCACCTGGCCGGCCGCACGGTCCGCGCTCGCCGCCGTCGTCGCGTCACAGAGGCTCGCCGATGTCCCCACCGCACCGCCACGCTCACGCCTTCAGCCACTTCAACCCGCTCGTGCGCGAGGGCCTGACGCTGCTGAGCCGCCGCAACATGATGAAGGCCTCCCTCGCCGGCCTCGCCGGCTTGACCGTGCCCGACCTCCTGCGCCGGCGCGCCCGGGCGGCGCCAGCGGGCCGGCCCGCCCCCGACCGCAAGAGCGTCATCCTGCTGTGGATGACCGGCGGGCCGTCGCACATCGACACCTGGGACCCCAAGCCCAGCCGGCCGCCCGAGAACCGCGGCCCGTTCGGGGTCACGCGGACCAGGCTGCCCGGCGTCCTCGTCTGCGAGCACCTGCCCAAGATGGCGGCGGCGCTGGACCGGTTCACCCTGATCCGCTCCGTGGACTGCCGGCACAGCAACCACGAGCCGAACAGGGTCATGCAGACCGCCAACGCCGACGCCGAGCCGCGCCTCAGCCGCGCCGGCCACCTGTACCCGGCGTTCGGCTCGGTCATCGCCAAGGTCCGCGGGCCGAACCACCCGGCCCTGCCGCCCTACGTCACCTTCCTGCGCTCGCGCAGCCACGTCGCCGGGGGCGGTTACCTCGGCCAGTCCTACGACCCCTTCGTCGGGCGCGGCGCCCTCCTCGTCACCACCTTCACCTCGCTGGCGTTCGAGACGGTGCTGGCGCAGGCGGAAGCCCGCAAGCCCGACGACCCGCAGGCGTGGCCCAAAGACAAGCTGGAGCGCTGGCGTGCGGCCCGCGACCGCATCGACCGGGAGCAGCGGCAAAAAGAGCTGGGCGTGTGGATGATCCGCTCCACGGACGGCGGCGTCACCTGGTCGGCGCGCTACGACTGCCTGGTGCATAGCCCCCACGGCTACGACCGATCGTTGTTCCTGGCCCATGGCCTCGATCCCAGGCAGTTCGACCTGGTCGTGGTGAAGTCGCCCCACTGCCAGCCGCACATGTATGCCGACTGGTGCGCCCGTCTGATCAACGTGGACGCCCCCGGCAGCACCAGTGCCAACCTGCCTACGTTGGGACACACGCGCTGCCGCCGGCCGATCTTCCCGCTCGATGGCGATGTACCGTTCACGCCGCAGGTGCGGTTGTTCTCTCGCCAAAGCAAACCATGACCATTCCCAGCGATGAAACTCAAGAGTCAAAAACGGCTCCCACGCACGTCCGTCAACGCGTGCTGGGGTTCCTGTGTGCCATGTCCTTCATTCTTTATCTGGACCGCATTTGCATCAGCCAGGCCGCAAAAAGGATGGAAGAGGACCTCGGTATTTCGCACACGGCCATGGGCTTTGTTTTCGGTTCTTTTACTTTGGCCTACGGACTGTTCCAGGTGCCGACAGGGCACTGGGGAGATCGCTATGGGTCGCGCAAAGTGCTGGCGGGCCTCGTGTGGATATGGTCCATTTTGACCATGATCACAGGACTGTCGAACGGCTTGATCCTGTTGCTAATCGTGCGTTTTCTTTTTGGGGCGGGAGAAGCCGGCGCTTTGCCGAATGCGATCAAGTCGGTGCAACGCTGGTTTCCCGCCCGCGCACGCGGTCCCGCCATGGGAATTGTGCTGATGGCGGCTCTTCTGGGCGGAGCCGTGTCACCTGTGATTGCCGAGGAATTGATCCAACGCTCAGGCTGGCGCTGGGCTTTCGTGGCCCTGGGCGTGCCCGGGATTCTCTGGGGATCCTGGTTTTACTGGTGGTATCGCGACGATCCTGCCGAACATCCTGCCGTGAATGAATCGGAGCGCCGCGACATCGCCCTGGGACGAGGCGCAAAGACCCATGCGAACGATCATCCCTCCATCCCGTGGAACAAGGTGTTGACCGCGGCCAATGTCTGGCTCATGGGAGCCATAAGCACCTGCTGCGCCTTCACGACCTATCTCTTCTTTTTCTGGTATTCAACGTACCTGCAGGAAGGCCGGTCATTGTCGTCCGAGTTATCCAGCCAGTTGGCCAGCATCGTGCTGATCAGCGGAGCCGTCGGCAGTTTCTGTGGCGGTTATTTGAGCGATTGGCTGGTGCGGCTCACAGGAGAACGAAAGTGGAGCAGGCGCTTGCTGACGGTTCCGGCGCTGACGAGTGCGGCCGGCGGCATGGTGCTCAGCATCCAGTTCGACGATTCATGGCTGGCTGCCCTGTGCGCGGCCTGGGCATGTCTGGCGATCCACCTGTCGCTGCCGTCGGGCTGGATCGTGGTGGCCGAAATCAGCGGGCCTCACGTCGGAGCCCTGTGGGGGTTGCTCAATGCCATGGGCGTGGCGGGCGCGTACTTTTCCCCAATCTTTCTGGGCGGCTTGGTGGACTACCTGAGCGATCTCGGCTATGTCGGCCGGGAACGGTGGGACCCGGCGTTTTATGTCTATGCCAGTCTGTTGCTCGCCGGGGCCTTTGCCTGGCTCTTCGTCAACCCAGAGAAGAGCGTCGTTGATTGATAGGAGCTAACCATGCGAATCGCCGTGGCGGAAATTGCCCAAGAAACCGACTCCTTCAGCCCGTTGACCGCCGATTTGACAGACTTCAAATCGAACGGGCTGTACTTCGGCCATGAGATCCTGGAGCGGATGCCAGGCGTGGGGCCGGTCGGTGGCTTCCTGGCAGTCGCGGCCGAGCAGATGGCCCCTGTCGATGTCTTGCCGATTATCAGGGCCTGGGGAAGCGCTGGCGGAACGATCGGCGAAGAGACCCTCGCGTTTCTTGCCGCGCGACTCATCGAAGGCCTGAAGCAGTCACTCCCGCTCGATGGCGTCTTTCTGTCGTTGCACGGCGCCGCAGCGTCGGAGAATGAAGACGACGTCGAAGGGTTTCTGTTGAAGGCCGCTCGTGAAGTGGTCGGAAGCGGTATCCCCATTGTGGTGGCTCTCGATCATCATGCCAATATCACTCAGAGGATGGTGGATTATGCGAGCGTTCTCATCGGCCACGAGACGCAACCCCATGATCCCCCCGCAACGGGACGCAAGGCGGCAAAAGTCCTGTTTCGGATGCTGCGCGGTGAGATCCACCCGACGGTTGCCTGGCAGAAGATTCCCATGATCACGCCGCAGGACCAGTTCCTCACGTCGGAGGGACCGATGAAGGAATGGTTCGACCTGGCACGGCAGATGGAGCAGCGCCGCGGCGTCCTGGACGTATCCCCCTATCCGATGCAGCCGTGGCTCGATGTTGCCGAAGGAGGGTGGTCAGTCGTAGTTCATACCGACAATGCCCCGGAAATGGCGCAGGCGCTTGCGGCCGAGATCGCCGACAAGGCGTGGAGTTTGCGTGAACGTTTCTGGGATTCGGCGCGAGTCGCACCCGTTGAGGCGGTTCGCCGCGCGGTGGAAGCGGAACGGGGCCTGGTTATTCTGTCGGACACCGGCGATTCGGTTTACGGCGGGGCGCCCGGGGATAGCACCTGCATCTTGCGCGCCCTGCTCGATCAGCGGATCGCCTGCCCCGCTTTCGTTCCCATGGTGGACGCCGAGGCGGTGAATGGGGCGCACGCCGCAGGCGTCGGTGCTCGAATCACGATGGAGCTGGGCGGCAAGGTCGATAACATCTTTAGTCAGCCCGTCCAGGTCACAGGAAGAATCACTGCGGTTTCCAACGGCTTTACTGTCGATTTGCACGATCGCGGCATTTGCGACCTAAGGCGGACGACTCTTTTGCAAGTGGGCTCGATTTCCATTGCATTGCTCGATCACCGTAGCTTCGCAATCAATCACCCAGTGCTCTATACTCACCTGGGCCTGGATATGGCTGACGCCAAGATGGTGGTTGTGAAGACGGCCAGCAATTTTCAATTCTTCGGTCGCTGGCGGAATGGGCTAATCCGGGTCGATTCGCCCGGCACGACTCAATCCGACTTGACCGCATTTCAATGGAAGCGCCTTCCACGGCCGATCTACCCACTCGACCCGCTCACCGATTGGCGCGTGTGACCGGAAGTCCACCAGCGCGGAACAGTTCTTGCGAGATGCCCCGCGCGGCGTTTTCGCCGAAGTCTTGCGCGCGTCGGTCACAGCGCCCACACGCCGCCTGATCCGCGTCTGAATGCGCCGGCTCCTTTCACCGGGCATAAACTGCGGTCCCTCCGCAAGGAGGCCGAGGCGGCGCTGGCCCCGCGCTGAACGGGCGCGGGCAGCGAGGTTCGGTGGTCTTGGAGCGGGCAGCACCGTCGGCGGGGGGCCCGCCCGCGCCGCGACGAACGCCGACGGACCGGCGACGGCCACCGCTCTGCCGAAGGTCTTCGTCGCACAGGGCCGGCTACCCGGCGGGCTGAGGGAATGAATCGGGCGACGGAAAGGGTTGACGCTTGCCGGGTGAGGACCGATGATTTCCAACGTGCGATGCCCGGCCTCGCCGACATCACCCGCCGATCCAGTACCCCCCCTCGCCCTTGCCTCCCGAGCGACAGGCCCCCTGAACCGCGGAAAGGTTCCCATGAGCGACCCGGCTTTCATCTTCGACGCGCACCTCGACCTGAGCATGAACGCCCTGGAATGGAACCGCGACCTCCGCTGGTCGCTCGAGAAGATCCGGCGCTGGGAGGCGAACAGGAAGGACCGCATCGACCGGGGCAAGAACACGGTCTGCCTGCCTGAGATGCGGCGCGGGCGGGTCGGGCTCTGTGTCGCCACCCAGATCGGGCGCTACTCGCCGTACTTCCACCGCCTGCCCGGCTGGAACTCGCCCGAGCAGGCCTGGGCTCAGACGCAGGGCCAGCTCGCCTGGTATCGCGCCATGGAAGAGCAAGGCGAACTGGTGTCGGTCCGCAACCGGCAAGACCTCGACAGGCACCTGGACCTGTGGCTCCGGTCGCCGATCGACGACGGCAACGCGTACCTCGTCGAATCGCGAAAGTCCGCGAGCAAGCTGCCGATCGGCTACGTGCTGAGTCTCGAAGGGGCCGACTCGATCGTCACGCTCGGGCACCTCGAGCGGAGCTACCAGGACGGCCTGCGGGCGCTGGGGCCGGCTCACTACGGCCCCGGCCGCTACGCGCACGGGACCGACGCCGAGGGCCCGCTGCCGCCCCAGGGGAGAGAGCTGCTCAAAGAGATGCGGAGGCTAGGGATCTTCCTCGACGTCACGCACCTGTGCGACGAGTGCTTCTGGGACGCGCTCGACGCGTACGACGGCCCGCTCTGGGCCAGCCACCAGAACTGCCGCGCCCTGGCCCCCTGGAACCGCCAGTTCGCTGACGACCAGATCAAAGCCGTGATCGAGCGCGGCGGCCTGCTCGGCGTGGCGTTCGACGCGATCATGATGGTCCCGGGCTGGGTGCATCTCCGCAGCAGGCCGGCCGATTTCCAGCTCAGGATCGAGCGGATCTGCGATCACATCGATCACATCTGCCAGCTGGCGGGCGACGCGAAGCACGTCGGGATCGGCACCGACCTCGACGGCGGCTACGGCACCGAGCAGACGCCGATGGACCTGAACTCGATCGCCGACCTGCAGGCGCTGCCGGGCCTGCTGACCGGGCGCGGCTACTCGCGGGCGGACATCGCCGGGATCATGTCGGGCAATTTCATCGAGTTCCTGCGGCGCGCCTGGCAGTAGCGCGGCCCGGCCTGTGGACGGCGCGGCACAGGGATGATCCCGGCTTCCGCCAGGGCCGGCGCGGCGTTGAAGATGAACGCCTGGTCGCTCGTCGCCTCGAACCAGTGGACGTTGTCCTTGTGGTCGCTGACCGTGGAGAACTCACCCGCCTCGAAGGCGCGGTCGATGGTCGGCTTGATGAGGTAGCGCCATCAAATGATGGGGAAGGTCCGTTGAAGGACAGGCGAACACCATCTGAACGCCACCGTGTCGTCACGGCCTTCCCCCTCTATACTGGTCAGTGGCGACGGCGACGAGGGGCCGGACGAAGGCCAGAACATGAACCCATCGTGCTTGCGACACTGCCTGACCGACGAGGAATGGCGTCACTTCCAGGAAGACGGCTACCTCGTCGTGCCCGGTGCTCTGGACCAGGCAGAGGCGGCCCAGCTGATCGAGGCCGTGGACCGTGTCGATACCCGGGAGCGGGCGTCCGGGCACGGCCCGGACAAGCTGCTGTCGTTCTCCAACATCCTGCCGGAGGACGAGGCGTTCGTGGACCTGGTGGACTGGCCGCTGATCTTCCCCAAGGTCTGGGGCATCCTGGGCTGGAACGTCTACGTATACCACACCCACCTCGACGTGACGCCACCGGCGGCAGAGCGGCCGGCCAGGCCGGTGGCCTGGCACCAGGACAGCATGCGGGCCAACGAGGAGATGGAGGTCCACCCCCGGCCGCGTCTGTCGTTGAAGGTGGGGTACTACCTGACGGACGTCACCGGCCCCGACTGGGGCAACACGCTGCTGCTGCCCGGCTCGCACCTGCACGACGAACTCGACTGCCCCAACGACGGCGTGTCCAGCCCCGAGGGGGCTATCCCACTTCGCGTCAACGCCGGGGCCGCCCTGCTGCTGGACCGCCGGCTGTGGCACTCGCGCAGCCCGAATTTCGGGCCGCACACCCGGAAGGTCATCTGGATGGGCTACGCCTACCGCTGGCTCCGCCCCAAGGACGAGATGACGGTCGGCCATCTCATCCCCAACGCCGACCCGGTCCGCCGGCAGCTCCTGGGGCACACCTCGAGCGCGAACAGTGCCTACGATCCCGAAGACGCCGACGTCCCGTTACGCGGCTGGCTGGCGGAGCATCGCCTGGACGACGCACGCTGGTCGCCACACCACGACAGGCCGCAAGCCCGGCCGCCGCTGTACGGGGCTCGCGGCAAGAACACCGGGAGGCGGTGAGTCCGCTCTGGCTCGGCGATAACCGCCTGGCTACGCTTCGCTTCCTGGCCCGACGCGGCGTCGGCGCGAGGCTCCTCATCCTGTGCTGCTGCGGGGACACCAACATCAGGAGCTTCATCCTGGCTCCCCATTTTTGCCGAGAGAATGGTGACCACTCCTCCGGCCCGTTCATCCGTCAGCTTGCTCCGTTTCACTCCCCATCCGGCTTGCGATCTCCTCCACCAGAGCCTCGGCGCACCCCGGCGCGACCAGGGCGATTGATTCCTGGTAGATGCCCTTGCCGTACGCCGCCGCCGTGGGCACGTAGCCCGGCAGCCAGCCGCCCGTTAGCGTGACGACGACGATAGGCCGCCCGGGAAAGCGTGCCCGGAGCGACGTCTGCAAGGTCTGGTAGTGTTCCCCCGGGACGAAGAGAGCCACACCGCACCGCCGAGCCGCCACAGCGTGATCGGCAACGGGAACGCCACGCCCGCCGGAGCCGGCCGGAGCGTCCGGCACGGCCGCGAAATAGGCGGCGCTCCAGATGATTCCCATGACGGCATAGGCGACGAACACCAGCGGCCAGGGATGGTGCGCGACCAGCAGCCCGGTGAGTGCCGGCGCGATGGCGGAGCCCAGCGCCATCGAACTGCCGAGCAGGCCAGCCGCCGAGGCCCGGCCGGAGTCGCCGAACCACTGCCCGATCGACTTCGCCGCGCAGGGAAAGATGCCGGCCTGCGCCAGCCCCATGCCGAACCAGAGGACCAGGAGGCTGTGGAAGTCCCACGCCAGGCCGACCAGGCCGGTGAGTACCGACCAGGCCAGCGCCAGGGCGGTGAGGACGCGCCGGCTGCCGAAGCGGTCGGCGAGCCATCCCGACGGCAGTTGCAACAAGGCGTAACCCAGGCTCCAGGCCGCCATCACCCGGCCGATCTGCTCCCTCTCCAGGCCCAGATCGCCGCGGACCGTCCTCTCGGCGACGTTGAACCCCAACCGTTGCACGTAGGCGATGACGGCGGCGGCACAGAGGAAGGCAAGGACGTGGTAACGCATGTCCGCCGGCGGTCCTGTTCATCCCTTGGCCGAAGTTGACGTTCGTTGTTTACGCCGAAGGAGAAGTCCTGGGGAGAGGCCGGCGTCCCCGAAGGCCGATGAAGGCCGAACCGCCCCTGCATCAGTCTCGATCCAGGATCCTTCCGGTCACGACGATGTGCTGACCGCGCGGCACGGGCGCGGCCCAGGCCTGCGCGATCACGATCCCCTCGACCCCGGCGACCGCGGGCCAGGCCGCCGCGTCGATGTGGTCGAAGTCGTGCAGCAGCCCCACCACCTCGCCGCGGCGGACGCGCTGGCCGCAGTCGATCAGGGATTCGTAATGCCCGGCGAAGGGGGCGACCGTGAAGCACTCCCGATCCACCATCGCGGCCTTGACCTGCGCATCCGCCCGGTCGTGCTTCAGCCGCCCGAGGTCGCCGCTGAGCTGCCCGTGCCGGATGGCAGCGGCCAGGACGCCCCGCCGGCCGCAGCGCACCCCCTCCGCCTGCACCGCCCGCCCCCAGCCCAGCTCCGTGCCCACGGTGATCTTCCCCAGGCGCTCCGCCTCGCTGGGGAGCAGCCCGGGGGTCAGGTTCTGGTAGACGATGATAAGCGGCGTCCCGAATGCCCGCGCGGTCGCCTCGGTCTGCTGGCTCTGCTCGGGATCGTCCAGAGGGTGGAAGCTCGCACACAGGGCGAACCGGGCGACGTCGCCGCCGGAGTGTAGGTCGAGGACGACGTGGACCCTGGGCCAGATGTGCTCGCGGACGAAGGCCGCGATCCGGTGCGTGATCCCCGCCAGGGCGGGCGTCTTGCCGGCCCCTTCGGTGAAGGCGCGGTTGAGGTTCACGCCGTCGTCCGCGCTCTCGCGGGTGCCGGCATGAAATGCCGAGGGGTTGAGCACCGGCACGAGGATGATCCGGCCCAGCACGTCCGCGAGGGAGATCTCCCCCAGCAGGTGCTTCAGCGCCACCGGCCCCTCGTACTCGTTGCCGTGGTTGGAGCCGAAGGCCACCAGGCCGCGGCCGGGCCGGGCGTCTGGCCCGACCAGGACGGTGAGCGGGAGTAGATGGTCACCCCAGATGCTGTCGTGTTCCAGGGCGACCCAGTAATCCCGGCGGCCCGGGGAGTCGAGGTCTAGTTTGTCGGGCCGAACGATCATCCGTTGCATGGCGGGTCCTTGTCGGAGGTGTGGCAGGCTTACAACCCGCCTCTGGCGACCGTGTCAGACCTGTTGTATCGCCGCGGGATCCTGCAGTCTGGTGCCCTGATTTCCAGGTTCGTCGCGGCCCCGGCTGAGTAGGATCGGCGAGTACACAGCGAAACCGCGACCACCCCGGGTCGATTTTGCCGCCACAGTGTTCTGGCCCCGCGCCGGTTCTTGCAGATCCTCGCTGGCGAGGGCCATGCCCCGATCGCGACCGGCCAGAGCGGCCGACTGGAACTGGCCCGGTGGATTGGCTCAAAAGACAACCCACTGACCGCGCGGGTGCTGGTCAACCGCATCTGGCAGCACCACTTCGGCACCGGACTGGTGGCTACTTCCAATAACTTCGGCGCTCGCGGCGAGAGGCCGTCCCACCCCGAGCTGCTCGACTGGCTGGCCGGCGAGTTCGTGGCCAACGGGTGGTCGCTCAAGAAACTCCACCGCCTCATCCTGCTTTCCAGCGTCTACCAGACCAGCACCCAGGCGGACGAGACGGCGCGGAAGGCCGACCCCGGCAACCGCCTCCTGGGTCGGACCATGCGGAGACGGCTCGATGCCGAGTCCCTGCGGGACGCCCTGCTGGCCGTCAGCGGACAGCTCGATCGCGCCGTCGGCGGGGACGAATCGGGAGAGCTGCTGTTCAAGGAGGCGGAAAACATCGGGGCCCGCATCCGGCCGAACCGCGTGCAGGCCGATCATCCGGTTTACACGACATCGACCCGGCGGAGCCTCTACCTGCCCGTGGTGCGGAACGCCGTGCCCGACGTACTCGCCCTGTTCGACGGGGCCGACCCGAACGGCGTGACGGCGGTACGCAACGACACGACCGTGGCCTCGCAGGCGTTGTTCCTGCTCAATCACCCGTTCGTGCGCGAGCAGTCGCTGCACTTCGCCAGGCTGCTGCTGGCCGACCAGCAGGCCACCGACGCCGACCGGATCGCGCGGGCGCACCACCTCGCGCTGGGGCGAGAGCCGCTGGCCTCCGAGGCGGCCGAGGTGGCCCATTTCCTCGCCGCCTACCAGACACGGGCGAAGGCGAAGGGCCAAAAGCCCGTCGAGGCGCGGCTGAACGCGTGGCATAGCTTCTGCCAGACCTTATTCTGCCGAAATGAATTCCTCTATGTGGATTGAGAAACGGTTTCAAAGCCGTAGGTCAGGCTTTCCAGCCTGACTTTCCGGGCAAGAATGTCAGGCTGGAAAGCCTGACCTACGGCTTTGCACTCGGGGAGCCGACCATGAGGGCATCAACACGCCGTGAGTTCCTGCACCGGCTCGCTTGCGGGTTCGGTGGCGTTGCCCTCGCCGCTCTGCTCGCCGACGAGGCCCGCGCTGAGCCGGGCGCTGCCGATCCGTTGGCCCCGAAGCCGCCGCACTTCCCCGCCAGGGCGCGGCGGGTGATCTTCCTGTTCATGCACGGCGGGGTTTCGCACGTCGATACCTACGACCCCAAGCCGAAGCTCGCCGAGCTGAACGGCAAGCCGCTCCCCATCGCCAAGCCGAAGTTCGAGTTCGCGCCGACCGGCAACCTGCTCGCTTCCCCCTGGAAGTTCAAGAAGCACGGCCAGTGCGGGACGGAGTTCAGCGAGCTGTTCCCGCACGTCGCGGACCGCGCCGACGACCTGTGCGTGATTCGCTCCATGAACGGTGGCAATGAAGTCTCGCACGGCCCCGCCTTGCTGCGGATGAACACCGGAGACGGCGTGTTCAACCGCCCCAGCCTGGGTGCCTGGACGCTCTACGGACTGGGAACCGAGAACCGCGACCTGCCGGGCTTTGTGTCCTTCAGTCCCTCCCTGTACCACGGAGGGGCGCAGAATTACGGGTCGGCGTTCCTGCCCGCGTCGTTCCAGGGGACGCGGGTCGGTGACGGAAGCACCCCGTTCGCCCGGGGCAGCCTGGCGAACACGGCGCCGTCCGACGCGGTCGATTTGCAGCGCTTGCAACTGGACCTGTTGAACAGCGCCAACCGCGACCACCTGGCCCGGACCGCGGCCGACGCCCGTCTCGAAGCCCGCATCGCCACGTTCGAGCTGGCTTTCCGCATGCAAGCTACGGCGCCGAGGGTGTTCGACCTGTCGCAGGAGGCCAAGCAGACGCAGGCACTCTACGGCGTCGGTGCGGAGCCCACCGACGAGTACGGACGGCAGTGCCTGCTCGCTCGAAGGCTGGTCGAAGCCGGGGTTCGCTTCGTGCAGGTCAATCACGGCTACCCGCGGAATTACTGGGACGCGCACAGCGACCTGCGGAACAACCACTCCACGATGGCCCGGCGCGTGGACCAACCGATGGCCGGCCTGCTCGCGGACCTGAAGCAACGAGGCCTGCTCAACGACACCCTGGTCGGCTTCGGCACCGAATTCGGTCGGACGCCGGCGGCCCAGGGGACGGACGGCCGGGACCACCACCCGCACGCCTTCTCGATGTGGCTGGCCGGCGGCGGCATCAGGGGTGGGATGGCCCACGGCTCGACGGACGAGTTCGGCTACTACGTTGCCGAGAACAAAGTGACGATCCCCGACTTGCACGCCACGATTCTCCACCTGCTTGGGTTGGATCACACCAGGCTGACCTTCCGGCACGCGGGTCGGGATTTCCGCCTCACTGACGTGCATGGCGAGGTGGTGAAGGCGATCCTGGCGTGAGTGCCACGGACCTGCTTCAAGGGGTATGGTCTTCTCTTGCTTGCCGTTCTGTAACCCGATGTAACCGCAGGTAACCGGCGCGGGCGGCGCCGGCAGACATAAGCCCTGATGCTCAAGCGACTTGCGGAATCGGTCGTGGCACCGGTTACACGGTTACATCGGTTACGTCATTTTGCACAGGTCAGCTTGTCAGCACGAGCCCGGCCGCTATAATATACGTTGGTATACTTAGCGTGAGGGTACAGTTCGGCCCCATCTCCTGGTCTCTCCTGCCATGACTCTTCCCGACCCCCCGCCGCCACCGCGCGGCGGCTCGCCGCACCCGTCCGATCGTGTCGAGGGCCTTTGCCCGCTGGACCTTGACGTCATCTATCATCCCGACGGCTCCTGTCTGCCGGAGGCGGCCGCCGATGAGCTGGCCGCGCACCTGGGGCTCCCGGCGCAGGTCGTTTACGCCCTGGCGGTCGCCTGGGAGGACGACCCGCAAGGAGGCTACTGGGTGTTCCCCGAGACAGACGGGGGGGGCCGGCGCGTGGGAACGACCTTGCGCCGGCGGGACGGCAGCATGGCGGTCGTCGCAGGCGGCCGGCGGGGGCTTTCGGATCCGGAGGACTGGGACCGCGGTGGCTTGCCGCTACTGCTGCCGGTCGGCGTCACGGACACGCTGGCCGCGACCGCCCTGGAACTGTCGGCCTTGGGTCGGCCTGGCGACGCCGACGGGCTGGACGATCTGGCCGAGCGCCTGCGCGACATCGCCCCTGAGCGGCCGTTGGTCCTATTCGCCAGGGGGGAGGGCCGGGGCGGCGCGGCCGTGGTGGCCCAGGAGGCGGCCCGGCGGGCGACCGCGGAACTGAGCGCCCGCCTGGGGCGGCCGGTCGCCTGGGCCCTGCCGCCCGACGGCGCCCACGACATCCGCGCCTGGGTCACGAAGCGGATTCCGCACGACGCCCCGTCGGCGGACTGGGTCCTGCTGGGGAAGCTGTTCCTGGAACGGCTGCGGCCGCAGGCGGTACACGCGGCGGAGGCGCGGGGGGTCACGGCCGCCGAACTGCTCCGGCGCGACTTGCCCCCGGCGTCCTGGGTGGTTGACGGTCTGATGCCGGAGGGGGTGACGATGCTGGCCGGCCGGCCGAAGGGGGGCAAGTCGTGGCTGGCCCTCCAGCTGGCCCTGGCCGTGGCCGGCGGCGGCTCCCTGCCGGGCGGGCCCGCCGTAGCCCCGGGCGACGTCCTCTACCTGGCGCTGGAGGACACGGAGCGCCGCCTGCGCAACCGCCTGGGGCGGATGCTCGCCGGTGCCGCCGACGCGGCCCCGACCCGGCTGACCCTGATGACGAGCTGGCGCCCCCTGGAGGAGGGAGGGCGGGACGCCCTGGTCGCCTGGCTGGGGGCCCACGCCGGCGCCCGGTTGGTGGTGGTGGATACCCTGGCCATGCTCCGCTCGCACCGGGGCGGCTACCTGAACGATTACCGCACCGTGACCGGCTTTCGGGAGGTGGCGGCGCGCTTCGGGGTGGCCATCTTGCTGGTCCACCACGTGCGCAAGGCGACGGCGCACGACCCGTTCGACGCCGTCTCCGGGACGCACGGCCTGACCGGCCCGGCCGACACGCTGTGGGTGCTGACACGCGCGCGCGGGGAGGCGGAGGCGGTGCTGCACGTGCGGGGCCGCGACGTGGAGGAACAGGAGTTGGCCCTGTCCTGGAACGGCGGCAGCGGCCTGTGGACGCTGCTGGGGCCAGCGGAGGAGCGACGGGTGGGCCGGGAGCAGGCGCGAGTCCTCGACGTACTGACCCGGGCCGGCCGGCCGCTGAGGCCGACGGAGGTGGCGCCGCTCTTGGAGAAGTCGGTGGGGGCGACCAAGGTGCTGCTGTGGCGGATGGCGGAGCAAGGGCTGCTGGTGTCCGAGAACGGGGCCTATGCGCTGGCCGACCGCGGGCGGGAGAAAGGGGCGACGTGATGGCTGCTGCCGTGCGCTGCTGCTGGCGGAGGCTGGACCAGGACGGCAAGCCGGGCGTAGAGAGGTGAGACGGCTTGACCGGGCCCCCGGAACGGGGGAGAATCAGGCTGACGCCACTCACCTTGAACCGCCGCGGAGGTTCCTCATGCCTGAACAACTCCACCCGATCCCCGCCGAGGCCGCCCCCTCGGGCAACAGCAATGGCGGCGTGCTCCCCGGGCGTGACATCCGGGAGATTGTTGAGCGGTCCCCCGAGGAGGCCGGCGCGGCCGTGGCCACCAACGAAATGGCATGGCAAGCGGCGCTGCGCGCCAAGGCCACGGGCGATTCCGAAGTCGCCCGCCGGCTCAGGAACGCCGGCGTGATCGGCACCGGCCCGATGGACGGGAGCCAGCGCGACCCGATGTTCGCCCGGGACGACGTGCTGATGTGCAGCCCCGAGGAAATGGCGATCATCGCCGAATTCAACTGGGCGTACGAACAGCAAGCGCGCGGGGCGTTTGACGCCTACCGGGGCCAATGTGTCGCGATCGTCAACAAAACCGTTCTCGCCGGGGGAATTGACCTCGCCCGGATAACCGCAGAGGCCGCGGCGAAGGCCAGCGTCGAGCCCCATCGCGTGGCGATCTTCGATGTCGATCCCGGGGAATTCTGAGGCAGGAGGCTTGGGGTGCCCTTCCTTCGCATCCGCACCGAAAACGTCGCTCGCGCAGACCGGCTCATTCGTTTCCGAGACGAGCAGGGGCGCGAGCAGACGGTTCCCCTCGTCCGCTTGCACCTGGCGATCACCATCGGCCGAGATTCCGCCCGTGTTTCCGCCGACGAGGGGAAACCGCGCACGGCGATGCTCGACACCGGCGCTCCGCTGACCGTCTTCCCGAAACACCACTGGCAAGGCTCCGCCCGGCAGATCGACCGCCTGCCCCTCGTCGGCGGGGGCACTCCCACCGGCCGGGCGGGTGGCCGCCGGTTTAGCTATTTTCTGGGCCGGGTCTGGGTGGGTGCGGCCGATCCGTTCGGCCGCCGCTTGCCTTCCGTGCCGGTCCTCGCGCAGTTCCGCGAAGACGACCCGGCTCCCGGCGAACCGCTCCCCCCGATCCTGCTGGGTCTGTGGGGTGGCATTCTTGAGGGCCGCACGCTCACCCGCTGGACGACCGCCGAACGCTACGACTCTGACCTGCCGACTCTCGAAAGTTTCGGCCAGTGGTGGCGCCTCTCCGACCCGTGACCGGCAGTGGGGTAACTCAAGCCGGCAGAATGAAAGTAGAGTCGAAAGGTGGCGCGGTGGTGTAGGCGTGGCCTAACTGGTGCCGACCCTTTCGGTTGTCGGTGTCTCACTAGCCACCCCTTGCTCCGTCTCCACCTCCCGCTCATCGAACCGGACAGGCGGATTTCCCGCATCCGGCTCTCCGACAGGATTCAGGCGGCGGCACACGGCCCGGCCCGTCGGCCACGCCTTCGCCGTCGCCCCAAGCCGCTTCCACGGTGTCCGAGTCGTGAAACGGAGGTTCTAGGCAACATGGCCATTCTCCTAACTCTAACCGCTTCCGCGGCGCTCCTGAAGTCAGGCCCCTTCCCTCCACCGGCGTTACCCGGCTTCGACGGTACTGCGGGCCTGTCCGCCACCCCACACGGCCCGGCCTGTCCCTCGCGGGCGTCCGGTTGGTCCGACGGACCACCGCTGGGGCTTCCCGTGTTGCGGCCGATCTCCCTGTGTACGCATGCCGTCGCCATTACCCCGGTGGGACCGCAGCCGGGTACTTCGCTCCCCTGCTGCTGC